>Ga0256839_1004236_pt1 | contig 14175 bp, 16 predicted proteins | sample 354166metaG_FD_185968 | JGI IMG/M metagenome (GOLD analysis project Ga0256839, IMG submission 185968) | Hydrothermal vent microbial communities from Mid Atlantic Ridge, Atlantic Ocean - 354-166 | ecosystem: Environmental > Aquatic > Marine > Hydrothermal vents | place: Atlantic Ocean: Mid... | reverse complement strand
AAATCATACCATGCAGGCATGATATAGCCACCATTCATGGTCACGGGCATGGCGGGCGCATGAGGAAAAATAAAACGCACACTTAAATCTTGGGGTAAATGCAATTGCGGTACGATGGATAAAAAATCGAAACCATCAGCACCCAAGCCGTGCAACCAAATGACTGATGCGGTGGGGTTGTCACCTGTTTCTACAGTTTCAAACTTTAAATCTACCATGATGTACTCACCTGTAATCCATACTCACCCTTGTTGGCGGAGGGGGTGATATTCAAGCCTTTGTAGGGTGTTGTAAAATAAAAACTACTGAGTGAGCCAATCGCTGCCCCTGCCAACACATCGGATGTGAAATGTTTGTTGGCATATACCCGACTATATCCTACAAATGCTGCGCCAATGTATGCAGGAATGGCATATTTCAAACCGTAGCGGGCATGGATGAAACTTGCACCTTGGAAGGATGCGGAAGTATGCCCTGATGGAAAAGAATAGTTGCCGCCATTCGGGCGGGTGCGGTTGACACCGACTTTTAAGGCATAGGTGATGCCAAGGTTGGTGAAAAAGGACTGATACATTTGAGTCTCGCCTTCGTTATCATCCAAATACAAGGTGGAGGCATAAGCAATGCTGGGAATGAGGATTTGAATGGTATCCCCTGCAACTTCAATATCGCTGGCGGCATTGGCTTGGTTGGCAAAGCTGAGGAAAAAGCAAAGTGTGATGATGGTTAATCGAAACATGAGGGAACCGTTGTCATTTCGACCGAAGCGAATGTGTAGTGGAGAAATCTCAGAGATGTCTCGACTGCGCTTATGGTGAATGCCGAAGGCAGAGAAAACACCCAGGGGTGCGACATGACAGGCTTTGTATCTCATGCCAAAAGCGATTGGATTTCTTCTTTGGATAGTGGTGCAGGTAAACGAGCTCCAAGTTGGCTGACGATTTTGCCAGCGGCATGGCTACCCAAATGCCCAGCTTGTTTCCAAGTTAAACCATTGGTGATGCCATACAATACGCCAGCAGCATACATGTCACCTGCGCCTGTGGTATCAATGGCATCGACTTCGATGCTTTCAATGGCAATGGCTTCACCTTCGTGCATGATAATCGAGCCATTTTTGCCCAAAGTGAGCGCAACATTATCACATGTTTGATGGATGGCGTGTGCTGCTGCAATAGGGTCATCTTCACCAGTTAAAGCGGCAGCTTCATCTTGATTGCAAAACAATAAGTCCACAGGACCTTCAATCAAATATTTGAACTCATCACGGCACATATCAACAAGGAAAGGGTCGGAAATGGTGAGTGCGATTTTGGTGCCACATTGGTTGGCAATATCAATGGCGTGTAAGGCGGCTTCTTTGGTGGATTCGCCTGCAAATAAATAACCTTCCACATAAATATAATCAGCCTTGGCAATGATGGACGCATCAATATCTTCAGGGGCTAAGGTTGCCGACACGCCAAGGTTGGTGAGCATGGTACGCTGGGCATCGGGCGTGATGAGAACAACACAAGTTCCCGTGGTTTCATGGCTGGCTTTGGCACCAAAATGAATGCCTAAATTTTGTAGCTCAGTTGCATATTGTAGCCCAAAGTTATCTGAGCCTGTTTTACCACAATACGCCACTTTACCGCCCATATCGGCAATACCAACGATGGTATTGGCAGCCGAACCACCTGAACAGGTATTGATGTTATGCCCTTGTAACGCATCAAGGATTTTTTGCTGATCTTCTTCGCTGGTTAAGGTCATGATGCCTTTTTCAATGCCGTTGGCTTCTAAAAAAGCATCATCGCATTGGACTTGCAAATCCATAATGGCATTGCCTATGCCGTATACATTAATGGTCATATTAACTTTCCTTATGTTGTTTGTGTGTTTTTATTGCCCTGCAATGGTCATGTTTGAAATACAAATACTAGGTACAGCTGTGGAGCCAAACCATGTCACATCATTGCCAAGATGTGTGATATTGGCAAACATATCCTTGAGGTTGCCTGCAACGGTCACTTCTTGCACAGGCTGAGTGATGACACCATTTTCAATCAAAAAGCCTGCAGCACCTCGTGAATAATCACCAGTGACAGGATTGATACCAAAACCCATCAGTTCGGTGACCAAGAATCCGTTTTGAATGTCTTGAAATATATCGGCTTGGCTCATAGCGCCGCCGCTTACAATGATATTGGATGTGTTGATGCCAATATCACCCGTTAGCCCTCGGCTGGCATTACCTGTCTCTGCAATGCCTAAGCGTTTGGCAGCATATCTGTCGGTCAGAAGGGTGGTTAACACACCGCCTTCAACGATGTTTTGGCTTTGGCATTGCGTACCTTCACCATCAAACAAGCGGTTTGCCATGCCTTGCGCATGATCGATATGTTCTTCAATGTTTACAAATGAAGGAAACAAACGCTCACCAACAGCATCATGCAAAAAAGTTTGCTTTTTAAGCACTGCCCGCCCATTGATGGCAGCAATGAGATGACGCACAACAGATGTGGCAATGCGCGGCTCAAAGACCACTGAGCAGGTGCGGCTGGAGACTGTTTTGCTGCCTAAGCGAGAGACGGCTCGGCGAGCAGCTTCTTCGCCAATGTCTTTTGGCGTGCGTAAATCCGCAGCATCAAAGGCAGAATGCCAAGCATAATCGCGTTGCATGTTTTCATCTTTCCCCGCAATCACCGAGACCGATAATGATGCTGATGCCGTACGGTTTTCCGCCATAAAACCATCACTGCTGGCATAGACTTTCGTATCATCGCCAAAACCCGCTGTTGCGCCTTCGCTGTTGGCAACTTTCTTATCAAAATCGAGGGCAACTTCTTCACATTGTAGAGCGGCGGATTTAGCAGCTTGAGTGTCCCAACCATGATGAATATGCGGGTGATTTTCTTGCCATGCTTGAATAGCTTCTTGGCTAGGGTGATTTGCCCCCACAGGCGGCACAACATCAGGGTCTGGCTCAGAAATCTTTGCCATATCCACGACTTGTTGCGCCAAGGCTTTAAGCCCCGCATCGGATAAATCTGAGGAGCTGGCTGAGGCAAAGGCTAAACCTTTGCTGGTTTCTACAAAGCCACGAAGACCAATGCCTTGGGCATGTTCAGCTTCAATGCTTTCCACTTTGCCTTGGCGTACATTGATGGACTCGCCTGTGCTGTTCACAGCAATGGCATCGGCATGTTTTGCGCCTGCTTGCTTGATATAATCTAAAAGTTGTGCGGTTTTGTCGGTTAAGTTCATGGTTATCCCTTTAAATATGGTGCAGCCATGCGAAAGCTTGGATATTTCAGCTTGGGTAGCAAGTCTTGATGCAGTTTTTGATTAGATATGCGTTTGTTGTCTCTAAAAAAATCCAAGTAGGCAGCGGACATTTCTTGTTCTGCTTGTTCAGGCGTAAGTATGATGGGTGCGGGTGCGCCAATCATATCTGCAAGGGTACACACATAATCCACATGCGGGCATGGCGCATCATCGGATAGGTTGATGATGCGGCCTGTTTCGGATTTTTGCATGGCAGCCATCAATGCCGCAACAATATCATCCACATGAATGCGATTGGAATAATGGGCAGGCTGCCAAGCTACAGTTTTATAATTGCCTGCTTTGAGTTTGGACACAATATTTCGTTCATTGCCATAAATCCCTGCCAAACGAAATACTTCGGCAGGAGCAGATGATGTAAGCCAAGCTTGCTCAGCCCCGAGGCGTTCAACACCTCTTGGGCTGTTGGAAAAGTGTGTGGATGTTTCATCAATCCAATCGCCTCCGCTATCGGCGTAAACACTGGTGGCAGACAAATAACCTACCCATTGAAGTTTAGGCATGTTTTCCAATAAAGAATGAACCCAACCCCTTTGGGTTTGGAAAGGTTTGCGCTTCTCATTATAGCTTAAAGGAATAGAATCCAACACCGCATCACAGCCAGCCAGCCAAGATTTATCCAACACGGCAGGGTTATCATTTATAACCACATCAATGCCAAGCTTATTTAAGCTATTCGCAGCGTTTTGGTTACGCACAGTGGCTTTAACCGTTATGCCTTGTGTTGTTGCAGCATAAGCCAGCTTACTGCCTACATAGCCACAACCGAGAATCAATAAAGCTTTGATGGGTTTTATCATTGGTCTTCCTCTTGCTTAGTCTATGAATTGAAACTATCTTGCGCCCTCTGTGAAGTTCACAGCAAGCGGGCTTATGGCGCAATTGGTTAGCGCTACCGGCTCATAACCGGTTGGTTCTAGGTTCGAGTCCTAGTAAGCCCACCATATTGACATGGCAAAGCATGACAAAAGCGAGGTGTTTAACAATGAGCAGTGTGAATCCTGAAGCGTTAAAAGCCTTGGTGCTTGCACATATTAAAGATGCAGAGGTGGAAGTGCGTTGTTATTCAGGTGATGATCACTTTGAAATGACGGTTATTTCATCGCAATTTGAAGGTAAACCGCGTATTGTGCGCCATAAAATGGTGTATGCGGCATTGGGAGACAATATGCGCCAAGCCGTCCATGCTTTAGCTTTAAAAACAAAAACGCCTGAGGAGGCAGCATCATGAGTGACTCAGTTCAAGAACAAATCGCAGAAGTGATTAAAAACAACGATATTTTATTGTTTATGAAAGGTACGCCACAAATGCCACAATGTGGGTTTTCACAGCGTGTTTGTGCTATTTTGCAAGAACAAGGTGTTCCTTTTGCTGCTATCAATGTATTGCTAGACCCTGCTGTGCGTGAAGGCATTAAAGTGTTTAGCGATTGGCCGACTATCCCGCAACTTTATGTGAAAGGTGAGTTTATTGGTGGTTGCGATATTGTTTCTGAAATGCACGAGGATGGTGAACTTGCGACTTTACTTGCGCCTTTCAAAGCAGGTGATGCTGGGAAAGCATAAAACTTAGGCTTGCATGATAGACCAAAAAAGGATATAACACTATTTTGATATGGCTTCTAAAAGTGTTTTTTATCTCCTTCACATCATAAGTGAGCCTGTTTAAATGGCAGGCGCTTCCCAACACCTTAGCCAAAAACAATCGCAACGCCTTGCGCTTACACCACAGCTTACGCAAAGCCTGAAGGTCTTGGCGATGAATAGCCAAGAGTTGGAGCTTTTTATTGAGGAAAGCCTGGCATCTAATCCTTTGCTTGAAATGGAACCACCTAAAGAAGATGGAGCCCATGTGAACCTTGAGCAAGACGCGCAAAAAGAAAGTGTGTGGCAAGATGCTGACGGCGGCGACCGTTGGGATAACATCTATCAAAACAATCGAGGCTTTCATACCGATGATGACATGGAGCAGCAATGGCAAGATAAGCAAAGCTTGAGTGACACCTTGCATGAACAAATCGCGCAGCAACCGATGGATGACCTTGAGCGCGATATTGCGCATGCCATTGTTGACTCATTGGATGATGATGGCTACTTCCGTGCCTCACTTGAAGAAATTGTGGCGGGGCTTGAGTATCAAGATGTTAAGAAATCAAAAGTTATTGAAGTACTGGAATGCGTGATACAAGAGCTTGAACCTTCAGGTATTGGTGCCCGGGACTTAACGGAGTGCTTGTTGCTACAAATTTCAGACGATGAATCTTCTGCAATGATGGTACGGCAAATCTTGTTGTATCATACAGATATTATTACAGATGATGTTGCTCTGTTAAAAGCGTTGCAGTGCTCCATTGAAGAGCTTGATGCTGCGCGGGCGCTGTTACGCAGGCTGGATCCTTTTCCGGGGCATGGCTTGCGTGGTCAGGAAAATATTTATGTGCAACCAGAAATTATCTTTCGTTTGGTGGATGGACATATTGAAGTTGAAGTACCAAGGTCGGGTTGGCGTGGTTTGAAGATTAGCAAGCAGTGGTCAGGTCAAAGGTGGACAGGCAAAGACAGGGAGTTTATGGATGCAGCAAGTCAAGAAGCAAAATGGCTTCTGCAAGCGCTTGATCAACGCAGCGACACCTTAAAAAAAGTGGGATTATGTTTGGCGTCACGACAAAGGTTGTTTCTTGAGCATGGCATTTTGGGCTTAAAGCCATTAACATTGCAAGATGTTGCTGAAGAAGTGGGCTTGCATGAATCCACAATATCCCGTGTAACGCATGGTAAATACGCGCAAACACCACTTGGTTTGATAGAGTTGCGAAGGTTTTTTTCAGCAGGTTTGCCAACGCGAGGTGGTGGTTTGATTTCAGTACATCGTGTGCAGCAGCGTGTGAAAACATTGATTGAAGCTGAGCCACTGGGTCGCCCCATTTCTGATCAGGCGATTTCAGACAGGTTGCAAGCTGAAGGCATTGAAATTGCAAGACGAACGGTAGCCAAATACCGTGAGCAGCTAGGGCTGCCACCAAGCAGTCAACGAAGGCGTGCTGCAAAAGCACGCTTATTAAAAAAGCGGAGGTAAGGTATGCAAGTAAGTATTACAGGTCGTCATGTTGAATTGACAGAGCCGTTAAAAGCGTATGTGCACGATAAGCTGGGGCATTTGAAGCATGCTTTCGATCATGTGGTCGATGTGCATGTGGTGTTAAGTGTTGAAAAGCATAGACAGCGCTGTGAAGTTGATATCAGTGCCAAAGGTGTACATATTCACGCCAAACATGAAACCGATGACATGTATGCTTCAATAGATGGTGTGATTGATAAGTTAAATCGACAGCTTAAACGCTACCGCGCAAAACTTCATCGTCATCAAAATAAAGGGCGAAAAACCAGCATGCGCCTGAAATATAAAACATTGGATGTGGCGCACACTCAAGCAGAAGAGCTTCCTGAAACCTATGTGCCAAATACGCTGGTTGAGGAGTCTGTAGAAGTTGAAGTGATGAGCTTGGATGACGCTGTAATGCGGTTGGAGTTGTCTGAGAAAGATAATGTTTTGCTTTTTACCAACGAGGAAACAGGCAAGTTGAATGCGTTAACGCGCAAGCCAGACGGTTCATTAAGCTGGATTGAGCCAGAAGTCAACTAAGATGACAAAACGAGATACGCTTGTGACGCCAGATCATGTGTTGTTGGGGTCGCAAGCGAAAAGCAAGCGGGCTTTATTCACGGAAATGGTAAGCTTGCTTTCATCGATTGATTTGGACTTGGCACTTGAAGTGATTACAGCTCGCGAAAAGCTGGGCAGTACGGGTATGGGGCATGGTGTTGCTATTCCACATGGTCGGTTGGAAGGGCTGCAAGCTCCTGTGGTTGCCGTGGCAATCCATGAGCATGGTGTAGACTTTGATGCTATTGATGGCGAGCTTGTGCGTATTGTGGTCATGCTGCTTGTGCCAAATGACAACCATCAAGCGCACTTAAGCCTTTTGGCAAGCATAGCAAAAATCTTACAGCAAGCGCATGTTCGTCAAGCACTGCTGCAAGCCAAAACTGAAGAAGAAGTTGTGACCATATTTCAGGATGAATTGTAGCGAAAGGTTGGCGAGTGAATCATGTTGCTTATCATCACAGGGCTATCAGGCGCAGGAAAAAGTACAGCACTACATGCGTTAGAAGATCATGGTTTCTTTTGCACAGATAACTTGCCTGTGGTGATGCTGGCAGATTGGGCGGAACATATACCACAGTATACGCAAAATGCCGCAGTTGGTATTGATATTCGAAGTTCGGAGAATCCCGAGTTGTTGCATCAAGCACTGGCATCAATCCGGCAGGGGTTGGATTGGAAGATGATATTTATTGATGCCAAGGATGAAGTTTTGCTTCGTCGCTTTTCGACGGTGCGTCGAAGGCATCCGCACTTGCCAACCATACCTTTAGAACAGGCCATTGCTTCAGAGCGCCATGCTTTATCAGCGTTAAAACATCAGGCAGACATGATGTTTGATAGCTCCAACCTTACACCTTATCAGTTGTCTGACTTGATTGAACGGTATTGGAAAAAGCAAGAACCAAAGCTGGTTGGTGCGCAACAGCTGGTGTGTGTATTGGTTTCATTTAGCTACCAAAAAGGGTTGCCTGCAGGTGCTGATATGATCATGGATATGCGATTTTTGCCCAACCCGCATTATCAACCTGAGCTGGCGCCTTTAACAGGAAAGGACAAGGCTGTTCAGGCTTTCTTAAAAGGTTTGGATGAAGTCCAGCAAACTGAGCGGTATATTCAAGACTGGTTGACATTCATTTGGCCTAAAATGGAACAAGAGCGCAAACACTATTTCACGCTTGGGTTTGGGTGTAGTGGAGGGCGGCATCGCTCCGTATATATGGTTGAATCTATTGCCAACTGGTTGCACGCGCAAGGCATGGGAACTCCCATTGTACGTCACCGTGAAATCGGAGATATTCATTGATTGGGGTTGTGCTTGTTGCGCATATGCATATTGCTTCGGAGACCAAGGCGGCAGTAGAGTATATCTTGCAGCAACAAGAAGCGTTTGTTGCGGTTGATGTGGTCAATTCGGATGACGTCGCAGTGCAGAGTTTAGCTTTTCATGCGATATTGAAAAACATGGCACAAGATTGTGACGCAATTTTGGTGATGACAGATATTTTTGGTGCGACACCATGTAACATGGCCATACATGTGATGATGCAGGGTGATATACCAGTCGAAATGGAGTTGGTTGCAGGGTTTAATATACCGAGCGTGATTAAAGCGATATTGGAGCGGCAACACCTGAGCTTGGAGGATCTTGCGCAATTCAGTTTGGATGCAGGACAAAAATATCTGCGGTTGGGTTCACAGGAAGCCGTGCTAAAGCGTATGTGTGCTAACAATAAAGTGGCATGATGCAAGGTGATGTCTTCATCCAAAATGAGCTGGGTCTTCACGCCCGTACATCAGCAAAGTTTGTCGCTTGTGCGAACCAATTTCCCTGCAAGGTGTCGTTGCAACGGGATGATAAAGTGGTCAACGGTAAAAGCTTGATGGCAATTCTTACGCTGGCAGCCAGCCAAGGCACTTTACTTACCATTATTACGCATGGAGAGCAGGAACGGGAAGCTTTGGAAGCCTTGTGTGAGCTGGTCAACACTGGCTTTGGAGAAGCACAGTGAGTGTGCACGGGCAAGCTGTTGCAGGCAGTGGTGGTATTGTTTGTGGGGCTATTCAGAAGTTAGACAGCCAAGATCAAATTATTCCTGAATATGGTATCAGTAAAGCTCAGCACACTGCTGAAAAGAAGCGGTTTGTGGATGCGATTACTCAGGCTTCGCGGCATATCCAGAAAGAAATGGATGCGCTGCGAGAACACCCTCAAGCCAAGGTTTTGCTGCCTATTCTCGAAACCCATTTGATGATGTTGTCTGATCCTGAGCTTCGTGAGAGCACGCAGCGGTATATTGAAGAGAAAAGTATCAATGTGGAGTGGGCATTAAAGCGGTGTATGGCTGATTTTGTGCAAGCCTTTGCAGATATGGATGATGTTTACCTTAAAAGCAGGAAGGCGGACATTGAACAAGTTGGTAAACGCATTTTGCATGAATTGACGGATAAAACCAACATTAAAGGTTCTGTTCCTGCCATTATTGTTGCTCAAGATTTTTCACCTTCTGATATTGTAAGTCTTTGGCGTATGGGTGCTATTGGCTTTGTGGCCGCGCAAGGGGGTAAAGAAGGTCATGCATTAATTGTTGCTCGTGGATTGGGGCTTACAGGTTTGATTGGAGCGCAAGGTTTGTTTGCACAAGCATCAGATGGTGATGAACTCATTTTGGATGCAGAGCACTTATGCTGGACTTTACGACCCAGTCAACAAGAGCGAGATGATTTCAAGAAAAAACAGGCACAACTCGCAGCAGAACAAGATGCCTTGAAAGCTTTCGCACATACGCCTTCACGAAGTAAGGATGGATATGCTTTACCTTTGCTGGCCAATATTGAGTTTATTGAAGAAATTGATATTGCGCTAGAATATGGTGTTGATGGCATTGGTCTTTTTCGCACAGAGTTTTTATTCATGCAATCAGATACATTACCCAGTGAAGATGAGCAGACGGCATATTATCAAGCGATTGTGCAGCGTGTGGGCAACTTGCCCGTCACTTTTCGTTTGCTGGATGTGGGTGCGGATAAACTGGCGTATGCACAGCTTTTGTTTGATGATTATGATGGAGAAAATCCTGCGTTGGGCCTGCGAGGGGTGCGGATGTTATTGCATAAGCCAAAGTTGCTGCGTACCCAGCTTAGGGCAATATTGCGTAGCTCGCCAAGCGAACAAGTTTCCATTCTTGTGCCTATGGTGACTTCTGTATCAGAGATGCAAGCTGTTCGCACTGTCGTAGAAGAGATACAAGCAGAGCTGAAAATAAACCATGCGGTTAGTCTGGGTTGTATGATTGAAGTGCCTTCAGCCGCTTTGATTGCACATGATTTGGCTAATGTGTCCGACTTTTTTTCGATTGGTAGTAATGACTTGGTTCAATATACCTTGGCGGTAGACAGGGCAGATGAACATGTTAGTTACTTGTATGACGCCAATCATCCTGCGGTCAGGCAGTTGATTCAAATGGCAGTGGATGCGGCCCAGGCACGGCATATTCCGATTACGATTTGTGGTGAGTTGGCAGCAGACACAACATGGACACAAACATTTCTAGATATGCGTATTTCTGCTTTATCCATGACATCACGAAATATTCTGCATGTTCGTAAACGCTTGCAAGAGTTACAAGCCAAAACATCAATAATATCCTAGCTTGGCGACCAAAGAGTTAATGGTGAGGTAATATATGGTTGAGATTTCATTATTAGGTGCATTGGTGGCAGGGATTTTATCTTTTCTTTCTCCCTGTGTGTTGCCTTTAGTGCCCGCGTATTTGTCGTTTATCAGTGGTGTATCGGTGGATGCTTTAAGAAATGAAGAAGCTCTCAATCACACACAAGTTCGTAAAACAGCCATGATTCAATCATTATGGTTCATTCTTGGTTTTAGCTTGGTATTTATTGCTTTGGGGGCTTCTGCTTCGTTGATAGGGCAGTGGCTTCTTTCAAACATGGCGGTATTGGCAAAGGTTGCAGGGGTGATCATTGTGATTTTTGGGCTTCATTATACAGGTCTGATTCGTATTCCTTTTTTATTGATGGAAGCAAGGTTGGATACACAAAGTGTGAGAGGAACCAGTGGCATTGGTGCGTTGGTACTGGGCTCTGCTTTTGCTTTTGGTTGGACACCATGCGTTGGCCCTATTCTTGGAGCTATTCTCGCCATGGCAGGTGCTCAAGGTGCGGTGAGTGAAGGTGTGCTTCTTTTGGTGGTTTACTCTGCGGGCTTGGGCGTTCCTTTTCTCTTGGCGGCATTCGCGACCAATGCGTTTTTGAATTGGTCACAGCGTTTTAAGCGTCACTTACATGCAGTGGAAGTCCTTTCTGGTGTCTTGCTGATTATCGTTGGCGTGATGATTTTTATGGGTAGTTTTACCGAAGTTGCCGCGGTGTTACTTGAGTATATGCCTTGGCTTGCAGATATTGAAGGGCTTGCGGACTTTTAAGAAAAGTTGCGGTTTATGAAACTATCTGCCACAATTATTGCTAAATACTTTATGTTTTATCAAAAGTTACGCGGGAGTATTCATATGAAACTTCAATTAAAAGTATTGGTGCTGTTGTTGTTTATTGCGCCTGTTCAGACATTTGCCGATACATTTATCATGCCAGGGGAAGTGGGTGAAGATGAGCTGGTCAAGCCATTTCCCCAGCCTTATATTGTTAAAAAAGGCGATACACTTTGGGACATTGCCGAAGAATACTTTGCGGATCCAGAGAAATGGATAAAGATTTGGGAGCAAAACCTTTATGTGTCTAATCCAGACTTGATTTATCCAGGCAATGAGATTTGGTTGCGCATGCACAAGCCTAAGAAGGTTGTTAAACGCTCGCCACCCGTTGTAAAGCTTGAGCCTAAAATTATTTATAAGCCTGCAGAGCGCAGTGAAAAGGCAATGGATACCAGCACCTTAATGACAGCCTTGGCAAGGCAAGACTTTATTGATGCAAAAGAAGTTGAGGGTATTGGGCATATTGTTGATTCTGAAGATGAGCGCATCAACTATGGTGCAAATGATAAGGTTTATCTGGTATTGGATGTGCGGGCAAAACCTGGCGATAGATTTAATATTTTCCGTACAGGCGACCCTATTTTTGATTTGGATGATTTAGGTAACAAGGTGTTGGCGGGTTATTTGGTTAACCATTTGGGAACAGTTGAGATTATATCTGAGGAAGCGGGCATTTTTCGTGGCATGATTACGCAGGCATTTGAAGAAATTGGCCGTACAGACAGGCTAAAGCGGGCTTTGCCTAATGATTATAAAATTAAGTTGGAGTATCCTACACATGCACTTTATGGGCATGTGGTCTATATTCGAGGCAACACTGTTGAAGCGGGTCAAGGGCAAGTGGTTGGCATAGATCTTGGGTCAGACGATGGGCTGCGGGCAGGCTCAGTACTTGGCATTTATCGACCTGGAAAACTGGTTGTTGATAAGGTTTACAAAGAAAAAACCTATCGTGCTTTACCTGAAGAAAAAATTGGTGAAATTATTGTACTTGCCGCTCAAGAGAAAGCATCGGTCGCCTTGATTAGCAAGTCATCATCTTCTATCCATATTGAAGATTTGATTCAGCCGCTTTCTAAACAATAGCGCCATGCGATGAACAGAGCGCTGCCTGACTATCTACGCTTAAGTTTGGTTGCAGGAGTTGGCGTGGTGATCGCACGCCAACTGATTGAAGCTTTTGGCTCTGTATCGGCGATTTGGCAACACAGTGAACAAGACTGGCGGGCTATTAAAGGCATTGGCCCGAAGCTGGTTAAAGCGCTTACAACGGCACAATCGGATGCAACCGTCAAGCAGGTTGATATGCTTATTCAGCAGTGTAAGGACGATCAAATTCATATCATTTGCCCCGATGATGATGTGTTTCCTTCTCAGCTTCGTGGTTGCGCAGATGCACCGTTGATCTTGTATGCTAAGGGGCAATTGGCGTGTCTTAATGCCGATAGAATATTGGGTGTTGTGGGCGCGCGCAAAGCCAGCGTTGAGGGCAGGCTGGTTGCTCGCCGTTGGTCGTCGTATGTTTCCAAACAAGGTGTGGTTGTGGCTAGCGGCATGGCTCCTGGCATTGATTCAGCAGCGCATGGTGGTTCATTGGATGCGCAAAAACCAGGTGTTGCTGTGTTGGGCTATGGGTTGAACACAGGCAACCTACAGCAACAAAGGCAAATTGAAGCACTAGCAGCTCAAGGTTGTGTGGTGAGTGAGTATGTGCCAGATAAAGAAGCACACCCTAGTCATTTTCCCCAGCGTAACCGTATTATTGCAGGTTTATCACATGCTTTATTGGTAGTGGAGGGTGGGCTTAAATCAGGCTCGATGATTACAGCGCGACAAGCATTAAATTATGGGCGTGAGGTGTTTGCCGTACCTGGTTCAGTCTTGAACGATATACATGCAGGTTGCCATCAACTGATCAAGGATGGGGCAACCTTGGTAGATGATACACAAAATATTTTGCAGAACATGGGCTGGCATAGGGTGGAAAAAACCTCAAAGATCTATAAGCCATCCAATGCGATTGAAGCAAAAATTATCACACTTTTACAGGCTGAAATTAAACATGTGGATGCGTTGGCGGAAGATTGTGGCTTGACCGTGCCTGCGCTTTCTACCATCTTGCTCGCGCTTGAACTGGATGGCGTTGTCGAAAAACTGCCAGGTAGTCGTTATACATTAAGCTAAGTTTTACAAGGAGATAGCGTGAGTGCAGTAGTTGTGGTGGAATCTCCAGCAAAAGCCAAAACAATTGAGAAATATCTGGGTAAAGGTTATAAAGTGCTTGCCTCTTATGGGCATGTTCGCGCTTTTCCCAAGAAAGATGGTTCGGTGGATGTTGATCATAATTTCGCCTTGAAATATGAAGTGATTGAAGACAAGCGAAAACGCCTGTCTGATATTGAAAAAGCACTCAAAAAAGCGGATGAACTTATTCTCGCAAGCGATTTGGATAGAGAAGGAGAAGCCATTGCTTGGCACATTGTTGATGAAATGGAAAAGCGCGGCAAACTCAAAGGTAAAAAAGTTTCGCGCATAACCTTTAACCAAATTACGCGTAAAGCCATCCAAGATGCAGTGGCAAACCCGACTGGGTTGAACATGCCTTTGGTAGATGCGCAGCAAGCACGCTCAGCACTTGACTACCTCGTGGGGTTCACGCTTTCTCCGTTA
>Ga0256839_1004235_pt1 | contig 14180 bp, 12 predicted proteins | sample 354166metaG_FD_185968 | JGI IMG/M metagenome (GOLD analysis project Ga0256839, IMG submission 185968) | Hydrothermal vent microbial communities from Mid Atlantic Ridge, Atlantic Ocean - 354-166 | ecosystem: Environmental > Aquatic > Marine > Hydrothermal vents | place: Atlantic Ocean: Mid... | reverse complement strand
CACAGCAAAAGGCCCCGGCGGTCGCAGCACCGGGGCCTGAAAGACGAGACGAAGGGCGATTGAGTCAGCGGCTCACAACCACTCCGAACGCCGCCGCCAACGGATGCGCGGGACGATCAGCCCGATGAGCAATCCCCCCAGCAACACCCCTGCACCCGCCAGGAACCAATCGCGGCGGGTCTGATCCCGCAGGGTGCTCACCTCGGAACGCAACTGGGCCAGCTCCTTCTCCGCCTCCACCAACCGGGTCTTGAGCTGGGTGTTCTCCTCGGCCAGCTCCGCGGGGCGGGCGGCCACCTCCTTCAACCGGGCCAGCTCGCCCTCCAGGCGCTGGCGCAGCGACTCCAATCGCTTGCGCTCCTTGTCCGCCTCGGCCAGTTTCCCCTCCAGGGCCTTGAGCTTCTCCCGCAAGGCCTGATTCTCCTGTTCCAGGCGATTCAAGCGCGCCTCGGCCTGACGCAGCTTGTCGCGAGCGATGGGTTCGTCCACCAGGAACTTGGCCCGCACCCAGCCCTCCAGGCCATCTTCGGTACGCACCCGGGCGTAGCCACCTTGACGCTCCAGGACCTCCACCGCCGTGCCACTGCGCAGGGTACGGAGGATCTTGGCGGGGTCGGTGGGTTGATCACGCAGACTGACGTAGAGCACGTCGGAAACGTACCGGGTCTCGGCGAGCACCCCCACCGGCAAAGCAATCAGCAGCACCAGCCACAGCAGGCCGGCCCGCATCGGGAGCAGGGTCATCGTTCGCCGCTAGTAGAGACCACAGGCGCGGAATCCGCCCCGGAAAACGCCTGCACGGCCACGCTGACCCCCATCCCTAGGATCACCACCACAGTGAGCACGACCATGAAACTCGGTCGGCTGCGATAACGGACACGGGACATCTCGGCTCTCCTTCTCCTCGTCGCTGTTCGTGTCTTACATCGGCCGCCGGCGCGCAGCGTCGTGTGCGGTCGATCACATTTTAGGCTCAAAAAGCGTTGAGCGAGTCAATTTTCGGCAGAGCGCCTCCATCCCTTTAGCTTTTCGCCGAAATTTCTTTCAATCCAGCATCTCCAAGGCGTCGGCCACCGCCGCCACCCCGACACGGGCACACCGCTCATCCAATTCGCCACTGGGGGCGCCGCTCACCCCCACGCCGCCGTAGAGACGGCCAGCGGCCTGGATGGGCACTCCCCCGGCGGCGATCATCACCCGTTCCACCTTGGGCACGCTGTAAGCACCGGGGAATCGTCCGGCCAGGGCGGAAGTGGCACGGGCGAAGGTCACTGCGGTGTAGGCCTTGCGGTCGCTGATGTCCACGGTGAGATCAGGAGCCAGATCGTCGCGCAGTACCACCTGGGTCTGCCCGGCGCGGTCCACCACCGTCACCGCCACCTGCGCCCCTTCACGGCGGCAGGCCGCCAGTGCGGCCCGGGCCACGGTGAGGGCGCTGTCCAGGGTGAGCCGCGGCAGCGAGATCACTGGCGAGGCCCCCTCGTCGGCCACCGCCGAGGCCGTCGGCAACAAGATCAATCCCAGCAACAGAGTCAGGGCAATCGACCGAGCCATTCGTCTTCATCCCGTTGTGCAAAGCGGCGCAGGCGGTCGTAACGCCGCCGCACCCCCAGTTGACCGAACAGATAGGGCAACACCGCCTCCAGCGGTGTGGGGCGGATCCCCAAGGCGGCCAGGCCATCGGGCAGACCGTCACGACCACAGACCGAATCCACCTTCATGGAGCGCAGATTGTCGGGGGTGAGCGGCTTGCCCGGCAGCCAGCGCATCAGCGCCGCCATCAGACTCGACGCCCCGTCGCCCAGGCGGATCACCCACTTGCGCTCACCGCTCTCCTCGGCAATGAGGGAGACGATCTCCCACAGGGCGTACTCCTTGGGGCCGCAGAGCTCGTATACCTGGCCGTAACTGGGGACATGACGCAAGGCGCGCACGAAGGCCAGCGCCACGTCCTCCACGAACACCGGGGCGAAGCGGGCCCGGGGCGCCGGCAGCGGCAACCACCCCGGTGCCAGCTTGAGCAGGGCATGGAAACGGTTGACGAAGTGATCGTCGTAGCCGAACACCACCGAGGGGCGAAACACGGTGACCTGCAGCTCCGGCCCCTGGGCGGCCAACACCGCCGCCTCCCCCTCGGCCTTGCTGCGCAGGTACCGGCTGGGGGCGTCGGGCGAGGCCCGCAAGGCGCTCATGTGCAACAAGCGGCGGATGCCCAGCTCACCGCACAGGGCGGCCACCCGCCGCGGCAGAGCCACATGGACGTCGTCGAAGCGGCGACGGCGATCCTCGTTGAGGATCCCCACCAAATTGATGACCACGTCCGCATCCCGCAGCACGTCACGCAACTGGGATTCGTCGTGGACGTCCGCCTCAACCAGCTCCACCCCCGGAAGGATACGCAGGTCCTTGTGTTGATCCGGATGGGCGCTGGGCACCCGCACCGCCAAACGGCGGGCGGAGAGCTCGTGGAGGATGTGGCGACCGATGAACCCCGAGCCCCCCAAAACCGTCACGCGTCGAATGATCATGCCTCTCCTTGTGTCGTCTTCATGCTCTCGGCCCGGGCATTATAGCCGGCCTCCGCGGCCACGGCAGACCCTCAACCGGCCTCCCCGGGACGCTGGACCACCTTGGGCATCCTGCGGGAGAGGCGCTCGAAACGGCCATCGAGACGGTGGTCGAAGATCACCGTGTAGGCCATCACCCGCTGCACGTATTGGCGGGTCTCGGAGAAAGGCACCGTCTCCACCCACAGATCGGCCTCCAGCGGCTGCTCCGGCAACCACTGACGCACCCGCTGAGGACCGGCATTGTAAGCGGCGGTGGCCACCACCGGATTGCCGAAGGTGTCGTGCATCCGCCGCAGATAGGCGGCGCCGATGCGGATGTTCTTGTCGGCCTCCAACAACTCACGGGTGGAGCGCAGGCGGGTGTTGAGCAAGCGGGCGGTGAGACGGCCGGTGTTGGGCATCACCTGCATCAACCCCAAGGCCCCGGCACTGGAACGGGCATCCACCATGTACAGGCTCTCCTGGCGGATCACCCCATAGACCCAGGCCGGATCGATACGGAATTTGCGCGCCTCCGCCAGTACCTGGCGGCGATAGACCAGGGGAAAACGCAGGTCCAGATCGTCGAAATGGGCGCTGCGGGCCACGGTGAGGATGGCGCGGTCGTGCCACCCCCAACGGCTGGCAAGCACCGCCGCCAGGCGCAGGCCACGCTCGTCCAGGCCGCGGATGGCCCGGTTCCATTCCCGCCGGGCATCGGCCAAGCGACCGAGACGGAACAACTCGCGCGCCCGCACCAAGGCCGGCCGCCGGGCGAAGGCCCTCAGTTCCTTCTCGGAAAAATTCAACGGCTCGGAATGCACGGAATAATCGTGTCCCAGCCGATCGGCCGCCAGAAAGCCGTAGAAATCACGTTCCCGAGCCAGGTCGGCGAACTGGCGGCGCGCGGCCAGTTCCAGCGTCGGCAAGCGCTCCTCCCCGCCGCGGGCCATGATCCGCGCCCGCCAGTAACGCCAGCGACTCTGACGCTGCTCCTCCGCCGGCAAGGCATCGATCCAGGTAAGCGCCGCGCCCCACTGCCCCTGACGCAGAGCGGTACGGATGCGCCACTCGCGGACCTTCTTGTCCGGCCGCATCACCGCCTCCAACCAGGGAAGCGCCTGCGGGAGCCCCCGATAAGCCGCGCGCAAGGCGATGTAGCGGTCCACCTCGTTGACCGCCTCCACCCCGTCACGATGCAGGTGACGCTCACGCACCGTCTGCCAGAAGTCGTAGGCCGCCTGGGGATCGCGCCGGGCGAGCCGCCGCACGCCGTAACGCACGATCTCCCGTGCCAGCGCGGTGTCCCGCTGGTATTCCTTGTGGTGCAGTGCCTCGGCGGGGGCGCGGCGCATGCGGATCCAACGCTGCACCCAGGCCTGGTCGGCCTCGGGAAGCGCGCGAGCGAGATAACGCGCCAGCGAGGTACGGCCGTTGTTCATCGCCAGGCGGATGCGCTGCCAGGTCAGTTCCGCGGTGCGCCCGTCCTCGGCGGTCCAACGGGCGAACAACGGGTCGCAGGCCCGCGGCTGGGACCGCCCCACCAGCCACAACTCCCGCGCCAGCGCCATGGCCTCTTCCTTGCGCCCCACCGCGAACAACGCCCGCCCCTTGAGGCACTTCAGACTGGTCCCGCCCACCGGGCGGTATTCGGCGAGGAATTTCTCCCAGCGTTTCTGCCGCGCCAGGCGCTTGAGCCAGCGGGAACGCAGTCGATCGGCGATGGGCAGGTCCTCATGGCGGGCGAGGAAACGCTGGATCTCGGTATCGCTCACCCGCCGCATCCACCGGCGCAGGCGTTCGTATTCCAGATAGGGCTTCAAGGGATAGCCGTCCAGCTCCGACAATAGACGGCGGTAGGTACGCAGATGCCCGCGTTTGAGGGCGTCCTCGGCCTGCTGGAACAGACGGCGCTGTTCCACGAACGGATCACCCCCCGTCGAAGCAGCCGTGGGGACGGCGAGGACGACCAGGAAAAGGGACACCGTGATGGAAAGGATCCGTGCCATACTTTTCGTTGTTCCCTACCCGCCCACGCGCAATGGATCATTCTAGCCCAGAAACGGGCCCGGCCAAGCACCGAGGTGAACCATGACTTTCCGCTCCATCGACCCGGCCACCGGCGAGACCGTCCACGAACACCCCGTGTGGGATGCCGCCACCCTGGAGGCGACATTGCAAGAAGCAGCCCGGGCAGCGCCCGCCTGGGCCGCCCTGCCCATCGAGCAACGCCTCGGGTATCTGTCACGGGCCGCGGCCATTCTCAGAGAACGGCGCGACGAACTGGCCCGGCTGATCACCCGCGAGATGGGCAAACTCTACCGTGAGGCCCAGGCCGAAGTGGACAAATGTGCCTGGGTCTGCGACTTCTATGCCGAACACGCTGGCGAATTCCTTGCCGACGAGGTGCGTGAATCCGACACCCGCCGCGCCCTGGTGGTCTATCAGCCCCTGGGCACGGTACTGGCGGTGATGCCGTGGAACTTCCCGCTGTGGCAGGTGTTCCGCTTTGCCGCACCGGCCCTGGCCGCCGGCAACACCGGCCTGCTCAAACATGCCTCCAACGTCCCCCTGTGCGCCCTGGCCATCGAAGAAATCTGGCGGGAGGCCGGTGTCCCCGCCGGGGTGTTCCGCAGCCTGATGATCCGCGCCGACCAAGTGGCGAGCGTGATCGACGACCCCCGGGTGCACGCCGTCACCCTCACCGGCTCGGAACCCGCCGGCCGCCAAGTGGCCGCCCGGGCCGGGAACCGGATCAAGAAATCGGTGCTGGAATTGGGCGGCTCGGATGCCTTCGTGGTCCTGGAGGATGCCGACCTGGAACAGGCGGTGGCCCAAGGCGTGGCCTCGCGTTTCCTCAACGCCGGCCAGAGCTGCATCGCCGCCAAGCGGTTCATCCTGGTGGACGCGGTGGCCGAGGCCTTCCTGGAACGCTTCCGCGCGCGGGTGGAGGCACTGCGGGTGGGAGACCCCATGGACCCGGCGACCGAACTGGCCCCCATGGCCCGGATCGATCTGCGCGACGAACTCCATGCCCAGGTGAGCCGCAGCATCGAACAAGGCGCGACCCCCCTCACCGGTTGCCGACCGCTGGATGGCCCCGGCGCCTTCTACGCCCCCTCCATCCTCGATGGCGTGAAACCCGGCATGCTCGCCTACGAAGAAGAGTTGTTCGGCCCGGTGGCCATCGTCATCCGTGCCCGCGACCAGGACGACGCCCTGCGCATCGCCAACGACTCCCGTTTCGGTCTCGGCGGCAGCGTGTGGACCCGTGACCGCGCGCGCGGCGAGGCCTTCGCCCGCGCCATGGCCTGCGGCTCGGCCTTCGTCAACGGCATGGTCAAGAGCGACCCGCGCCTGCCCTTCGGCGGCATCAAGGCCTCCGGCTATGGCCGTGAGCTCTCCCGGGAGGGGATCCGCGAGTTCGTCAACATCAAGACCCTGTGGATCGGCTGAATTCAAGGCGCGCCGTGAGCCGACCGACACATAAGGGGACATACCTCGCTATCGAGAGCCGACCGTGGACAAGCTCGATTTGGACGACCTGCCTCCCCTGCCGCAAACGGCCCAACGGCTGTTGTCCATGGACGAGGAGGCGGTGGGCACCCGGGAGGTGGCGGAATGGGTGGAGCTGGACCCGGCTCTGGCGGCCCACGTGGTCCGCCTGGCCAACTCACCCTGGCTGGGGGTACGCGAACGCATCGGCTCCATCCACGACGCCGTGCAACGCCTCGGCTGTGCCCGGGTGACCGAACTGGCACTCGGCCTCGCCGCCGGCGCGGTGTTCAAGATCCCCGGCCAAGGTCCCCTGGGGGCACACGACTTCTGGCGCCATGCCGTATTCACCGCCGCCCTGATGCATCGCCTGGCCAAGCTCCTCCCCGACTTCGGCGCCACCCAGCCGGGCATGGCCTATCTCTGCGGCCTGCTGCACAACATCGGTCTACTGGCACTGGCCCATCTGGACACCCCCGCCTACCACGCCCTCAACCGCGCCGTCCAAGAGGAACCGGACACCCCATTGGTGAAACTGGAACGGCGTTTGCTGGCCCACGACCACACCCGGCTGGGGAGCCGGCTGCTGCGCCACTGGCGCATGCCGCCGCCGGTGGTATTCACCGCCCACGAACACCACAACCCCCACTACCGGGGCGATCAGCACAGTTACGTCAATCTGTGCACCGTGGCCAGCGCGGTGGTGAAGGCCGAACTGGGCCTCGGCGACGGCGATCCCGGGTGCCACACCCCGGCACTGGCCGCCCTCGGCCTCGACGAAGGACAACTGGCCCAGGAATGGGAGGCCCTGTGCGAATACAAACACGACCTCATGGACACCGCACGTCACATCGCCCACGTGGCCTGATCATTCTGCTGCTATTCGCCCTGCCGTCACTGCCACAGGCGGCGGAACCCGGCCGCTGGCTGGTCCAAGAAACCGCCGCCGTGGCCGCCCCCGGCCGGCTCACCATCGACCTCATCGACCCCGACTCCCCACTGCTGCGCCCCAGCCCGGGCCTGATCCGCATCGGCGTGCGCCGGGGGGAATGGCAACTGGGGCGCGAGGAAGCGGGATTCAAATATGCCACCGGTCCACGCCACGCCGTCTACGGCCGCCTGGGCCTGGACACCGGCTCCGGACGCAGCCGCGCCGCCATGGGTCTCAGTCTCGACCTGGGCGACAGCGCCCTGGCCCTGAACGGCAACATCGAGTTGCGCAAAGAAGACACCAGCGCCCATCTCTACCTCAACGGCGCCGCCCGCCTGCCCCTGCGCCTACCGAGCGGTCACCCCGGGCGGGCGGCCGCCATCGCCGAGACCAGCCTGTCCGACAAGGCCGGTGAAGAACTGGCCGTCGCCGCCGGGCTGCGCTGGACCCCGCACCCGGCCGTCACCATGGACCTCATCCTCCTCGGCCTCCGCGGCGCCGACCAGAGCCTGGGCACCCCGGTGGCCCTACGCCTCACCCTGGGGCTGTGAGCCCCCTGTCATCGGGCTGTCACAAAAAATGCCGCCCTGTCACTTTTTTGTAACATTGCCCCCGTAAGCTACCCGCCTCGGCCGCAACCCACACACGCCACGAGTCCATGCCGACCCTCTCACCCTCCCTGCGCTACCGGCACTGGCGCCACCTCAAAGACCGCATCGCCCGCCGCGGCGTCGCCTTCGGCGGCGTGAGCGTGATCATCGCCATCCTGCTTATCTTTTTCTACCTGCTCACCGTGGTGGTCCCGCTGTTCGAGCCCGCCGAGGTGAAGCCCCGCTCCAGCTTCTTGCTGAGCGAGACCCCGGAGGCGGTGCGCTACCTCACCCTGGACGAATACCGCGAGATCGGCCTGGCGGTGGACGCCGACGGCACGGCACGGTTCTTCCGCCTCGACGACGGCGGCGACGTGACCCGCATCCCCCTGGAACTCCCCCCCGGCGCCCGAGTCACCAGCCTCGGCAAGGCCGACCCGGCGGTGGAACTCATCGCACTGGGGCTGGACAACGGCCAGGCGCTGGTGATCAAACCGGTCTACAAGATCAGCTACCCCAACGACCGCCGCCACATCACCCCCCAGATCGAATACCCCCTGGGCCAGGATCCCATCGAAATGGACGAAGACGGCGGAGCCCTGCGCGCGATCGCCATCCAGATGGACGAAGAACGCGCCACCCTCGCCGCCGTGGGCGAAGACGGCCGGCTGTTCATCGCCGCCCTGGCCATCGAAGAATCCTTCCTCGACGATGGCTTCAGTTACGAACAAGAAAACACCGTCATCGACCCCGAAATACCCCAAGCGCATTTCGTGCTGGTGAGCGGCCCGCAGACCGAGCTCTACCTCGCCGGCGCCGACGGCGACACCCTGCTCTACTCCCTGCATGACCCCACCGCGCCCGAACTGATCCAACGCCTGGACCTCACCCCAGGCGGCGAGCGCCTCACCAGCCTGCGCTTCCTCACCGGCAGCGTCTCGCTGATGGCCGGTGACTCCCACGGCCAGGTAGCGCAATGGTTCCCGGTCAACGACCAGGGGCGTCCGCGGCTGGTGAAGGTACGCCAATTCACCAACCAGACCGCCCCCATCGGCGACATCGCCCCGGAACACAGTCGTCGCGGCTTCATCGCCGGCGACGATCAAGGCCGACTCGGCATCTACTACACCACCTCCGAGCGGCTCTTGAGCTTGGAGAAGATCAGCGACGCCCCCCTGCTGCAAGTCGCCGTCTCCCCCCGGGCCGACGCCGCGCTGGCGCTGGACGCCAAGGGCCGGCTGCACGTCCTCGACATCCGCAACGAGCACCCCGAGATCTCCTTCAAGGCCCTGTGGGGCGCGGTATGGTACGAAGGCTATTCCGAGCCCGCCTATCTGTGGCAATCCACCGCCGCCACCGCCGACTTCGAACCCAAATTCAGCCTCACCCCCTTGGCGCTGGGGACCCTCAAGGCCGCCTTCTACGCCATGGTCATCGCCGTCCCCCTGGCCATCATGGGCGCCATCTACACCGCCTACTTCATGACCCCCGCCCTGCGGCGGGTGGTGAAACCCACCATCGAGATCATGGAGGCCCTGCCCACGGTGATCCTCGGCTTCCTCGCCGGGCTGTGGCTCGCCCCCTACGTGGAGAGCCACCTCCCTGGCATCTTCGCCCTGCTGCTCGTCCTCCCCGCCGGCGTGCTGCTGTTCGCCTACCTCTGGCACCAGCTCCCCGACGCCCTGCGCCGACGGATCCCCGAGGGCTGGGAGCCGGTGCTGCTCATTCCGGTGATCGTCGTGCTGGTGAGCCTCTCCATGTGGCTGAGCTATCCGCTGGAACAGGCCCTGTTCGACGGCGACATGCGCAACTGGCTGGCCAACGACCTCGGCATCCCCTTCGACCAGCGCAACGCCATCGTCGTCGGCCTGGCCATGGGCTTCGCCGTCATCCCCACCATCTTCTCCATCACCGAAGACGCCATCTTTCAGGTGCCCAAGCACCTCACCTTCGGCTCGCTGGCCCTGGGTGCCACCCCTTGGCAGACTCTCACCCGGGTGGTGATCCTCACCGCCAGCCCCGGCATCTTTTCCGCGGTGATGATCGGCCTGGGCCGGGCGGTGGGCGAGACCATGATCGTCCTCATGGCCACCGGCAACACCCCGGTGATGGACTGGAGCATCTTCCAAGGCATGCGCACCCTCTCGGCCAACATCGCCGTGGAAATGCCTGAATCCGAGGTGGGCAGCACCCACTACCGCGTGCTGTTCCTGGCCGCCCTGGTGCTGTTCCTGTTCACCTTCCTGGTCAACACCCTGGCGGAAGTGGTCCGCCAGCGACTCCGGCGCAAGTACAGCAGCCTATGAACATCCGTCAGTGGTTCCAAAGCGGCACCCCCTGGGTCTGGCTCAACGCCGCCGCGGTGAGCACCAGCATCGTCATGGTGGTGGGCCTCCTGCTGCTCATCGCCGTGCGCGGCATGGGCCACTTCTGGCCCCATGCGGTGGTGGAATTCACCTATCACCAAGGCCCCGATCAGAGCCGGCGCATCATCGGTGAGATCCACGATGCCGAAGAACTCCCCACCACCCGCCTGCGCGCCGCCGGCTACTGGTTGCCCGAGGACGCCCCCGAACGCATCACCCGCTACCTGGTCAAGGTGGGCAACCGCGACGTCTACGGTGCCGACTTCTTCTCGGTGGCCAGCAGCAACATGGGGCCCCTCAGCCACCCCCGCGACATCCTGGTGGTGGAACGCTACGAATGGGGCAACTTCTACGGCTTCCTGCGCCAAGTGAAGGAAAACGGCCGGGTGGTGGCCGAGGGTGAAGGGGCCTGGGCGGCGCTGCAGCAGCGACTGGAGCGTGCCCAGCGGCTCCACCGCGAGATTCACGTCCTGGAAAAGGACGAGATCGGCGCCATCAACTACCAACTGGAGCGGCTGCGTCTCAAAGAGCGGCGCTACCAACTGGACGGCGAACTCACCGCCGAGCGCCGCACCGAGCTCCAACGCGAGCGACAACGCCTCGAAGCGGATTACCAGGCCATTCAGCAACGCCTCCAGGCCCTCTACCACGACCTCGGCCGCGACAGCTTCACCGCCGAGGTGATGACCGGCGAGGTGGTGGAGGTCCCACTGGCCAAGGTGGTGCGTATCTACCGCCCCAACGCCATGGGCCCGCTGGACAAGATCGGCCATTACTTCGCCAAGCTGTGGGAATTCGTCTCCGACGAACCCCGCGAGGCCAACACCGAAGGGGGGGTCTTCCCGGCCATCTTCGGCACGGTGATGATGGTGCTGATCATGAGCGTACTGGTCACCCCCATGGGTATCGTCGCCGCCATCTATCTGCGCGAATACGCCAAGCAAGGCCCCCTCACCCGCCTGATCCGCATCTCGGTTAACAACCTCGCCGGGGTCCCCTCCATCATCTACGGCGTCTTCGGTCTGGGATTCTTCGTCTACTTCCTCGGCGGCAACATCGACCAGCTCTTCTTCCCCGAGGCCCTGCCCGCCCCCACCTTCGGCACCCCCGGCATCCTCTGGGCCTCACTGACCCTGGCGCTGCTCACCCTGCCGGTGGTCATCGTCTCCACCGAAGAAGGGCTGGCGCGCATCCCCAAATCCCTGCGCGAAGGCAGCCTGGCCCTGGGCGCCACCAAGGCCGAGACCCTATGGCGGGTGGTCCTGCCCATGGCCAGCCCGGCGCTGATGACCGGCCTGATCCTGGCGGTGGCCCGTGCCGCCGGCGAAGTGGCGCCCCTGATGCTGGTGGGGGTGGTGAAACTGGCCCCCACCCTGCCGCTGGACGGCAACTTCCCCTTCCTGCACCTGGAACGCAAATTCATGCACCTGGGCTTCCACATCTACGACGTGGGCTTCCAGAGCCCCAACGTCGAGGCCGCGCGGCCCTTGGTGTACGCCACCGCCCTGCTGTTGGTACTGGTGATCGTGGTGTTGAACCTCACCGCCATCCAGATCCGCAACCGACTGCGTGAAAAATACCGAGCCCTGGAAAGCTGACATGAACGACATCCCCGAAAAACCCACCCTGGACGACGCCCCCCCGAGCCATGCCATCCGCATCGGCGACATCCCCCGCGGTGAGACCCGGCGCGACCTCTCCCAGGAAGAGATCGCGCTGCAAGTGCGCGGGCTGCGGCTCTACTACGGCGAGAAAGAGGCCCTCAAAGGAATCGATATGGACATCCCCCGCACCCGGGTCACCGCCTTCATCGGCCCCTCGGGCTGCGGCAAGTCCACCCTGCTGCGCTGTTTCAACCGCATGAACGACCTGGTGGACGGGGTACGCATCGAAGGCCAAATCCTGCTGGACGGCCAGGACATCTACGCCCCCGAGCTGGACGTGGCCGAACTGCGCCGCCGGGTGGGGATGGTGTTCCAGAAACCCAACCCCTTCCCCAAGTCCATCTACGAAAACGTCGCCTACGGCCTGCGCATCCAAGGCATCAATGACCGCCGCATCCTCGACGAAGTGGTGGAGAAATCCCTGCGCCGGGCCGCCCTGTGGGACGAGGTGAAAGACCGGCTGCAAGACAACGCCCTGGGGCTCTCCGGCGGACAGCAGCAACGGCTGGTGATCGCCCGCGCGGTGGCGGTGGAGCCCGAAGTCCTGCTGCTGGACGAGCCCGCCTCGGCCCTGGACCCCATCTCCACCCTCAAGATCGAAGAACTCATCTACGAACTCAAATCCAACTACACCATCGTCATCGTCACCCACAACATGCAACAAGCGGCGCGTGTCTCCGACTACACCGCCTTCATGTACCTGGGTGAGCTGATCGAATTCGACGACACCGACACCCTGTTCACCAACCCCGCCAAGAAACAGACCGAGGACTACATCACCGGACGCTACGGCTGAGCCGGCAACCGCGGCCGCCCGCACGCGGTCCAAACAGCCATCCGGGAACGAGGAGCGACACCATGGACATCGACAAAGAACGCCTCACCCACCACATCTCGCGCCAATTCAACGTCGAGCTGGAAGATCTACGCAACCGTGTCCTCACCATGGGTGGCCTGGTGGAAGACCAGATCGCCCGCGCCGTACGTGCCCTGGTGGAAGGCGACGTGGAACTGGCGGAACAGGTCATTACCAACGACTACCAGGTCAACGCCCTGGAAGTGGCCATCGACGAGGAATGCACCCACATCCTCGCCCGCCGCCAGCCAGCCGCCTCCGACCTGCGGCTGATCGTCGCGGTGATCAAGACCATCACCGACCTGGAGCGCATGGGCGACGAGGCCGAACGCATCGCCCGCATGGCCATCCACCTCGCCGCCCTCGACCGTCCACGCAGTCAATACCTGGAAATTCAGAACCTGGGTGACCACGTGCGCGAACTCACCCACGCCGCCCTGGATGCCTTCGCCCGCATGGACGCCGAGGCCGCCGCCCAAGTGGCCCAGCGCGACACCAAGGTGGACCTGGAATACGAAGGCATCATCCGCCAATCAGTCACCCACATGATGGAGGACCCCCGCGCCATCGCTCGTACCCTGGACGTCATGTGGTCGGCGCGCGCGCTGGAACGCATCGGCGATCACGCCCGCAACATCTGCGAATACGTCATCTACCTGGTGAAAGGCAAGGACGTGCGCCACACCAGTCTGGAACAAATGGAGAAGGCCGCCCGCGGCGAATGACCCGCGGACACAGCCGCCCCGGCCGACTCACACCCGGAAGCGGGACACCACCGTTTGCAACCCAGAGGCCAGCCGCGCCAACGACTCACTCGCCTGCGCCGTCTGCTCCGTCCCCGCCATCGCCTGATCGGCCACCTCGGTGATGCGGCTGATGGAACGATTGATCTCCTCGGCCACCTTGGCCTGTTCCTCCGAGGCCGCCGCGATCTGGGTATTCATCTCCAGGATCGACGCCGTGGCCCCGGCGATCGCCGACAAGGCCTCGCCGGCGCTGCCCGCCTGATCCACCGTCTCCCGGGCCTGCTCGCGGGCGCTCACCATCACCTTCACCGCCGAACCCGCCCCGCTCTGCAAGCGCTCGATCATCTGCTGGATCTCCTGGGTGGACTCCTGAGTGCGCGAGGCCAGGGTGCGCACCTCGTCGGCCACCACCGCGAAGCCCCGCCCCTGTTCCCCGGCGCGGGCGGCCTCGATGGCCGCATTCAAGGCCAGGAGATTGGTCTGCTCGGCGATACCCCGGATCACATCCATAACCCGGGTGATGTTCTCGCTCTCCGACTCCAGCTCATGGATCACCCCGGCGGCGCGCTCGATCTCCCCGGCCAGGGCGTCGATGCGTTCGATGGTACGTGCCACCACCTCACGCCCCTCGTGTGACTTGCCGTCGGCATCGCGGGCCGCCTCCGCTGCCCCCGAGGCGTGTCCGGCCACCTCGGTGACGGTGGAACTCATCTGGTTCATCGCCGCCGCCACCTGATCGGTCTCCTCACGCTGGCGCGACACCCCCTCCCGGGTCTGTCCGGTCACCAGCGACAACTCCTCCGCCGCCGACGACAACTCCGCGGCATGCCCCTGGATCTGCACCACTTGCTCACGCGGCCCCCGCACCATCTCCCCCAGGGCACGACTCAAACGGCGGATCTCCACCAGCCCCTCCACCCTCGGTGTCTCGGTGAGATCCCCCGCCGCCACCCGCGACATCACCGCCGAGAGGCGCTCCATGG
>Ga0256839_1004234_pt1 | contig 14182 bp, 13 predicted proteins | sample 354166metaG_FD_185968 | JGI IMG/M metagenome (GOLD analysis project Ga0256839, IMG submission 185968) | Hydrothermal vent microbial communities from Mid Atlantic Ridge, Atlantic Ocean - 354-166 | ecosystem: Environmental > Aquatic > Marine > Hydrothermal vents | place: Atlantic Ocean: Mid... | reverse complement strand
GAAACTTTATTCACCCTTTTTCTGGCAAGCTCACTTTTTGCACTGAGCAAATTAGTTTTGACACAAGATAAAATGCGATGGGCTCTTATACTTGGAATTACGATCACCTTAGCAACAATGACACGCCCCATTAGCTATTATCTCGTATTTTGTTTTGTACTAGGGCTTGCTGTGTTTAAACCATACGTCGCAAAATCATGGCTAGAGCTAGGGCGCATTACACTTCTTATTCTAATTCCTTTACTACTAACGACAACTGCTTGGAAAGTACGCAATGAAAATCTAACAGGCGTTTATGTGTTAAACGATGCAATGAATGAAACCCTACTCTACTACAAAGCAAAAGGCGTATTGATGGTTGGCAAGTCGTTAACTCAAGAAGAAGCTCACCAAGAAATTCTTCAACGACTATCTAGCGGTATAAGCACCACAAAAGAACAAGTGGAAGAAGAGTCCAAGCTTGCGAAGGAAATTATCTTAAATGACCCTAAAAGCTACTTCAAACTTGCGATGACTGGTTTAAAAGCTATTATTTTTGGGCCTGGCTTAACAAGCCAAGCTCAATTCTATGACAACAAAGAGGAAGGACGGACTAATACTGGGTACAAGCTTTGGTATTTGTTATTAATTGGCTATGGCATAGCATTTATGTTGCTTAGTTATCTCTTTTCGATTTACGGTTTTATTCGCTCCCTAAATAAATCAACAAAACAAGAAATGACGTTACACTTGCTGATGCTAGGAGTAGTTACCTATTTCATTCTTATTTCAACCGGACATATTGCAACTGACTCACGAATGCGAGTCCCCATCATTCCGATTATACTTATTTATGCATCGTATGGCGTATTCAGCTTGTTAGAAGCCCTAAAGTTCCGCAAAATAAGAAAAAGCGAATAATCCCAATAAAAAATGGATAAAAAACTCTCAAACTACCTTGATATTGTACGTGTCACCGCATCTTTCGCCGTGTTATTTCAACATCTTTCAATGTACAACAATAATGTCTATGCCTTCTTCTCTAACTACGGGCATCCAGCAGTTATGGGTTTTTTTATCCTGTCGGGATATGTTATCGCTTTCGTTGCAGATCAAAGAGAAAAGACCTTTAACATCTATTTAAAGCATCGTTTCGCACGACTCTACAGCGTCATGGTTGTAGCGTGGATTTTAACCATCGTATTAGACCTTTCAGGTAGCTTATTAATCAATCCTAATACTTATGCTGGAGCTATTCCAACAGATAATATTTTAATACGTATTATTTCCCATTTTTTCTTCCTACAACAGTCATGGCTTGTCAGTATTCAATTCTTCTCAAACCAACCTCTATGGTCTTTGGCTTATGAGTTTTGGTACTACATTTTATTTGGGCTTATTACTCTCTATAAAGGGAAGTACAAGTTAGCACTTATCGCAATAAGCTGTTTAATCATGGGGCCAGTCATTTTAATCTACGGCACAATTTGGTTTGCAGGGTCGTATCTTTATAAGATTCACCAACAAGAGACTAATATAACCCCCGCTTTAGCATCCTTTATTTTCTTGCTATCGATACCTGCAATTTTTTCTTATCCTTATTGGAATCATTACCTATTACCAGAAAACTTAGGAGAGTATGGAAAACTATCCTTTCGTACACTGCTGGATGATATTATTTTCGCTAGCTTAATTCTTATTAACCTTTATAGCTTTAAATATACAAATTTTTCCTTTAGCTTAGTCACCCCAGTTATTCGTTTCTTTTCAGGAATTGCATTTTCGCTGTATGTCTTTCACTTCCCCCTGATTTTCTTTTTTAAAGCGACGCTAACACGCTATTTTGAACTATCAGATAGATCGCTCTTTTTTATACTGACATTCCTTATCATTCTAACGGTTTATTTGCTCTCATTTATTTCAGAGAGAAAGAAAAAAGTTTATTACCAACTGCTTGAAAGTTTAGAAAATAGGATTTTCAGGCGCAAAAAAACAGACTAACACTGAACTTCTGGGGCTATAGTCAAATATAGTGTACGGCATCCTAAGCGGCTTTCTGTTTTTGATCTACATCTTGTTTAATTCCATTAGTAAATTTAGTTCCTATTATCACATCCGCAAGGTGTTTATAGCCTCGTAATCTTTGCCATCTTTTTTGAGTCACTTCACTAATTTAAATGCCATGGCAAGTGTCGTCTTGCGACTTCTACAGTTTTTTAGTCCGTGTTATTCTTAATCTCACCGTAGCAAAGACTGATTCAATAGGGTTGGTGGTTCGTATGTGTTGCCAGTTTTCAGCAGGGAAGTCATAAAATACCAGCATGGATTGTTCTGATCTTTCTTCAGACATGCCATTGCTTTTGGGTACTTAGACTAATTTGTCTACTTTGTGATTAGATGATAAAAAACAAGTCTACACCAGCTTAGACCACTCTACGGATTTCTACTATAAATATTGATGTCATAAATATTGATGTCATAAATCTTGCGTGATGAATAACCAAAGAAAACAGCGTCCTCCTTCATGTATTTCATTTATTGAGGTAAACAAACCTATTTAACAGTCTATAAACTGCATATATTTAGCAATAAAAAAGCCCACACATGTGGGCTTTTTTATTGCTTGTTTTATAGATCACATCAGGACTTACGACGGAGAAAAGCTATAAAGCCCAGCATCATTAACCATAACGGTGTCGTTGAACCGCCACCACCGCCGCCATTAGATGCTGGCGCTGGTGTCGATGTTGTAGCAGGTACTACTTTAATAGTTTGACTTACTGTTTTAGCTATTTGATAATTAGCATTACCTGATTGATCAGCATCAACAATACAATCACCTTTTGACAAAACTTTTACCGTAAAGACTGTTCTTTTTTTTGTCACTGTACACGTTTTTGAGTCTGTAGCGAAACGTACAGGTAGTTTTGCAGTTGAATTAGCAGACAAGTTCAAAGTAGTGCCGACTTTCATTTCCTTTTTAGCAACTTTAAAGCTTATTTTATTACCTTTTAAGCCCCCCCACTTATCTTTTAAATATTTTTCAATATTTACTATCTCAGCATCTGTTAAAGCACGGTTATAAACCATAGCCTCTGCAATTTCACCTACTAAAAAATTACCATTAGAAATACTTCCGATATACGTTGTATAACCCGTATGAGGCTTTACAAGTCGATTTGAATCAACAACCGTACCATCAACTTTAATGAGGTTTTTTAAACCTGCAGGTTGAGCATAACGAGCTACTGCAATATGGTAATCGGTATCATTTATTACTGTTTTTCCAGATAAAAAAGAGAACTCATCTGGACGATGCCAAACTTTAAGAGGTCCTTTTGCCGCTGTTGAGTTTTGAGCTTGACCTGTAAATAAAGCAATATCATCCGATGAAATTAAATTATTTTGCTTGCCATCATCTTTATTGTTAATTTTAAATAAAACAACTTTAGTATAAGCACTATCTGTTGGTATCAATACCGTTCCTGCATTTCCGTCCTTCAGAGCTGATACAGACAAACCACCATCCTTAAATGCAACTGTACCTTTACCATTTAACTGCTTAAGCAATCTTTTCGGAGGCCTACCATTGTTTGGATAAGCATTATTATCGTTAGCTGTATTGTTATCGGTATAACTTGATTTATCCCGCCAGTTATTAACCGCTTCACCTGTCACAAAATCTTTATCAACCTCCCCATTTGCATCTAAGTCAGAAGCATCCAACAATAAAACCATACCATTCTTAACAGGCGGTGTCTTGGCCGTTTCTGCCAATACTACTTGGCTAGTAAATAATGAAAGTGATAAGACCAACAAGCCATTTTTTAAATTTAACATAATAGAATCCTTAATTTAGAGGACCTCAGAATAATCAACTTGTTCCAAGGCCTCTTTTTGAGTTATTTGCCTAAACTTAGCTTACGACGAATTAACGAAACAAAGCCAAGCATCAGCAGCCAAAGCGCTGATGTCGAACCACCTGACTTGTTGTTATCTTTATTTACCTTATCGATCACAGTTTGAAGCTCAGCAACTGTTGGATTGTTTTTATCCGCATATGTTCCTGCTATAAGTGCTTTTGTGTAATCAGCGCCTTTCTCTAGGTTTTTCAATCCTTTGATAAGGTTTAATTGAGTAAAGGTGATACTACCTTGGCCACTAGCAATAACTTTTCCTACAGCTTCTATAGCTAATTGACTGGCGTTTTTCTTAACTTTGAATGTTACAGTTTCACTAGCTCCATTAGCTGTTTTAGCGGTAAGCGTACAAGTGCCTGCCGACTTTCCAATCGAGACCGTAGAACCACTTACCGTACAAACATTTGTGGGACTTGCTTCTAAAGTTACTGCAGCACCCGAACTAGACTTGGCTGTGACCGTAAAGGCTTTATCACCAACCTCTTTATCAGGAATCGTTGGAAGAGTAATTGTCTCACTTATACCGATAGTATGAGTTTTTATCGCCATATTATAGTTATCAGTTTCGCTTACAACCGCCTTAAGACGACAAACACCCGAAGCAACCTTGATAGTGACTAAATTACTCGCGTTAATACTACAGGTATTGGCATCTGTTGAGGTTATTACCGCTGGCTCACCCGATGTACTGGTTGCTGACGCAGTGAATGTCCCATTTTTATACAAGGTCGTAGGTGTATTAGTCGCAAACGTTATTGCTTGATTAGCTTTAGCAATGGTAATGACTCTTTCCACGGGTGCAGCTGCAGCATAAGTAATACCGTTTATTTCTCCGCCTTGTTGTGACGCCTCCAGTTTACACTCACCAGCCTTTAGTATGGTCACTTTACCCGTTGTGGCATCTGGATTGCTACACACCTCATCAGTCAAAGACGTTACTACTACGTCAAGTCCTGAACTACTTTCAGCAGTAACATCAAAAGCAGCATCACCAAAAACTATATTAGCGCCCTCCGCAGGAGCACTAAATGATAAAGTCTGCCCCACTACAAAGCTAATAGTTGCATCTCCGGTTGTTATATTTTGACCGTTTATAGTAGCGCCGATAACAACTTGGCCTGGCTCGCTACTTTTAACTGTCGTTGTATAAGTACCATCCTCATTATCAATAACCGTAGTCATTGTTGCACCAGATGGCGATGTGTTAGTTTTTATTGAAAATGCCACAGGATCGGCACCACTACCCAGTTGATTACCACTCGGAAACCTTGCCTCAAGGGTAACTGTTGCTGTCGCAGTATTATCAGCCGATACGGGATCTGATGAAACTACAAGTGTTGACTTATCGCCAGTTGCAGCTTCAGGAGAAAAATCAGCGTCATTTTGAATCGCTAATGCTGACCAACGGTATGACATAATGTACTCAGCAGCTTGATTAGGATGAATTTTTCCACTATCAAAGTGATCGTTAAAGTTAAAACGGTAATTCTGATCAATAACAGTAACGCCCTTTGCCTCAGCCCAAGTAGGCGTCATCAAATCATTTAAACCTTTTGCTGCATCGCCGACGCCATCATTGTATAAAACTTTGTCTCCATTAGCCTTGCGTACCATTCCCATTGGAAGAATTTTTGCCACATAGATTTTCATCTCAAAACCAGGATAAGAGGCTTGTTGCGCTGTTTCCTTTTCCTTCAGTTTAGAAATAATACCTTCTATTTCTGTAAGTGTTGTTGAGTAAGTCAGAGCCTCAACCGTATTGTTAGATTTATTGACATCATTATCTTGGTCAAAAATATCATTGGTTCCAATATGCAATAACACTACATTTGGCGTGTACCATGTTAGCCATCCACTTGCATTACCATCACTATCGACATTATAGAGGTTATCCCTTATCTGATCAGCATGATAACCGGCTCGCCCCTCATGGTTAAGAGTTCTGCCCTTATATGTAGAAGGGGCTTGACAGCTACCGCCATCATCTCCTGTATCTGGGCAACGACCAACAAATTTAAAGTCATATTTTAATACAGATAATTTATCAAATAGATCATCACGATAAGCAAGCTTATTAACGCTATCGTTATGAATACCATTGGTAATAGAATCACCCAGAGGAAGAATCGCGAAGGGGGCGGCATAGCTAGACTGTACTGCAAACAGTGACATTGATACGGACAAAGCCAATAAAGAGGGTTTTAGTTTTAACATTTTTATAATCCTTGAAAGGTGAAACATTATATGAGTAATTAATTTAAGTATATTAATTACTCATTAAAAAATAAACAATGGCTAAATATTGAGCTGGTTTAGGATATTAACATACCCTTAGTGCCTTAATGTCAACAAAAGTTCTTGCCTTTATTGCTTATATTTTAAGCGTCGCGGCCAAAAAATGACCACCCCTAAGGTATAAGCGGTTATGATTTACTGATAACACTTCTGAAGGCACTAAGCTCTATCATTTTAATAATGTGGTATAGAGTTTCTGATGCGATTCAGTCATGCTTCTAATAGAATATTGTTGATCAATTTTTTGTGAAAGCTTCCGTGCCTTTTCTTCAGCCTCTGAATAATTATTGTAAACAAGCTCCATCGTTTTACAAAAATCACCTAATGTCGATAAATAGCCGTTTGTGGAATCAATCAAATCAGGTATTGCCCCAACTGGAGTTGAGATTATCGGTAATTTTGCTGCGCCAGCTTCTAATAAAACGATTGGCAGACCCTCATGATACGAGGGTAAAACCATACAATGTGCTGTTTTTAGCAAATTCGGTATGTCGCTTCTCAAGCCTAGCATACGGACATAGTTACCTAATTTTTCCTTTTCAATTGCCTTTGAAATTTTATCAATTAAGGGTTGGTTTTCTACCCCACCACCAACGATATCAATAACAAATTTATAACCTTTTGATTTAAGATATTTCGCACATTCAATAAGAAATATTTGATTCTTTTTCTCACGAATACTCCCTATATTTAAAAAGGTGAAAGGAGTATTTTTTACGGCCTTCTTTTTAAACTTATCAATATTGACACCATTAATAATAACTTCTGTATTCTTTTTATAGAGCTTATTGATCATATCTTTTGAAAAAACAATATCTGCATTTCTAAATGGTTTTGATAGCCAAATCATTAACTCACGATGTTTACCTCCTACATTTGTATTATGTGAAGTAAAAACAACTTTAAGCTTGGGATGCCTCAATTTTAAAAGAACTAAATGGGGCAAGGTATGTGTTAAGTGCGCGTGCAATACATCAATCTTATTTTCAATAATATATCGATTCAAAAACTGATACACCCGAATAAAATCTCTAGGATTCTTTTTCATATCAAGCTTTTGCGCTTTAACGCCTTGGCTTTTATATTCTTCTAGCATATCAGCATGTTCAGACAAGGCTATTATAGATGGGTTAAACCTTTCTTTATCAAGACACAAAATAAGATCTAGAATTACCTTTTCTGCCCCACCTATAACAAATGATGTTGTTAAATTAAGTATATTAATTTTTTTCATGAGACTAATTTCAACCATTCTTTTGCAATAGATTGTGGCGTTAAGTGTAGTACTGACTGCTTCGCATTATTTATAAGATATTTTTTTAACTCTTCATCTTCTTCCAAGTTATCAATAGCATTCGTCAAACCAGAGACACTTTCAGCCTCCACCAACAAACCATTCTCGCCATGATTAATAATTTCATTCGGGCCGGTTTTACAATCAAAGGCTATACAGGGGCAGCTACATGCTAAAGCTTCAATAAGTATATTGGGGAAACCTTCATTACGGCTTGATAGCACGTAAAAGTCGGCATTAGCATAATAGGCAAAAGGGTTATCAACACTCCCTTTTAAAATCACTTTATCGCTTAAACCTTTTTTATCAATTAAGGCCTGCAGCTCTGCCCGTAATTCGCCTTCACCGAGTATAATTAAATCAAGCTTATTTTTTGCCTTACTATTTGCATAAGCTTCTATCAGTAAATCAAACCCTTTTACATGAACTAAGCGACCTACTGTTAGAATATAGGGACGTGTAACTTCAATTGGCTCTTTGGATTTCTGCTGCACCAAATCAATATCAACTGAGTTATAAATAGTACCCGTATTCTTAAAGCCATATAAATCAATCAACCTGTCTTCCATCGCTTTTGAGCAAGCGATCACTTTTTTAGTTTTCGGGTACAAATAAGGGTAAAGCAATTTATAAACTTTACTCATCTTATCAGGGTTTTCATGCACTGAAACGACAACATCTTTAGATGCCATTGCACTAGGGAAACCAGCACTTTCCATAAAGGTAAAAATACCATCAAATTGATGCGTGTTAAAAAGTGATTTTAAGGCAAACTTTCTTTTAAAAATATTTATGATCTGACCGACTAGAGAGGAACTGTGCGGAATATTTAAATCAATAATTTCACCGCCAAATGGATAAACGATATTATCGGCATCAAGTACAATAATAGAGACACTATGACCCTCTTTCTCCATAGCAAGCGATAGATTAGAGACCGCTCGTTCAGACCCACCTCCATTTAAGTTTGCTATTACAAAAGCTATTTTCATTTTTGACCACATCAATTAATTGCAATGTGCGAGACTATACGCCTGCTTAAAAAGTAAGCAATACACGACAGACAAACGTAAACAAAACTAGGCTCAATGCACTATAAACTATGCACTACAAGTCAACATTCTAGGATAATGTATGAATGATCTGAAACACCCGTTAAACGAACATTATGGTTATATTCAATCCGTGTTATTTTTTTGTTAAGTGATGATGATGCAAGCGCATGATCATAACGAAAACCATTCTTCTGCTTAGTGCTTATCCAAGTAAATTCACGTTTTTTAGGGTTGCGCGCGCGCCACGCATCTACCCATCCATCACGTAATAACTGCTGAAACAAGAACGTATGCTCAAATGACTTAGTTTCAGAATCTTCAAACGGAATACCGGTGTTCAAATCACCTATTATCAAGCTATTCTCGTTGAGAAAGTCTTTATCCAAATCAATTAAAGCATGTAAAAAAGGCGGCTGTTTTTTCTTTTGGGGTAGGTGCGCAGCGATTAAATTAAGTTCGGCAAAATCAGGAAAAAAAGCACGAATAGCCCGTGCTGGCAACGGCTCATCTTTAGGAAAAACTTGCGCCTGAAACTGCGTATGTGAGGCTATGATTACGCTATTATCGCGTGCGCTGGTAGTTTCTGGTACATACTGCTCATCCAGCCCCATGCTTTTCAAGCCATCAAGTAACACCGCTTTACTCTTACCATGACGAAACTCTTGTAAAGTCACAATATCAGGCTGCTCTTTTTCTATCGCATCAAGTATATCTGGCGCACGTTGTCCGCCACCGTGAAGGATATTCCAACTAAGTATTTTCATGCGGCTATGATAACATCATAGTATTTACACAGGTTCTCCTACCCAAATTCACACTTAGAAACACGAATTTAACACAAGTCTTTGATTCCACAGCACATCCCAAAAATGCCCGCTTAACCTACGGGTGAAGCTAAGATTTTTTGAATATACTGTAAAACCAAATACTTGCATTCTATTTCGCTTTTCTAAGTGTGGATTTGGTCATATCTAATTTTTGCTTTCAGCTGAACCTTGATAGATAATTCCCCTCTAAAAAAAGAGATTCCTAATCTCAAAAATAATGGGGATAAAAAACATGCAAGAAATAAAAGTAATACATCAAGCCTCAAAGGCTGACTTAGGCTCGAAAGGGGTTTTCAATTGGTCACTCTGGTCGCACCCAGAGGCTAAATTCCCTTGGAGCTATGAAGGCGAAGAAAGCTGTTACTTACTTGAAGGCAAGGTAACCGTTACACCCAAAAATGGCAAACCAGTCACAATCGTTAAAGGTGATCTTGTCACCCTTCCAAAAGGACTACAATGTTGCTGGGAGATTCACGAACCCGTGAAAACACATTATAAATTCGATTAGCTTTATTATTTAACAAGCAAGATTTATCATAAAAACTCTCTATAAAATTAATCCCCCACCCACTTCCATCATTGCAATGATGTGTTTTAAACGGAGGGATCAAAAATATTCAAATTTCAAAATCAAAAAAGGCTTAGCATTAAGCTAAGCCTTTGAAAAATATGGTGGGCCGTGAGCGATTCGAACGCTCGACCAATTGATTAAAAGTCAACTGCTCTACCGGCTGAGCTAACGGCCCTTGCTGCTTATTAAGACTTCTGTAAAGATGATCTTAATCAAGAGAGGCGGTAGTATACACTACCGAAACTCCCTTTCAAGCGGTTTTAACACGAATATTAAGGAAAGTTTAAACTTCTGGATATTCGCTTTAAAATCACTAAACTTTATCCAGCTTTCTTAAGCTGTTCGGCAGTAGCTTCATATCGGCTAAACCTGCAACCAGAGCTTTTCCAAATGTTGCCTCTTCTTCATAGACCATTTTGTAATATTGAATTTTCATGGTTAACGCACTACCCAGCACAATCGCAAAGAAAGTGATAAATGAACCCATCGCCAAGGTTGATGCACCGGTTACTGCTTGTCCGATAGTACAACCCATTGAGAGTACACCACCTACTCCCATCAATAAACCACCGATAATATGGGTAAAGAAATCGCCCCAACTTGAGAACCACTCAATTTTAAACTTACGAAATAACACCGAATAAAGAAATGAACCCGCAATTACGCCAGCCCCTGCTAACAGTGCAAAAGTTAACATTTGGTTTGAAAAACCCGTTTCAATCCAGCGGATTAAGTGCCCTGCTGGCTGTACAAATGTGAATGATTGCGCGCCGATGGCAAAAGGCCGCTCATCCATCATTTCTGCTTCTTCCAGTAGGTTTTGCCCTAACTCGCCCGTAGTTACCCACCACGCTGCCACAACAACCGCTGCGACGATGAAGCCGCCTAAAATATTATCAAAACTTTCTCTAAAATCTTTTGATAAAAACGCCCATAGCACCAGTAACCCACCTAGTACCGCTGCAACAATTGGCGTGGTTGATTGTGGATCACTACCCGCAACGTGCGCGATCATCGTGCCCAAGCCTTGGTCATTCATATCTTTTAATGACAGGTCTATAAAGGCAGGCTCCATCCATGATAAAAATGCGGTGTATGAATAGTTAGTGAAAATCATTAAATACGACATCACACCAATTGCCAATAACACAAAGATTGATTTGATATTACCACCACCCAAACGCACCAAGGTTTTATTGCCACAGCCAGAACCAAACGTCATGCCAATCCCAAACAATAAACCGCCCAGCACATTACGTGGCCACGCAAATGTAGATGTAAGATACGGTGGGTTGGCGGTATCATTACTTGCCACCAACGACATATCATTCAGCCCCAAATAGCCCAAGCCCATCACACCCAGCATTGCCAAACCCATAGCAAACACCCATGCGCGCATACGTCCCGTATCACCAATGTTCACCACATCAGATACCGCGCCCATGGTACAAAAATTTGTTTTATTGGCAAAAAAGCCCAGAATTACGGCTAGGCCGAATGCCCACGTCAGAATCGTTGTTGTAATTTCCATATCTCTCCTCCTATAGATAATATGAGGCAGAGATAATTGCAGAAATAAACAAAGTTTTACCACGAAGGGCACGAAGGTAGAAATAAAAGGAGGTATAAAGGAGATATCAAAAAAACAACAGCCTTGCACTCTTTACAACAAAGGCTACTCACCTCGCCTTCCTACACGCTTAGTTTGCGATAACTTCATCGCGCGGCTTAAACACCACATCCTCATAAATATCACGCATGGGTAATGCTATCTCGATGCACTCTAATTGCAGAGTATCGTTCGCATTCAATAAAAAATACTGCCAATGCTCACCATCGCGCCGATACAGCTCTACCTTTTGTTCATCTTGCGCGACCATCACATACTCATGCAATGAAGGGATATTTTGATACGCATGAAGCTTTTCACGCCGATCAATGCCTTCGGTAGAAGGCGACAGAACCTCCACAACCAAACACGGCTTCTCAGAATAATACTCATGGTTATCCAATTCATCACAACTTAACAAAATATCAGGGTAATAAAAGCGTTCTAACTCAGCAATATAAAGCTTCATATCCGCCATAAAAGAACTGCATGAAGTCCCGCGAGAGCCTTGGCGAAGCCGAGATGCAATATTCAAAGATATCTTGTTATGGTTTCTACCCGCGCCCGCCATAGCAGAGACTTGCCCATCATAAAACTCATGACGCACCTCGCTCTCAAGCTCACCTTTGAGATAGTCTTTTATTGATAATGATGGTTGATGTGCTTGCTGCATGATTTTCTCTTACTGAAGTAATTAATATTATTCTACCACGAAGGGACGCGAAGAAGAGTAAAGCAGCTTCCATTGGTTGCACTGCCGATGTTTTAAAGGCTTCAGATAATAACTACTGAAACAACTGACTATGAGAGCCTATTCTTACCAACTTAATAACACCCCCCTCAATTTGATAAATAACCAATAAATCGCCACTAATATGAAACTCTCTAAAATCCACCCAATCACCTTTTAAAGAATGATCCTTCGCTTCTTGAGGTATTTTTTTAGATTCCAGTAGGCAAGCAAGGTAGAGAATATATTTAGTTAAATGCTTATCGCTTAGCTTAAGTTTTTTACTATCCTTAATAAAAGACTTGGTTTGCATAAGAATCAATGCGATAAACTCTCTTTTAATTGATCAAGTGAAACCTCTTCTAAACTACTATTAGCTCTCGCATCCTTCATTGCTTGCACTGTTTCATCATTCGGTATTTTTAACTGAAACGGAATACCTTTATGCATTTTTATTTGTTCAAAGTACATGGTTATTGCCTGAGTCGTGGTAATACCTAGACGAGAAAGAATTTGTTCTACCTCGTTTTTTAAATCAGGTTTAACTCTTGCGTTTATAATGGCCGTTTTCATAAAAAACCTTATTGTATTTCAATTGAAATACAATATAACATAGTATATTGAACTATTAAATACCTGATATTAAAGCGCGCATTACACATTTTTAGATATAGGTTTCGGTTTTCCACTGCTACAAGTTTTCCATTCCTGCAGTCTCCCTATGCAACTTCCAATACATTAACACTCACTGTTTCCCCCACGCTATCTAGTACTCCAACAACACAGGTTTGATGAGTACAGAGCCAGAAAGCAGTCATCCACGTTGTTACTCTTTTTATGAAGGGAACAACCATTCACTGCAAAGCTCAAACCACTCGTGAATCTCCAACATTAATCAAGGCGCACGGCTCTATTATTACCAGAGGTATCAGTTTAGCTCTTCGTTAAATAAACACTAATGGCGAGACATTAAACCTATGACTAACCTTTTTAATTTGTTCAATATTCAGTGTTCTTTTCCCCGTTAATATTTCAGAGACAACACCTTGGCTTCCTATTTCTTTTAAATCAGCTTGATTTAAACCATGTTCCTTCATTAGGTATTTTAAAGTATCGACAGGAGAGGCGTCACCGACTTTATAGTTTTGGTCTTCATAATTTTCAATCAAATTACCAATCGTCTCCATAACAGGTGCTAGTTTATGGTTTTGATTATTTCCAACCTCATCAATTAAGTTATCCAATATTTCTACAAGCGCATTATATTCCTTCTCAGTATGAGGAACTGAAAATATAGAATTAATGGTAGGCCATATTTTCTCAATATATTCTAATTGTGTATTCATTTTGTTTTCCATTTTTCTTTATCATATTCTTTGTGCGTAAGTACATGGCGAATATACAAACATTGTGTGTTGTAGTGTATAGCGGCAACCAGTCTTATTTTGTTACCGCCAATATTAAACACGGTTAAATTATCAACTTTATCTGCACTTGGAAAAATCTCTCTTAGTTCTGAGAAGTTAGATATTTTACTTTTTTTAATAATTCTATACCAGGCATCTAAAGCAGTAGAAGTATTTGGGTGGTTTTCCGCAAAATCTAATAATCTTTTTCGTGTAATCACATGCATAGCAATACTATATCTCGTATTGAGATTTATTGCAAATGATTGAGTATTTCTTTAATACAAACCAACCCTATCTTTAATCTTACCTTCATGTCCTTCATGTCCTTCATGCTCTTCATGGTTCAAGCTTTTTTCTTTTATTTTTGGCTTAGCAAAACTGACAAAACAAGCAATAAACGTCACATAGTGACAAAAGAATGACAAAAAAGCTGACAAAACAAAGAACTGTCATAAGTGGCACAACTAACCAACTCTACAATCAAAACAAATAA
>Ga0256839_1004233_pt1 | contig 14188 bp, 14 predicted proteins | sample 354166metaG_FD_185968 | JGI IMG/M metagenome (GOLD analysis project Ga0256839, IMG submission 185968) | Hydrothermal vent microbial communities from Mid Atlantic Ridge, Atlantic Ocean - 354-166 | ecosystem: Environmental > Aquatic > Marine > Hydrothermal vents | place: Atlantic Ocean: Mid... | reverse complement strand
TTAAGAGAAGTAGCCGGTTATGACTTTGCAGCATCTTCCCCCCTGGTGTGGTGATTTCTCGAAAAGCTCACCCATGTTTGAGCCGTTGTCGCCGCTGATGGCGCATTTTTCGCGCTTTTCCGAGTGGCCTGAGCTGGGTGATTTTCAGGCTTTTTTGGATGCCTGGCCAAGGCCGATTCATACGTTGACTGGAAAGCGGCTCTCAATTGCTGAGCAGGCGGGAAAGCCGCTTAGCTTTGAAGAGCATTATGCACCCCGCATCTATACTACCGGCGAGATTCAAACCCGTCGGGAGAATTGGCACGACTTTTTTCAGTATCTTACCTGGTTTATGTTTCCTGAAACCAAGGCGCAGATTAACGCGATCCATATTCCCCATGCTCGGGCGCGCATTGCCTCTGGCCAATCGCTGGGGCGGCGCACCTCTATAGAGAATGCACTCTCGCTGTTTGATGAGGGGGGTGCGTTGTTGGTCTCTAGTGATGAAGCGTTACTGGATAGGGTGAAAAACTTTCAATGGAAAACACTGTTTTGGGAGGAGAGGGCGTTACTGGCTGAGCATTTTGAGTGCATCACTTTTGGTCATGCGATGTATGAGAAGGGTTTGGTGCCCTATGTGGGAATGACCGCTAATACCCTGATCCTTCACTGCCCAGAATCATTCCATAGCCAATCTTGGGTTGATAAGTGGCGCTGGCTGGATAAACAGCTAGCCGCTATTTTTGCTCTGGGAGAGGTGTTGCAGAAGCCGAAAGATCTGCACCCTTTTCCGATTCTCGGTATGCCGGGCTGGGACTTGGCGAACAGTAGCGAAGCTTATTACGATAATCATCACTATTTCCGCCCCGGACGAGGTGGGAGCCGGTAAGGTGTTCATACCAGCGTCGTATGGTTTTTATATACCAAGGAGGAGGGAGTTAAGAAATAGGGGTAAACGCCGATAAACACGCTATGAAATTACTATGATAACGGGGGCTGTATGGCAGGCGTAATGGAAGGTGTGGATGCACGGACTCAAATGGTCGGTGAAAATCGCCTGGAGCTGCTTCTTTTTCATCTGGGCGCTAAGCAGCGTTACGGTATCAATGTCTTTAAGGTTCAGGAGGTTATTCAGTGTCCGCGCTTAACCCAGCTGCCTAATACTGCCCATGCGGTGCGAGGCATCGTCAATATGCGCGGCAATACCATCAGTATTATTGACCTTGGGATGGCGATGGGAGAGCCGCCAGTGGAAGACCCTGAGAAAGGATATGTGATTATTACCGAGTTTAATCGCAAGGTTCAGGGGATGTTGGTACACAGCGTCAACCGCATTATAAACATGAACTGGAAGGATATTATGCCGCCGCCGAGTGGCATGGGTAAAAACATCTACATGACGGCAGTTACTAAGGTTGACGGTGATTTGATCGAGATTATTGATGTCGAGAAGGTGTTATCTGAAATTGTTGGGCAAAAAACGACAGTTTCAGATGAGATTGTTGACCAAGGCGGTGATGGTGAAAAGTATCATGTGTTGGTGGTTGATGACTCATCGGTGGCGCGAAATCAGGTTAAACGCACACTTGAGCAGTTGGGTGTGAAGTCGACACTCTGTAATGACGGCGCTGAGGCGTTGGCTTTTTTGAAGTCGATGGCAGAAGAGCACGGTGATATTACCAAAAAATTGTCGATGATTATCTCGGATGTTGAGATGCCAAAAATGGATGGTTATACCTTGACCGCCGAAATTCGTCGAGACCCTGCACTGCGTAATATCTATATTGCGCTGCACACCTCACTTAGTGGTGTCTTTAATAAAAGCATGGTTCAAAAGGTGGGTGCTGATCAATTTTTACCCAAATTCAATCCCGATGAGCTGGCCAAGATGGTGTTGAGTGCCTTGGAAAATGAAAAAGTACATGCTGTTGAGCCTGATTGAACGGGGCGAGTAGAGTGATATGGAACGGGGTAAACGAACAAAAGGATGGGCTCTTTTTTGACTGCACGACAAATATCCGCCAATGAATACAAAGATTTTCGCACTTTTTTAGAGAAGGCTAGCGGGATTGTTTTGGGCGAAAATAAACAATATCTAATCACTAGCCGCCTCAATCGTCTGATGGATGCCGAAGGGGTTGACCGTTTTGCTACCCTCACTCAGAAAATAACGACCAATAAAGCACTGCGTGACAAAGTTTTGGATGCGATGACCACCAATGAAACTTCGTGGTTTCGTGATCGCTACCCTTTCGAAATGCTAAAAAAAGATGTTTTCCCCGAGATCGCTGCCCAACGTGCCAGCCAGTTAAAAATTTGGTCGGCTGCTAGCTCCACCGGGCAAGAGGCCTACTCAATCAGTATGACGATACAGGAGTATATGATGTCTCGCCCCGGCTCCCTGCCCAGTCGCATTGAAATCGTCGGTACTGATATATCGACCTCGGTGGTGGCGGATGCCCGGAAGGGGTGTTACGACGGCTTATCAATGGCTAGGGGATTGTCGCCTGAACGAAAAAAACAGTTCTTTAAGCAGCGGCCAGGGGAGGATGTCTGGGAGTTGCGGGAAGATATTCGTAAGCGTGTTGTCTTTCGTGAACTCAACCTGATGTCGAGTTACGCCTTGCTGGGTAAGTTTGATATTATCTTCTGCCGTAATGTTTTAATCTATTTTTCCTCAGCGCTTAAACGCGAAATTTTAGAGAAGATTGCCGGGGTGTTGAAGCCTAATGGCTACCTGTTTTTGGGTGGTTCTGAATCAACGGCCAATTACACCGACCGCTTTGAAATGATCAAACTGCCTGCGGGCATGCTCTACAAACTCCGTTCATAGTTGACGCTTGAGCGGCTTTTTGGCGGCTCACTCTGCTCGTACTTCTATAGTCTTCCATTCACATGTTGCGGCTCCTCTCTGAGTTGTCTGTCCCTTGTTTTTTAAGATCCTTTAGGGGCGAATCTTTGCCGCTTTTGCCATCCAATAACGCGAACTCAGCTTCGCAACGCCCGCTCTATCTCGATTTTTCATTTTTGGCATATTGATTGCTCTGTTGTATGACAGATTGTTAAATCCAGGAGTAGATTGATGGGGATTAGTTTGGATCGTATTTTGGGGTTGCATGAAAATGCGGTCAAGCTACGTTCTCAGCGTACTGAAATTTTGGCGGCTAATATCGCCAATGCAGATACTCCAGGTTATAAGGCGCGTGACTTCGATTTTAAACAGGCGTTGGCGAGTGCTCAATCTAGCAGTCAAGGTGCGATTCGACTACAGGTGACACAGCCCGGGCATATTGCAACGGCGGGTGGAAGTCCAGGTTTTGAGATGATGTACAGCACGCCCATGCAGCCTTCGATTGATGGTAATACCGTCGACCTGCATAAAGAGAAAGCGAAGTTTACACAAAATGCGATGGAGCAACAGGTAAGCCTGACCTTTTTGGATAAGAAGCTAAAGGGGTTGGTTAAAGTGATTCGTGGGGAGTAATGAATGAGTCTGTTTAATATTTTTGATATTGCCGGTTCGGGTATGAGTGCGCAGATGGTGCGACTGAATACCACGGCCAGCAATATATCAAATGCGGATACGGTTAGTAGTAGTGTTGATCAAACCTACCGTGCTCGTCACCCGGTTTTTGCAACCGCCATGAATGAGCAGATGGGGCGACAGGCTGCCGGGGTTGAAGTGAAGGGAATTGTGGAGAGCAATGCGCCGCTCAGGCAGCAGTATAGCCCTGATCACCCGATGGCCGATGAGCGTGGATATGTCTATTTCCCGAACGTCAATGTTGTCGAGGAGATGGCTAACATGATGTCAGCTTCCCGCTCATATGAGACCAATGTGCAGATTATCAACACCTCTAAACAATTGATGATGAAGACATTGCGATTGGGTAGCACTTAAGCAGGAGGGGATGATGGAAAATATTACAAGCAGTAGCGCATATCTTGAGAGCTTGGGGCTGGGTGCTACACCAAAAAGCGAGGAGCCCGCCTCTAAGTCAGATGAGTTTTTGACCTTGATGTTGGCGCAGATTGAGAACCAGGATCCATTGGAACCCATGGATAATGGGCAGTTTTTGACTCAATTAGCTCAAATCGAATCGGCAGGTGGCATTGCTGATTTGCAGAAGTCATTCGACAACATGGCAAACACGCTTCAATCGAATCAGGCGTTGCAGGCATCGAGTATGGTAGGGCGCAATGTGGTGGTGCCCTCGGATACATCGGTCTTGAGAAACGGTAATTTGAGCGGTGCGGTAGGACTTGCGGATGATGCTGAGCGGGTGGATGTAAAGATTTATAACGAATCAGGAAGCCTGGTTCGCACCCTTGATTTGGGTGCGCTCTCGGGGGGTATCTCTTCATTTAGTTGGGATGGTAAGGATGCCGAGGGCAATGTGTTGCCGGATGGACAGTATGAGATAAAGTCAACCGCTTGGTATAGCGGTGGTGCAACGGAGCAGTTACCTACGATGGCGAATGCCACGGTTGAGAGCGTTACCATTGGTAGTGGTAGCCAGGGTATTGCATTAAATCTGGATGGTTTGGGTAGTTGGCGCATGGCCGATGTGCTGCAAATTCATCAATAAAATGGGGATAAAATTATGCCTTTTAGTATCGCTTTAAGTGGTTTGAATGCCGCATCTGCTGATTTGGCTGTAACCGGCAATAATATTGCCAATGCAGAGACCATCGGTTACAAAGAGTCACGTGCCGAATTTGTTGATGTGTATGCGATTGCCTACCAAGGAATGACCGACACCACGCCGGGTAGTGGCGTTAGACTGGCCGACATTACCCAGGAGTTTTCCCAGGGGGATGCCTCATATACTGGAAAGAACCTTGATTTGATGATTAACGGTCAGGGGTTTTTTCAGGTAGAAGATCCGAATGGTGATACTTTTCTGACACGCGCTGGTGCATTTCACCTAGATCGTAGCAGTACCCTTGTTAATAGCAGCAATCAGGCGCTCTTAGCATACGATTACAATACCACCACCGCTTCATATAACCTTGAAGAGCCGCAGTCGATCAGGATAAATGCCGATATCGGTATGCCTGCGGCAACGGACAGGATTAATGCCCAGTTTAATTTGCCAGTGAATGAAACGGCCATCGATCCTGCGGTAATACCCTTTAGTCCGACCGATCAGGCGAGCTATCACAATGCCACTGCATCCACGGTTTACGACAGCTTGGGTAACGCGCACACCGCAACGGTCTATTTTCGGAAAGTGATACCCGAGTCGGCTAACACTTGGGAGAGCTACACTTATGTCAACGGCAACGAAGTGGTGCCTACCGGTTTAACCCCGGGGGATCCGGCACTGGTTACTTTTGATAGCGCGGGGCAACTCTCTTCTGTGGTTCCAAGTCTGGCCACTGCGCCCAATGTGATCTCTTTTCAAGCTCTGACGCTGCCGGGTCCCAATGCCGACCCACTGTCACTCTCTATCGATTTAACCGACAGCACCCAATATGGCTCGCCCTTTTCGACCAATGATTTGACCCAAAACGGTTATGGGACCGGGCGTTTGAGCGGTATTGACATTGATGATTCGGGGGTTATTTACGCTCGCTACACCAATGGTGTCTCCGATATTCTTGGAAAAGTGGCGCTGGCCTCGGTCAATAATCCGACTGGATTGCGTCAGGCGGGTGATAGCAACTGGGTAGAGACCTATGAGTCGGGTAATGCGATTAATGGTGAGGCGTTGAATGGTAATTATGGCTCAATTTCGGCGGGTACCCTGGAGTCATCTAATGTGGATATTGCCGAGCAACTGGTTAACTTGATTATTGCACAGCGTAACTACCAGGCAAATGCTCAGGTTATCTCTACCGCCAATACGGTTACTCAGACCATCATTAACATGCGTTAATTAGGAGTCTATTATGGATCGTATGCTCTATATCTCCATGTCCGGCGCTAAACAGACCATGCTGGCACAGACAGTTAATAGTAATAATTTGGCAAATGTATCGACCCATGGTTTTCGGGCTGACTATTTCCAGCAGCGCAGCCAGCCGGTTTTTGGTGATGGGTATGCCAGTCGTGCCTATGCGATGACGGAAAACCCCGCTTTTAAATCCCAAGCGGGAATGCTTGAAACTACCGGCCGACAGCTAGACGTTGCGATTAATGGCGATGGTTGGCTAGTGGTGCAAGCCGATCCTCAAACCGGGGCTGAGGCGTTTACACGGGCAGGCAATCTTAAGGTGGATGAGGCGGGCTTTTTGGTCACCCATAGCGGGCTTCAGGTGCTGGGTGATGGCGGTCCAATCAATTTGCCTCCTTTTGAGCAAATTGAAATTGCCTCAGACGGTACACTGAGTATTTTGCCGGTAGGGCAGGATGCTGCCGCCTTAGCGGTGGTGGATCGTATTAAGCTGGTGAATCCGCCGTTGGAAGAGCTTACTAAAGGGAAAGATGGCCTGATTCATGCAAAAAACGGGATAGTCGCTAACCCCGACCCAAATGTAAGAATTATTTCGGGTGCGTTGGAGACCAGTAACGTCAGTGCGGTTGAGTCGTTGGTTCAGATGATCGACCTCTCCCGTCGTTATGAGATGCAGGTGAAGATGATGAAAACAGCGGATAGAGCGGCAGAAATTACCACTCAAATGATGCGCCTGTAGTCATGGCATCAGTATTCGCTACCAGTATGAATAAGTGAGGTAAGGTATGAACTCTGCACTTTGGGTATCAAAAACAGGGCTGGAAGCACAGCAGAATCGCCTGACGGTCATCTCCAATAATCTGGCCAACGTAGGCACTACCGGCTTTAAACGTAACCGAGCGGTATTTGAAGATCTGCTGTATCAAAATGTCCGCCAGGTCGGCGCACAAACCTCACAAGACACCACGCTGCCATCGGGCCTCTCCTATGGTACTGGTGTCCGCACCGTAGCCACTGAAAAATTGCATACCCAGGGCAATATCATTCAGACCAATGTTGATCTGGATATTGCCGTCACCGGGCGCGGTTTTTTCCAGATTGGTATGCCGGATGGCTCAACGGCGTATAGCCGCGATGGCTCTTTTCGCTTGAATGCGGAAGGGCAGATTGTCACCTCCAATGGTTACCCGCTAACCCCGGCCATCAATGTGCCGGCGGATGCACAGACCATCAGTATCGGGCGTGACGGTACCGTTTCAGTCCAGCAGCAGGGGGCAACGGCGAGTACACAGATCGGCTCGATTCAGCTGGCTGATTTTGTGAACCCAACTGGCTTGCAAGCGAAGGGTGAAAACCTCTATGTGCAGACCAGTGCCAGTGGCGCGGCGCAGACCGGTAACCCGGACGCGAATGGTTTGGGTTCACTGTTACAGGGCTCTCTGGAGTCCTCCAACGTCAACGTGGTTGAAGAGCTGGTGGGAATGATTGAGGCGCAACGTGCCTATGAGATGAATACTAAAGCGATTACCACCGCCGATCAGATGTTGCAGTTCATTACTAACAACGTTTAATGGGGTGGCGCTATGAGACTGATTATTGTACTGCTGGCTCTGCTTTTATTGGCGGGTTGCGCATCTAATGCAACCAAAGCGCGTAATCATCCTGAGTTTGCCATTACCTACCCCACCATGGAGCAGCCGCTGCCTAATAATAGCGGTTCTATATTTCGTTCTAGTCAGGGATTGGCACTGTTTGAAGATGAAAAAGCGCGCCAGGTTGGCGATATTATTCTGGTGCAGTTGAGTGAACGTACCAATGCCAGTAGTCGCGCCAGTAGCTCGACCAATAAATCATCTTCAGCCGATGCTTCGGTTGGCCTGTTACTGGGGCGTGCCCCGACGATGGCTGGCGTGCCACTGTTGAATAGCAACTTATCATCAGAGAATGATTTTACCGGGAGTGGTGATACCCAGCAGAGCAACAGTTTGACCGGCACTATTGCGGTGACCGTTGCCGAAGTGCTCTCCAATGGTTATCTGGTGGTTCGTGGTGAAAAGCTGATCAGTATTAATCAGGGAGATGAGTATGTTCGCCTCTCGGGTATTATTCGCCCACGGGATATTGATGCCTCAAATATGGTGGCTTCCACCCAGGTTGCCAATGCTCAAATTGTTTATGGCGGCCAAGGTCCTATCGGCAATGCCAATGAGATGGGCTGGTTGAGTCGTGTTTTGCAGAGCCCTTGGTGGCCACTTTGAATGACGTTGGAGCTTTGAGATGAAACGATTCCTGAATCTGTTGGTGGTACTAAGTAGCTTGTTACTTATGGGGATTGCTCAGGCGGAGCGCATTAAAGATATTGCCACAGTGGCGGGGGTGCGCTCAAACCAGTTGATTGGCTACGGTATTGTAGTGGGGTTGGACGGCACCGGTGACCAAACCAGCCAAACCCCCTTTACCGTGCAAAGTGTCAAGAGCATGCTCTCAAAGTTTGGTGTCTCACTACCGGCCAATATCAACCCTCAGCTGAAAAATGTAGCGGCTGTCACTGTCAGTGCCAGCCTGCCGCCGTTCGCAAAACCGGGTCAAAATATTGATGTCACGGTTGCTTCAATTGGTAACTCTACCAGCTTGCGTGGTGGTGCGTTGATCATGACCCCACTCAAGGGGGCAGATGGTGAGGTATATGCCATTGCCCAGGGTAATTTGGTGGTGGGTGGTTTTGGTGTTTCGGGTGGGGATGGCTCGCGTCTCTCGGTAAATATACCCAGTGTTGGGCGTATCCCAAATGGTGCCTCCATCGAGCGTGGTGTGCCGATGAAGATGGGTGGGGAGCGTTTTCTTGATCTGAATTTACACCGGGCAGATTTTACCACCGCCAATAATGTTGCCATATCGATTAACGCAATGTTGGGTGAGGGGATGGCGGTGGCTACCGATGCCGCTTCAATTCAAGTGGTGGCACCCCTTGAGCAGAACCAGCGGGTCGCGTTTGTCTCTATTCTTGAAAACCTGGAGGTTAAAGTTGCCCAAGCTCCGGCGCGGGTGGTTATCAACTCCAGAACTGGTACCGTGGTGATTGGCAATAATGTCAAAGTAGATGTGGCGGCGGTGAGTCACGGCTCGTTGACAGTAACCATCGTGGAACGGCCTGCGGTCTCTCAGCCTGAACCTTTTTCAGGGGGTGAAACGGTAGTGGTGGGCACCACGGATATAGAGGTTAAATCGGAAGGGAATCGGATGTTTGTCTTTAATCCCGGTGTCAGCCTCGATGAGCTGGTGCGTGCGGTTAATAATGTGGGCACTGCACCGGGTGATCTGGTGGCGATTCTGGAGGCGCTTAAAGAGGCGGGTGCCTTACATGCCGAGCTGGTAGTGATATAGCAGGCCCGGCAGATGAATACACCGATCCAGCAACCGCAAAGCTACACTGACTTTCAGTCATTGACTAAGCTGCGCGCTCAGGCAAGAGATGACTCCGAGGGGGCGCTGCGTACGGTTGCCGAGCAATTTGAATCGCTGTTTCTGGGGATGATGGTTAAGTCGATGCGTGATGCCAGTATTGGTGATCAGTTGTTTGACTCCAATGCGCAAAATACCTACCTGGAGATGTACGATAAAGAGCTCTCCATGAGCTTGTCATCCCAGGGTGGCATTGGTCTGGCCGATACCATTGTTCGTCAGTTGAGCCAAAATTCATCCGCGAGTTCGTCGGCAGAGGCCGCTGAAGCAGTCTCTACTTTTAACCTTGACTCACGCTCTATTCCGAGATTAACGCCCACCACTTCAGCCTCTCCCCTTGTGGATGAGACGCGCAGAGCCGTTGAGGATTTTGAAACCCCGCAACAGTTTGTAGAGAGTTTATGGCCATTGGCGCAGCAGGCCGCCGATAAGCTGGGCGTTGCGCCCAAGGTGCTACTCTCCCAGGCGGCGCTGGAGACGGGTTGGGGAAAGCGAATAATAGAGAGTGGTGAGGGTGAGAGCAGCTATAATCTTTTTAATATTAAAGCAGATCATCGCTGGTCTGGGCCAAGGGTCACCGTCTCAACCTTGGAGTATGAAGGTGGCATACCGGTGCAGCAGCGGGCTACTTTTAGGTCTTATAGCTCCTATGCAGAGAGCTTTCAGGATTATGCGGATTTTGTACTTAACTCGCCGCGTTATGGTGAAGCTGTCGCGAAGGCTGCCGATGCAGAGGGTTATATTGATGCACTGCATCAGGGCGGCTATGCCACTGACCCTGAATATGCCAATAAAATAAAAGCCATCATGGGGCAAGTATTATTGTCTGAGGGCTAAGGTGTAAAGGTTTTTGTCCTAGTGGACGATAGGGTGATACGGGTAAAACGGCATTGGTGGTCGGGCGATTCAGGGGATCAATATGGCAGGTTCGGGTGATGTTTTTGGTACAGCGGTTTCGGGGCTTATGGCCTTTCAGCGTGCGCTACAGACCACCTCGCAGAATATATCCAATGCTGCTACCGAGGGTTATAGTCGTCAGACCACCGAGTTTGCAACCCGTGAACCGACTCGGGTGGGTACCAATAGTATCGGCAACGGTGTCGAGGTTGCCTCAGTGCGCAGGCAGTTTGATACGATTGTTGAGAGTCGCGTCAACAGTTATGCCGGTGCCTATAACTACCAGGATGCGATCAATGATTATGCGGTGCAGCTGGACTCCTTGCTGGCGGAAAGCAGCGCCAGCTTGGGAAGTAGCCTGCAAAACTTTTTTGGTTCAGCTCAAACCGTAGCGTCTACACCCACCTCCCTTGCAGCACGTGAGGTGATGGTTGCTGAGGGAGAGGAGCTGGTGAGTCGTTTCGGCATGCTCTCATCTCAGCTTGACTCTTATAGAGAACAGATTAATGGCGGGATAAAAGTTGCGGTAGGTGAGCTAAATGACTACGCGCAAACGGTTGCTGAACTCAATGATAAAATTGCTCTGGCCGGTGGGGTGAATGGCTCCTTTCCACCCAATGATCTGATGGATAAACGGGATCTGCTGGTGGGGAAAATGTCTGAGCTGGCGAATATTACCTCGCGGGTAAAAGCAAATGGCTCAATGGATATTTTTATTGGCAGAGGGCAGCCGCTGGTGTTGGATAGCAAAGCCAATAACCTAGTAGTACAAGGTGCCCGCTACGATGCCAGAGAGTTGGGGGTTGCTTTTGATGATGGTAATGGCAATATTTTTGAGATTACCGATGCGCTTAATGGCGGAAAAATTGGCGGCCTGATACAGGTGCGTGATGACCTGATTACCCAGTCTGAAAACACCATGGGGCGGATGGCCCTAGGACTTGCAGATAGCTTTAATGCCCAACATGCTCAGGGGATGGATCTGGATGGGGATATTAATAACGATTTTTTTAATACCCCAACAGCAGAAGTTCTGGTCAGTAGCCTGAATAGCGGCAGTGCCACCACCACCGCGACCATTACCGATGTCTCTCAATTAACCACTTCTGATTACGAACTCACCTTTAATGGTACAAACTTCACCCTGCGTGACACCGTTACTGGGGCGCGCTCCATTTTGCCAGGAACGGGCGTTTACGATACCGGGTTTGGTTTTGAGCTGAATGTGTCGGCAGGCGCGGTGGCGGGAGATAGTTTCTACATTCGACCTACTGGGGCTGCGGCTGAACAGATCTCCACCAATATTACCGAGGGCAAAGATATTGCTGCCGCAGCGGCTGTGGCAACAGAGAGCCGCTGGAATAATCGGGGTGATGGTGTCTCAAGTGCGCTCAGTGTTGTGGATGTTTCAAATACGGCACTTCTGAATGATGTAACGATCACCTTTACTGGCAGCAGCCAGTTTGATGTGTTTGATAACACAACCGGTACCGCATTAGCATCCAATGTCGCCTATAACAGCGGTGATACCGTTGCATATAATGGCTGGCAGCTCACATTGAATGGTGCGCCTGAAGTGGGTGATACCTTTACGGTTGCCAGTAATTTTGGCGCATCCGGTGACAATAGCAATATTTCGGCACTGGCAGAGATTCAAAACTCCAATGTACTGGTGAATGGCAGCGAAACGTTGCAGGGGAGCTACTCAACACTGGTCTCTGATATTGGTGTGGCCGCCGCAAGATCAAACCAGACCCGTGAGGCACAAGAGGTGATGTTACGGCAGGCAGAGACGCAAAAAGCCTCCATCTCCGGGGTTAATCTGGATGAAGAGGCTGCAAATCTTATGCGCTATCAGCAGGCATATGCGGCAGCGGCAAAAGTGTTGAGCGTCTCAAATACGGTCTTTGACACGCTACTGAACGCAGTACGATAACGGAGGGGACATCCCATGACGGTTCGACTTTCTACCAGCATGATCTTTCAAAATAGCATGAGAACCATGATGGATAGCCAGCGTGAGCTTGACCGAGCTCAACAGCAGATGACCACGGGCAAGCGCCTGTTGAGTGCTGCAGACGATCCCGCAGCCTCCTCTGCGGTTTTTCAGCTGCGTGAAGCTCGACAGCAGATGGAGCAGTATCAGCTTAACGCCACAGCGGCACAGAGTCAGGCCGGTTACCAGGAGTCGGTTTACGGTGACATCAATAATATTCTTCAGCGTGTACGGGATCTGAGCTTGCAGGGGCGGAGTGATACCACCAATCAAGGTGATCGAATCATTATTGCTAAAGAGATTGAAGGCTTAAGAGACAGCTTGATCGGCCTTGCAAACAGCACCGATGTGAATGGCGATTATATGTTTTCAGGTAATAAATCCAGCACTATCCCTTTTGTGGAGAACGGCAGTGTCATGAGCTACCAGGGAGATGAGGGTGTTCGTGAACTGAAAATAGGTGCTAATCGCCTTGTGGCGGTGAACGATAGCGGCAAAGATGTTTTCATGAAAATACCCACCGGTAATGGTGTGATTGCCGCGACCGGCAGTGCAACCAATACCGGCACCGGTATGATTGATTTGGGTAATGAAGTGGCAGGCTTTGTCAATGATACCTACACCATTCAATTCACAGCGGCCAGCCCATCTACCTACGAAGTGTACGATAGTTCATCGGCGCTGATTGCCGGTCCAACGCCCTTTTCAAATGGCGATAGCTTGAGCTTTGCCGGTATTAATGTCTCTATTTCTGGTGAACCCAATGTGGGTGATACTTTCACCGTGGAGCCTAGCGGCCAGAGCGATATCTTTTCATCGTTGCAGAGGCTGGTGGATATATTTAACACAACAGGCGATGATCCCGCCTCTTCAGCCTATCGCCAAAATGAGGTGAGCAGGGCATTTAGTGGCCTAGATAATGCTATGGAGAGTATCGGTGTATTGCGCAGTCAATCAGGTAGTCGTCTGAATGCTATCGAGCAACAAAAAACAGTCAATGACAATCTTATTTATCAGGGTACGGTGAGTATTTCACAGCTGGAAGATGTCGATATGGTTGAGGCAGTTATGGCTTTTCAGATGCAGCTTCAAGCACTCCAGGCCTCTCAGCAATCCTTCTCTCTGGTACAACGCCAAAGCCTTTTTGATTTTCTCTAATCTTCCGTTATGAATGAAATAATCCGTCTGCAAAAAATCATGGCACAGCTACGCAACCCGGAGGGCGGCTGCCCATGGGATCTCGAGCAAACTTTTGAAACCATTGTTCCACATACCCTTGAAGAGGCTTATGAAGTGGCTTACGCCATTGAACAGGGTGATTATGATGAGCTTAAGGGTGAATTGGGTGATCTGCTTTTTCAGGTGATTTTTTACAGCCAACTCGCCAAAGAGCAGGGCTTGTTTGAGTTTAATGATGTTGCGGCGGCTATCTGCGAAAAAATGCTCAGGCGACACCCCCATGTCTTTGATCAACAGTTTAGTGGCGAGAGTGACCACCAAAGCATTCAACACCGTTGGGATGCCATCAAGGCGCAAGAGAGTGCTGATACCGAGCCGAAGAGTCTATTGGATGGCCTCACCCGTGCTTTGCCCGCCATGACGCTGGCCAATAAAATCCAGAAAAAAGTGGCCCGAGTTGGTTTTGACTGGGAAAGCAGTCAGCAGGTGATGGATAAGATCTATGAAGAGCTGGGCGAGGTAAAAGAGGAGCTGGATAAACCGAATAATCAAGCACGCCTAAACGAAGAGATTGGCGACTTGCTGTTTGCCTGTGTCAACCTGGCGCGTAAATCCAATGCTGACCCAGAGCAGTTACTGCGTAACGCCAATCAGAAGTTTGAGAGACGTTTCCGTGATCTGGAGTCACAGCTTATTGAGCAAAAACTCGAAATTTCCGAGTTATCGCTCACTGCACTTGAAGCGCATTGGCGACGGGCAAAAGCACGTGTGGGCT
>Ga0256839_1004232_pt1 | contig 14188 bp, 12 predicted proteins | sample 354166metaG_FD_185968 | JGI IMG/M metagenome (GOLD analysis project Ga0256839, IMG submission 185968) | Hydrothermal vent microbial communities from Mid Atlantic Ridge, Atlantic Ocean - 354-166 | ecosystem: Environmental > Aquatic > Marine > Hydrothermal vents | place: Atlantic Ocean: Mid... | reverse complement strand
TCGGGGAATTCGCTTATTAAATTTAACACGATAAGTATTTTGCACAAACGCAGAACAATCCACCCCATTTAAACTACTACCACCATAACGATACGGTGTACCCTCCCAGCGTTTAAACTGCCTTAATAATTGCTGTCTAACCTCTGATGAGCTGGTAACATAGTCAGTCGACCCACTATAACGCGGTGTGCCAGAGCAAGCTGCCAAAAAAGCGACACTTAACAAAACAATAAACAATTTATATAATTTCATTACATTTCAACCCCTTACCAATATTTGTTACCTATAAAAAGCAACCAATAGACACCTTTAAGCAAGCAACAAGCCATCTTTTAAACTCTCTCCCCCCTATCACTTACTCTCAATACAAAAAAACATCAGGCATCTATGAAATTATTTACCATAAAAATGGTTCTTTATAACACCCCCTCTTAAATTAAAAGGCTTTATACTTCATGTTATCTCATTCTACTTTAAAGAGCACTGCGCTATTTTTTACCATACTATTCAGCCTAAGCTTAACAAGCTATCCTCATGCTAAGGAGCCAAAAATGAGTTCAGAAAATTTCTCCCCCCCCTCAAATACTACAACGCAAACCATTGTATTAGGCATGGGCTGTTTTTGGGGCGCCGAAAAACGTTTATCTGAGCTCAATGGAGTGATTGACGTTGAAAGTGGTTATGCCAATGGCGATGATCCAAACGCAGGATACCAAGAAGTCTTAATACTGGAAAAAAGGATTCAGTCTGGACGATCTCAAGCACGTAACCATGCAGAAGTCATTAAAGTAAGTTATCAACCAGAAATTGTTTCTCTGGAAAAGGTACTGATTCAATTCTGGGAGAACCATAACCCCACCCAAGGCGACCGCCAAGGGAATGATATTGGCAGTAACTACCGCAGTGCGATCTACTATCAAACCGAAGCGGAAAAATCGGTTGCGGAACAAACCAAAGCGATCTACCAGAGCGCACTCACAAAAGCGAATTACCCAGCCATTACCACTGAAATAGCCCCCTTAAAAACCTATATTACGGCCGAAACCTATCATCAAGACTATCTCAAAAAGAACCCTAACGGCTACTGTGGACTGGGTGGAACAGGCGTTGCTTACCCAAATGGTCAGTCACAAATCAAACCACATACACAACTGGATACCGAAAAACTTAATCTCGATAGACAACTCATTGTTTTTGAAGCAAACGACTGCGCTTATTGTGAAAAATTTAAACAAGAAATACTCAATCATTGGCAATCTGATGTCGCCATTACCACCACCTTAAATCCAAAAGCACCTGAAGGCTGGACACTCGAAAAACCACTCTTTGCAACACCCACCATCGTTCTATTTGAACAAGGCAAAGAGGTCTCTCGCTACACGGGATATAACGGCGATAAAACACGGTTTTGGCAGTGGCTTGGACAACGACTACTCACACCAGAGCAGCGTAGAATCGCCTTTGAAGAAGGGACAGAGCGCCCTTTTACAGGCTCTCATTTAGATGAAACCAGACCTGGTTATTTTGTAGACCCTATTACAGGCGCAAAACTGTTTCGAAGCGATACTAAATTTAAAAGCGGCACTGGATGGCCGAGCTTTTTTAATCCGGTAGAAGGCGCGATTACCACACATGTTGATAACACCCTTGGTGTGGAGCGCATTGAAGTACGTAGCGCCAGCTCAGGCATTCATCTTGGGCATGTTTTTAATGATGGCCCACCACCAACGTTTAAACGCTATTGCATTAATGGCAACGTCCTTAAATTTGTGGCAGATGAAGAGATAAAATAGGCTACCATTTTTAAAGAAGCAACACGAAAAAAGCCATGTAGACATAATAGACTACATGGCTTTTTTAACGTATCGTTAATAGAGCTATTCGTTATTTACTTTCAATTGGATGTCCTGCAAAAGACCATCCTGGAAACCCTTCTCGATAGAAATACACATTCGTGTATCCAACGCTCACTAAATCCGCTGCCATTTGTGATGAACGCGTACAGACTTTACCATAACAATACGTTACCAGTGGCTCATCTTTTTTAAACATTTTACTCACGTTTTCACGAGTGTAAACTTCACGGTCACCACGATCTAAATGCACCGCCTTCGGAATATGTCCGTCTTCCCAGTCCTCCTTTTTGCGCGAATCGATAAATGTTGCACCTGAATCCCATAATTTTTTTGCTTCTGCCGTGTTAACCGTCGTGGCTCCCGGTACACTTTCTGGCGCGGCGGCTTGTGTAAATGATGCAAAAGCCAATACATTCGCGACCATCAACCCCAGTGCCGCTTTTTTAAAAATTAAACCCATTTTAGATTCCTTTTTTAGAACAGTTTATACAATTTTCTTTCTTCATAATAGCAAGCTTTTGAGTAAATTCAAGAAAAAGAACACGCACGATTTCCACTACACTTTAAAGGTTTTAACCAACTCATTCAGGGTAGCGGTCTCATTTTTCATCGATTCTGATGCCGCGGTCGCCTCTTCAACCAGTGCCGCATTTTGCTGAGTTGCTTCATCAATTTCATTAACTGCAACACTAATTTGATTAATCGAAGTCGACTGCTCTGTCGAGGCATCACTAATCTCAGCCACCACATCACTCACTTTACGAATTCCTTGTACAATCTCTTGCAATGCTTCATCCGATTGCCCAGCGCGCTGTGTTCCTTGCTCAACCGCTTGCACCGCATTCTCAATCAATCCCTTAATATCACTTGCCGCTTCAGAAGATTTACCCGCTAAGTTACGTACTTCACTGGCCACAACCGCAAATCCTCGACCATGCTCACCCGCTCTAGCGGCTTCAACCGCTGCATTGAGTGCCAATAAATTTGTTTGAAACGCAATACTATCAATTAAACTAATAATATCTTCAATCTTATGGCTGGCTTCTTTAATCTCCTCCATCGATTGAATAGTACTAAGCATAACCTCTGCCCCTTTATCGGCCTGCATTTTTACCGTTCCTGATAATTGATTTGCTAACTGGGCATTTTCACTGGTTTGATTCACCCCTTGTGTAATCTGAGCCATGGTTTCAGTGGTTTTTTCTAATGAGGACGCCTGTCTTTGAGTCCGCTCATTTAAGTCTTGGCTTCCTTGGTAAATTTGCTCCACATCATCCACTAAATTATGAATACTTAAACGTGTATCGGCAATTAACTTAGCTAGATTTTTAAGCGAGGTATTCAGCCTAATTGCCACCTCTCCAAATTTTCCAGAATAGGTCCCTTTTACTGTTTGGGTAAAATCTCCTTGTGACAAGGCTGAAACGACCTGTAAAATTTCATTTAATGCCAGTTCGGCCTGATGAATACTGTCATTGGTACTGTCCGAAAGTGCTTTAAGCTCTCCTTGTGCCATCACCTGTACTTTTTGTGAAAAATCGCCTTTAGCCATACCCGATAAAACCAAATTCACTTCCGCAATCACCTCGCTAATACGGTTCATCGCTTGATCAACTGGCTCTCGAATACTAACCTCAACACAAGGATCCATTCGAACCGAAAAATCGCCCGTATCAATCCCTTTCACGACTTTTAAAATGGCTTGCATGGTTCGATCAAGGGCACTCACCGATTCATTGACCGCGACCTCTAAGGTTTTTAAATCGCCCTCTGTGGCAATCGACATCCGCGCACCAAAGTCCCCTTTTGCTACTTTATTTAACGTCTTATTAGCATCCTCAATCACACTGCCTACCGCATCTAATGTTTGATTCACCGCCGTTGCCGCTTGACCAATTTCATCCTGAGAGGAGATTTTAATACGCAAAGACATATTGCCTGTTTGTTGGATTTTTTGCGCCACGCTTAACATCTCATTTAACGGCTTAAAGGCTTTTCTTGCAAACACATTCACCCAAACAATCATTAACAGCAACCAAATAACAACCGCAATCACTCCCCAAATAAAATTTTGTTGTTGCTTTTTAGCCGATTCCGTTGCATCAAATAACCGTACTAAATGCGCTATCTGTGTACCTGTTGTATCCTTTAAATGAATACCCGCAATGTCATAAACCTTATCATCAACAGCACGTTTGTCTGCTAAAACGGTAGCACCATCCGTTATTTTTTTAAATAACATGGTATTCGTTGAGTTAATCAAAGAGCCATGAGGCATATCATATAACGCAACATCCGCATCCATCGTTCTCTTCATCTTAGTGAGCTGTTCTCCATAGTAACGAACTAAAACGACTCCTCCCAAGACTTTTCCTCGTGAGTTAATCGGAATAACAGTATTGACAGCAACATGACCATCTAGGTTTTTTTCTAAGCCCGAAACCGTTTTAACCTCTGTTAAAGATTGGTGTGCTAATGGCGTGTTAAAGGACTTCTGAAGTAACGAATCGTCTGAAGAGAAAAGAATTTTATTGTTTTTATCTAAAATAAAAATATCAGATACGATGTGTGCCGCTGACAAGCGATTTAATAGAGGGGTAATTTCTTCGTTAATTTTTTGTATATCTTTCTTACGAATAGCTGATTTCAGCTTTCGATTTCGAGTAATCGTGACTTGCTGATTTTGCAGCATGGTTTTTGCATTGTCTAAATAGGATAGGTGAGCAATATTTATCCCATTTTGACGACTTTTATCATAAGACTCCTCCAAAAAGCTTTGCTCAAAAACAAAAACTATCCATAAAATAATCACTGTTAAAAAAATACTGACAATACTTCCAACAATCATTTTTGTTTTTAAGAGCATAGCTTATCTTTCCATGTTATTTTTTTACCCCCTTTTTTCTCTTCAAAAAAAGAGGGAGGGGTGGGATTAAGTAAAAACTTCAATCTTATTCAATGGGAAAGCCCGCATCGTTCCAAGCAGGAAAACCATCACGGAAATAGTAAACTTTTTTAAACCCTAGTTTCACTAAATCTTCAGCTGTTTTAGCTGAGCGTAAACAACGTTCACCATTGCAGTAAGAGACAATAGCTTCATCTTTTGCCGCCAAATCATTCAAGGCGTCTGAATTATACACATCAGGATTTTTTCGATCTAAATGTACCGCCTCTGGAATGTGTCCCGCCTCCCAATCGGCTGTTTTTCTCGAATCCAGAAAAATAGCACCATCTTCCCAAAGTTGCTTCGCTTCAGCGGCATTTACGGTTGTTGCACCTGGCACGGTTAAAGGAGATATTGCGGCTTGCGCCCACGTTGCAAATGTTAAAGCACTGGCAACCAGCGCCGTTTGTAATGTTGATTTTAATACTGTTTTCATGTTCCATTCCTCATTGTTCAAAAAATGTTCAACTGACGGTAATAAACCATATCATGAAAAACCAATACTCAACCATCAAAGGTTTTTATAGCACTAAAAGCCTAGCTTAAAACAATGGTCTTACAATAAAGCATCAACGGTAAAGCGCGCCATAAATTCCTTGCAAATTCAACAGCTCTTCATGACTACCCGACTCCACAATACGCCCATTATCAAAGACCAAAATTCGATCTGCTTGACGAATCGAGCTAAGACGATGCGCCACAATCAAGGTAGTTCGATTCTCTAAAAAAGGCGCTAAGGCTTTATACAGTTGGCGTTCGGTCTCCATGTCTAAAGCCGAGGTCGCTTCATCCATAATCACCACCTTAGGGTCTTGCAGAATCATACGGGCAATCGCCAAACGCTGACGCTGTCCACCTGATAACTTGATGCCATTACGCCCCACGATCGAATCGAGTTTTTGGTCTAACCCTTTCACCACCTCTGCCAACTGCGCTTGCGCTAACGCTTGCCACATAGCTTCGTCCGAAACGTCTCGCCCTAAGGTTAAATTAAATCGAATACTTTGGTGAAATAACACTGGGTGTTGCAATACCGTGGCAACATTTTCACGCACCACCGACTGACCTATCTCGGTAATTGGAACCCCTCCGTAACAGACGGTTCCCGAACTAGCTTGGTAAAAACCCAGTAACAGTTGTACTAGGGTGGTTTTTCCGCCACCACTTTCGCCCACCAGTGCCAGTTTTTCGCCCGGTTGTATTTCAAAATTTAGATTTTCAAGTACCTTATCGCTTTTGTCTGGGTATTGAAAAGAGAGCTGACGTACTGCAACCGATACAGGTGCTTGTGTCTTAAAAGGGTTCACTTTTGATGGGTATTGAGGTTCTTGCTCTAAATCCAACACATCGTTAATACGTTGCAATGCACCACTGGCGGCGCTGTACCCGTATTGAATGGCCAAAATCTCTTGAACAGGCCCCATCATAAACCAGAGATAACCAAAAATCGCCATCATCTCACCAATCGAAAGGCCAGAAAACACCACAAACAACATGCTCGCGCCCCGAAACAGATCAAACCCAATTAAAAACACCATAAAAGAGAAACGACTGGCGGCATCACTCTTCCAAGTATAGGCCTCGGACTGTTGGCGAATATGGTTGGCATGACCTCGAACACGGTCAAAAAAGGCTTTATCTTGATTGGCTGCTCGCACTTGTTGCAACGCATCAAGTGTTTCTGTAAGCGATTGCTGAAATACATCCAGCGCGGTATTTTCGTCTTTTTTAAGCGTTTGAACATTACGTCCCAAGCGCATCGTAAAATAAATCACCAATGGATTGAGCAGTAAAATAAACAACGCCAACTGCCAGTGCAACCAGAACAGAACAATCGAAATACCTATCAGTGAAAAGACCGCAATAATCACTTTTCCAACCGTGGTGCCCAAAAAGCTGTCAATGGTATTCACATCATTGACCATCGTTGCCGATACACTGCCACTGCCCAAGGTTTCATATTGCGCCATCGACACACCCTGCACCCGAGCCAATAAATCACGTCGAATTTGGTAGGCAACCTCTTTGGCAATCACGGTAAATTGCTGCATCTGCCAAACACCCAACACCAAGCCCACCAATCTCAGTAATACCGTAATAACGGTAATCACCACAATGTAGTACACTGGCGTATGCCAATCGCTCGAGACCCACTGATTTAAAAAACCAACAATCATCCCCGGTTTATCCAGCAACACCTCATCGACCAAAAATGGCAACAATAACGGTAACGGCACAATCGCCAAGGTCGCAAAAAACGCAATAATATGCGCCTTAACTAAAGCAGGCTTATGCTGCAACACCAGATCAAAAATACGCCGCCACGTATAGGAACGTTCCGACGTAGCAACCAATTTAACGGGTTTAATAGGCAAAGAAGAAGATGGACGCATAGAAACTCAATACACTCAAAATAAATAACAGGTGAAAAAACAGGGGGGGAACATTTCTTAAAGGGGACGCTACCCTTTTTTAGGCCTTCCTATCGGCTTATACTTTAACGAACGGTTGGTTTTTTGCTCTAAAAAGGCAATAAATTTATCCGAACCACAAGGAAGCCCTTTATCAATATTACGGCGTAAAACCACTAAGTGCTCTTCTGGAACACCCTCTCTTAAATAGGCCTGCCACTCACGCTTATCAAGCGAACAGTAAATCTTAGGTATATCAGAAAGAATCTCGCTCCTCTTCAACCCAACATGATAAGCGGCACTCGACCACTCATACGCTTCTGCTTGTTCAACCATATTTACTCTTACAGGGTTTTGCTCAACATAACGTATTGCAGAATAGGCATACGCCTCATCCAAGGCCGATGAAAAAAAGCGACCCTGCCATAAGTGCCCTTTCCAGCCTTGATTTTTATTAATATACTGGGCATATCGCATATGAAGTGGCTTCAAAACGTTTTGCAATCCATCGGCTGTTGTAGGCTTTAAAATCAGATGAACATGATTGGTCATCAAACAATACGCCCAAACCTCCACCTCATATTTTTTACAGTATTTTTTAAGCAAAGAGAGGTAAAACGCATAGTCCTCATCGCAAAAAAAGACATCTTCACGACGATTTCCACGTTGCGTAATGTGGTAGGGAATATTGGGGTAAACAACTCTGGCTAATCTTGGCATGGGTTAAATCATAACAGAAGAAAAACCGAAATAAAAGGGTAGCGTCCCCTTTTAACTTGTCTACTTAATTCCTTACTGTTACACTTCTAATTTGAACTCGCCCAGTCCATGCATATACTTTTGTTAGCTTTTTTCAATTTCATAGCCCAATTTCTTTGATTGATTTAGAAACTTCTCAATATTATCTTTTCCCCATTGGTTTGAAATTGCATATTGAGTTGAGTCAGAAAGTTTTAAAATTTCGCCATCACCTAGAAAGTGCCTATAAATATCTCCCCTGCTATAGATTTCCTTTGCTTCTTGTTCAGGAACAAATAAACCACCGCTTCTTATATCCTGAGGAAATGCCTCTAATAATTCTGAAAGGTTACTAGGATCGTTTTCGGATACCCAGTCTTGAATTACAGCTAAAACCAGTTTTCTTTTATTGTATGAATTTCCCTGAAATATATAGCGTGTATAGTCTTTAGATGATTTTCTCGCTTCTCTGCGTTCTTCTGATTGTTGTTTTATTTTAACTTGATAGCTTTCAACTTCAGGTAATGGAATAATTTGTTGAACATCAACAAGAATTTGCTCTTGATGTTTATATGGGATTAAACGCACACAGCGAATATCTAAATTTCTTTCATTTAGCCACATTACCGAAGTCGTGAGTTCTTTTGAGAAATTTGCTGAAACTAAAATAATTCTGACATCCAATCCAAAATCGTCTTCTTGCGGCTCTTCCCAGCCTAAAAATTCTATTAGATTATTTTCGGCATTCTCTTCACTGTCGATAGATATAAGATATTTCTGATATATTTCAGTAGCACGACTAAAGGTAAGTGTTGAAACCATTGCGGCATATCGTAACGCTTGCAGTTCCATATGCTCACCAGTTTCGGTGCGCTTTAATTCTATAACTACAAGATTGCCTTCCTTGTCTATTGCTAACAAATCAATTCGACGTTGAGAACCTGACCACTCTGAAAATTCCTCAGATATAACAATGCAATTTGGTGCTATAACTTCAATCTGTTGCTTTATTGCAGCTTGCAAGTGTTGGCGTTCCAATATCCCTTCCGAGTTGAATGTTGTTGTTTCAACTTTTTGAAGTGAATTATTGCTAAAGCTATAAATTGCCATAAACTTTCAATTCCTTTGTAAAGCTAGCGCTTAATCTTAATATAAAGCATTACTCCGCCGATACTACCCGCAACACAATCATAAACCAAACAAGTTGACAAAAATATCTAAGAAGTCCAAATACTGGTATTAATGGAATAATCGACTGCTATCTAAAAGTTTTTTTGTACCAACCTTTACGCAATATCAACAACTAAATCAAGCATATTCAAGTAAAATAGCATAAAAACAGGTGTTTTAACCTATCTTTTGGCGTTTAAAAAGAGAGTACTTGAACTCAGATCACAATCGAAACAAACGATTAAAATTATCGGTCGTTGCCGTAGCAACCGCTTCAAAAGGCAGCTCTTTGAGTTTTGCGATCTCTTCGACAACGTAGCGGGTGTAGCCTGGTTGATTGGTTTTGCCTCTAAAAGGCATGGGCGCTAGATAGGGTGCATCGGTTTCGACTAAAATTTTATCCAACGGGAGTGCGGAGGCGACGGCTTTGAGTGTTTTGGCGTTTTTAAAGGTGACGATGCCTGAAAAAGAGATGTAAAAGCCCATCTCAATGGCCTGTTCGGCGGTGGCTAAGTCTTCGACAAAACAGTGCATAATGCCACCTACTTGCTCTGCGCCCTCTTTGGCTAACATCACTAAGCAGTCTGGGGTGGAGTTTCGAGTGTGGATAATGAGCGGTTTATTGAGTTGCTTGGCGATGCGTATGTGCTGTGCAAAGCGGTCGTGTTGCCACTGCATTCCGCCCTCTGTTTTCAGTTCCTCTTCAAAGTGGTAGTAGTCCAAACCCACTTCCCCAATGGCGATTACTTTGGGGTGAGACGCGGCGGCGATTAAATCTTCGTCGCTCACCACTACCGCTTTATCTTCACAAGGATGCACGCCAATAGAGGCGTAAACGCCTTCATAACGATCGGCTAAATCCAAGACCTCTTGCCACTGGCTAGGGTTAATCGCAACGCATAATATACGCTCAACGCCTAGCTCTTCAGCTTTGGCGATCACTTCATCGATTGTTCCAACTTTGTCTTCGGGCAAGATGTTTAAATGGCAATGTGAATCAACAATCACGCTAATTTTCCTTTTTGTAAGTTTGACTCAAAGGTCGATTGAAAAGTGGTTGTGTTTTGTTGCACCTCAAGCCACTCTAAACACAAAGTCTCTAGCACCAGCTCTTTATTGGCATTTTTTAACCAGTATTGTTTGGCTTGTAATGTGGCTTGTTGAAACGCTAACCAATTTTGCAATTGCACGCGTTGTTCCGCTGGCAATGCGTTGGCTTGAAATGCTTCGGCGTATGTGACGGAACGCACCGCTGAGACACTCCATAAATAAAAGTAATCAAACACGCTTACTGGCGACGACCATTTTAGCCACTCGGCGACCACTTGTGAAACGGTCTTTTGCCCCGCTTGCAGTTGCTTAAGCCCCGATTTCCACTGGGCATCTTCAGCCATTTTATCAGCTTCAATCCACGCCAACGCATCTTGTGGCGCCCCCCAATTGAGCCTTAATGCACGTTTAATTAAGGGGGCATCCATATTGGGCAGTGCTTGCTGTAACCAGCGTATCGCGTCGGGTAAGACAGGGGGGGGGAAATTTATTAACTGACAACGGCTTTTAATGGTTTCAGGCAGACGTCCAATGTCGTGTGTGGTTAATAAAAATAGCGTTTGCGCGGCGGGCTCTTCTAAGGTTTTGAGTAAGGCATTAAAGGCCGATTGATTTAACCGCTCAATGCCTTCAATCCAAATTACTTTATAACCCCCTTGATGAGACGTTTCATTGAGTTTGCCAACCAAGCCACGCACCTGATCAACACTAATCTCTTTTTTATCTTCTAAGCGGGTTAAGTGATAATAGTCAGGATGCTGACCACTCTGTTGCAAGTGACAGGCTTGGCACTGTTGGCAAGCGCCCTGTTCTGTCGGCTGTTGGCACAATGCCTTTTGCACGGCAAACGCGACAAACTGTTCAATGCCAATGCCTTTTGGTGCAGACAAGAGGTAGGCGTGGCCTTTCGGATAAAGGGTTTGATTCCATTGCGCCCACGGCGTGGTTAACCAAGGAGGGAGTTGCGTCATCATAGGAAATTTTGTAATCGAGTTTGAATGGTTTGCTGTACCGATGCCAACGGTTGACTGGCATCCAGCACTTCATAACGCTCAGGCGATTGTTGCGCCCGCGCTAAATAGGTTGCGCGTACCTTTTCAAAGAATGAGCGTTTTTCTTGTTCAAAGCGATCAATCCCCTGCCCAGATTGCTGACTACGCGCTAAAACGCGTGCCATGCCAATCTCAACGGGCAGGTCAAAAATGAAGGTTAAATTGGGCTGAAACCCTTGCTGTACCCATTGCTCTATTTGCGCAATGCGTTGCATATCTAACCCTCTCGCACCCCCTTGATAGGCGTAGGTGGCATCGGTAAAACGGTCTGAGATCACCCATTTTCCGGCGGCTAAGGCGGGCTTTATTTTCTCTTGAATATGTTGCACTCGTGCGGCAAACATCAATAACAACTCGGCATCGTCACACATCGCCGAAAAGTCATTATTCAACAGAATCGCTCGAACCGCTTCACCAATTTCGGTACCGCCAGGTTCACGAGTCACCACCACATCCATGCCTTGTTCGGTCAAAAAAGACTCTATAAAGCGTAAGTTGGTGGATTTCCCCCCCCCTTCGGTGCCTTCTAATGTAATAAATTGGCCTTGCATCCCACAATTCTCCAAATTTTCTCCCCCCCCTATTCAAAATAGAATATGTAATGGGCAACCACGGGGGGTTGCCCCTACGGTTTTTTTTTGGGGGGGGGAGAAATTTTTATTTATTCAAAATGTATTTACGTACCGCACGATTATGTTCCACTAAATTTTTTGAAAAATAGTGCTCTCCCCCGCCTTTCGCCACAAAATACAACGCCTTGGTTTTTTCAGGGTGCATTACCGCCACAATGGCGGCTTTACTTGGCAGTGCAATCGGCGTGGGTGGTAGGCCATCTATTTTATAGGTATTGTAGGCGGTTTTGGTTAACAAATCTCGTTTACGAATATTACCGTCGTATTCTATTCCAATGCCATAAATCACGGTAGGATCGGTTTGCAGTCGCATTCCGCGTCGCATTCGGTTAACAAACACCCCCGCTATTTTGGCACGTTCAGCGGCGATGCCGGTCTCTTTTTCGACAATCGACGCTAAAATTAACGCGTCATAAGGTGTTTTAATCGGCAAGCCTTTTTCTCGTGATTGCCATGCATCCTCCAGTACTTTTTTTAAGGCACTATGCGCTCTTAATACGATCTGTTTATCGCTGTCGCCCGCTTGGTAGTGATAGGTTTCTGGCAGTAATTGACCTTCAATATTGGCATAGGGGTATTTGGGATCAATCTTTCCCTCTATCTCCAGCAGTGCTTGGAGTTCGGTAATATTTTCAATATCCAAGGTTTTTTTAATCTTTGGCAGTGCTTGAATCGCCCGTAACGCTTGCTGAACCGTATGCCCTGCAATTAAGGTGACGGGATACTGCACCGTTTGCCCTTTAATCAAGTGCTCAATCAGTTCATCAACATTCCACTGGGGTTCAATGGTGATTTCTCCCGCTTTAAGCAGGTGATGTTTCTCTTGATAACGTAAGTACCAAGTAAATAATTTAGGCGAAGCGAGCAGTCCCTTTTGATGCAACAAATTGGCGACCTGTTGCGCGGAACTCCCCGACTGAATAGGCACAACAACAGGCGCACTGAGACTAGAGATTGGCTGTTTTAAGAACTGTGAAAATTGCCAAGCAAAGCCTAGTAGCACCAAAAGCGCTATGGTGCTAACAGCCAGCAGTAGCCGTTTAATTATTTTCATTGAATCGCCTCTAAAAGATGTGCATGTTCCGCTTGCCACTGATTCCATTTTTGATGGAGTACAAGCCCTTGCTCGGTTGAAAATCGTTGATTTTCTACCTGTTGAATGGGCATAATGCCTCGTACCGCATTGCTTAAAAATAGTTCATCCGCTAACAACAACGCCTCTAAAGAGAGCTCTGCCTCTTGCCAAACAAACCCGAATGCGTCGGCTAAACGACTTAACTGATAACGCGTAGTGCCTTCAACCCCGCTTAAATGAAGCTTAGGGGTAATAAGCGTTTGCCCTTTCACCATAAACACATTGGACTGAGTACCGCCAACCACATGCCCAAACGCGTTCAGCATAATGCCTTCTTGATGCTGCTGTTGACGCACTTCGGTTTGTGCCAAAACACTGTCTAAGCGATTAAGGTGCTTAATGCCCGCTAATTGCGACTGAACTGTCGCTTGCGTTTTGCAAACGCCTAGCTGTAACAACATAGGGGGGGGGAAATTTAATACTGGTAAATGCTTTGTGGTTTGCGAAGTGATTTCAACCTCAACGGGTGCGCGACTCACTTGCACCAACACCAAAGGGGTCGCGTTTTCTGGAATGGCGTACCCTCGACCCGATACGCCACGAGAAACCAGCAGTTTGACCACTTTTGTTAAACCACCATCTGGATCAAACTGCACCACCGCTTGGGTGATCTGTTGTAACAGTTGCGACTCATCCAGTCTCGAAAACTGCAATCGCTCTGCCGAGATGCTCAAACGACGCCAGTGTGCCGACCAGTTCAAAATCCAATGATCCACCACCAATAAGGTGGTAAAAAACCCATCGCCATAGTGCAAAGCACGATCGTGTGTCGAAATGGTCTCTATTGGCTGACCATTTGCATAGGTAACGGTTGTCTGAGGCGTATTGTTCATGAGAGTGCGTTAATGAGCCCTTTGGCTTTATGCCCAGCTTCTTTCAGTTCATGCTCGGCAATCGAGTCGGCAACAATGCCTCCGCCCGCTTTAAACTGCACCGTCGGCACCCCATTCTGTTCAAACTGAATCATGGTGCGAATAAGAATATTAAGATCCAACGAGCCGTCTCGGTTGATATAGCCTAGCGATCCCGTGTAGGCTTCACGTGGCATCTGTTCCAGTTCGGCAATAATTTCCATGCAACGAATTTTAGGGCAACCCGTAATGGTTCCCCCCGGAAAGACCGCATGAAGAATATCCAGTGGCGACAACCCTGCTTGCAACTTTCCTCGCACATTCGACACAATGTGATGCACATGTTCAT
>Ga0256839_1004231_pt1 | contig 14190 bp, 14 predicted proteins | sample 354166metaG_FD_185968 | JGI IMG/M metagenome (GOLD analysis project Ga0256839, IMG submission 185968) | Hydrothermal vent microbial communities from Mid Atlantic Ridge, Atlantic Ocean - 354-166 | ecosystem: Environmental > Aquatic > Marine > Hydrothermal vents | place: Atlantic Ocean: Mid... | reverse complement strand
TATATCCAGTTCCCTGACCAAGAAACCATGCAAAAAATCATCGACGTACATTTCCCGGACATAAAATCCAGATTGGTCGCGGCAGCCCTAAAACGCTTCTACGCAGTACGCGAAGTCCCCGGCCTCAAGAAAAAACCATCAACATCAGAGCTACTAGACTGGCTCAAACTCCTCATGGTCGAAGACATAGACCCAGAGACATTACGCGAAACCGATGGCCGAAAACTCATCCCACCCCTACACGGTGCATTATTAAAGAACGAACAAGACGTGCATTTGTTTGAACGTCTCGCATTTATGACACGGCGGTAGAAATACCCTCACCCCGTTACGGAGTGAGAATACATTATCTCACAATCGTCATCTCTTCCAATAGGTTATCCGCCCCGTCCAACTTTTCCATTACCCAGAGCATATAGCGGGTATCTACGTGGATTGTTCTTGTGGTGCGCGGATCGAAATCCCAATCTGAATTGACGCTTTCGAATGTACCGTCAAACAGCAGCCCGACAAGTTCGCCTTTGGCATTCATGGTCGCAGAACCGGAATTACCGCCCGTGGAATCTAGATCCGTCAGGAAGTTTACGGGCACTGAGCCGATAGAACGCAATTTATATTTGCCGTAATCTTTGGCCTGAATTAACTCCAATTGCTTTTTCGGCGCATTAAACGGATCTTCCCCTGTATCTTTTTCTAAAATACCCTCCAGTCTTGTGAACGGCTCATAGATCAATCCGTCCTTTGGAGAGCCACCCAACACATTGCCGTAAGTAATGCGCAAAGTGGAATTTGCATCCGGATAGGCGGTATAGCCTTTGGATTTTTGCCAGTCTATTATTGCCTGCATATATTGCGGACGCAAAACTGTGTTGCGACCACTTCGATCTTTGCTCTCGGCTTCTTGTTTCATTTCAAAATCAAACAAGGCAACCGCAAGCTTCATGAACGGATCAGCGCTGGCCTCAAGCGTAGGCACATCTGCGTCCATCAAACCAAGGCGGACTTCCTTGTCAGCCAATTTTGTCTGGCTGTAATAGCTATCAAGCTTTGTGCTTATTTCGGCTTCGTTAAAATCCGCACCCAAACCAAGCGCCTTGTCGAATGCAGGCACACGCTCGGCGGCGGGGCGGGTCATATAGGACTTTATAAACATCAACCATTCGGCCTTGTCCACACTTGCATCAAAACGGCGGTCAATACGTGATAGGCCTTGCTTGAAGAACGTCATATCGCGTTCTTGATAACCGCTTTCGCGCTCATTATCCGGTTTGGTTTTCTCTTGCGCCAGACGGTAAAGCCTTTGTGCTGCACCCAACAATTGCGGGCGGGTCGCATTATTATAGTAAAACCCTTGGCGGCGTTTCAGTGCGCTCTCTTCAGACAAGGCGTCTAGGTTTTTAATCGCGCCTGCAAACCCGGCGCGGGTCTCGTCTTTGCCAATCCACCTATCCAGTTCAGCCTCTCGGGCTTTGCGGCGACCCACCAGATCAACCCGGCGCGCCCCGTCAATTTGACCATACAGGTTTTTGAGAAAATTGTTGAGGCCTGCCAAACGGCTTTCATACTTTATCCGCGCATCACTGCCCTCTGGAGCAGTCGCTTCTATGGTAGCAATCCAATCTTCGAGCAAAGTTACAAAACTCGGATAGAGCCAACCAAATGTATTTTCAACTTCGACCAATCTCGCATAGCGTGAGGTTGAGCCGGGGTAGCCCGCAGCCATGACAAAATCGCCGTCATCCAGACCCGCCGCCGATACTTTCAAAATATGCGCTGGTTTGAACGGAATATTTTCCTTGCTAAAATCGGCGGAAGAACCATCCGGAGCCACATAAGCTCGGTAAAATGCAAAGTCGCCCGTATGGCGCGGCCACATCCAATTATCAATATCACCACCATATTTACCAACAGCGTCCGCAGGCGCATATACAAGGCGTACATCTTTGACCTCTAAGCGTTTAATCAATTTATATTGCAAGCCACCATAAAAGGATGGCACTTGGCAGCGGTGACCAGCATCGGCCTCACAGGTTTTAATGAGGTTTTTTTTCGCTGCATCAATAGCATCATAACGCTCTCGGCCACTCATATTTGCATCAAGCTTTGCCATAACTTTATCTGTAACATCATCCACTTTTACAGTCACATAAATCCGTGACCCAGGAGCCGCAGGCAATTCATCAGCCATAGTTTCAGCCAAAAACCCGTCCTTCAAATAATTGTTCTCAGCAGTCGAATTAAACTGCACCGAGCCTCTGGCACAATGATGATTTGTTACCGCTAAACCTTGTGGAGATACAAAGGACGCCGTACAGCCACCGAGCGAAATCACCGCGCCCATTGGAAAAGCAGTTAAGTCAGTCAAAGATTTTGGCTTGAGCTTCAACCCAGTCTTGCGCAAATCTTTGGCTATTTCCGGCAATTGATCCGGCGTGAACATGCCCTCTTTGGCATGTGCAGGGAATGCAGCCAAACAAAGGACGGAGGAAAGCAAAAGCAACTTTTTCATGAGAACACCTGTTTTGTTATTTTCGGTAAATTGTTATTTGATACTAAAACGTAAAGCAAGTTACAAAACTTAAACGCTTGGGGGCAAAGCGTCACAGTCTATTTAAAGTCCCAAATATCCGGAACATCCGCCAGTTTGTCTTGATAATATTTTTGAAAACCCGGCAATTTGACCCGGTTCAAGAATGACGAATACGCTAGATAGCTAACCAAAAACCGCATGTCCTTTACCCAAGGCGGTAGGATTTTTGGCGGGGTTAATTTGCCTTGTGCGGCCAGGACAGCTATTGCGGGTACGTCTTCTATATCTAACTTGCCCACGAATAACAGGCGCAGTAAATCAGCGCGGCCTAGCTTGGTAGTGGTACGCATGAAATTATGGACGCGAAGAAGACCATTGAGATAAACCCCGTCTTTGGTGAACGGCGCACCGCCCGTGAGAACACCGCCGCGAAACACCCGTCGTGTGTCTTCAAATGCTTGCCGTTTATTGTCGCCCTGCCCTGCGAAATACTGATAAACCTCAATAAAATCCGCCCCGTCCACTGACATTTGAATAGCGACCACACGGTCTACGAGGCGGCGAAACCGCACCGGATCCATAGCACCCGTAATGATTTCCGCGAACACGGCCAGCCCTTCCTGAATTTCTGTGGTGCCTGCATGAGCCGCGCCCAAAATTGGAAAATCGGTCTGCGTACGCCCGTTTATAGCCGTAGCCGCATGGACGAGGGCTTCGTGGTGCAATAATTGCCGCACATCCATTTTGGTGAAGCGGGCGCTTGCGCGAACCCGAATACGGCGCGAGCTTGCAAGCGCTTTGGCCGATAAATGCGGTACCACTTCAACGCTCGGGGCATTGCCACCAAAATATTTGTCGAGCTTAACCGCAAGTTGCTTCGCAAATTCTTCTGCGCCAAAATCTGCCTCCTCGCCGCCCAAGACCAATTGTTCAAAACTCAGTCCCGACAAGGCAGCGTCCATATGCTGCGCCAAATCAATATTGCGCGTATGCCCATCGAGCATAGTGTCGGTCGGTGTGCCGTAAATCTGTTTGGAATATGTGTAAAACGCAGGCGTCCCCATACCTTCCAGCATGGCGCTCGCCAATGCCAGTTTTTTCGACACCCGCGCCAACCATTGCAAGACCGGATGCTCGCCCTTGGTCAAAGCATCTACCCTAGAGAGAAGCGTCCGGATTTCCGTCCCGTCAAATTCAGGATAAGTCACTTGCGGTAAAGTCGCACAGCCGCCAGCCAAAAACGCATCCCCGATTTCCGGTGCCCAAGCCAACGTGCGTAATATGCGAATTTTGCGCTCTGCTTGTTTTAAGAGCTTCGCCGCTTCGCTCGCCTGTGCATAAATTTTCGGACTGAGCAAAGCCACGTCTATTGCGTGTCTCTATGAGGCTCGCCAGATTTCCAATGCTTGCGACACACTGAGGCATAGACATCATTGCCACCAATCACCACTTGTGTGCCCGCCTTCACTGGTGTGCCAGCTGCATCCATGCGCAAAACCATAGACGCCTTGCTCCCGCACCAGCATATGGTGCGAATTTCGCGAAGATGATCTGCCAGCGCCAAAAGTGCCGCACTGCCCGGAAACAAATCTCCCATAAAATCTGTCCGAAGGCCGTAGCAAAGCACAGGTATGCGCAGCTCGTCCGTCACCCTACATAATTGCCAAACCTGTGCCGCACTCAAAAACTGTGCCTCATCAATCATCACGCAATCAATATGTTTTTCCTCGTGCCGCGCCGATATAGAGGCATAGACATCCGTGTCCCCCCCAAACAAATCGGCTTCTTTACCTAAGCCAATACGCGAAGCAATCCGCCCAATTCCAGCACGGTCATCCAACGCCGCCGTCATCAACAAAGTATGCATACCCTGCTCATGATAGTTATGGCTGGCCTGCAACAGCACAGTAGATTTCCCTGCATTCATCGCAGAGTAATTAAAATATAATTTGGCCAAGTGATGCTCCGAATCTAATTGGGCGTTTCATATCACACCAAGCCCTTACTCAAAAGACATAACACCGTCATTGATTTTGCCCCAGCGGATTGTTTTGTAGTCTTTGAGATAATTTTCTGGGTTGCGCCACGGCATCTCTTTGCCTTGCTTGGGCAGAATATCCAAAGCGCGCAGGAAATATCCGGATTGCAAATTCACCAGCCGTTCGGTTTCAATATCACCACTGAGTTTTGGCATGGCAATATCATAACTATGCTTGTCCATATAATTGAGCAAGCGGGCTACATAGCCGCATGTGAGGTCGGCCTTCAGCGTCCACGAGGCATTGGTATAGCCAAACACCGCCGCCATATTGGGCACATTACCAAACATCATGCCTTTGTAATTGATCAATTCGCCTGCATGGATTTCCTTGTCGTCAATATATGTTTTGGCACCACCAAAAAACTGTAAATTCAGTCCCGTCGCCGGAATGATAATATCGGCGTCTATGGTACCACCGGATTTTAATTTAACGCCCGTCTTGGTGAAGCGTTCAATATGGTCTGTGACAATAGAAGCGGAGCCGTCCTTAAGCACATTAAACAAATCACTGTCCGGTATCAAACACAGCCTTTGATCCCACGGATTATAGCGCGGGTTGAAATGCACATCCACATCTACACTATCGCCCAATTCTTCTTTGGCCATATTGCTAAGAAATTCGCGGACTTTCTCTGGTTTGGTACGGGCGCGATGAAACATGAAAATATTGAGCAGTACATTTTTGGTACGCGCCAAACTATAGGCGATTTTTTGGGGGAATATTTTGCGCAATGTATTGGCGATTTTATCTGCCGCCGGACGGGTAAATACATAGGTCGGGGAGCGTTGTAGCATGGTGATATGCTTGGTCTCACCCGCCATAGACGGGACGAGGGTAATGGCGGTGGCACCGCTACCAATGACCAAAACCGTCTTGTCCTTATAGTCTAAATCTTGCGGCCAGAATTGTGGTTGCACCACTTGGCCTTGATAATCATCATAGCCATCAAACTTGGGCAAATAGGCTTTGTCATAATCATAATAACCCGTGCAAGTGAGCAGAAATTTACAGCTCATCTGAAATTCACCGTCTGGCCCCGCCACATCAACTACCCAGCGTTTATCTGGCGAAGACCAATTAACTTTGGTGACCCGGTGGCCATAGCGAATTTTCTTATCAACACCATATGCCTCGGATGTTTCTTTCAGATAGCGCAAAATTGACGCCGCACTGGCAATATCATTGCCCTGCGTCCACGGGCGAAACGCATAGCCAAATGTGTACATATCCGAATCCGAGCGTATGCCTGGATATTTGAACAAATCCCAAGTCCCGCCGAGATTATCACGGCCTTCTAATACGGCGAAAGACTGTTCCGGCGCTGTCATCGTCAAATGACACCCCGCCCCAATACCAGAAATCCCGGCGCCAATAATCAATACATCCAAATGTTCCATAATACCCCTACCTACCCCATTTTCTCACCAAGGTAATTCATAGCCTTCCGCATGCCAGAATGTGCCCGTTGTGTCTAACGTTAGGGCGTCCATGCACTCAATTAGTCCTGCTGCAGCCGTGGCCGCATCGGTTAGGCCATTACCGCCCGTCATATTGGTGCGAACATAGCCAGGATGGAGCAGAGCCACTGCAATGCCGCGCGGGCGCAGGTCGTGGGACAGATTAACGCCAGCCATATTGGCCGCTGCCTTGGACATACGGTAGCCATACATGCCACCCGATGAATTGTCATCCATCGAGCCAACCCGCGATGTAACAATCCCAACTTTGGCACCGTCCCCAAGGTTTTCGTTTAGCGCATGCGTAACCCGTAAAGGCCCCAGCGCATTGACCTCATATTGTGTGCGCATTCTCCCGAAATCCAGATCATCAAAGCTTTCACCCGTTAGAATGCCAGCATTATTGATTAGCACATCAATCGACCGTTCACCGACCACCCGCACCAACGCCGCAACACTGTCCGCGCTGGTCACGTCAATATCCTCCACTATCTCACACCCCGCCGCGTGCAACGCGTCACTGGCCGAGCGACAAGTGGCAATCACCGCATCCCCCCGCTGCGCATATTGTTTTGCCATCTCAAGCCCAATCCCTTGATTGGTTCCGGTTATTAAAATTCTAGCCATTGCTTGCTCCTACATTTTTACTTACAATTCGCCCCAAGCCATTTGACCACTTCTTGTGTCAGCGCCAATCGTGTCCATGAATAAGAATGGTCGCCTTCCATAAGCTTGTGGGTCAGGCTTACGTCGTCCGCTTGTTTGAATGCCGCCACCAGCGCCTTATGATACACATCCGGCGGCAATACAGTATCGTCTTTGGCGGCTAGCAAAAACACATTGCGCCCGCTAAATTCACCAGCCTGTTTCCAGACGCTAAATGCCTCCATATTATTGGCAATTTCTGCTAACAATTTTTTGCCACTTGTCCCTTTAAGCGACCCGCGCCCAAGCAAATGTTCGCCGTCCACATAGGCCGCAAAACCAGCACGAGCTTGGGCTGCACTCTCGCCCTCAAACATAGAACCGCGAATGCCGTAATCAGCAGGAGATAACCCGATCACACAACCGACCTGTTTGTCCTTCGCAGCAGCCGCCAAAGCCGCAAACCCACCCATGGAATGACCAACGAAACTAATACGCTTTGGGTCAATCCGGTATTTAGCTATACTATCCGGACTGCGTACAAATGCACTCGCCGCTTGCGCATCCTCTATCACATTGCTTAAGGAAAAACTGCCTTCACTACCCCATGCGCCCCGATAGTGAAAAAACAAAACATTAAACCCGGCGCGGCGGATAGCCTGAGCAATATCCAAGTTTTTCTCATAACCCGGAAAACCGTGCAACATGATGACTGTTGGATGCGGCCCTGCTCCACCCGCCAAATAGAAATGCCCGTTCAGCGCACTACCGTGGCTGTTGAAATCCAGCTCAACCGTGGTCGGCGGATATTCTGGGTCTATGGAAACAGGGTCAGTTGTCACCGGATTTGTGCTAGCAACAGGCTTTATATGCCCCGAAACAACCTCGTTATTCACGGTTTCCCCAAAACATCCGCCCAAGAGCAAAATGCCAACCGCAAAAACACTTCCTAATAATTTACCCATAACTCTCTCCAAAATAGATACTTAGCCAATTCATAAGGTTTTGTCTTTCCTTTTTCGGAACTATTCCTATCATGTGCATTCACATAACGGAGCGCTTAGCATGACATTACGAAATATATTTAAAATCTGGGTCATTGGTTTTGCCTTAATGGTACAAGCCTGCTCTTCAACACCCGATATTACACCGCAGAAAACCGCAGAAAGCACGCGCATAAAAACCAAAATTCCGCCGCCATTTCCTATTACAACCCAATCATTGCGCAGCGAACGAATTGACCGTTTGCTCTCCGATTTAGTGGCCGAAGGCAGCGTACCCGGCCTTTCCGTGCTGATTTATGAAGGTGACAAAGAGACTTATTACGGCGCGGCAGGGTATTCCAATATCGAAACCAAAACCCCATTAAAGCGCAGGGATGTGGGACGATATTATTCCATGACCAAGCCCGTTGTCGGCGTTGCCATGATGATTTTGTATGAACAGGGCAAGTTTAAACTTGACGATCCGGTGAGCAAATACCTGCCGGAATACGCTAATATGAAAGTATATGCCGGGGAAAATCCGGACGGGAGCATGAAATTAGTACCAGCTGTGCGCCCCATGACCATACGAGATCTTATGCGCCATACATCTGGGTTAGCTTACGGGTTTGCCCCTACACCAATTGACAAGCTATATAACGAAATAGGTGTATTGTCCTTTGACCGCAATCTGGACGATTTTTCTAAGAAACTGGCTAGCCTACCCCTGCTATACCAGCCGGGTACCCGGTATAATTATAGCGTCTCCACTGATGTACAGGGGCGACTAATCGAGTTTTTTTCCGGGCAAAAATTAGGGACTTATCTCAAGAATAATATCTTCACCCCCCTAGGCATGGCTCATACTGGCTTTACGGTCAGAACATCTGACCGCACCAAATTTGGCCCCATATACCAGCACAGCAAAAGCGGTTTATCCCCCTTACAAGACGGCAATTCAAAACTACCGCTGGGCATGGATGTAAACAGACCGTTTCTCACAGACGTGGCCTTTGAAAGCGGCGGTAGCGGGCTGGTGTCTACTATTGATGATTATGCAAAATTTGCACTCATGCTACAACGCAATGATGGCACCTTAATCAAGCCCGCCACGCTGGATATGATGATCAAAGACCAACTCGGTGCAATGCCGAAGGGACATCTTGGTGCGGGGAGTAGTTTCGGCTTAAACTTTGCGGTCAAGACCACACCGAAAGGCACTGGAGCTTACCCCGTACCCGAAGGGACATTTTACTGGGGCGGCATGGCTGGGACAGCATTCTTTATTGACGACGAAACCGACCTAACTTTCATCATGCATATGCAGGTATTTAGCCGCAATAATGCAAATATTCGCAAGCGTATGGCAACGGCAATTTACGGGCCATAGCCATGAAAAGAATAACCCTACACATTGGCAATAAAAACTATTCCTCATGGTCTATGCGGCCTTGGTTGGTTTTGCGCAAAAGCCAGTTACCGTTCACAGAAAACCTAATCCAACTTGATGTGCCGGGGTATAAGGACAAATTATTGGCGCTCTCGGACGCGGGAACAGTTCCTGTCTTGCAAATCGGAGATGAAATGCTTCCCGATAGTTTGGCCATAAGTGATTGGCTTTCCCAGGCCGTGCCGAACCTTTGGCCAAAGAACCCTAAAGACAAAAAACGGGCCAAAGCACTTTGCCGACAAATGCAGGACGATTTTATAGAATTGCGCAATCACGCACCTATGAATTTGCGCCGCCGTACCCGTACCAAAATGCCAAAATCCTGTCTGGAGGACGCCGCCAAAATGGACGCATTATTTGCAGACCTTCTGAGCGAACATGACGGGCATTTCCTGTTTGGGGATTGGTCAATCGCAGACGCCTTTGCCACCCCCTATGTCACGCGCTTCGCAAGCTATGATTTGCCCCGATCCAACAAAACCGATACCTATATTAGCGAGCTGATGAGCGACGCAGACTATCTGGACTGGGAAGCCGACGCCATGGTCGAGGTCTGGAAACTCCCCGACACAGATTTAATCTATGGTGGTCGAAGCTAGTGCGCGTCCACTCGCTACACATTTACCCCGTTAAAAGCGCGCGGGGTATTGATTTAACAACTGCGCAAATTAAACCGCGCGGCCTTGCTGGGGATCGTCGTTTTATGTTGGTGGATAGGGACGGCAACTTTATCACCCAAAGGCAATTCCCGAAACTAGCGCTGCTTTGTACAAAGCAAATGGACGGCGGCATTTCCCTGTCTTGGCCGGGACAAGACTGGATAAACACCCCCTACCCGGCCAACCCTGCCCGCAAGCAAGTTACAGTTTGGCGCAGCACCGTCGATGCGGCCTGCATGTCCGGCGCAATAAACACCGCCCTTTCCGGTTGGCTCAACCATGGCGTAATACTCGTATTCATGGATAAATCCGCCCAGCGCCTTACCCGCACCAAATGGACGCAGACGCCAAGCCCGGTCAGCTTTGCCGACGGCTATCCAATTTTAATCACCAATACGGCATCCCTTACCGCCCTGAACAAGCATATTATAAATTCAGGTGGAGACGCCATAACTATGGACAGATTCCGCCCCAATATCGTGATAGATTGCGATACGCCGTGGGCAGAAGATAATTGGAAAACCCTATATATCGGCGACGTTGTCCTAGACCTTGTCAAGCCCTGTGCGCGTTGTATTATGACTAGCATCGATCAGAAAACAGGAGCGAGAAACCCAAAAACCGCCCTCTCCGCCCTCAAACATCTCAACCCGTCCACAGACCCCAATAATCCTGGTGTATTGTTTGGCTGGAATGCTATTGTGAGAAACCAAGGCATAATACATAATGTGGATAGCGTTCTCAGTATTTAAGGAAACAAATGACATTACCTATTCTTGACATTTCTGACCTACGGCAAAACGCTAATAGCAAAGCCGCACGGGAAACGGCTATACAACTCCGCGACATCTGCCACAATCAGGGTTTTTGCTACATCATTGGCCACGGTTTGGCGGCTCAGCATGTAAAACTTGCGACGGCAATGCAGGCGTTTTTCGATTTGCCATTATCCGAGCGCAAAAAGATTAACCTGATTAACTCCCCACACTTTCGCGGCTATACTGTACTCGGCAGTGAGCTAACTGGCGGACAACAAGATTGGCGCGACCAATTAGACTTTGGAGATGAAATGCCAGCCACCAGATTAGCAGACAGCGCCCCGGCTTGGTACAATTTGCGCGGCCCAAACCAATGGCCGCAAGCCGTGCCTTCTTTGCGTCCTGCCGTGGAAGACTGGATGGGCGGTATGTATGAAGTCGGTATGCTCATCATCCGCGCATTGGCCGTCGGGCTGGGCCTGCGTCCGGATTATTTTGACAACCATTTTGACCCCAAAGGCGATGCGCGGCTCAAGCTTATCCGCTACCGCGTCCCCGAATCTGGCAGCACGTCACAAAAGTATAATCAGGGTGTTGGCTGGCACAATGATACGGGTTTTTTGACCTTTATCAAACAAGACAAAGTCGGTGGATTACAGGTGGATATTGACGGCAAAATTATTGACGCGACACCTATTTCCGTAGCGGGGGAAAACGCCCTCGTCATGAATCTTGGAGAAATGCTACAAGTGGCCACAGGTGGTTATCTGCGTGCTACACCCCACCGGGTCATCTGCCCACCGCCTGGTGTCGAGCGCCACTCTATCGCCTATTTTTTCAATCCAAAACTAGAAGCCAAATTCGCACCAATACCCCTGCCGCCAGAGCTTGCAGGCGCGGCGCACGGCGCCCAAAATACAGACCCAAATGATCCAGTATTTAACATAGTGGGTGCCAATATCCTAAAAACCAGACTCCGCGCCCACCCCGATGTGGCGGCTAAATATTACGGTATTAAGCCCGCCTAAAGCATAGCCCCTAAATCATAGCCCCTAAATCATAGCCATGCCGCCATTGACGTGCAGGGTTTGGCCTGTGACATAGCTGGCTTCTTCGCTAGCTAAGTAAAGCGCGGCATTGGCAATGTCCTTACCTGCACCTAATTTTCCTGCTGGAATTTTGGCCAAAATGGCTTCGGTTTGTTTCTCGTTCAACACATCTGTCATGGGCGAGGCGATAAAGCCCGGCGCTATGCAATTAGCCGTGATACCGCGCACCGCGACTTCGGCCGCTAAGGATTTGGTGAAGCCAATCATGCCCGCCTTAGAAGCCGCGTAATTGGCTTGGCCAGGGTTTCCGGTTACACCGACCACCGACGTAATCCCGATAATCCGCCCCCACCTAGCCTTCATCATACCGCGCAAACAGGCTTTGGTCAGGCGAAAATAGGCTTCAAGATTGACCTTTTGCACCAAGTCCCAATCCTCAGGCTTCATGCGCATCAATAGCCCGTCGCGGGTCAGGCCGGCATTGGATACCAATATATCCACCGCCCCATCCATAAGTTCTGCCGCTTGTTTGGGTAGTGCGTCCACCGCGTCCCCGTCCGACAGATTGCACGGCGCAACAAATGCACCAGTTCCAAGCTCTGCGGCCAATTCTTCGAGCTTTTCCGCCCGTGTGCCAGACAAAGTCACCAATGCCCCCTGAGCATGAAGAAGCCGTGCAATATCACCACCAAGCCCGCCCGTAGCACCCGTAACCAAGGCTCTGTGTCCTGTTAAATCAAACATATCTTTTCCTTTATCCTATGTGAGCGTTTTCGCAAATTTCTCTAATGCTTCGGGTGTATTCAGCGCAATTCCGTTCACACCCTTAACAATCCGCCGCAGCATACCCGTCAGGACTTTGCCTGTGCCGGGTTCTGCGAATGTCTCGACCTGGTTTTTGGCCATCCAAGTCACGCTTTCACGCCAACGTACGCGCCCTGTGACTTGTGTAATCAAGTCAGATTTTAACTGCTCAGGACAGCTAACAGCCTGCGCCGTAACATTATTGACCACGGGTACCAGCGGGGTTTTTAAATCAATATCAGCCAGGGCGTCCGCCATAGCCTCTGCCGCTGGCGCCATCAATTCACAGTGAAAGGGTGCGGACACGGGCAACAATACCGCCTTGCGCACACCCAATTCATTGGCTGCCTCTATAGCTGCCTCAACCGCCGCTTTTGCGCCAGAAATAACCACTTGCCCCACCGCATTATCATTAGCGATTTGACAAATGCCAGATTTTGCGCCTGCCGCCACAGCCTGATTAGCCACATCTAAATCCGCCCCCAAGAGCGCCGCCATTGCCCCCGCACCCACAGGCACCGCCTTTTGCATAGCCTCGCCGCGCAAGCGGAGCAGAAGTGCCGTCTCGGCCAAAGACAAACTCCCCGCCGCACATAGAGCCGAATACTCGCCCAGTGAATGTCCAGCCACATAACTTGCCGCGCTAACATCTACGTCAAAGTCTTGCTTAAGCACCCGCATGACCGCTAGCGAACAGGCCATCAAAGCGGGTTGGGTGTTGGCAGTGAGGGTCAGTTCATCCATTGGCCCTTCCCACATCAGACGCGATAAATTTTGCGATAAAGCATCGTCGATTTCTTCGAATACGCTACGCGCCGCTGCAAAGGCATTAGCGAGGTCTTTACCCATGCCCACAGATTGTGACCCTTGTCCGGGGAATGTAAAAGCTAATGTCATGTAAAATGATTCCTTTTAACGCTTAATTTCATCTGATTATCGCCTGTATTTACTACAAATCAAGTGTTGCGTTTCGAAAAGCTTTGTGTATGTTCCGCCGCTTAAACGTTGCGGTCCAAGCTTAGCCATCAAACATGGGGTTTGATTAGGGTTTGGAACCATCGCTATCATCTCTCCTTCGAGATGTTCTGCGCCGCAACCTGATGAAGGACATAAATATGTCATACTATGAACATGTGATTATTTCACGCCCTGACATTTCAGAGACACAAGTCACCGAAATGGTCAACCACCTTACTGAAAAATTTGAGAGCCTTGGCGCCAAAGTCGTCGGCACTGAATATTGGGGTCTACGCAAGCTGGCTTACCGGATAAAGAAACACCGTAAAGCCCATTATTCATTCCTAAAGCTTGATGCACCTCACGAAGCTATAGCCGAAGTAGAACGCTTACACCGCATTGATGATGACATTTTGCGGTATATGAGTATCCGCGTCGACGAGCATTCCGATGAAGTTTCGCCGATTATGAAAAAACGTGATGAGCGCGAACGTCGCCCAGCCCGTCGCTAATAGGAAAAGATAGGAATATATCATGGCTAAAAAAATGGATATTAAAATTGAAAACCTGCCCGTGCGCAGCCAATTTTCCCGCCGCCGCAAAGTCTGCCCATTCGCAGGCGAAAACGGCAAAACGATTGATTATAAAGACCCAAAAATGTTGGCGCGCTATATGTCTGAAAAAGGCAAAATCGTACCGTCGCGCATTTCAAGCGTCACCCACAAAAAGCAACGCGAACTGGCCAAAGCTATTAAACGCGCCCGCTTTTTGGCATTACTGCCATACGCAGCTAACTAGGAGCCTATCATGGAATTAGTACTTTTAGAACGGGTGGAAAACCTGGGCAATATGGGCG
>Ga0256839_1004230_pt1 | contig 14192 bp, 10 predicted proteins | sample 354166metaG_FD_185968 | JGI IMG/M metagenome (GOLD analysis project Ga0256839, IMG submission 185968) | Hydrothermal vent microbial communities from Mid Atlantic Ridge, Atlantic Ocean - 354-166 | ecosystem: Environmental > Aquatic > Marine > Hydrothermal vents | place: Atlantic Ocean: Mid... | reverse complement strand
CCGGCGCAGTCCGGGCGGATCCACGGCGAACGATTTCTCCATGAATACATGCACCCCCTTCGTGACGGCGTACTCTACGTGCACCGGGCGGAACACCGGTGGCGTGGCGAGCAACACGACATCGTTCGGGCCCAACAGGTCGATGGCCTTGCGGTACGCGTCAAACCCGAGGAACTGCCGATCCGGCGGCACATCGACCTGCTCGGGGAACCTCGCCGTGAGCGCCCGCAAGCTCATTTCCAACCGATCTCGGAACACATCCGCCATGGCAACCAACTTGATCGGACCAGACGTGGAGAGAATGTTCGCGGCTGCCCCCGTCCCTCGCCCCCCACAGCCGACAAGGGCAACACGGATAAGGTTCTGCTCTTTGATATAGCCGGGCCCTCTCGCCGGGAGTGCCTGTGCGGTCATCGCACCGGTCATCGCTCCGCCGACCGCTCCGGCCTGTCTCAGGAACGACCGGCGGGAACACGAGCGCGCGTTCGCTTTGCTGGTCATAGCGTCGCCTCCTGATCGCTGGGATGATCCGCCGTTGCGTTCATGGAGCCTGGTTGTCAGACGGAGCATTCGGCAAGTAGCCGGCTCAGGAAGGCGTAACTTCTCTTCGCCTGCTCGACCGCCCCGCATTCCACGCTGAGCACCAGATCGCGGGGGGCTGCTCGGCATAACTGCACGATCATGGGCCAGTCAATCACGCCATCACCACACGCACAACCGACCGGGGTACCGGTCACCTGACCTCTTTCCGCTTCGGCTTGTTCCGCGGAGATATCCTTTGCATGGACATGAACGACGCGGGGAAGGACGCGTTCCAACCAGGCGACGGGGTCCTGGCCGCACAGGTACGCGTTTCCCGTATCGAAGTTAATGCCGATTGCGGGGGACTGGACCAGCGATGCGATGCGATCCAACCCTTCCGGCGTTCGACTGTACTGCTGGTGCGGTTCCAGGCCGATCAGGATGCCGCGGGGCTCGGCCACGGCCGCCACTTCGGTAAGGACGTACTTGATCAGCACGAAATCTTCCTCGTCGGTCGTCCAGGGCCGCTTGGGGCCTTCGTCGGTGTTGACCACCGGAGCCCCACATTCTGCGGCGAAGCGGACCGCCATCTTCAACGCTTCGGTGCTGATTTCCGGCTTGCAGAGCGGCATATGGGCGGAGAGTCCGGAGAGCTTGACGCCGGCCCGTTCGCACACGGCCGCCACGGTCAGCGGATCTTCGAACAGGGAGAGGGAATGGAAATAGCCTGCTTCGCTGAGGAGTTCCCGACCGAAGTGCACCATAGGCTCCACGTACTCGTAGCCTATGGCAGCGGCTTGCTCGACCGCCCACCGGAACGGCTTGTCCGCATGGCGGGCGAACTCGAGGTTGATCCCCAGGCGCAACTGCCCCATGGCGTTGCCTCACTCAAGCGGCAATGGGCAGAAAGTGGCCACGCCCGGGTGGCTAAACACGATTGATTTTATCTTCTTTGCGCGGGAGGATCAAGCTCCGCCGGCGTCCGCACGCCGAAGGAGCGGTGGTAGGCGTCGGGGACGCACCGGGAATGAGCCGCCGAGGGATTCAGGCTCAGGCAATCACTTCATGGATCACCGAGGCCGGCACAACACCGGTGAGCTTCTGGTGAAGGCCCCCATAGAAGTAAGTGAGCTTGTTGTGATCCAGGCCCATCAGATGCAGGATGGTGGCGTGCAGGTCACGAATGTGCCGCGGGTTGACCACGGCCTCGTGGCCCAGCTCGTCCGTTTCCCCGTAGCTGAAGCCGCCCTTCACCCCACCACCGGCCATGCAGTAGCAAAAGCCCTTCGGGTTATGGTCTCGCCCGGGGCCCTGCGCAACGGGCTGGCGGCCGAATTCGCCCCCCCAGATGACAAGCGTCTCGTCCAGCAGCCCGCGCTGCCGGAGATCGGTCAACAAAGCATGGATCGGTTTGTCGATCTCGGGCGCGTGGATGTCGAGATTCTCCTTAATCCCGTTGTGGGCGTCCCAGTTCTCCTGCTGATGACCACCGCCGGAGTAGATCTGGACGAAGCGCACGCCCCGCTCGATCAGACGACGCGCGATCAATAACTGCTTGCCCAGGGGGGCGGGGCCGAGGGCGAGCTTGTGGTAGCTGGGCTTCGGCTCCAGCACACCGTACATCTCCAGGGTGCGCCGATCCTCGCTGGTGATGTCCATCACCTCGGGAGCACTCATTTGGAGCTGGAACGCCAGCTCGTAGCTGGCAATCCGAGCGCGCAGTTCGCTGTACCCCGGCCGGGACGCAAGATGCGCCTCGTTCAGTTCATGCAACACATCGATCATGTGCCGCTGCATGTCGCGCGTCGTCCCGTCCCGCGGGCTTAAGTTCAGGATCGGTTCACCTTTCTCACGCAGATGGGTCCCCTGGTAGGCGGCGGGCATGAACCCACTCGACCAGTTCGCCGCACCGGAGATCGGCCCCCCACGCGGGTCTACCATGACCACGAACCCCGGTAGGTTATCGCTCTCACTGCCCAGGCCATAAGTGATCCACGAGCCCAGCGAAGGGGCGCCCTGAATCAGCCGACCGGTGTTCATCTGGATCATTGCAGATCCGTGGGCGAAGCTGTCCGTGTACAGGCTCTTGATCACGCAGATCTCATCCATGTGCTGGGCAATGTAGGGGAACTTCTCCGAACACCACAGCCCGGACTCCCCGCACCGGCGGAACTTGTATGGCGACCCAAGCAATGTCCCCTCCACGAACTTGTGGCGGCGGATTTCGATTCTGGCGGTCTGACCGTGCCGCTTCTGGAGCTCCGGTTTGTAGTCCCACGTGTCGACCTGGGACGGCCCCCCGTACATGAAGATGAAGATGCAGTGTTTCGCTCTGGTTGGGAAGTGAGGCGGCTTTGGCGCGAGCGGATTCGCCTGAGCGGCCAGCTCCGCAGCCACGGCCGGTCGGTTGAAAAAGCCGTCGCGATCCAGAAGCGCCGTAAGAGCGACGCCACCAAAGCCGGCACCGATCTCCCACAGAAACTCCCGACGCGTCCCCGTGCAGCGTCCCACACGCTGCTGCCGCCTTCTCTCGATCGGCCGCGTCATCTTAACTCTCCAAGCTTCCTGGGGTGTCCAACTCTAGCCGCAGCGGCATTCCGTGTGGCGTCTGCCGCCCTGCCGGACCGCTCACTCGAGATACACGAACTCGTTCAAGTTGAACAACACCTTGGCGAGGTCGGCAGCCACGCGCATGTCCACTTCAAATTCGCTAACACGCCCGTCGCCGCTGCTCGCCTCCAGAACCTGTCGCCAACGGTCGTGCTGGGTGGCGAGGAACCGACAAAGAACCGTCAGCTCGTGAGCCTCTGGCTCTCGCTGCAAGGCGCGGCGATATGCCCGCACCACCAGCGGACCGAAATCCAAGCGATCCGGAGAACCATTGCAGTACTGACGATCATCCAGCAAGAACCGGGCGAATTCTCGTGCCTGCGTCTCCACAAAGCGGCTGTTCAACAACGTCAGAGCCTGCGGGGCGATCGTGGTAATCGCCCGCTGAGCCACCGGCCGCTCAGGCTTCGGGAAGTCGAACAGCTCCAAAAACGGCACGCCCAGGGTCCGCTTGACGTAGATGTAAACACTTCGCCGTGCCTCCTCTGCCGGGCTGGATTTGCCCCAACCGGCGCCGGGTCGGGACTGGGTCGCCAGGACCTCGGGCCCCAGAGTGGGGAAGAAGCCGCGTCCTCCCATTTTCGTATTCAGTGTCCCGGCGACCGCCAGAATCGCATCCCGAATCACCTCCGCCTCTAAGCGGCGTGCCTCAAACCGCCACCACAAACTGTTGTCCGGATCCCGAGTCGCTGCCACGGGATCGTAGTGGGAAGAGGACTGGCGATAGGTCGCCGACAGCACGATCTCCCGATGCAGTCGTTTCAGGCTCCAGCCAGAATCCACCAGACGGGTGGCCAGCCAGTCGAGCAGTTCCGGGTGCGTTGGAGGCAGACCAGCCATCCCAAAATCGCCTGGGGTGCGCACAATCCCCTTGCCGAAGTGGAACTGCCACACGCGGTTTGCAATCACCCGAGCGGTAAGCGGGTTGGACGGCGACGCAATCCAGCGCGCCAGCGCCAAGCGGCGGCCCGAACTGGCGGGAACACCGAGCTCCAGCAAGATGCGTCGGTACTCGCTAACGGTTTCCGCCACCAGAGGCTGCGCTGTTAGCACCTCGCCTCCGAAGACCTGCGGACCCCTGGGCTCAACGCGGTTTCCCTTCGAGCGAGGGTTGCCGCGACGGAACACATAGGTCGGCTCCGGATCTTGCTCGCGTTCTCGGACAGCCAGCGCACGGTCAAACGGCAGCCGCTTCAGCTCGGCCTCGAGCTTCTTCCGCTCTTCGTCCAGCTCCTTAAACCGGTCCGGATACCTTTTCTTGAGTTCCGCCTGCACAGCCTTATCGTCAACCCGCAATTTCGCTTCCAGGCGACGTCGCCGTGCTTCTTCCACTTCGCCAAGCTGTTCCGCGGAGCGTTCCAACAGGGCTCGTTCCTCCGGCGTCAGTTCCGCACGCCGCTCCTCAACCAGTTCGGTCCGTACCCGGTTACGCAGCTCGTTGATCGAACGGGTCACGGCGTCGAGCTGAGCCCGAAGCTGCTCCTGCCGTTGCCTCCACCGCCGGAACTCCTCGGAGCTCACCAACGGCACGAAGATCGCATCGGGGTTCGCCGCCCAGTGGGTGTAGCTGGTATCGCGACCGTAGGGGGCAATGTTGCTGAAGAAGGCCAGAAAGCTGTAGTAGTCCTCCTGCGGAAAGGGATCGAACTTGTGTTCGTGGCAGCGCGCACACCCCAGCGTAAGCCCCAGGAACGTCTCGCTCGTGGTGCGCACGATGTCATCGAATTCTTCCGCCAGCGCCACCAGCTTGTCGTCCGGCTCGTCATCCCACACGCCCAGGCGATAGAAGCCCGTTGCGATGATCGTCTCCGGGCTGGCGTCGGGAAGTTCGTCCCCGGCGAGCTGCTCGATGACGAACCGATCGTAGGGTTTGTCCTCGTTGAACGAGCGGATCACGTAGTCGCGGTACCGCCACGCCTCGGGCTTTTCGGCGTCGCGTTCATATCCGTTGGTCTGGGCGAAGCGAACCAAATCGAGCCAGTGCCGCCCCCACCGCTCGCCATAATGGGGACTGGCCAGCAACCGGTCCACCAAGCGATCCACGGCGTCGGGCCGCGGATCGGTAAGGACCTCCTGAACAAGCTCGTATGAAGGGGGAAGACCGAGCAGATCAAAGTAGAGGCGGCGGATCAGCGTGCGGCGATCGGCTTCCGGTGCCGGTTTCAGCCCAGCCCCCTTCAGCCGATTCAGGATGAAGCTGTCCACAGGACCGTAGACCCGGCCGCCGAAGACATCGGGCACGCGCGGTCGGCTCACCGGCCGGAACGCCCAGTGCTCCCGTGCCGAAACGATCGCGTCGTGAGCCCTCCCATCCCGTGCTCCCGGCCGTTCCGATAGCCGTGACCCATCGTCCGGCCACGGCGCCCCCATACGGATCCACTTTTCCAGTAAGGAAATCTTCGCGTCGGGCAACTTGCCATCGGGGGGCATCTTTGGCCCCCGGTAGCGAACGGCCTGGATCAGCAAGCTCTCCTCCGGTTTGCCCGGCACGATCACCGGCCCGGACTTCGAACCTGCCATGGCATACGCTCTGAGGTCCAACCGGAGCCCCGCCTTCTGCTCCTTCGGGCCATGGCACTTCACGCAGCGCTCCACCAGCAGGGGCCGGATGTGTTGCTCGAAGAACATCACGGCCGCATGTTCGTCCGCTTCACCACCTGCCCGTAACGGACAAATGGTGTAAGCCAGCACCGCTAAACCCACGGCCACTCGCAACAGGGTTCGTAGGTCGCTCATGTTCTGTAGCCGTCCACGCCTTTCTGACGTCCTGCCGTCCCCCTCCGCACCGCAGAAAACCTAGGGCCACCCCTCCTTCGTCAAACGCCGCCCGCACGCCCTTAGTATAGCCGCGCCTGCCCAGGTTTGTACAGATGAGCATCTGTAGATGCGTCGCAGGGCGAAAGCGTTGCCAAGCCTGACCCTCGGCTTTCCGCCGGGGGTGGCCAACGGCTGAGCGGCAGATCGGCGGCTCAACTTCAGCGACGGTCAGAAGCGGCCGGAGCGGACCCAGAACTTGGTGGGGCGTCCCAGAGTTCTGCCCCCTTGCTTGATCCAGGCAGCGACGAGCTCGACCAGTGCCCAGGCGTCCAGATCAGGCAAGCCGAACAGATCGTGGCAGCGAGACGCGTTGGACAGGAAGGCGGTCTGGCCCGGAGAACCGGTGAAGCGACAGGGCACGCCCAGACGAGTGGCGAGTCTTTCGGCCAACTCACTCACGGCTATGATCTCCGGTCCGGTGACGTTCAAAACGGCGGCGGGCGAAGAACAGAGCCGAAAAGCACGGAGGGCGACCTCGTTGGCGTACCGTTGCCAGACGAAGTTGACGTAGGGCACATCCAGAGGGACGGGCTCGCCGTTGTTGAGCATGACCGCTACATCCACCGGTACTCCATACCGCAGGTCCACGGCGTAGTTCAGGCGTAAGAGGAGAGAGGGGATGTTGTGCTGTCTGGAGAGGAACTCCACGAGCAACTCGCGGCCACGGGCCGCAGACGCGTAAGCTCCCACCGGGCCGGGCGGCGTCTCCTCCGTACAGCCCCCCGTCTCGGCCGCGACCATCGGGTAGACGTTGCCCGTGCTGAAGCAGACCACCCTGGCCGCGCGGCACTGTTCCACGAGTGCAGCCGGGAGATAAGCGTTCCGCCCCCAGAATTCGGACTCCGGCGTCGAGTCCGCGGCGAATTTGTAGCCGAGCATGACCACCACTTCGCTGGCACCGGGCAGCGTGGCCCGCTGGTGCGGATCGAGGAGGTCCATGGCCACTGTGCGGATTCCGCGTGTCTCGAACCAGTCCCGCACCGTCGGGTTGGTGAAGCGCGATACCGCAACTACCTCCAGATCAGGGCGCCCTGCCAGGTCGGCGGCGCGGCGTGCCATCCAGCAAAGCGTCGGTCCCATTTTGCCCCCGGCGCCCAGGACGAGCATGCGCGGACCGAACGAGCGCACGTCTTCGACCAAAGGTTCGGTTGGCCGGGAGAGCAGCTCGTCGAGCTCTTCTTCGGTCTTCGGGCACACCACCTTCACAACTTCGCTCCCGGACGATTTCCTGTTGAGCGATGCCACACACTGATTATGCGTCGGTCTGGGTCGGGCGTTCTGTTCAGCCGGAGACGTCTACCCAGTCCTCCAGAGCGGCGGAGCGGTAGGCGGCGAAGATGACCTCGGTCGCGTGGGCAGCGAGTTCGACGTCTGCTTCGCTGGGGATCCCCCGCTCCAGGCAATCGAGGAAATAACGAACGTCGGCATGGGGATCACCGCGCAGGGGGAGCCAGAACCGTTTGGGCTGAACGCCCGCCTCACGTTGCGTGCTGGCCCAGAAAAACATGGGATCTTCCGGATGGGGCACAGGGGGGCGCCAGGGGGCATCTGCGTTGGAGAGCACCAGACGCGGGGAGTTCATGTCGTAGATGCCTGTTCTTTTTTTACCGACCACGATGACGCGGTTCACACCCGCACCCGGATGTGACGTCCATCCGATCCGTCCACAGGTGATGCTGAAGGGGACTCCGGAGTCTGTTTCACCAACCATGGCGGCGAAGTCCTCCGCGCCGGCCTCCTGGTGTTCCCTGAAGAAGTAATTCGCCGTCAGGGCATACAAGCGACGGATCTTGCACCCCAGCAGCCAGCACAGCAAGGTGATCGGGTAGACGCCGACATTGTCCAGTTCACGTTTGGCACGGAGTGTCTGGAACGTCCTTGGGTCGGGAGGGTACGTTTCTTTTCGCCGTTCCGGTCTCGCCGTACCCGGTGTTCCCTTGGCGAAATAGGTGTCTGCATGCACAGCGACAATCTCGCCGAGACGGCCGCTGGTGATGTCGGATCGAGCCGCACGCGCCCAGGGCTGCGTGATGTTGGTGTACATATGCGTCATCAGATGTCGGCGGCGAGCCTCGTCACGAATCTGCCTCGCCTCCTCGAGGGACGCACACAGGGATTTGTCCAGGTAGAAGGCTTTCCTCGTCAGGCTCATGCAGTTCAGGATAACCCGGCCGCGTCGATCGGGTTCGGCGCAGATGGAGAGAATGTCGCAGTCAACTTGCTCCAGGGCCCTTTCGATCGGCTCCACATACGGTACGCCGAGCCGCCGGGCCAGGAGGAGGTTATGGGCGCGACGGTAGTCGTCGACTTCCTGCTCGTCCGTTACCGCGACGATCTCAGCGCGGGGATCCGCCCGAAACGACTCCGCGTAGTTCTCCTGGTGCGTTCGGCCTCCGGTAACGAGCAGAACACGCCAGCGCTTCGCCGTGCTCATGGTTTCCATGTCTCCCGGGAAGTTGCCGCTTATTCGCCGACGCAGCGTTTAGCCGCTCTCGGCTTCAGGGACCGCCGAAGGCGTGTCCACCAGATCGGTTTCGGAACACGCACCGTCCGGGAATCGACGGTCCTTGTTGTCAACGAGGGTCGGCAGGGGTTTTAGTTAGCTTGCTGAAGAAGCCGAGAGGCTTCCTGGGTCTGTTCTTCCGGTAATGGTTCCAGTTGCCAATCCTCCTCCCCCTCGGGTAGTCGGAAGGAAACAGCTCCTCGGTCGCCCAGCACTTCCACCAGGAATCGGGCGGATTTTTCGTCGGAAGCGGTTGCAAGGGCCACTAACGCCCCCTCGCCGTGCTCGAATTGGATCACCACCATGGTGCGGGAGGCAAGATCGCCAATCTTGACGAACGAGCGAGGGGGACGATTGAACCAGCCCAGGACGACCTGCAGGAGGCTCCTCAGCAGAGGTAGGTGTGGCGCATCGGATGAAACGGAAGCGTGGACCCGAATCCAGACCAACCGGCCCAGGGAACCCCGATGGATCTCCGCCGCAACGGTGTGGGCCAGCCTGTCGATCAGGTTCATGACGCGGCCTCCTCAGGCAAGCACCTGGTTCTCCAACCATGCTAGCAAGACTCATCGAAATGTGCGACAGATCGAAGCTAACGCGTGGCAAAACTGGGGGACCACGGCATCATATCGGCAGGGGGGTCCGGTTTGGCTCGATGGCAGCCCCCTCCTGTCTCAGTAGCTCCACCAAAGGAAGCAAGCGGAGATGCCCGCGCTGCGGACACCCGTGCAGGAAGACCGTTTTTGGCCGGCGGGCCCTTGTCCGATTCCGTTCGCCGTTCATCATGCGGAGAAGCGAATGTAGAGCACGTCGCCGTCGGCCACGTGATAGTCTTTGCCTTCAACTCGGTAGACCCCCTGCGCGCGGGCAAGCCGGTCGCTACCAACGCGGATGAGATCTTCGGCGCGAGCCACTTCGGCCCGAATGAAACCGCGCTCCATATCCGAGTGCACCATTCCTGCCGCCTGTGGAGCCTTCGTGCACCGTAGGACGACCCAGGCACGTACTTCGCGTTCGTTCCCCGTGTAGAAGACAACCAAGCCGAGTCGATCCCGGAGCTGCTGAAGCAGGAGTTCGCGGCGGGTCTCTGTAACGCCGAATTCCTCCATGAGTTCGTGCCTTTCCTCGTCGGTCAACCCGGCCAACTCAAGCTCTGCGGCGGCGTCGATCGCGAAACCGCCCGGCACGGCGGCCTCGGCACCGACCAGCTCGTCGAATGGCACGTTCAGCACCACCATGGACGGTTTGCCCGACAAGAGCGCATAGCCACGCCTTGCCGCTTTTCGCTGCAACTCCGCCGGTACATGCCCGGTCTCGCTCAGGGCCTTCAGCGTGGCGAGGACGTCTTCCTTCTCGCCCTGCAGTTCCAATCGTTCTGTGGTGGGGCGCGGTTTCTTCAGGGTGGTTTCGATCCGCTCCAGCCTCCCCTCCAGCAGGAGGCGATCCGCTTCCGCCACGCGTTTTTTCAGGTTCGTATGCTGGTCGGCCAGCTCATTTGGCCCCGCTCGAAGCACATAGAGGAGGGCGTCGGCCTGGCGGAGAAGCCCGAACACGTGACCGGCGTCATGGGCTCCCCCAGGATCGATACCCGGAGTATCCAGCAGCTCGATATGGGGCCTGACCACTTTGGCGGCGTGAAAGACCCCTTGCAGATGGGGGAGGCGATCGTCGGGGAGCAGGAGGGTCCCGATCTGTCCGCCCCGGGCCACGGCGCCAGGATCCGGCGCAGCCCCCGTCAACAACTGAAACAACGTGGACTTGCCCGTGCCGCTAAAGCCAATCAGGCCGATCCTCAGCATCTATCGTGCTCCTGAGGGAAACCGGGATCGCGTATGGATCGGTGCGATCCTGCTCGGCAGCTTCCCCACCCCTTTCCCCGTCCTTAGTCCGTCGCGCTCATCGTCCAACTCTACTCCAGTTGCACCGATGCGTGGTGGCGGGCGCGGCCGACGCTGCGCGCTCAGGCCGGCTGCACGGCCGGACGGCTTCCCTGCGGGGACGCTCCCGTCGCGTTGCGGACTGCCCTTTCGAGCTGCTCGATCCGCTCCTCAATAGCGGCCAGAGCCGACTCCGGAGGACTCGAACTGAAGCGGAGCCGGTAGAGGTGGTCCGCAAGGGCCAAGGCCAGGTCGGCATCCTGGGGACTGCCCCCCAGCGCGCGGAGGCTTTGCTGCACGCGAACGGCGAACTCACGAAGCGTTTCCGTCGGTCTGTGCTTCAGACCGAGCCGCCGTCCCGCCCGCTGGAATCGGCGTACCACAGCAGCGTACGCACCGCGGGGATGGCGACGCCAGAGCAACCACAAGATGAAGTCAAGACAGGCCCGAAGCCAGCGCCAGCGACGACCGCGTGTGCGGAGCCACCAGAAGGCCCCGCCCAGGACGAGCACAGCCGCCCCTACGAGTACGGCCAGGGCGGCCCATGCGCGACGTTCCCCCCGTCGTAGCCCCGCCATAAGCCTGGATGCCCCCTCTGCGACGTTCGCTGCAGCTTCGCGCATGGGTCCGTAGATCAGCTCTTGCTGCTGGGTAAAGTCGAAGTTCAGAATGTACGCTGCCCATATCTGTCTCGCCGCGTCCCGGAACCGTTTCCACCAGGAGCGCTGGCCCGCGATCTGCACGATCGTCTGGCGGCGGGCCGAGCCTGGGGTGGGATCGAGCGTGATCCAACGGAACCCGGTTTCTACCGACTCGTCCGGCACAGCCGCCTCGACCCAGCTATGGGCGTGCATCTCGCGCACGACATAGAAGCGGGTAACGACCTGGCTAACATCGGCCCCCTTGAACCCATTCACCACCCGCGTGCGAACATCTACCGCGCGTAGTAACAGAGCGAGAGCGGTCGCGAAATACTCGCAATGGCCCGCCTTGCGGTTGCGTAGGAAGTCGAGGACCGGGTCGATCGTTGGGTCCACGACCGACTGGTCCAGGGTGTAGGTGAAGCCGCCACGGAACTGGAAGTGTTCGGTTAGCAGGCGACACCGCTCCTCAGGCTCAAGCGCCAGCAACTGCTCCACCGGCTGAACCTCTGTGTTCAGGTATTCCTGCAGCGCCTGGCGGAGAGAATCGTCCAGGCGGGACAGTGCCCCCCAATAGTTGCGGGAGAACCGCTCCGCACGGGTCACCGGGAACGAGATCTGACCGAGATCGGCGCCCACGGGGGAATAGACGATGTATTCGAATGGTCCGACCTCGACCTCTTCCGTGCGGAGCATCGCGTTCAAGAACGTGTTGAAGAAAACGGGACGGCCACTGCGCGCCCGTCCAAATAGAGGGGGCCAAAGCGCGAAACAGAAGTCCGTGCGCATCGGCTGCAGCGTGATCTCCTGTACAATCAACCTTCGTGCGGGAAGTTGGTCTGGAGGCATCGGAACCGGCGGCCCCGTGCGCCCCTGTTGCGGTCCACTCCACTTGCCGTCTTGATACTCAACCAGGGTCAGCCCCCGCCAGTAGGGTTCGTCAGGTGGATCATAGGGTTGGCCGGATTCATCGGAAAGGCGAACCGACATCACCTCGTCTTCGCTCTTCAGGATCGTGCCCAGCTCACCGAGCGTGACTTCTTCATCGAAACCGGTAAGCTGCTCACCGCTGGTGAACTCGATCGCACGCCAGTCAGGACGGGCTTTGCGAGGCATCAGCAGGAAGCCCCCCACGCCGATCACACACGTCAGAACCCCAAGCGCCACCAGGCTCACGACGTTTGTGGCAACCGCAACGGGTTGCTGTAGCAGCGACTCGCGTTGTCCCGGCGGCGTCGAGAACACCAGATGAAGCTGTGCAAGACAGATGGCGGCCAGAACGATATAGAGCACGAGCAGGAGACCATAATAGAACTGGTTGTTCACGATGGCCCCGATCGCCATCTGGGGTAGGGACAGGGAAGCAATGAGCAGATAGGTGCGGGCGGTTTTCTCGTAGAAGAAAAGGATGCACTGGAGCAACACGAGCACATGTCCCAGGGCCTGGGCAATCGGCTGCTGACGTATTCCGGCATCGTACACCAGGAAGCCCCAGATGAGAACGGCGAGCAACCCCTCGTAGCGGTCGGGAATGACGATAAGCCGGCGCACATCGCACGCCGCCCACGCGAGAATCGCCAGAATCGTCGCGATCCACGCGTACGGAAAGATTCCTTCCTCCTCGGCCAGATACAGGGCCACCGTGCCCGCACAGGCCAACATGTAGGTGGTGAAGCGAAGTACGTCAACTCGCCGTAACACCATCTTGCATCCGCCCATAGTCAAAAAGCCAGGGGGGTGGCGTGTACAAGCTCAGCAACTGGGCTCGCTGCGACACATCGATGTACAGGCCGCGCCCCCATGGCACCGCGACATCGGCTGCGGCGGCACGAATCCGCTCCTCCGCCGCCGTGGCCACAACGGTGGTGAACACGCCGGGACCAGCCCAACGCCGCAACAACTGCGCCGCCCCCTCCAGATCTGGCCTGGGGGTACCGTTCATAAGAGCCAGTGCTTCGAGGACCGGACCCGGAGCACCTTCCCCGGCACCCACCGCGTGGAATTGAGCAACCTCGCCGGCCAGCACCACGCCAATTCGCGTACCGAGCCGACGGGCCAGCTCGTACAGAGCCGTCGCAACCACACTCAAGGCCAATTCCAGGTTCACCGTGTCTGCCCGGGTCGCGCGTTCGGGCAACCAGGGGATGAGCAGCAGGAGGACCCGACGGTCCCGTGGCACCTCAAACTCACGCACCACCAGCTCCCCGCGACGAGCCGTCGTCGGCCAGTGGATCCAACGGGCCGAGTCCCCTTCCCGATAATCGCGCAGACCACGGAATTCTTGCTCCCGCCCAACAACCTGAGGCGCTAGCGTCTGATGAGAAACGCTCGACCCAAGCTGCTGTTCGAACAGCTCCATGTTCCACTGACCAATCGCCGGATACACGATCAGGCGTCGCCGTCCAACGCCGTCCGCCACCCGAACGTACTCCGAAAATCCGAACGGGTACGTGGAGGCAACCTCGGGCTCACGCCAGTAATACTCGCCCCGTTTCCTGATCACGACCGTCGCAGAATAAGTCTCCTCTTGCCCCGGCTTTAAGCCGTCGACAAACCAGTGCGGAGGCGAAACAAGCGGCGGCTCTAACCGACAGCGAACGGTCACACCAGGCAGGGGACGCAACCGCCGCCGAGAACAGAGACGCACCCGCACGGTACCGGGCTGACCGGCGAACAGATACTCAGGAACCTCAACACTGACCCCGACGTGACGAGGAACCGTCAAGGGCAAGAGACTGCCAACAACTAATACGCCCCCGATCAAGCACGCGAACAGAATCATGAGGTTGGCGTGCGATGCCACGCTGGCCACCAACGCCCAGATGAGCAGCATCGCACAAATTCCCCCCTCCAGGCGGATCCTCCACCGGCCCGCCCACTGCACAGCCGGACGTTCCGATCTTTCTGACTCCTCGGCCCCCGACCTTCGCCTCAACTGCTCTGCTGCTACAGCCATCGCTACTTTCCCCTGCATCCCACCCGCCCGGCGTAACCGCCCCCCCTCAGCGTGACCAAGCCCGGCTACGCGACCCAACAGTTGCCGTACGCGCTAACTGCCCCCCTGAAGCCTTACCACAGACCGGTTCCGCCCCCCACAGCGGCCCCCTGCTACTCCGGAACGGGAACGGAATCCACAATGTCGCGGATGATCTCCTCGGCCAACCGCGACCCGGCTCCATAGAGCTGCGACGCGGCGATAACACGATGCGCCAGCACCGGCAC
>Ga0256839_1004229_pt1 | contig 14193 bp, 14 predicted proteins | sample 354166metaG_FD_185968 | JGI IMG/M metagenome (GOLD analysis project Ga0256839, IMG submission 185968) | Hydrothermal vent microbial communities from Mid Atlantic Ridge, Atlantic Ocean - 354-166 | ecosystem: Environmental > Aquatic > Marine > Hydrothermal vents | place: Atlantic Ocean: Mid... | reverse complement strand
AGATAGATAACCAATGATTCTTGGATATTTTCTATTTGGATTTGCGTTTATGTAATCTAATATTACTTGATGACCAATAGAGATAAAAACTTCCTTGATGAATGCGAGATCTAAATCATCGTATTTTAGAGCAAATTCTAAATGAAACATAGGACTGTCATTGTTTACATCATATTTCGGCTTGAATGTTCGAACAATCGTATTGGTTAATCCTATTTCTGTTTTGTCTGTTGTTCCGATGTATGATTTATGTGTAAGCCGAAAGCCTTGGATGTCTAAATTTTTTTGAAGCCAAGAGAACCCTACTTTTTTCATTTGCTGGGATAAATTTAGTTTGTAAAGGGTAAATATAGTTTATTATGGCAAAACAAGGGTAAATATAGTTTTAATTACAAAATTTACTTCCCTTTTTGAATGGTAGGTAATTGGAATGCGTAATAGATTATTCATGAATTATTCAGGCTAGGGAGTTGAACCCGTGTTCGCCAACCTGGTGGGTATAAATCTTGGGTTAGCGTTTATTAATTATTTTTCAGATAAATAAACCTTCCTTTCGCTGATTTTAGTTGTTTTTCTCGTTTCATTGCTTCTGATTTAGAATTGTGAGATTCAGAGTATATTAGTTTCCAAGGTCTATATTTTATGGTATATCCTTTTGTAGCCAAAAAGTTATGGCTCTTTATTCTTTCTTTAAGATTTGAAGAATATCCGATGTAAATTTCATTAAAATTAGGGCTATAAAGTGCATAAACATGAAACATCTCAACAATATAAAACAGAAAAGGACGTAATGCAAAAAGTCGCTAAAAAGCGACTTTTTTAGTAGCGAAGACGGGAGTTGAACCCGTGACCTCAGGGTTATGAATCCTGCGCTCTAACCAACTGAGCTACCTCGCCATAAGTAAACCATTTGACCTGCTGCCAAATGCGAGTGCAAATGTACTAATTACATCTATAAAATAGCAAAGCGAAACTAAGATTTAGCCCGGATTTATTTTGCTAATGCTTTGTGTCTAAATAATAGTCTTGGGCGTAAAGTTTTGTGTTATACAATTGTTGGGCTAACTTTACTTGTCATGGACGCAGTTCTCAGAAAAAAAATTAATATTCTAATTCATTTGGCAGGAGCAGATGGTCATTTTGATGACTCGGAGCGTGCTTTTATTTATAATATTTGTTTACGCCACGGAGTTGACTTGGATACGATTGGAGACTTAATTGCGGAACCCGAACCAATTGGTTCATTGGGGGCACTTTCGCATACTACTGCGGTTGATTATTTAACCGAGAGTATTTTATTAATGCTGGTAGATGGTAAAGTACTGCCCAGCGAAGTGTTGTTTTGCCAAGATATGGGTTTGCGTTTAGGCTTTCAAAAGGCCGCTGTTGACCAACTTATTGAGGAGATAAAAGAAGATTTTGGAATTAAATATAACGAGCTTCATAAGCTTGTTTTGGCTCTTCCACACCCCAACAAGATTCAGGCATAGGTAAAATACCTATTTTTTGCATTATTGTAATTTTCTTTGCATTTTATAAATAGCCCCAAAGTACTTTTGAATCTGTAAGTTTTTCATACAGGTTTTGGTTAGGTGGCTCGGCATTTATGTTGAGCCATCTTTTTTTTATTGTTTTTTCCTTTTACGAACGGGAGGGAGTTCTATTTCTGGTTCAGGTTTATAAAAGGGCTCTTCTCTGTTTTCGATAATTAAAATATACTCGCCAGGTTTGAGGTCGCGGACAAAAATATCTAAGGCATAGCCCTTTTTATAGAGCTTACCATCCATATCTTTTATTTGATAGTCTGTGGCTTTGGATAAAGAAATGAGTTCATCCACATCATCAGTAGGATAAAACGAAATAGGATCAGCAGCAGAATAAAACTCAAAAATATCGGAATAAGTTGATAGGTTTGCTGATACATAATGCAGCCTAAATTGATTATCGCCTGCATAATGTACTACACCAATACTGTATTGGTTATTATCAATATCGCCTTTGGCTTGTACTTTTTTAATAACCTGCCAACCCTCTAAAAACTTTTTTTCAAGTTCGTAGTAGGCAGCTTTATCCTGCTCCCCTGTGCTAATCCACGCTATTGAGGATGGGTCGGCCATCGGTTGTACAATCGAAAACCCAGCTCCTGGTTGAAGTACCCGTGGGTTTAATAGTTTAGGGAGGCATTCGGAATAATGGAATACAATAATAGAAAGGGAATCATTTAAGCTAAACGATGAGAGGTTTATAGTTAAGGCTGATGAGTTGGGTTTAGAAATAACTGTTTGCCCATTAACCGTAACAGATTGAACGCAAAAATATTTTTTAGTACTATTATAAGGATTTTGAACATACACATCTCGACCTCGATATACCCCTTTTAGCATAAGCTGCTGAGCTTGAGAAGATAAGCTTATAAAAAAGAGGAGGTATAGAATATGTTTATTCAAAACGCAATGATTCAATAGGATCTAGTCTTGCTGCTTTTTTAGCAGGGTAGTAACCCGATCCTACCCCTACGACAATCCCAATTAAAAATGAAAATAAAATCCACACCCAAGGTATAATAAAAGATATATCATCTCCAATTAGATTGGTTACTAAATTTCCTAATGCCATTCCTAATATAATTCCGGCTATGCCGCCCATTTGCGTAACAACAATGGCTTCTATTAAAAATTGTTGCCTAATCCGGGATGGTGTTGCGCCTAGTGCTTTACGAATGCCAATTTCTCGGGTACGCTCCGTTACCGATACCATCATAATGTTCATAAGCCCTATGGAGGCACCCAAGAGCGTAATAATGCCTATTCCAAAGCCCCCCATTTTTAAATATCCCGAAATATCATTGAGCCTTTCGGCTAGCGATTCGCTTCTTTCAACCACAAAAGATTCTGGCTCTCCAATTTTATCGTGCCTAATAATGCGCATTAAGCCTTGGGCTTCGCCCATTGCTTGCTCCATAGAGAATGAATTGTCAACCAACACATCAATATCAATGGTTAGGCTTTTGCCAGCAGCCATGGCCCGTGCACTATTAAGCGGTATAATTACACGGTCATCGGAACTGCCACCATCCATTGCGCCCTGCTCGCTTAGTACGCCAATAACTCTAAACCGAATGCCCCATACAGAAATTTCTTCTCCGATAGGCTCGGTCTCTTTTTTAAATAACTTTTTGGAAATCTCTTGGCCAATTACGGCTACATTTGACCCGTACTTAATTTCAATTTCTGAAAAATTCCTGCCTTTTTCTATGTCTAAACCCTCTTGGTAAATGTAATTTTCGTTACCTCCAACTACACTAATATTGGGGTTTGTTTTTTCAGATAATCGCTTTACTTCTGCAATTTGTGTAATAAATGACGAAAGGCTAACCTGTGCATTCGTGCTAAATTTTTCCGAAAATTTAACGGCCTGTTTATACGTAATTGCAGGGTAAACACGTTCATCTCGCCCTCTGGATCGCCCCCTTGACCTTTTAACTGAAACATTAAAGGAGTTGGCTCCTAAACTCGAAAAACTCTCGGTAATTGAAGACTGGATGCCATCAATGGCGGTGAGTATGCCAACCAACGAGGCAATTCCAATGGCAACAATTAAAGCGGTTAGCACGCTTCTTAATAAATTGGCATTTATCGAACGAAATCCTTCCCTAATATTTTCTATTAAATTCATTTGATGATTTATATGGATGCAAAGTAAGTAATTCCTGTTATTTTTGATTTACCGCTCATCAGTAATTTTACTATTTTGATAAAATTTATACAAATCTCATTCTTGGTTATTGCCTCAGTTTCATCCTATGCAAACTATTTGCTTATTCCTATGGATGAATCTCAAACAGATCACCTTAAAGCATACGGAATAACCTACTGGGTGTTACAAAAAGAAGTAGAAGCCGATTGGTTATTAAACTACCGAGGTGGTTGCTTTATGATGAAACAGCACACATTGATTGAGAATGAATTGATTGTGCGTGGTGTTTCTTATGAAGTGATAAGTGATGCTAAAGCAAACAGTATTTTGAGGGAAATAGCGAGTCCATCCTCTAATATGGATGTAATGAAACTCAATAAATTCCCTAAAATAGCGGTGTATTCACCCAAAAGTAAGCAGCCTTGGGACGATGCCGTAACCCTGGTGCTTACCTATGCCGAAATTCCGTATGATGTAATTTTTGATGATGAAGTGATGACAGATGAATTGCCTACATACGATTGGCTGCACTTGCACCACGAAGACTTTACAGGGCAATACGGTAAATTTTGGGCCAATTACAGCAACCAGCCCTGGTATATTGAGCAGCAGCAAGAGTTTGAAGCAAATGCTGCCAAATTTGGCTTTAGTAAAGTATCTGAATTAAAATTGGCTGTGGCTAAAAAAATTAGAGATTTTGTAACAGGCGGAGGGTTTCTATTTGCTATGTGCTCTGCTACAGATACCTATGATATTGCCATGGCAGCGGATGGGTTAGACATAATTGAACGAATGTATGATGGCGACCCAGCCGACCCTACGGCTCAACAAAAATTGGATTATAGTAAAACATTTGCGTTTAAAGAGTTTGTTTTATCACGAAACCCGCGTGAAATTGAATTCTCAAATATTGATATGCAGTTTCGGGAAAGAGGCTTAACCCAGCAAACTGATTTTTTTAAATTATTTGAATTTTCCGCCAAGTGGGATCCTATTCCTACTATGCTAACTCAAAACCATGTACATGTAATAAAAGGTTTTATGGGGCAAACTACAGCTTACCGAAAACAGCTTGTAAAATCAGAAGTGGTAATAATGGGAGAAACAAAATCAACCGGAGAGGTAAGGTATATACACGGAATATTTGGCAAGGGGTTTTGGACTTTTTATGGCGGCCACGACCCCGAAGACTACCAGCATTTTGTAGGGGAGGAGCCTACGGATTTAAACTTGCATCCCAATTCTCCTGGCTATAGGCTTATTTTAAATAATATCTTGTTTCCGGCTGCTAAAAAGAAAAAGCAGAAAACATAGCTACTCGTAGAGGACTCTGAGTAAACAAAGAAAATAGCAATAGCTACAGAGTCCCAGCCAACCGGATGGTGACTCTGAGCGAGGGAAAAAGCACAAGTTGCAAACTTGCGCTAGTGGGCAAATTAGAAATTCTCAGAAAAGAATATCCTAAAATCTCAACAACCCCCGAAGTTGAAGAGTTATTATTTATTGCAATTTTCTTTTATATAGGCTAATAAAAAAGAACGTCTATTCTATTTCATAGCCACCTTGCTCTTAATCGTTACTTTTTGTATGGGTTTAGCAGGGTCGTTGCTATAAATGGTAACGGTTTTTATTTGGTTTCCTTTTCTGCCTGCCGAGTTAAAAGTCACTTTCATTTCCACCGATTCGCCAGGTTTTAAATCCGTGCTTGCCAATTGAGGAATTGTGCAACCACAACTCGCCTTGGTTTTACGAATGTTTAAGTCCGTTTTACCTGTATTTGTAAGTTTAAACGTAGTACTCACCACATCACCTGAAGTAATGCTTCCAAAATTATGTACCGTATTTTCAATCGAAAGCTTAGGCGCATTTAACTTTTGTTCTTCAGTCATAGGCGCAAAATACTCTTGAATATCCGCATAAACCGATAAACTCTTACGGGCATTATCACCTTCTTCGTTAGTGGTAAACACAATATTATCCGACATAAACCCTAACTCATTTTTAGCTTTCCCATCATAGGATACAATAACTTCCCCCTTTTCTTTAGGTGCTAATGTTTCTGGCATAAAACTGATGCTAATATAAGAGGGACCTTCAAACTCTTTTGCAAATACAATGGAACTATCAGAAGCATTATATATCGTAAATTTTTTTGCAACCGTCTCATTATTAAATACTTTACCCATATTAAAAGCCCTGTATTTTACTCTAATTCCACCCAAAAGTGTTGGCAAATCGTCTTCCACCGTTCTGGGCTTAGGTTCTACTTGCCCATTAATACGAAGAATAATAGTAGCATTATCGGATGTGGTTACAGTTAAAGTTTTATGAAAAGGCCCTGGTCTGTTTAATGGGTTATAACTAACCTTAATAAACCCTTCTTCGTCTGGAGCCACTTCTTCCTTAGTCCAGGCTGGAGTGGTACAGCCGCAAGAGGCTTTTACATGTAGTATTTTAATAGGCGTTGCTCCCGTATTTTTAAATACAAAATCGAACTCCGCAGGCCCATCAACCTCTTTAATGGCACCAAAATCATGCGAAGGCTCCTCAAAAGTTAAGTTCTTTAATTCTTGCCCCGCAAGTGTTGTACCCGATAATAGAAAAATAAAAAATAGCAATCTCATTAGTAATTCAGTTAAATGCATTTCAAAGATACATTATATGAATGTTCTGTTAGCCGTTCTCTCAGAGATTTATCATATTTGTAAACTACTCATAGGGTTTTGAAATTAGAATAAATTATAATTATGGCCAGAATTTTAACAGGCATACAATCATCAGGTAAACCGCACTTAGGCAATTTACTAGGAGCAATTAAGCCTGCCATAGAATTATCCAAGAATAAGAATAATGAATCTCTCTTTTTTATTGCCGACCTACACGCCCTTACCACGGTAAAAGATGCTGACCTTATAAAAACTCATACGCAAGCAGTTGCTGCGGCTTGGTTAGCCTTTGGTTTTGATACCGATAAAAATTTGTTTTACCGCCAGTCTCGAATACCTGAGGTAACTGAACTTACGTGGTACTTAAACTGCTATACGCCTATTCCAATGCTGCAAAATGCGCATTCGTATAAAGATAAGGCTGATAAACTCTCCGATGTAAATGCAGGCTTATTTACCTACCCAGTACTTATGGCTAGTGATATATTAATGTACGATGCTGATTTTGTACCCGTTGGCAAGGATCAACAGCAACATTTAGAAATGACTCGCGATATTGCTAAAAGTTTTAACCACCATTATAATGAGGAGGTATTTATAATACCTGAAGTTAAAATTGATGAAGCAGTAATGACGGTACCTGGAACGGATGGGCAAAAAATGAGCAAAAGTTACGGGAATACGATTGATATATTTTTGCCGGAGAAGCAGTTACGTAAAATAGTGTTGGGCATTATTACCGATAGTACATCATTGGAAGCCCCAAAAAATCCGGATACTTGCAACGTATTTGCACTTTATAAACTGTTGGCCTCGCAAGATCAAATAAAGGATATGCGCGGAAATTACGAAGGCGGAAATTATGGATTCGGTCATGCGAAGCAAGCTCTTTTTGAACTCATTATGGATGAGTATAAAAACGAACGAACATTATTTGACGAGTTTATGAATAACCCGGATGAGTTAGAAAATAGATTACAACAAGGAGAAGCCAAGGCACGCACCATTGGGCATAAAGTGTTAAATCGTGTTCGAAAAGTAGTGGGGTTTAAATCATAAGATAATGAATGAGTTGCAGTTTCCTATAGGAAAATATAAAAGCATAAAAAATCCAAAGGCTGAAAAGGTTCAGTTGTGGAAAGATACTATTGCCATTTTTCCTATAGAACTAAAAAAAACAGTTAATAATTTATCCAATCAGGAATTAACCAAAACCTATCGTGAGGGGGCTTGGACAATCAAACAATTAGTACACCATGTAGCCGATAGTCATATAAACGCATTTATGCGGTTTAAGCTGGCACTCACCGAGGATAAACCCATTATAAAGCCTTATTTTGAAGCCAAATGGGCAAACTTATCAGATTATAAAGGTGACATAACATTCTCCTTAAAAATAATAGAAGGGATACATGCCAGATGGGTAGAATTACTTAAAGGAATGAGCAAAGACGACTTTTTAAAGAGGTATATTCATCCGGAGTATAATAACGAATACGATTTAACCGAAGCTCTTTGCCAATACGACTGGCACTGCAGGCATCATTTAGCACATATAGAATTAGCAAAAAAACAATAGTCCAAAGCTAGAAGCCGGAAGTCAGAAGATAAAACTTCCGACTTCCGGCTTCTAGCTTCAAACTTTACATTATGACCGCAAGAGAAAAAGCAGAAAATTGGCTTAGCCAACACATAGACCAAGACATTAAAGAAGGCATTCAGGCATTACTCGATGGCCCTGAAAACGAGTTAAACGAAGCGTTTTATAAAGAGTTGGAATTTGGCACGGGGGGACTTAGAGGCATTATGGGTGTGGGTTCTAACCGAATGAATAAATACACCTTGGGTATGGCCACACAGGGGCTCTCTAATTACCTCAATAAAACCTTTGCTAACGAAGAAATTAAGGTAGCCGTTGCGTTCGACTGCAGAAATAACTCCAATTATTTTGCCGAAATCACAGCCGCAGTATTTTCTGCCAATGGCATTAAGGTATATGTTTTTGAAGAACTTAGGCCAACTCCTGAGCTTTCATTTGCCATTCGAACATTGGGTTGCAAAAGTGGTGTGGTACTAACTGCCTCGCATAACCCCAAAGAATATAATGGCTATAAAGCCTATTGGGATGATGGCGCACAAGTTACCCCACCACACGACAATAATATTATTAAAGAGGTGCAAGCGATTACGTCATTAACCGATATAAAATTTGATGCCAATCATTCATTAATTGAAAAAATAGGAGAAGAGATTGATACACAATACCTTAACTCAATTAAAGCCTTAGCACTCGATCAAGATATTATTAATAAGGAAAGTGATTTAAATATTGTATTTTCGTCTATTCATGGAACCGGCATCACGATGGTGCCTCCGGTACTGGACATACTGGGTTTTACCAATGTAAATATTGTAAAAGAACAGGCTAAACCTGATGGCAATTTTCCTACGGTAATTTATCCCAACCCTGAAGAAGCTGAAGCACTTACACTAGCGCTAAAGTTGGCTAATAGTACTCATGCAGATTTACTAATGGCCACCGACCCAGATGCTGATCGAGTAGGCATTGCTGCTATGTCATCTAACGGAAAGTTTGAGCTTATAAACGGCAATCAATTGATAAGTTTGTTAGCCTATTACACCCTTAATAAACGCAAAAAGCTAGGCACTTTACACACAGATACACAGTATATGGTAAAAACCATTGTGAGTACCGACTTATTCGATACGATATGCGCAGATTTTAAAATGCCTTGTTATAATACGCTTACTGGCTTTAAATACATTGCTACCACTATTAGAGAGCTGGAAGGTGCTAAGCAGTTTATAGGCGGTGGCGAAGAAAGCTATGGATATATGCCTTCGGCAGTTACACGTGATAAAGACGCAGTAGCTACCTGTGCCCTTATTGCTGAAATGGCTGCCGATGCAAAATCAAAAGGGGAAACTTTATGGGATGTATTAAACGATATTTACACTCAATATGGGGTATGGTATGATAGTATGATGCCCATTACCCGTAAAGGAATGAAAGGTGCTGAAGAAATAAAAGCCAAAATGAAACAATTTAGGGAAAACCCTCCTAACCTATTGAGTGGAGAAAAGGTGACAGTAATTAAAGATTATTTGACTGGATTGGAGAAAGACTTAACTTCTGGCAAAGAAAAAACATTGGATTTTCCTTCCTCTAACGTGCTTCAGTTCTTTACCGAAAACGGAAGTAAAATATCGATTCGACCCTCAGGCACAGAGCCAAAAATTAAATTCTATTTTAGCTTAACACGCACTGTTACAGGTGCATCTGAAATATCAGCTACCAATCAATTACTAAAAGCTAAAGTAGAAGAAATTAGTAATAACTTAAATTTAAACCAATGGTAAATAGCTTTATACAATTGTTTGATAGAGACTTGGAGTATCTTGAAGCAGAAGTGAAGACTTATAAAAAAGAATCTGATTTATGGCTATTGCCAAAAGGTATTAATAATACAGGTGGAAACCTTTGCCTGCATGTAGTTGGCAATTTGCAACATTATATTGGGCACATATTAGGCAACTCTGGTTATGTACGAAACGAAGAAGCAGAGTTTAGCGATAAAAATGTAATGGTAACATCGCTGGTAAAAGAAATTGAAACCACACGAAAAGCGGTAATTATGACACTTAATGATCTGACTGAAGAACAATTAGCAAGCAATTACCCTTTAGAATTATTTGGAGATCCGATGAGTACATCATTTTTTCTTATCCATCTGCACGGGCATTTAAACTATCATATAGGGCAAATTAATTACCATAGGCGGTTGGTGCAAATTTATCGATGTTAATGAGTTCAGGCTTGACTTTATAAACAAACACTAATTAATTTCATTACCTGATTTATATCATAGGAAATCGCTGGTGTATTTAGTAAATTGAAAAAGTATTTTTAAATAATAAAATTATGAAAACGTCCATCATAATTGGTTTACTAATAGGTGCTATGGCATTTCCTATGATTATAATACCCTTAATGGGTTTTGGAATAGTTGTATGGGGGCTTTATGTTTTTTTTCATGACATAATATGGCTTAACCTACACAGCCATCGACACATAGAATAATATAAGTGTGCATTAAGCTAACTTTTGACTCCCTATTTTTTAGGGGTAGAAGAAAATAACCTTTTTGGTGTTTTTAAGAATATATTATACTTTGTAATCAATAAGCTACATTCTTATAGGTTAACCATGATAAAGATTTTTTTCTTACTTGCTTCTTATCATTCACCCTATAAAAATAGCGAATTATAAACTAATGGCTACTCAAATATCTCTATCTGCTCTGGCAATAGTCTAAAACTCATCCGGTGGTAAGGCGTAACACCCAACTTACGAATCCCATTTCTATGTTCTTTGGTAGGATAGCCCATATTTTTAGACCAGCCGTAGCCAGAGTACTCAGCATCTAATGCTAACATATACGCATCACGATACGTTTTAGCTAAAATAGAAGCGGCTGCAATGGCCATGTATTTACCATCTCCTTTAATAATGCATTCGTGGTTTATGTTGAGGTAAGGGGTAAAACGATTGCCATCAATCAGTAATAATTCAGGGGTTTGATTGAGTTGTTCCACCGCTCGGTGCATTGCCAAAAAAGAAGCATTCAAAATATTAATTGAATCAATTTCTGTATGATCTACAAAGGCTACCGCATAGGCCAAGGCCTCTTTTTCAATTATTAACCTCAACTGATTTCTATTTTTTGCTGTTAGCTTTTTAGAGTCATTGAGTAAAGGATTGGAGTAGTTTTTAGGTAAAATTACAGCACCTGCAACCACAGGGCCAGCCAGACATCCTCGACCGGCTTCATCGCAGCCGGCTTCGAGTAGATTAGGAGTAAAACTAGAGAGTAACATTATTGGCGAATCTACAATCATTTCTACGCATATCTAACCATAAATGGGCTAATTTTGGCGACTTAAACTCCCTCACGTCATTCTTGCGAAGGCAGAAATCTCTTTATTGTTTAACAGGTTCTTTCCTTCGAAGGAATGACGTTTCCATATTATGACCATAAAAGAACACCTTAAAATAAATGTAAACCTTGCGGTGCCCGTAATGGCAAGCCAGCTTGGGCAAGTATTGGTGGGTGTGGCTGATAATATGATGGTAGGCCAAGTGGGGTATATTCCCCTAGCTGGAGCTTCGCTAGGCAATGCTATCTTTTACTTATTTATGACCTTTGGTTTGGGCGTTTCTTTTGCCATTACGCCTTTGGTGGGCTTTGCCGATGGGCAAGGGGATAAAAAACAATGCGGCCAAGTGCTGAGGCACGGGCTGTTGGTTAATACCATACTCGGGTTTTTACTCTTTGCGGCTGTGATGGTTGCTGCCGATTACCTCCATTTATTTGGGCAAGAACAAGCTGTGGTTGAACAAGCTACGCCTTATATGTTTGTGATTGGCTTTTCAATGATTCCGCTTCTCATCTTTCAAACCTTCCGACAATTTAGCGAAGGGCTTTCTATGACTAAAGCACCCATGGTGGTATCGGTAAGTATGAATGTTCTAAATATAATTTTGAACTATATATTAATCTACGGTAAATTCGGAGCTCCTGCAATGGGATTGGTAGGTGCAGGTATTGCAACGCTTATTTCAAGAATTGTAATGGCCATTGTAATGGTTATTTATGTGCTTAGCAATAAAAGATTTAAACCTTATTTAAGTGGGTTAGGGCTACAAAACTTAGACTTTACCCTCATAAAAGATTTGCTTCGAATCGGGATTCCTGCTGGCTTGCAATTTGTATTTGAAGTAGGTGCTTTTAGCATGGCGGCCTTAATGATGGGTTGGATTGGCGCTCCCACCCAAGCCGCACATCAAATAGCCATCAATATGGCTTCTATCTCGTATATGACGGTTTCTGGGCTTGGAGCTGCAGCAGCCATTCGGGTAGGCAATCAATTAGGTAAAAGAAATTATAAAACCATGAAAAATGCTGCACTCACGCTTATTGCTATGGGAACAGCCCTAATGGTTGTATTTGCAGGAGTATTTATCATAGGTAAAGATGCGCTTCCATTATTATATAATGATAAACCTGAAGTGGTAAGCATTGCTGCTGGGCTTCTAATTATTGCGGCTCTGTTTCAAATATCCGATGGCATTCAGGTAATTTCTTTGGGTGCTTTGCGTGGTATGAAAGACGTTAAGATACCAACTATTATAACGTTTATCTCTTACTGGCTAATCGCTTTACCCTTGGGCTATGTATTGGCATTTAATTATGGATATGGTGCTGATGGAATTTGGTTCGGGCTATTTCTAGGCCTTACCATTGCTGGAGTTTGGGTGTTTATCCGATTTATTAAATTGGCGAATAAGCAAATTTTAGAAACCTCCATTCGCTAAGAATTTATAATAAGACAAATACATCTTATTATTTAGAACAATTACAAATAATAGTTTCATTTTTGCATCAGGCTATGCTATGTATTTTTAATTCAATTCATACCCATTTTTAAAGGAGTGATGTTTTGGATATGTAGGCTTGGTGTGTTTTAAATTTTTAAGCTTATTTATTATACTTATGAATACTTTTTTATCTACTGTAAAACAGTTGCCCGAAAGTCATCCTGTTAAAGTCTATTATCAGGAAAGTGAATTAATTCAAGATTTACTACAAGAGCTTACAGCTATTGATCTGGAAGTTGAGTTTCAAAAATATTTCAATGTCTTTAATCAACTTGCTACCATCGAAAAGCGATTTGCTCGAAAAGAAAACCAATTATTTCCTTACCTCGAAAAACATGGTTGGAACGGCCCTAGCCAAGGAATGTGGGCTTTTCACGATAATATTCGCGACCAGTTTAGAGCGTTAAACACGTTAAACGAAGCGCAGGATATTTCAAATATCAAAAAATCCCTTCCCTCCTTAATAGACGAAATTCAACGCCTTTTGTCTATTGAAGATATGCGATTATTCCCGAATGCGATGGAGCTTTTAACAGAAGAGGATTGGAAAGAATTTTATGAAGGCGATGAAGAAATGGGCTGGATGCTTGCCTATAAACCTACTCCATATCCTGCCTTGGATGAAGCCTATATTCACCCTAGTGAAGATACCCAAGAGCGAAAATTATCTTTTTCATTGGACAACACACATCACTACGATGAAGGGTATATGACCCCCGAACAGGTAAACTTACTGCTCCGATTTTTACCGGTTGATATTACCTATGTGGATGAAAACGACAAGGTGATTTTTTACAACCGTGGCGAAGACCGAGTGTTTAAACGCAGTAAAGGAATTATTGGCAGAGAAGTTAAATTTTGCCACCCGCCTAAAAGTGTAGATATGGTAATTAGAATTGTAGATGAGTTTAAAGCAGGCACCAAAGATGTAGCTGAATTTTGGATTCCTTTTAAAGGCCGTATGACCCATATTAGGTATTTTGCCATACGCGATAAAGACAAAAATTACAAAGGCGTGGTAGAAATGAGCCAAGATGTAACCGACATCCAAAAATTAGAAGGGCAAAAACGATTATTGGATTGGGATTAGAGTTTTTGTAGTTAACTCATAGTACGAATATAGCCGCCTCAAAAGTCTCGTGCTACGAGTACAATACCAAACTCATAGTACGAGTATAGCCGCCTCAAAAGTCTCGTGCTACGAGTACAATACCAAACTCATAGTACGAGTATAACCACCTCAAAAAGCCTCGTGCTATGAGTACAATACCAAAACTCATAGTACGAGTATAACCACCTCAAAAAAGCCTCGTGCTATGAGTGCAATACCAAAACTCATAGTGCGAATTTTCTATGCGGCTATATTCGCAC
>Ga0256839_1004228_pt1 | contig 14194 bp, 12 predicted proteins | sample 354166metaG_FD_185968 | JGI IMG/M metagenome (GOLD analysis project Ga0256839, IMG submission 185968) | Hydrothermal vent microbial communities from Mid Atlantic Ridge, Atlantic Ocean - 354-166 | ecosystem: Environmental > Aquatic > Marine > Hydrothermal vents | place: Atlantic Ocean: Mid... | reverse complement strand
CTATGACAAGCCTATGAATGTCTATATGCCGGCGTTACGAAAAGAGGCTTGAGGTGTCTGAAAGATGATTGAGGAAAAAATTGTCTTGACAAATGGGGGAATTATACTCTATCTCTTCAGTAGGATTGTAAAGTTTATTTTTACGCATGTAAGCATGGACATTGTTAAGATAGTTCTTAGTTATTTCTACAGTATCTTTATTATCATGTAAATGAAATGTTACACCTTTATAGTGGTGTTGAGACTCGGAAATAAAAGGTAATAACACGTATAGGCATATCCATACAATCATAAACAGATTTACTACAATACTCAAATAAATATAAAGTTTTTTACCAAAAGAGAGATTTTTATCTTTGAGTTTAAGATGGGGGAAGAGTTCTCGTAAAATAATATTTTTCATAGTTATCTATCCCTTTTTAAGAAAAATAAAAATGCACTATCAAAGATATTATCAACAAAACTGCAACCACACTCAGCCCGATAAACCAATCTAGAAGAATTATTCTTACCATGGCTTTCATGGAACGTATCACATTCAAAAACATTTATATCTCCTCATTTTTATCAAGTTTATATATGAGGCTTGCTAATCTCCACAGTATATGTTATCTAACTCAATACTAGCATAAATGCCATTAATCTCATCGATTTTTTTATGTATTTTTTTCATATGAACTATATAATCTTCTGTTAAATCAACGCCTCATCCATCTCTTCAGGAATCTCAAGCCCCATGAGTTTTAGTACGGTGGGTGCTATATTGTTTAGTCCTCCACCCTCTTTTACTCTGCTCACCCCTTCGGCCAAGACAAAACACCACACATCCCCTACGGTATGATTGGTAAGGATATTTCCCTCTTTATCTTTCATCTCTTCACAGTTACCGTGGTCTGAAGTAAGTACGATGTTGTAGCCCTCTTCTTTTGCTTTTTCTATAATCTTGCCAAGTTCGGTATCTACCGCATTTACTGCAAGACAGGCTGCTTCATAGTTACCTGTATGTCCTACCATGTCACCGTTGGCAAAGTTTACTACTATGAGATCATAGGCTTCATCCATAGCAGTGCGTACAGCCTCACCTACCTGTGGAGCAGACATTTCCGGTTTCATGTCATAGGTTTTTACATCAGGACTAGGTATAAGGACGCGACTTTCGTCAATGTATGGTTCTTCTATGCCGCCGTTTAAAAAGAAAGTCACATGAGCATATTTTTCTGTTTCTGCCGTATGGAGTTGTTTGAGCTTTGCATTACTTACGACTTCTGCCAAAGTATTTTGAGGTGCAACTTTAGGAAAAAGAATAGGAAAAGAAAAAACTGCATCGTATTTTGTCATAGTGGCAATATGCAGTGGGATAAATGTTCTTTCAAACCCCTCAAACTCTTTTTGCCCAAGTGCTGCAGTAATTTCACGTACCCTGTCAGAACGAAAATTAGTAACAATAACAGCATCTCCCTCTTTCATACCTTCATAGTTATCAAAAGCAGTAGGGACTATAAACTCATCTAATTCATTTTTAGCATAACTCTCTTCTATATATTCTTGAGGAGACAAAGATGTTTTAGGTATTGCCCTAACAATAGCTTCATATCCTTTTTGCACACGCTCCCAACGGTTGTCTCTATCCATGGTAAAAAAACGTCCGCTTATAGTTGCAATAGAGATATCTTCATCGCAAAGTGCCTCTATCTTCTCTATATAGGTTTTAGCTGAGGTAGGAGAGACATCTCGCCCATCGGTAATAAGGTGCAAAAAGACCTTTTTGGCTCTACTTTTTGCCAATTTTACTAAGCCTGTCGTATGCTCTATATGCGAATGTACACCGCCGTCAGAGAGCAGTCCTATAAGATGCAAACGCTCACTTTTTGCCAAGGTCTCATTGAGGGCTTCATTCTCCTCTATACTACCGTCTTCAAGTGCCAAAGAGATTTTTACCAAATCCTGATACAAGACTCTTCCTGCACCTATTGTCATATGCCCTACCTCGGAATTGCCCATTTGTCCTTTAGGTAGCCCTACGGAGAGCCCGTGGGTAGCGACAAGTGCTTTGGGTGCTTCTTTAAAAAGCATATCGTACGTCGGTTTTACGGCATCCTTGAATGCATTACATGTGCTCTCGGGCTTGCATCCTATACCATCGGTAATAATAAGTATCGTTTTTTTATGTTTCATTTTTATATTCTCACAATATTTAATCGAAAGTATAGTAGAATAAGCTTTCTTAAATCTGACTATACACTATGATTGTCAAAATTTGTCAATGCTATACGTATTGTTCAATTCAAACATATAATTGAAAGTTGCCTATGCTTTACGAACTCTCTGAACTATTAGATATCAACCTCTTTGGATACATCTCCGTACGTGCAGGATTTGCATTTATTGTCGCCTTTTTGATTACACTTTTAGCCATGCCGAAATATCTGGTTTGGGCACTGTCCAAAAATGCCAACCAACCCATCAACAAGTATGTCCCTGCACATGAAAGTAAAGGTAAAACACCTACCATGGGCGGGGCTGTATTTCTCATTGCCACACTTGTTGCAGCACTCCTGACGGTAAATTTTGCCAACCCTTATATCTGGGGTGCTCTCATTACATTGATTGGATTTGGGCTTGTTGGATTACAAGACGATATGGGCAAAATTATTACAAAAAATAATTTAGAGGGGCTCTCTGCCCGTGGCAAGATGGGACTACTGGGCGTGATTGCAGCTCTTACTACGGCTCTGTTAATTTATGTCGGTTTTCCTACGGAGTTTTATGTTCCTTTTGTTAAAACAGCACTTTTCGATATGGGGTATTTTGCCGTCATATTTTGGGTACTGGTATTTTTAGCTAGTACCAATGCCGTGAATCTCACGGACGGTCTAGACGGTCTAGCCACCGTACCTTCGGTCATTGCACTCTTTTCTCTAGGAGCTATTATCTACGTAACAGGTCATGCCATCTTTTCTCAATATCTGCTCATGCCCAACATCAAAGGTGTCGCAGAGGTGATGATTCTTGCTGCTGCACTCTCCGGAGGACTGCTTGGTTTTCTCTGGTATAACTGCTATCCCGCAGAGGTTTTTATGGGGGATACCGGCAGTCTTGCTATTGGCGGATTTTTAGCCTACCTTTCGATTTTAGGCAAAAGTGAAGTACTGCTTCTATTTATTGGTATTATTTTTGTGATTGAGACAGTTTCCGTTATCTTACAAGTTGGCTCTTTTAAGCTTCGTGAAAAGCGAATCTTTAAAATGGCGCCTATTCACCACCACTTTGAGCTTAAAGGCTGGGCAGAAAACAAGATTATCGTACGTTTTTGGATGATTGCCTTCATCGCCAATATCTTGGCACTCGTATCATTTAAATTCCGTTAGACTAAGGTAATTCAATGCATTTTTCATTTTTCATTTTTCATTTTTCATTTGAAAAGCAGAGTCGTTCATGAAGCCTACACTCTTTGGATACGGAATGACTACGAAAGCCATTGCCAAAAAATTAGGTGGAGAATGCACATTTTTTGACGACAACTGCATAGAGACATATATAGACGAGCATAACAATACTATCAAGCCTTCTCATCTTTTTAACCCGGATGAGAGTAGTTTAGAAGTGACAACCCCTAGTTTACCACCCAAGCATCCTCTCATTCAAAAAGCAAAACATCTCCTGAGCGAGTATGATTATTTCCTGGGTGGGGTGTTGTCAGGGGACAACACCCCACAGAAAAATCCGTTCACCGTCTGGATATCCGGTACCAACGGTAAGACTACCGCCACCCAAATGTTGACACACTTGCTTCAAAAACGAGGTGCCGTCTCGGGAGGGAATATAGGAACACCCCTGGCAAATTTGGATAAAAAAGCCCCTATTTGGGTGCTGGAGAGTTCCTCTTTTACCCTACACCATACGCACATCGCTTCACCCGACATCTATCTTCTCTTACCCGTTACACCCGACCATCTTGACTGGCATAACACCTTTGAAGCCTATATGACGGATAAACTTAGTCCCTTGCTTCGTATGAGAGAAGGAGAGTTGGCTCTTATTCCCAAAGGACTCGACATACCAAAGACAAATGCCTGGGTGGTGGAGTATGACAGTAATACTTTTCTCTGCGACTATTTTTATCTTGATGCTTCAAAACTTCATTACAAAGGGGCATTTTTGCAAGATGCACTACTCTCTCTGGCGGTAACCAAAGTCCTCTTTGATGAGAGTGACTATACACTACTCAACCGTTTTAAAAGAGATGCACACAGACAAGAAGAGATTTATGATTCCAAAGACCGTCTCTGGGTTAATGACTCGAAAGCAACTAATATTGATGCAACCGTACAGGCGATAAAAACCTATGCCCAAAAAGAGATATATCTTATCTTAGGCGGAGATGACAAGGGTGTAGATTTAAACCCTCTTTTTAAAGAGATGCGAGGATGTATGCTTACACTATATACTATAGGGGAAAATAGCCGGAGACTCTTAGCACTTGCCAAAGCGTATCATATCAAAGCTGTTGCCTCATACACACTCGAAAATGCCATAAAGTATATCGACACGCTACACAACCGCGAATCTGTTGCTCTGCTCTCTCCGGCTGCCGCAAGCTTTGATCAATTTAACTCATACAAACATAGGGGAGAAACCTTTGTAAAACTGGTACGTAAGCTCTAAATATTTTAAAAAAACAGTTACAATCATTCCCCATTCTTAAGGTAGCGCTGTTATAATTCTATCCACAAATTATATAGCATTTTTTGTGGCTCGGTAGCTCAGGGGTAGAGCAAAGGACTGAAAATCCTTGTGTCGACAGTTCGATTCTGTCTCGAGCCACCATCGATATACCATACTCTTTTATCAAATTTTGATCCTCAAAAATATTCCATAAATACAAAAATAAACATTGTTTATATCCTTAAAGAAATAATATTTTTTACGGTGTTACCCTATCCTAGCGTAAAAATCAGCACAAATATTTACTATTTGTTAATTTTTTATTTATTTTATTGACATTTATAAACAAAAGATGTTATACTGCCCCTGTATTTAAACAAAAACAAGGAGAATACAATGAAAAAAACATTATTACTTTCAGTAGTAGCGTCAACAATGATTATGGCTGGGGGAGATATCGCTCCTGTTGAGCCAGCAGTAGAAGCACCAGTAGTTGAAGAAACATCTGGTTGGGAAGCAAACGGACAAATAGTAGGATATACTCAAACTGTAGATGAGTTTGGAAAAGGTGAAATTTTCGGTGACGGTTCAACTTATAGTGCACTTGGTGTACAAATGGGTGCAGTAAACAAAGACATCATCGCTGGTATTGGTGCTGGTTTCGAAGTATCTGCTATCATGCAAGATGATCTTCTTTTTGACGATCAAACAGGTGCTGGTTTCTATGGTACAGGTGGAAATGCTGGTACTCAATCTGCAGGTCTTACACAAGCATACTTAACATATGGTCTTGGTAACACTTCACTTAAAGTAGGTCGTCAAACACTTCCAATGGCACTTTCTCCATTTGCATACTCTGAAGGTTGGCAAGTATTCAAAAATACTTTTGATGCTGGATTAATCGTAAACTCTGACATTCCAGATACTACATTGGTAGGTGCAGTGGTTACAAATGCAAACCGTTCTGTAGGACCATACCTAAACTCTGGTTCATTTAATCAAATCAATGCTGAAGGTGACGTAGTATATATGTTAACTGCTCAAAACAAATCTATTTCAGGTTTAACATTGACTGGTACTTACTACTATGCTCCAGATATGTTTGTAACAGAAGATGCTTCAGTACTTTGGGCTGATGCTAAATTTAATATCTCTGATTATTCTATAGCACTTCAAGGTGGTACTATCATTGGTGCGGCAGATGCTATCGCAGGTGGAGCTGATACTGTTGCATTTGGTGCAAAAGTAGGAGCACAATTTTCTATGTTTGACACATCATTTGGTGCATCAGTTGCATATTCATCTGTAGATGAAGGTACAGTAGGTATCACTAACCTTGGTACAGGTGTTAAATCTCCACTTTATACACAAATGGTACTTAACAACGTTGGTCAACTTCATGCAAAAGACTCTGATTACCTAAAAGTATCTGCTAATGTAGCTGCTTTTGCTGGTAAACTTGTAGTGAACTACGGTATGGCTGTTGAAAAAAGAGATGGTAATGGTGTTGCTTTAGCTGATGGTGCTGGTGCAAGCCCTTACGAAGTAGATGTAATGTATACACAAGGTCTTGGAGCTAACACAAAACTCTTTGCAGCTTACGTTCTTACTGATGCTGACATAGATGGTCAAGACTCAAACAACTTTGTACGTGTATGGGCAAGATACTCTTTCTAGGAATTACTTCTTACAAAGCGTAACAAACCTTTTAGAGTTCAGACTTCGGTCTGGCTCTAGCTTCTTATATACTCTCTTCATATTCATTACATTTTTTCAACTTTACACATCTTCTAAAAATTACTCAAACTTTTTGCTATAATGCTGAAAAAGTCTAACGAATAAATTTAATACAAAGAAAACATTTATGTCAAATATTAAAAAACTCCATCTAGTAAGCCTAGGCTGTACTAAAAATCTTGTAGATTCAGAAGTGATGCTCGGTCGTCTAAGAGAGTACGAAATAAGTGATGACCCTACAGCTTCAGATGTCATCATAGTCAACACCTGTGGCTTTATAGAAGCAGCAAAAGAAGAGAGTATTAACACTCTACTTAGTCTACATCACAAAAGAAAAGAAAACTCTATCCTCGTGATGGCAGGGTGCCTAAGCGAACGTTACCGTGAAGAGATGCAAGCCAATATGCCTGAGATAGACATTTTTACAGGGGTGGGTGACTACGAGAAGATAGACGAACTCATAGCCTCTAAACAAAGTACCTTTTCTCCTGAAGTCTACCTCGCAACAGAGAACTCTGGTAGAGTCATCACAGGCTCAAACTACCATGCCTATATCAAAATAGCAGAGGGGTGTAACCAAAGCTGTGCTTTTTGCGCTATACCAAGCTTTAAAGGCAAGCTACGCTCACGTTCACTCTCCTCTATCGTCAAAGAGGTAGAGATGTTAGTCAAAGAAGGCTACTACGACTTCTCATTCATCTCGCAAGACAGCTCTAGCTACGGACGAGATATGAAGATGTCTGACGGGCTTATAGCGCTTATCAAAGCTGTAGAGACGATAGAGGGTGTAAAGTCGGCACGTATTTTGTACCTCTACCCTAGTACCACTACTTTTGAACTCATAGATGCCATAGCAGACTCTAAAGTATTTCAAACTTACTATGATATGCCCATCCAACATATAGACAACCCTATGCTCAAAATCATGAAACGTGGATTTGGCGAAAAAAAGACCATAGAACTTTTGGCACATATGAAGAGCAAAGCGGATGCATTTATACGTACTTCGCTTATAGCAGGACATCCGGGGGAACAAGAATGGAACTTTGAAAAACTATGTGACTTTATCCAAGATTTTGAGTTTGATAGATTCAATACCTTTGCATACTCAAATGAAGAGAGTACAGCGGCATATACCTTAGAACAACTTAGTCGGGATATTGTAGAAAAAAGAGCTGAAACTTTAGGACAGATAGCCCAAAAATCTACACAAAAATCTTTAAAAAAGATGATTGGAAAAACCATCACCGTAGTGATTGACGGAACAAGTGACGAACACGAGTATCTGCTCTCGGCCAGGCCTCTAAGTTGGGCAGTAGATATAGACGGAGAAATTCTCATCAACGACACATCAGATTTACCGGTAGAGTACGGTACACTGTATGAGGCGAACGTTACAGAGCTAGTAGGTTCACAACTGTTGGCAACATTAATAAAACCATCCGTGCGATAGCGCATTCATCAATCACGCTCGCGTACCTTGTCTCTGCGAGCGGCCTTATAAGCAAAGCGATTCGAGAAGAGAAAAACAACGCCACAATCAGAATAAAGAGGAAGCAATGCTAAACATAGACACAAAAAATCTATTAAATCAAAAAAATCTATTAGCCTTCTCCGCAGGCATAGACTCCTCTGCTCTCTTTTTTCTACTCATAGAAAACAACATAAATTTTGATATAGCCATTGTTGATTACGGTATAAGAGAACAGAGCAAAGAAGAGCTAAAGCATGCAAAACATTTAGCCAAAAAGCATGCACTCTTCTGTCACACTATACAAGCACCCATATTTACCTCACATTTTGAAAAACAAGCCAGAGACTTCCGTTATCAATTTTTTGAATCCCTTATCCGCATAGAAGGCTATGACACCCTGCTTACTGCCCATCATCTCAACGACCAGCTAGAGTGGTTTCTAATGCGTCTAAGTAAGGGTGCAGGTGTCTGCGAACTGCTTGGCTTGGAACCTATAAGCAAAAGGGGAAACTACACCCTTGTGCGTCCACTGCTTCGCCATTCTAAAGAGGAGCTACTCTCCTACCTGCAGAGTCATAACTACCCCTACTTTGTAGATGAAAGCAACCATGATAAAAAGTATGAACGTAATAGATTTAGAAAAGAGTTTTCTGATGCTCTATTAGCTAAATATAAAGAAGGAATTTCTAGAAGTTTTGACTACTTACGTCAAGATAAAGAGGTGCTTGAAGATACATTTGAGACACTCTATACAAACAAAATGTTACACATCGTTAAGCTTCATAATCCCACAATGAAAAGCAAAGCAGCAGATATCACACTGAAACACTTAGGCTATCTACTCTCCGCATCTCAACGCCAGGAAATAGAAAAAGAAAATAGTTTAGTCCTAGGCGGAGCGTGGGCAATAGAACTGCAAGATGAATTACTCTACATATGCCCTTATACCATAGAAAATATGCCCAAAAAATTTAAAGAGACATGCAGAGCAAATAAAATACCGACCAAAATAAGACCTTATATTTTTAAAGAAAATATCGACCCAAATTTTATTATTTCTCATTTGGCAGATGTCCTGCGTCTGCCAAAGGGTGCGCCTTCATATACTCCTGCATCTTTTTGACCGATCCAAGCTTGGTATAGACCTGTGTTGTTGCCATCGTCTCATGTCCAAGCAGATCAGAGACATCGGAGATACGTGCACCGTGATTAAGGAGATGAGTCGCAAAAGAGTGACGTAGCTGATGGGGTGTGGCTTTTAAGCCTCTTGCTTTAAAAAGTTTGGTCAAGATATAACGAAGCTGTGCACTATTCATCGGGGCATTTCCCTTTTCAAAGAGATAGATTTTAGGATACTTCAACTCGATATATTTACGAATAAGTCTCTCAATCTCGGGAAGAAGAGGCACCTCTCTTGTTTTGTTGCCTTTTCCCTGCACCTGTACCCATTGTGCTTTAATAGCTTCAAGCTTTATGCCACTTAACTCGGAAATACGCAAACCCAAGCCATAAAGCATCGAAATAAGCAATTTCTCCTCTATATTGGCTTTAGCTAATACTTCTTCTATATACTGCTCTTCTATGGGCTTAGGGAGGCTTTTTGGAAGCTTAATGGTTTCATCACCGATCAATTTTACAAAAAACCCGCATTGCTCTTCCAAATACTTGACAAAAGAGCGTACGGCAGAGAGTTTTTTCACAATTGTCTTTTTATTGTTTTTGACAATGTTAAAGCGAAAAGGGGTAATATCTAAAATATCCAAGCCGTCTTCTCTATAGAAATGACTTACTTCTACCATTTGACGTAAAGCGATCTCATAGGTAGTAATCGAATGCTCGGAATATCCGCGTACATCATAAAGATAATCAAGAAAATCTTCATAATTTTTGACTAATTTCTCATTTCTCATTTCTTATTTCTCATTCAAACGATAGTATTTTCCAACATTTTACCCAAAAGATACGCTTTGGCCTCTTCATGTTCCATCCCCTCTATATTGAGACTTTGGATATAAAAATCTACTTTTGTAAAGGGCTTTGGAATCACAAATTTATCCCAAGAGGAGAGTTGCCAGTAGCTTTTGGCAGTAAAATTCATAACAAATATCGGTAGTTTACTTTTTAAAGCAATACCTACTGCCCCGTCACTCATGCTGTGCCTCGGACCTCTAGGACCATCCGGCGTAATCAGTATCTCTTCTGCATGCTTAATACTTTTAAATGCTTGCAACAATACCTGTCTTGCTCCTTTTCTAGTAGAGCCCCTTAAGGGACGAATATGCAAAAATTTCAAAGTACCCGCTATCAATTCTCCGTCAAAATGCGAAGAGATAATTGCGGAAGCGGGGGAGTATTTATGGATATGTCTATAGGCTTGAGGAGACATAAACAGTTCTCCATGCCAGGTTACGCAGACATACTGCCCGGCCTCTATAGCATTGGCATTATGAAATGTTTTACGGGTGGTATACCAAATAATACGCATAGTTAAATAGAGAAGCGGAGGGATAAAAAACACTCCTGCTTGACGAGCAATATCTTTCACCTTGTTACCCTAAAGCGGCACACCCTCTAGTGCACCTCTTGATGTTTGAATCACCCTTACCTCAACAATTTTGCCTAGAAACTCTTCACTTCCTCTCATAAAAAAAAGTTTTCCATCGCTCGAACGACCTGCAACTCTACCATTGGATTTAAGCTCGTCAAAATAGACTTGATGGATAGTATTCATTTGTGCATCCATCACTTCATTAAGTATCTCGGTATGTTTTTTCTGTAATCTAGTAAGACGTTCGCTTGCGATAGTATCATCTATCTGATTGGAAAAACGGGCAGCCTCTGTGTGTGGGCGGGGAGAGTATTTAAAAGAAAACATCTGTTCAAAACGCACCCTCTCCAATACATCCATCGTATCCTCAAAATCTGCATCACTCTCACCCGGAAAACCGACAATAATATCTGTAGAGATAGCAGTATCCGGAGACAAGGAACGTATTTTTTCGCAACGATTAAGAAACCACTCCTTAGAGTAACCTCTTTTCATCGCTTTGAGTATACTGCTTGAACCGCTTTGGAGCGGTACATGGATCTGTTTACATATTTTTGGATTTGAAGCAAACTCCTCTAAAAATGCATCATCCATATGAAGCGGATGAGGAGAGGTAAAACGGATACGCTCTAAACCTTCTATTTTAGAGATTTTTTGCAAAAGCTGCGTAAAATTACATGACTCCTCGCTACTGCTAAAGCGTCTACCGTAGTTATTAACATTCTGCCCAAGCAACATCACCTCTTTGGCCCCTGTACCTACTGCTTTTGTTATCTCTTGGACAATTAGCTCTGAAGGGATGGATATCTCTTCACCCCGCGTAGCAGGAACTATACAAAACGTACATGACTTATCGCAGCCTATAGAGATATTGACCATCGCTTTAAAAGGATTGCTTCTATACTCTCCAAAGGCATAAGTGCTCTCATCAAAACCGGTACTGACCTCAACGGCATGTTTTTTGTCAAGCACCTCCGTAATTTTTGAGACGTTTCTAGCCCCTAGGACAAAATCTACCGTAGGAGCGCGCTTAATAATCTCTTCACCTAGATGCGAGGCGGTACACCCTGCTACCCCTATTTTTGCACCCTTTTTTTTCTGCTTATTAAATACCCCTATCTCAGAAAAAAGTTTTGCTACGGGTTTTTCCCGTACCGAACAGGTATTGATAATAATAAGGTCGGCTTCAGAGAGGTTTTGTGTCAGTTCATAGGACTCTTTTGTGTTAAGTTCTGCAATCATATGTTCACTATCGCGAACATTCATCGCACACCCGAGTGTTTCTATAAATAACTTTTTTGACAACTATACTCTCTTTTCACGATATAATATGTACTTCGTAAATATACTCATTTTCATCAAGCCCGTACTTTACTTCTCGCATATAAACAGAGAAGTCTTTTTCTTCAAAGTACTCTATTAGCTCTTTAAGATCTTTGTGTGTATTATCTTTGTCAAAGTAAAATATAGATTTATTTGCTAGTTCCTCTTCTATTTTTTTAAGTTCAATCGTTTTAGGCTTTGCCTTGAGTGTCGTTCTAGCAAGTTTTAATTTCATCTATATCCCTTTTTTTCATCTCGTCTCTATGAATAAATTATACTTTATTTTCAGTAAAGGTTGGGTTAGATATAATACGATACTTTCAAAACATCCCCTCCTAGACGTTCTTAACACTGTTATGTTACTTCTTGTAGCGGTAAATTGAAAATCGTAAAGTTATACATATTATGAGGATAAACCTATGGAAAAGATACTGGATATCATTGAAGCAATCGCACATGAAAAAAGTATATCAAAAGAGCATGCCGTCGAGGCATTTAAAGATGCGCTGATTAATACAGCAAAAAAACTTACCACACCTACTTCTGCTTTTGAGGTAACTATCGATCAGGATACAAAGGTATATACGGTATACAAAACAATTACGGTCGTCGCTGATGATGATCCTCAACTGATGGTAGAAACGGGCAAGGACGAGCATAAAAAACTCATACCCTCAGATGGCTTTATCGCACTTTCAGAGGCTAAAAAAGAGTTTGATGAATCCTTGGAGATAGGAGATAAGCTTTCTGAAGAGTTTGTACTGGAAAAACATGGTCGTACCGCCTCCGCAAACCTTTTTAGGGAGTTAGAATACCATATACAACGCCGTATCGAACAGGACCTTTTTGAAAAATATAAAGAAAAAGTAGGTTCCGTGATGCTAGGTACCGTCAATCGTGTGGATGCAGAGGACAATACTTATGTAGAAATTGGTGAACTTAAAGGGGTGATGAGTCTTAGAAACCGTATCAAAGGAGAGCATTTTAAAAGAGGCGACAGTATCAAAGCACTGCTGCGCTATGTCTCGGTAGATCCGCAATTTGGACTTTTTTTAGAGCTAACTCGCACCTCTCCGAAATTTTTAGACGCTTTAATGGCATCTGAAGTACCTGAAATTGCAGACGGGGCAGTCGAGATTGTCAACTCGGCACGTATCCCCGGAGAGAGAGCAAAAATTGCCCTTAAGACAGAACAGACGAATATAGACCCTATTGGTGCTGCCGTAGGGGTCAAAGGCGTGCGTATCAATGCAGTAAGTGCGGAACTCAACGGTGAAAATATTGACTGCATCGAGTACTCGCCGATACCGGAAATCTATATCACTAGGGCACTAAGCCCTGCTATTACTCAGGGCATCAAAGTAGATACCGAAGAGAAAAAGGCCATTGTCAACATTACGGCAGATCAAAAGGCGAAAGCCATTGGTAAATCGGGTATCAATATTCGTTTAGCCTCCATGTTAACAGACTATACCATAGAACTTAATGAAGTAAAAGGCATCGCTGAGCGTCAAGCAGGTTCAAGCGAACAGGAGACGGAAAAAACCACGGATACCACTGCATTGGAAGACTTATTTAAATAGAAACATTTTCAAAGCCGATACAAATTTTGAACTTGTATTTTTAAGAAAACTCATCATAAACAAGTTTTTTCCTTTTTGGACTTTTGTGCCGGCACATAAAACGTCTGTGTTAACTTTAGCCGAAAAAGGGACAGGCTATTTTTGTATAAAGTCTACCAAACCTCTTTCAATCATTCCGGCAAAAGCAAATTCTTTTAGTATTTCATCATATGAAGTATCATCAAAAAGAGAATCTATAACTTTTTTTGCTGAAGGTTAATATTGTCTTTTTATTTTATCTTCAATCCCACATCTTAAAAGAGAAAGATCAAGCCTTATAATAACCGAAAATACCTCCACAACATGAGAAGCGTTAAACAAACAACAACTGCTTATTGTATGTAGCTTCGGAACCATGAAAGCCGTTAAATGAACAAGAACTGCTTCTTGTTCATAGGCTTGATGTTCTAAGGGGAACTACCGTAGAGGTCGGAGCAAAGCGACCCACGTAGGCTAAACAACAATAGAAATTTACAACCTCAAAGCAAACCATCAAAATTGCCACCGTAACATAGGGTCGCAGCATCTTCAAGATATATAGATTGTTCTAAAATGGGTTGTCTCGAAAGTACTGCCGCGATATGTATCACGGCGCGAGCCTTATTATAGCACTTTGCACCTTTTTGTCTCGGAACGGTGTCACTTAACAGTGTCGATGTCAAGGAGCGTTGCGCCAAAAGTTCGCAAACGTATGAGTTTGAATGAACTACCCCGCTGCAAGCAACGGGGTATCCATTTCCGTTCAAGCTTACAAGTCAAATTTTAGCTGACCCGTATGCACCTTGTTGTATACTTTTCCTTGATTTTTAACATACCGACGTATCA
>Ga0256839_1004227_pt1 | contig 14194 bp, 10 predicted proteins | sample 354166metaG_FD_185968 | JGI IMG/M metagenome (GOLD analysis project Ga0256839, IMG submission 185968) | Hydrothermal vent microbial communities from Mid Atlantic Ridge, Atlantic Ocean - 354-166 | ecosystem: Environmental > Aquatic > Marine > Hydrothermal vents | place: Atlantic Ocean: Mid... | reverse complement strand
GGAGCCGCCACATGTCGGGCCAGTCGTACTCGTGAAAGCCCAGATAGACGTAGGTCTCCAGGGTGCCCGGGAAGTGCTCCAGGAAGTCCTGGCCCCGAAAGTGGCCCGTGGCGAAGTTCATGGCCACGGGCTCGAAGCCCCCGGCCCGGAGGCGCTCGGCAAAGGCCACCTGGAACGCGTCGTACTGGCGCTTGCGGTCCGGATCCGCGGACTCGGTCAGGGCCTCGTTGAAGGATTCCCAGGCATCGAACAGGGGACGTCCGCCGGGGGCCACGTTGTTCGCCGGCAGGGCCAGGATCTGCTCCGCAAAGGAGCGGCCCACCTGGACCGGGTCCTCCACGAAACGCTCCTGCTCGGCCTGGGGCACCACCAGCCTTCCCACCAGGAAGAGGTCCGGGTGGATCTCCCGCACTCGAGTCCAGAAGCCGATGTCGTGCGCGATGGTCTTGATCACCCCGGGCTTCAGGCGGCGGATGGCGTCCAGGACGTCGTCGCCGGTGCGGTTCACGTGGAAGCCGTACTTGTGGAAGGACATGGAAACTCCTGGAGAACGTGTGTCCCCGCTCGCGAAGGGCGCGCCGGTCAGGGCAGGCGAAGCCCAGGCACCTCCATGGGCAGGGGAGAGGGGGGCAGTTTGGCGGTGATCTCCACACCACGGCCATACAGGGACATGTCCAGCTGGGTGGGGTCCAGAAAGGGCATGGGGTCGCAGAAGCCGCCCCACCCGTCACCCCGGTAGTAGGGGATGATCCGGACGCCGAAATGGAGGTGGGGGCCGGTGCTGGCCCCGGTGTTGCCCGACTCGCCCAACACATCGCCCCGCTGGAGCGGCTGGCCGCGCCGGACAAAGGCCCGGTCCATGTGGGCGTAGAGGGACTGGCCCCAGCGGTGTTCCAGGAGGACGAAATTCCCGAACCCCCCCGGGGAGAAGTCCGCCCGTACCACGGTCCCCTCATCGGTGGCTCGGATGGGTGTGCCGGTGGGCATGGCCACGTCCAGGCCGTTGTGGCCCCGCAAGGGCACCCCATCGTAGGTGAACCGCCGGTAGAAATCCGGGTTCTCCCCGAAGAGCTGGGTGACCCGTTGATAGCCCACAAAGGGGGTCTCCAGCTGGAGGAGGTCGCGGAAGAGCGCGGGAGCCAACAGCCGCATCCCCTGGGGACTGGTCTCGGCCACCCAGCCCTCCACGTCGCCGATCGCGCCCACCCCCTGCACCCGCCACCAGGAGAGGTCGTCCACCTCCCGAGGCCCCTCGACGATGCGCAGCAGCTCCTTGGGCTGGACCACGGCCACCACATCCTCCGGAGGCTTGTTCCGATAGCCCGGCGTGCGCCGCAGGTTCACCTCGTAGGGCGAGATGTTGGCCACCAGATCGCCCTCCCGATAGGTCTGGCGGGGCGGGGGCTGGACGGGCTGGGCTGGCGGAGGCGGTTCGACCGCCAGCAGGTCCCGATCGCCCACCCGCTCGGCCACCCACCCCTCCAGCCTCTCGTCCTCCGGGTCCAGGTAGACCACCCGCCACCAGAGCAGTCCATCCGCCTCCTCCGGCCCCTCCACCACCTCCACCTCGGCCCCGTAGGGCAGCTCCACCAGCACATCGTCCCTCGGCTTGTTCACATAGCCCGGGGTGCGGCGGAGGTTGACCACCGCGGTGGTGCGGAGAGTCTGGCCGGCGCGAAACTTGCCCTCGGGCCGGGGAGGCCGTTCCCATCGGGCCAACAGGGGCACCCCATTGGGGGCCATCTGGGCTGCCCACCCGCTGAGGACCTCTCCGTCGGCCCGCTCCACCTGGAGCCGCCACCAGACCAGGCCGTCCACCCATCGAGGCCCCCCCACCACCCGGCCCACCGTATCCACCGGGAGATCCGTCACCACATCCTCCGGGGGCTTGTTGCGATAGCCCGGGGTACGGCGCAGACGAAGCACATCCAGGACCTGGACCTCCATGCCCACCTGGATATCGTCCAGGGGCAGTTCTCTCCGCTCCAGCAGAGGACGATCCGGCGCCACGGCCTGGGCCACCCACCCCTCCCCAACCGCGTCCCCGTCCTCCTCTCCCTGTACCCGCCACCAGACCAGGTTGTCCACCACCTGAGGGCCCTCCAGGATGGTCAGGGGCGTGCCCATCGGGAGCTGGGCGATCCGGTCCTCGGGGGGCTTGCCCACCACGCCCGGAGTGCGCCGCAGGTTCACCACGGTGACCGTGTGGACCCGATCGCCGGGCTGCCAGTCCGCGGGCTCCAAGGGTTCGGAGGGCAGCCCCCGGCCGTCGGTCACGATGGGCTCCGCGTCGGGGTTCCAGCGCAGGGGGCGCTGCAGGGCCTCCCGGAAGTCCTGGATCACCCCCTCCTTGCCCTGGATGACCCAACGGTCGATGGGAGGCCATCGATAGAGGACCAGGGCCCGGATCTGCTGGCGCCTGGGATCTCCGTTCCAGCGCTCGATCTCCGCGTAGGCCTCCTTCACCCAGCCGTTGTTCGCGTCCAGCCAGGGATCGTCCTGGTCCGTCTCCGTGATGTAGACCGGCAGGTGCCGCATGTTCCCCGGGATGGCCTCCATGAAGTCCACATAGGTCCGGAAATGGAAACGCCGATGTCGGAAAGCCGGATGGTCCAGCCGAGCCTCCGAGCGGATCAGGGCCGGATCCGGGCCATGGGTGTAGGTGTGGAGGACGATGCCGTCGCATCCATCCGGCCCCAGGCGGACCAGGATGTCCTGGAAGTAGCGCACCCAGTCCCCTTCCGGGTTGCCCTCGTAGCGGGTGTCCGTGTTCCAGGGGGCCACCGCGGCCACCAACACCTGATCCGTCTCATGGCCGGGGACGCTGTGGATGGCATCCCGGCAGAGGGTGTAGCAGCGGACGTAGTCCCAGGGGTAGATGGGCTCGCCGTGGAGCCCAGAGCGGATCCGCACCCGATCCGGGCTCAGGGCACTGAACCGGTCGGGCGACGCCCGATACTCCCCGTCCCGTCTCAGGACGTCCATCTCCTGGGGCAGGGCCAGCCCTCGGGTCGCGGCGTACGCGCCGGGGCGTTCCACCCAGAAGTTCATCTCATTGCCGATGATCCAGATATGGCACCCCTGGCTCGCGGCCACGAAGTGGGCACAGCGTCTCGCGAAGTCCGGGTAGCGGGTCCGGTAGGGCAGGGTGCCCTCCGGCTTGTACGCGTTGTTCAGCCGCACGATGACCCCGAAGTCCGCCTCGGACCATCTTCGGTAGTCCCCGTTGTACGGCCCTCCGGCCCGCCGATCGTTGGGGTCCGAGCCGATGGCCTCGGTGAAGACGATCCATCCTCGGTGGCCGGCCTGGGCCATCAGGTCCTCGCCACCGGGGTCGTGGATGCCGAAGATGAAGGGCGATTCGTAGACGGCCATGGCTTCCTCCAGAAAAGTAGGGGGATGGCAGCGTCCGCTCCGCTCACAGGCCCGGGGAGGAGAGCGGGGGCAACGGTCCATCCGCGTGGGCGACCTTTCGGGCCCGCAGAAAGGCCAGCACCTCCGCCAGCACCTCTGCCGGGGTCCGACCTCGGGTGTCCACGTGGAGATCCGCGTGGGCCCGGGCATGGGCCAGGCGGGCCCGTTCCACCTCCAGCCACCCCTCGTCCCAGGAGACATCCGGGCGTCGGGCCCGCTGGGTCTCCAGGTCCGCGTCCAGGTAGATGAGCACCGCCGGAGGATGGATCCGACGCCACATGTCGGGGACCTGGCTGTGTTCCTGTCCCGCGGCCCGGGCGCAGTAGCCCCGGTCGCGGAGGGCCGCGGCCAGGGTGGATTTGCCGGCCGCGCTGACGCCCACGATCTTGATGAGGGGGAGCCTGGGGTGGGTTCCCATCAGAACGGGATGTACAGCCCCATCCGCCGCACCCGATCGTCCCCGGGGTGGGGCACGATCTTCACCACGATGACCGTGGCATCGTCCCGGGGACGACCCTGCTCCAGGGCCAGGGCCGCGTCCAGGATCGCGTCCGCCAGGGCCTGGCCGGACAGGGTATCCTCCGGATCCGCGGCCATCACCGCCTGCATCACGTCCATGTGGCCCTCCAGGTGGACACCGGCGCTCCATACCCCGTCCGAGAAGGCCACCACGGTCAACCCGGCCACCAGGGACATCTCCTGGATGGTGGGCCGGGTGTGGCGCCGGATGCCGATGGCCTCGGACGGGGCGTCGAGCCACGCCAGTTCGCCCCCCCGACGCACCAACACCGGACACTGGGTATTGCGGCTCACCACCAGGGTCTGGCTCACCAGGTCCACACTGAGGATGACCATCTCCGCGCGGACCTTGCCCTGGCGATGGGTGCGGAGGTAGTCGTGCGCGGCCCGGGCGGCCGCGCCGTCCCGTACGCCCTCGGCCAGCAGGCTGATGGCCTTGCGGGCCACCAGGTTGCTGATGGCCTTCGCGCCCCGGCCGCTGCGCTGGCCGTCCACCATCACCAGGCTGACTCCTCCGTGGGGGCGTTCCACCACCTCCACGGTGTCCCCGCTCTCGCGGACCGCATACTTGCCGATCTTGGCCACGCCGGCCTGGATGGCGAGGTGATGCACGGGCAACCTTCTCCCGGGCCGGACGTTCACCGGGGCCGGAATTCCACCACCTGGACCACGGCCTCGGTGCCCTCGAAGGGCTTCCCATCCAGGTAGACCGGCCCCAGCCGGATCCGGTATGGGAACGGCGGCTCGCCGTCCATGCCCACCTGGATGTCCCGACGGCCGGAGTTCCGGATCTCCCCCCGCACCATGTCGAACAGGCCGGGCACGGTGAAGGGGTAGGCCTGTTCCTGGCTCAGCACGAAGGGATCCTTCCACTGCTCCGCGGCCTCGTCCCAGTACTTCACCTCGCCGTACGCGATCTCCCCGTCCTGGACCACCACCGTGTTGCGCCGCTTCTCGCCGGGGCGGTCCACGTCCACCACGATGGTGTAGTTGAGCACAGGGTTGGCCTCCCAGCGGGCCTGGGCCGCGTCCATGGCCGCGATGGTGGCCGTGTCGTAGCGGCCGCCACAGGCCCCGAGGAACAGGGCCAGGAGGAAGGCCCCCAGGAGCGGGGCCAGACGTTGGATGCCGAGGCCCTCGGGCCCCGGGAAGGGGGACAGCCGTGCAGGCATGGGATGGGTAGCCATGGGTCTGTGTCGTCCCTGTTGGAAACGCTCCCGTCGGCCCGGCCCCGGTGGGCCGGGCTCGCCGAAGGGCCCTCGCCGAGCCCGAGATCCCCTGGGAAGGCCCTCACCGTTGTCCAAGCTGAAAGGCGCGACGGTAGATCTGCTCGTAGGCCGCCACGCTCAGATCCCGGGGGTTGCCCACGGTCTGGGGATCCTCGTAGGCGATCTGGGCCAACATGGGGATCTCCTCCTCTCGAAAGCCCAGCTCCTGCAGGGTGGGGATCTCCAGGTCCTCGGTCAGGCGATAGACGGCCTCCACGGCCTTCTCCGCGGCCTGCCACACGCTGAGTCCTCGGACATCCTCGCCCAGGGCCTGGGCCATGCGGGCGAACTTCTCGGGCTCCCCCATGTGGTTGTACTCCATCACCGGCCCCAACAGCCGGGCGGTGAGGGCCCCATGGGGCACGTTGTGGACACCGCCGGCGGACTGGCTCATGGCATGGGCCGCGCCCGCGCTCTCCAGACCATAGGCCATGCCCCCCAGGGTCGCGGCCGCGCTCATCCGGGAACGGGCCTCGGGGTTGTGGCCCTGGGCAAACGCGATGCGGAGGTACTTGGCCACGTACTCCATGGCCTGGAGGGCCACCGCATCCGTCACCGGCTGGGCATAGGCACAGGTGTAGCACTCCACCGCGTGGGCCAGCGCGTCCATGCCGGTGCCCGCGGTCACCGCCGGAGGCAGGCCAAAGGTCAGCTCCGGGTCCACCAGGGCCACCCAGGCACCGATGAGGGGCGTCCCCCCCACGTTGAACTTCACCTTGCGCTCCGGATCCGTGATCACCGCCCACAGGGTGACCTCGCTGCCCGTGCCCGCGGTGGTGGGCACACACACCGTGGGCGGGATCCGCTGGCGGATGGGCTGGGGCTCGGCCCACTCGTAGTCCAGGATGGAACCCCCGTTGCTCACCACCACGCCCACGGCCTTGGCCGTGTCCATGGAGCTGCCACCCCCCAGGCCGATGAGGCCATCGCAGCCCTCCCGCCGGTAGAGAGCCGCCACCTGGTCCACCAGATCCACCGGCGGGTTCGCCACCACCTGGTCGAAGACCACATGGCCGACCTCACCCTGGCGCAGCACCTGACAGGCCTCCTCCAGGATGCCCGCGGCCGCGAGGCCCGGATCGGTCACCACCAGGGGACGGGAGATGCCCAGCTCCCGGACCACCTGGGCCAGCTCCGCCAGGGAGCCCAGGCCGTGTCGGATCTCTGTGGGAAGCGCGTAACGTCGTGTGCTCATGAGGCTGTTCCACCTTATCTGGCTGTACGGATGATCCGCGGATGGACCGAAGAAAGGGATGGCCCTGGCACCTCAGCGGCTCGCCTCCACCACCCCCTCGTTCCCCGTCTGGACCCGGGCTCTCAGGGAATACAGAGGAGGCCCCACTCCTCCTCCCGGACGATCGCCGGGCAGACCCGGCTCACCAACAGGCCGTTTCCCCCGGGGGCCAGCTCGTAGAGGGCCTGGTGCAGGGTCTCCAGGGACGCGGCCATGCGCACCGGCACCCGCCGACCGGCCAGCCGGTGCCGAGCGGCCTCCGCGGCCTGGGCCTCCAACGCGAGGACGGCCAGGGTCCCCCGGAAGATCTCGGCCAGCCGCTCGGCCAGCTCCAGGGTGGCCCAGTCCTCCGGATGGCCGAGGACGGCCACGATCCAGTCCCTGGCCCGAAGCTCCCGATGGAGGAGCAAGAGCGGTCCGGGATGGCTCTCCAGCACCGCCTGGGCCACCGAGCCCATCCGGGTGGGCCGACGGGAGACCGGCATGCCGTATCGCCCCAGGCTGAGCAGGTCCTGGGGCCCCACCAGGGAGAGAAGGGCCTCCACCACCTGCCCCCGCAGGGTCTGGAAGCTCCAGCTCACCTCCAGGGAGGCCGCGATCTCCTCCATCCAGCCCTGGATCCGGCGGGCCAACAGCGCCATCTCGTGGGCCAACACCTCCGGGGTGACGGGACGGACGTTGCCGGACAGGGTGACCTCCTGGACAAAGGGCAGGGCCACACAGTCCAACAGACGGACGTCCTCCACGTAGATGCCGTGCAGCGGGACGTCCAACGCCTGGGCCAGTCGGGCCGCGGTGCGGAGGATGGCCCGGCTGTAGGCGGACGCGTCCATGGCCACCACGATGCGCTCCACGGGGGCCAGCAGCCCAGGCGTGCTAGGTGTGGGCTCGGGTGGGGTCGCCATTGCCCTCTCCTTCCCCTGCATCCTCCTGGCCGGCCCGGGCGTACTCGGCCCGCCGCTGGGCGAACTCCCGCAGCCGGTCCTGCACCCGGCGGTTCACCGTGCCCTCGGGAAAATCTCCCCGCTCGTCGGGCTGGCCGGCCGGCATGCCGGTCAGGAGCTCGATCCCCTGGTCCACATGGCGGATGGGGTAGATGTGGAACTGTCCCTGGGCCACCGCGTCCACCACCTCCTGGCGCAACATGAGGTGGCGTACGTTGGCCTCTGGAATCAGGACCCCCTGGTCGCCGGTCAGGCCCCGGGCCTTGCAGATGGCGAAGAACCCCTCGATCTTCTCGTTGACCCCTCCAATGGCCTGGACATTGCCGAACTGGTCCACCGATCCGGTGACCGCCAGGGACTGTCGGATGGGCAGGTCGGCCAGGGCCGAGAGCAGGGCGTACAGCTCGGCCGAGGAGGCGCTGTCCCCCTCCACGCCGCTGTAGGACTGCTCGAAGACCAGGCTGGCCTGGAGGGAGAGAGGGAAGTCGGTGGCGTAGCGGGCGCCCAGGTAGGAGGAGAGGATCAGCACCCCCTTGGAGTGGATGGGGCCTCCCAGGGCCACCTCCCGCTCGATGTCCACCACCTCCCCCCGCCCCATCCGGACCCGGGCCGTGATCCGGTTGGGGCGGCCGAAGGCCATGGGGCCCAACTGGATGACGGACAGGCCGTTGATCTGCCCCACCGCCGCGCCCTCGGTGCGAATGTGGACGATGTCGTCCAGGATCACCTCCTGGACCCGCTCCGGCACCCGCCAGGCCCGGTAGCGCTGGGCCTCCAGGGCCTGCTCCACGTGCTCCCGCTGGACCACCGGCGCGCCCTTCCGGCGGGCCCAGTAGTCGGCCTCCTGCAGGATGTCGGTGATATGGGACACCTGCATGGACAGCCGGTGGCCGTCCGCGGCCAGTCGGGCTCCCTCGTCGACCACCCGGGCCACCGCGGCCCGGTGGAAGGGCAACAGCTCCTTGTCCCGGACGATGCCTCCGATGAGCCGGGCGTAGGCCAGATGGCTCTCCGGGGTGCGACGAATGTCGTCGTTGAAGTCGGCCATCACCTTGAACAGGTCGTCGAAGTCCGGGTCCAGCGCGCTGAGCAGGTAGTAGAGGGTACGGTCGCCCACCAGGGCGATCTTCACGTTCAAGGGGATGGGCTCGGGCTCCAGGGTCACCACGTTCACCTGGCCGAACATCTGGCCAGGGGTCTCGATGCGGAGCTGTTTCGAGCGCAGGGCCCGCTTCAGACCTTCCCAGGCAAAGGGCTGGGCCAGCACCTTCAGGATATCCAGCATCAGGTAGCCGCCGTTGGCCCGGTGGAGTGCGCCGGGTTTGATCAGGCTGAAGTCGGTGACCATGCCCCCCATGATGGCCATGTACTCCATGCGGCCCACCAGGTTCTGCAGCGAGGGGTTGTCCTCGAAGACCACCGGGGCCCCCTGCTGCCGGCTGTTGTCCACCAACACGTTCACCGCGTACTTGCTGAAGCGCTGGCCCTCGCCGGGGAGCAGGGGAGCGGTGGTGGGCTTGCGGGGCTCCTCGGGCTGGAGGAACTCGGGCAGGTTCTCCAACACGTCCGCGTAGACCGCGTCCAGGTAGTCCAACACCTTGGAGAAGGCCCGGTATTTCTCCCGTACCTCCTCGAACAGGGGGCGCATGGCGTACTGCGCGATCTCCTGGTTCAGCTCCCGGAGCTCCTTGCGGAGCTGGCGCTCCCACCGGGGGATCTGCAGGAGGACCTTCTGCAGCTCCTCCTGCATGGCCTCCACCTTCTTCCGCAGCCGTTCCTGCTCCTCGGCCGGGAGCTGTTGGAACTGCTCCATATGCATCACCGTGCCGTCGGGCCGGAGGGGGGCAAAGACCAGGCCCGCAGGCGTGCGCAACAGGGCCAACCCCTGGGCGCGGGCCTTCTCCTGCAAGGCGTCGAAGGCCTGTTCCTGCTGCTGCGCGAACCGCTGTTCGATGGCCTGCCGCCGCACCCGATATTCGTCCGTCTCAAAGGCCGCGGGGATCGCGGAACGGAGCTCCGCGACCAGGGTCTCCATATCCCGCCGCAGGGCCACGCCGGTGCCGGCAGGCAGCTCCAATGCCCGGGGCTGGTGGGGCACCTGGAAGTTGTAGACGTAACACCAGTCGGAAGGCGTGGGCTCCTCTCGGGCCTGCCGTTCCAGGAAACGGCGCACCACCGAGTGCTTGCCCGTGCCCGGGGCGCCCAGCGCGTAGATGTTGTACCCCTCCCGACGGATCCCAATGCCGAACTCCACCGCGGCCACGGCCCGTTCCTGGCCCACGATCGCCGGTGGAAGTTCCATCTGGGCAGTGGTCTCGAAGGGAAACTGGTCCGGATCCGTGCGCTTGTAGAGCTGGTCCGGGGCCAAGGACTGAACCGTAGCCATCGATACCGTGGCCCTCCTGGGCAAGGGGACAGACCGGACAGGTCTGCCTGGGCGAATCGGGATCGTCCCGGGCCCGACTCGTCCACGGCCGGGCCTCCGGGATATAGCGTACCATGAGAGCCATGGGCTGACAACACGGACACGCCCGGGCTCCTGGATCCCGCAGGGCGCCCCCTGGACCGATGCCTTCCCCTGTCCGGCGTCCAGCCGCCCTCATCCCCCGAGGCCAGCGGCCGTCTCCGGGCTCGGCACGCCCAGGTAGGCCAGGATGGCCGGGGCCAGGTCGTCCAGCCGCCGGATCCCTGCGGCCAGGGCCCGCACACGGCGACCGATCAACACGGTCAGGGCCGGATGGGTGGTGTGGCCCCGATGGCTGCAGTCCTCCAGGTTGCCGTGGTCGCTGCACACCAGGACCAGGGTCTCGGCGCCGTCCACCTCCTCCAGCAGCCCGGCCAGGAAGGCGTCGAAACGCTCCAGCATGGCCACCCCGCCTTCCCGGTCTTTGCGATGGCCCAGCCGGTCTGTGAGCCAGTGTTCGAAGAAGGTGAGGCGATGCTCCCGGGCAATGGCCCCAAGCCGTCGACCCGCCTCCCGGGGCGAGCGGACAGGGGTGTCCGTGTAGCCCAACTGGGTGCGCCAGAGCTCTCCGGTGAAGTCCGCGGTGAGGGCCCGTCCGGCCCGCAGGTCCGCGGCCGAGAGGAGACGCTGGCCCGCGACCACTGCCGCGTAGGGGATCGCGCTGAGCAGGCGCCTCCCCCGGCGCACATCCCGAAAGTAGTGCCAGGGATAGGCGTTGCAGAAGGAGAAGGAGAGGCCGGCCCGGAGCAGGCGGGCAAAGAGGTTTCCCTGGACGATCCAGCGCCGGACCCGGGCATCCGGCAGAGGGCCGTAGTGTTCCCCCAGGCGGACGGGCACATCCAGCCCGGTGAGAAGGGCAGCCTGGCCGGTGGCGCTCTGAGGCCGCCCAGGCACCCCGAAGCAGGCGTCCACGGGGACCAGATGGGCCCGGGAGGTGGAGACAGGCTCGGGGAACTCCACCAGTGGGTAGCCGTCCAACAGCTCCCGAAGGGTCGGCATGTCTGCCCGAACCAAGGGATTCACCTGGGGGTCCGGTGGGCCCAGGCCCACACCGTCCAGGAAGAGACAGACCACCCGGCGCATGGAACTCAACTGGCAGGCTGGACGATGCTCTTCCAGGCCACGTTCTCCCGGACCACCCGGAGCCGGGGAGCCTCGTCGGGGAACAGTTGGATGAGCCGATCCACCAGGGTCAGGAGAAGGGGTGGGACCAAGGGGCTGTTCATGCCGAGGAGGATGGGCGCGTAGCGCAGGGCCAGACGGCCCCCGTTCTCCTCTCGGTGAAAGGCCCGCAAGGCCTCCTCGGAGAGGACCGCCACCGGCGCGTCCACCGCCGCGGCCAGGGGCGGCACGCCCTGATGGTAGCACCCCCGCTCATCCCGCCAGCCCAGGGCCAGGATACCCACCAGGGTGGCCTTCTCCACCAGGTAGTCCGGGGTGAAGATCTCCTGTTCGTCGCGAGGGCTCAGCCGAGGGCCCAGGCTGCCGAAGTCGGGGTTGAGCAGGACCGTGTTGTAGATCACGCCCACCAGGGCCGGAGCCTCCTGGGCCTCCTCGCGGGCCGGGAGCTGCACCGCGACGAACCGGCCAAACGCGTGGTCCTCGGGCCGGGGCGGCTCGCTCCACTCGCCGGGGGCAAAGACCTGACACACATAGTCGATATGGGTGTTGGACTTGACGATCTTCCCGATGGTCGTGGGTGCGGTCATGGCCGTGGGCCCAGGGATGGGAACGGAGAAGACATCGGCAGATATGGACAGACTATCAGGCCACAGGGGCATTATACCACATGGGCCCTGGCCGAGGTGATCGGCCTTGCCTCCCCCGCCGAGGGGCAGGGGCGGTGCCCCTGCCCCTCGCGCCTCCGCCTCCAAGGACAGTTTGGGACGAATCCGCGGAGTACGGTAGACTAGATGGACACCGGCCACTTCCGGCCAGGACGGGATGTGGCCCGTTCCGAGGGAAAGCCGCCCGAATGCCATGCGCTTCCTGATCGACTACATCGCCGAGGTAGCTCCTATCATCTACGCGCTCTGCGGCCTGATCGCCCTGGTCCAGCTCTATCGGACATGGCGCGTGCGGGAGGAACGGCGACAGGCCATCTTCACCCTGGAGCGCGAGCGGGCCATGATGGAGCTCTACAGCATCTTCGTCACCGCGGTGCTGCTGCTGGCCCTCATGGGGTTCACCTACTTCGTGACCAACACCCTGGCCGTAGCCGTGGACGTCTCGGCCCGCTCCGCCCAGCCGCCCCCCCAGGCCATGCTGGAAAGCCCCCCGGAGCCGGTCGGGGAACTGCCCCTGTTGCCCACACCCACCAACACCCCCCAGCCGCCCACACCCACGCCCATCAGCACACCCACCCGCCCCCCGCCCCAGCCACCTCCCCAGGCCGTGGAGCCCACCGCCCCGGAGCCGGAGCCGCCCACCCCCACCCCCGTCCCCGTGGCACCGGCCCTGTGCCCGGATGCCCGCTCGGTGATCCTGTCCCCGGGCAACGGCGCGGTGGTCAGCGGCCCGGTGACCTTCGTGGGCACAGCCCAGCACGATCAGTTCGACTACTACAAGCTGGAGTTCGTGCCGGACATCGCACCTCAGGCCAACTGGTCCTGGTTCGATGGCGGAGAGAACCCCGTGGCCAACGGTGTGCTGGGCACCCTCAACACCACAGGCCTGCCCAACGGCGTCTACACCGTGCGCCTCGTCGTGGTGGACCGAACCGGCAACTACCCACCCCCCTGCCAGGTGACCATCACCATCCAGAACTGAGTCCCTTCCATGCCCCTGGACCGCGAGCGACTGCGACGTGCCCTGGCGTGGCTGAACCAGGGCCACAACCTGGAACGGTTGGCCGCCCTGGCGGCCGCCCTGACCCTGGTGGTCTTCGCCTACTGGGCCGGCCAGGTCCGTGGGCGGACCCAGGCCCGGCTGGAACAGGAGGCCACCGTGGTGGCCCTGGCCGCGACCCTCACCGCAGTGGCCGAGACCGCTCCTCCCAACGAACTCTCGACACCGGAGATCCCTCAGGCGCCCACCCAGCCCCCGGTGGGAACGACCCCGATCCGCCAGGAGCGGCCCCCGGCCGTGCCCCCCCTGCCGACACCCATCCAGGAATTCATGGAGCAGAGCCTGGCGGTGCTCTCCTCCATGGACCCAGAGACCCGAAACCAGGAGGGAGCCGCCCAGGTGCAGGCCGTGGCCCAGAACCTGGGACTCCTCTTTCCACCCCTGGCCTTCACCTCCCTGCAGGGGGATCGATGGGCCGCCCTCGCGGTGCCCCGGCTCGCCGAGGGCCCCAGCTACCCCGTCCTGTTCTGGGAGATCCCCTCGAGCGGCACAGTCCAGGCCCACTCCCTGTACGATCTCCTGGCCGCCGGGCCCGACAGCTCCCCCCTGCTCACCGGCGCGGAACAGGGCTTCATCCAGGCAGACGAGACCCATCGGCTCCGAGTCCTCATCGTGGGACGCCCGGGCGGCGAGCCCCGCATCCCCGTCTACCTGGTCTCCCAGGGCCGCTCCGGGGAGTTCGCCCTGCTCTGGCGAAGCCAGGATGAACCCCTGTGGGCCGCCCAGGCCCTCGGCGCCCAGATCACCCTGGAGCCAGCCCCCGACGCCGGGCTGCCTGTGCTGCGCGTGCTCTCGCCCCTGCCCCCCGGCAGCCCACTCCGACGGGAGCTGGATGCCCCCCAGGTGTTCGTGGAACAGACCCCCTTCGCCCAGCAGGTGGCCCTCAGCCGCTGGGCCCCCAGCTACGACCCAGACGCCCAGGGCGACCCCCTGACCGGATATGCCCTGGCCCAGGCCCAACTCCAGCCCACCCCCTTGACCAGCCTGGGCCGTTTCCTGGCCGCCCTCCAGAGCCAGACTCTGGCAGAGGCCCGCCGATGGACCCTGGACCCCCGGCTGGTGGACCAGGCCCTGGAGCTAGGACTGGGCCGCCCGGGCACCTGGCTGGCCCAATACCTGGACAGCCAGGGAGATCCGGTGTTGGGCGGAGCCGTCTCCAACCGGCTCCGTCTCTTCGACAACAACGACCGAGAGCGGACCTTCGAGGCCGCGTTCGAACCCACAGAGGACCAGGTCCCGGTGCTGGTCCTCCTGACCCGGACCGATCCCTATCGGGACACCGACCTGGTGACCCCCCTCCCTCCGGCCGCCGCCACCCCAGCTCCGACCGCCACCCCCACCCAGAGACCCGATCGCCCGGCCACGGCCACCGCCCCCCTGGCCCAGGCTCCCAGCACCCCGGAGAGGACGACTCCGCCCCCGCGGACCCCGAGCCCCGGTCCCGTGGCAGCGGCAGAGACCGGTATCCCCCTGGTACCGGATACAGCTACCGCCACGCCCACCG
>Ga0256839_1004226_pt1 | contig 14199 bp, 13 predicted proteins | sample 354166metaG_FD_185968 | JGI IMG/M metagenome (GOLD analysis project Ga0256839, IMG submission 185968) | Hydrothermal vent microbial communities from Mid Atlantic Ridge, Atlantic Ocean - 354-166 | ecosystem: Environmental > Aquatic > Marine > Hydrothermal vents | place: Atlantic Ocean: Mid... | reverse complement strand
CCGCTCGCTCGCGTTATCATGAACGCCAATCCGGCAAACCTGGACCATCAAATCCAAGATCCGCTCTTCGGCGACATCATCAAACGCATGGGCCCCAGCGTCTTTACCCGTGTATTGGCTCGAGTACACGAAGCCCCCAGGCTCTTCCTCATGATCAACGACTGGCTCAGCCAAATAGATCTGGACGGCGAGTTCTACATCAAGCCCAAAGAACAAGACGGCATGGGCTGGGGAGCTACCGAAGCCGCTCGTGGAGCCTTGGCACACTGGATCAAGATCGAAAACGGCGTAATCAAAAACTATCAAATCATCTCGCCCACAACCTGGAACGTAGGGCCTAACGATGGAGAAGACAAACCCGGCCCCATCGAAGCAGCTCTCGAAGGTACGGAAATCGAAGACCCGCAAGATCCAGTAGAAGTTGGTATGGTCGCCAGATCCTTTGACTCCTGCCTGGTCTGCACCGTACACGCACACGACAAAAAATCAGGAAAAGAGTTGGCCAAATTCAAACTCTAAAACATACTGGATGCAATCGTGATTCAAATGTCTGCAGGCTTCCCACCTGCAGGCATTTTTTTCATTGCTCAAACCCAAAAAACTTTGCCTGACTTCCATATCTTTGACTCATTTGATGACACCAAACCAAATTCATGGAAAAGATTACCATCATGGGCTTTGGCAATCCCGTACGCGAAGATGACGCCGTCGGTATTTATGCCATCCAAAAGCTCAAAGAACGACTCGAAGAGTCTGAGCACCTCCAGATATTTGACATGGGTACTGCCGCCTTTGAAATCCTCTTTAAACTCAAAGGCCAAGACAGAATTATCCTCATCGATGCCGTTGTTAATACCGGAGAAAAAACCGGCACCCTCTACAAGGTTCCGGCAAGCGAACTCGAAGGAAAAATCGAAGATGATCCCCTACTCTTCCTGCACAGCCTCAAATGGGACCAAGCCCTATCTTATGCAAAAAAGATATTACAAAACGATTACCCGAAAAACATAGAAGTCTATCTCATTGCAGTACAAAACACCAGATTCAACACGGAAATGACAGAAGAAGCCAGAAAAGGTGCAGATAAAGTCGTAGAAATCATCCTGCAAGAACTCAAAGCCCACGCCAAAAATTAAAAAATCAAATCATGTTCTTCGTACCACCGGAATATCACGACAAAAACCAACACGACAAGGACATCCGGGTAAGCCCTGAAAAACCCGTCTGCCTGCGAAACAGCCACCTCATCTTGCACAGACAAATTGCAGAGCAGGTTTTTCGAGATGATACTGTCGTCTGTATGGTTTATTATCCGGATAAAAACAGCCTGATGCTGGCCCCTTATTTCAACGAGGTTTTCAGGAACATCCACAAAATCAAACAATACATGATGAAAGAAGTCGCGAAAAACGAATATGCCGTAGCTCTACATGGCATATTGTTCGACCATGGCCTGAATGAGCAAGACAGATTTCTCCAATACGAGGCTCCGGAAAACCTGCACATCCTCAATGTCCTGCTCTGAGTTTCTTGAGCAAATCAATTGTGCCATGGACAACAGAGCTTTCACCTCGCCTTTCGGCAAATGCTATACCTGACTCAACGACTTCATTTGCCGAAAGGCAATAAAACAAAAGCGACATGATCATCCTGCTGGTAGAAGAAAAACTCCTCAAGGAGGTAAAAGCCTTCTTGGCAAAGCTGCCCGAGCTAAAGCAAAATACCAACTTGCAGACTCTTTCCGCTAAAGAAGACGCCACAAACAAACTCATAATCAACGAGAAGGGCATTCACTGGCCCCTCTTTTGGGACGACCAACTGCCCCCCTACCTCATTCCACCGCAAAAACTGTCGAAAAACACGCTTGCAGCACTGTGTTTTTTCCTCTCCGGAGAGTTCAATTCAGCACTTAATTTTTTGCCCGAAGGCAAGCCCTTAAAGACAGATTTAAAAGCTATTCTCCACCTCATCGACTATACTGAAATACCTGCAGAAATTATTGAAACGCTGCAACAAAAAACACATCAAAAAAACACGCACGACTTTATAGCCCGACACAATCTGGCTGTACTTAAACACTATGGAAACTTCGCAAACCTCCCTGCAGCCCAAAAGGAGGCCATAAAGCTGTATGAACAAGCTATACAAAGCGCTCCCAATCCCGAATGGAAAGCTTTTTCCGCAAAGCAACAAGCCATTTTGCTCATTGACCTGGGGCAAACGGAAAAAGCCGAAAAGCTGACGAGAAAAAGTATAGAAGAGGCTATAACAATAGAAGCTCAAGCGGCATTAAAAAGCCTGCTCACCGACATCCTCATCAAAAAACTGGTCATCCCCTATGACGAAATGCTCATCATGGAGCTAAAGTCGCTCATTCAAGATACCCTCGAATACCAAAAGAAAAAAAACAATGACATCGGCATAGCTCAAGCCTATGCCCATGCTGCCTACATTGCCCTGACTGCTAAAAATTACACCGAAGCCCTCAACTACATCAACGCTGCTCTAAAGCACTTTGAACAAGCCGGCAACGAAATCCTTTGGGCAGAGGCTTTGATGCGCAAGGGAGAAATCCTCTACACTTGGGCACAAAGCGGAAATCCTCAGTTTTACAAAGCGGCAGCGGAGAGCTATCAAGAAGCGCTGAAAGTTTTTTCCAAGGAATTTGCTCCGGCAGCCTTTGCACAAATTCACCACCAACTTGGTCTCATTTATACGGACTTCCCCGTGGAAGACAAAAAGAGGGGCATCATGGCCGGCATGGCCCAAAATTCCTTTAAGCTGGCTTTGGCCTACTTCTCCAAAGACAAATACCCTTATGAATATGCCGCCATTTGCAACCACTTTGGCAATGCCCTCTGCAAATTCCCGCCAAGCATTCATTCTGACAATTTTCAAAAAGCCCTACACTATTACAACGAAGCACTGGAAATACGCACGGCAGACTATCCCTACGAACGAGCCATTACCCTTTTGAATTACATTCAGGCCTGCTGGCACCTGCGCCATGAAAAACAAAACGGCCAACACCTCTGGCTCGACATGAAACGCAAAGCCGAAGAAGTGCTGAAACTCGTCTCTGACCCCACGCTGAAAGCCGAAGCCCAAAAGCATCTGCGAGATCTCGAAGAATGGAAAAAAGCCATGAAAAAGTAAAAGCTATGCACGAAGTTTCCATCATACGCAGCGTGTTTAACAGCCTGGAAGAGCAATTTTCCGCCGAAGAACGGGAAAAACTCACGCAAATAGATATGGAAGTCGGGTTGTTCTCCAACATAGAACCACTCCTGTTGCAAAATGCCTTTAAGGCCGTGCAAGAGGCAGAAAACAAATTCCCTCGTGCCCAACTGCACATCACCAGCATTCCCATCAAAATTCTTTGCGAAAACTGCCACACAGAATCCGTCATAGAGAATTACAAGTTCCTCTGCAACAACTGCGGTCGGGCCAGCAACAACCTCATCTCAGGCACCGAGTTGCTCATCAAGCGAGTCCATTTTGAAGACTGAGCCAGCGGGGTTAGAAAAAATTTTCTAAAAAGCCGAGGACACTGCGATTTTGCTTATTTTTACCAAAACAAAAAAACATGGCAGAAAAGTCATCCAAAACTGCACGAGGTACCGTTGCCTGCGATAACACCACGGTACAATTGCTCAAGGCCAATGATTTCGTAGCTGAAGCCATTCGCAAAGAAATGGCGAGCCGAGGTATTTTGCTGCTCAACATTACCTCCTCAGCCGGCAGTGGAAAAACCACCCTGCTGCAAGAAACCGGAAAGAGGCTAAAAGATCGCTTGAACATCAAAATTCTGGTTGGCGACCTGGAAACGGAAAGAGATGCCGAACGCCTGCGGGAAGTCGGTATAGAAGCCTTGCAAATCGTAACCGGAGGCATTTGCCACCTGGAAGCACAAATGATTTTGCAAGCCTTGCAAAACATAGAGCTAAAAGATACCGACCTGCTCATCATAGAAAATGTGGGAAACTTAGTCTGTCCGGCTTCTTTTGACCTGGGAGAAGACTATCGCATTACGCTCCTGGCCTCCACGGAGGGAGATGACAAACCCAAAAAATACCCCCGCATGTTTTTCACCAGCGATTTGCTGTTGATCTCCAAAAGCGACCTACTTCCCCACCTGCCTTTTTCCGTAGAGGCAGCCATCAAAGATGCCCAAGAGGTCAATCCTGAAATAGAGGCCTTCTCCGTGTCCAGCCTCAACGGAGAAGGCATAGACCGCTGGTGTAGCTGGCTATTGGAGAAACTTGAGCAAAAGAAAAAAGCATTTGCCGAAAGGCAAAGAGCTTCTGCATAATCATTTTGTTATTCGAAACAAGAATGAGCTTTATCCTTAATCACCCGAAAAAAGCAAAAGAACATGTGTTTAGCTATCCCCGGAAAAATCAAGTCTATCGAAATGAAGTTTGACGGCACCGTGCGTATGGCCCAAATAGATTTTGGAGGCATCACCAAAGAGGCCAGCTTGGAAATGATACCCAAAGCTCAGGTAGGAGATTACGTCTTGGTTCACGTGGGTGTGGCTATCAGTATCGTCAATGAAGAAGAAGCTAAGAGAACCTTCAGGTACCTCGAAGAGATGGGCGAGATAGAGGAAGAACTCAACATACAAGACAGGCTTCCCGATCGCTCCGAATATCGAGAATAAAAAAGCAGCAAACGTGAAGTACATCACCGAATACCGAGACCCTCAGCTTGCCCAAGCTTATTTAAAAGAGATCAGAAAGACCGTTACCCGCCCCTGGTCAATCATGGAGGTTTGCGGGGGGCAGACCCATAGCTTGGTCAAAAACGGCATCCTGGAATTGCTTCCCAAAGAAATCAACATGATCCACGGGCCGGGTTGTCCGGTTTGTGTAACACCTTTGAACCTGATCGACAAAGCCATTTACCTGGCTAAAGAAAAAGGCGTCATCCTGGGTTCTTTCGGAGATATGCTCCGAGTACCCGGCTCCAAACAAAGTTTGCTCGAGGCCAAAGCCGAAGGTGCCGATATCCGCATCCTTTACTCTCCTTTGGATGCCGTCAAAATTGCTGCGGAAAACCCCGACAAAGAAGTCGTCTTCTTTGCCGTAGGCTTTGAGACGACAGCTCCGGCCAACGCCCTGTCGGTACTCCATGCTGAAAAACTGGGTCTGAAAAATTATTCCATCCTGGCTTCGCACGTGCTTGTGCCACCAGCTATAGAGGCCATCATGCTCGACGAAGAAAGCAAAGTCGATGGCTTCCTGGCCGCGGGGCACGTCTGTACCATCATGGGCACACTGGAATACTACCCGCTGGTGGAGAAATTCCAAGTACCCATTGTCGTAACGGGCTTCGAACCGGTGGACCTCCTTCAAGGCATCCTCATGGTCTTAAAACAACTGGAATCCGGGCGAGCTGAAGTAGAGAACCAATATTCCAGGATTGTAGCTGAAGAAGGCAACATGGCTGCCCAGGAAATGATTTTTAAAGTCTTTGAAGTAACCGATCGCCTCTGGCGCGGCATGGAGGTCATCCCCATGAGCGGATACCAAATCAAAGAAGAATACGCAGCCTACGATGCCACGCGCAAATTCGATATCGACCTGGAAGAAGCCAAAGAAAACGAAGAGTGTATTGCCGGAGAAATCATGAAAGGCATCAAAAAACCCTTTGAATGCCCGAACTTCGGCAAGGCCTGCACACCGGAGAATCCCCTGGGAGCACCTATGGTTTCTTCCGAAGGCGCTTGTGCCGCTTATTACCATTTTGCCAACTTGCAAGAAGTCGAAGAAAGCTAAAACGAGCGACTTACAAAACCAGCGGGTGAAAAGGTGAAGAAAGACAAAAGTTTCTTTGGGGGCTTTCAAGCTAGCTGACAGAGCCCTCTAACAAGACATCAACAACTCATGTCCGGACATGAAAATACTGTTTCTGACTACCGCTTTCAATGGCATGGCTCAGCGCCTGTGGCTAGAGCTGGACAGGCTCAACCACTTGGTAGCCGTCCAAACGGATGAATCGGTTGAAGAGATGGAAAGGGCCGTTGAGGATTTTCAACCGGATCTGATCGTCGCTCCCTACTTGAAGTCAAAGATCCCGAAAAGCATCTGGAAAAAACACCTCTGTCTCATCGTGCATCCGGGCATAGTAGGTGATCGGGGAGCCTCCTCGCTGGAGTGGGCCATATTGAGGGGAGAAGAAGAATGGGGTGTAACCATCCTCCAAGCCGTAGAAAAAATGGATGCAGGACCCGTGTGGGCTTGCCGGACTTTCCCCTTAAGAGCGGTTTCCAAGGCTGAAATTTATCGCTGCGAGGTAACGCAAGCTGCTACCGCTGCGCTGTTAGACGCCCTTCAAAAACTGGAGAGCGGTACATTTCGCCCCCTTTCGGCAAATGAATTTCCGGCAGCAAGAAAAGGCAAGTGGAACCCCAAAATCAGACAAAAAGACCTGGCTTTTTCCTGGGAAGATCGAACGGAAGACATCTACACCAAAATCAGAGCTGCCGACAGCGCCCCCGGCGTACTCGTGCAGCTCAACGACAAATCCTACCTGGCCTACGGCGCACAGAAAGAGCATTCCCTCAAGGGGAAGCCCGGGGAAATACTCGCCCAAAAAGATCTGGCCATCTGCGTCGCCACAGCTGATGCCGCCATCTGGATTCGCCAGCTCAAAAGTACGGAAGAACAAGCCATTAAACTGCCGGCTATGCTGGTTTTGAAGGAATTACGAGAACGGATTCCGGGAGTTGAGGAGGTCTCCTACCGCGAAATCGACTGCCGGATTGAAGGCGAAATAGCCTACCTCTCTTTTGACTTCTACAATGGAGCCATGAGTACCGGGCAGTGCGAACGCCTTCGCCATGCTTTCACACAAGCCAAGCAAAACGAGAAGGTCAAAATCATCGTGCTGACCGGCGGTCGGGATTTTTGGTCTAACGGCATTCACCTCAACTGCATTGAAGCGGCCGAAAACCCGGCCGATGAATCCTGGGCCAACATTCAAGCCATGGACGATCTGATTTTGGAGATCATCCAAAGCACCGATCACTACATCATTTCAGCCCTCAGGGGAAATGCCGGGGCCGGTGGAGTTGCTCTGGCTCTGGCTGCCGACAAAGTACTGGCCCGCAAGGGAATCGTCATCAATCCCCACACCAAAAACATGGGACTATACGGTTCCGAATACTGGACCTACCTTTTGCCCAAGCGCATTGGCAAAGAAAAAGCTCTGCAATTCACGGAGGAATGCCTGCCCTGGGGGACAGAAATAGCCAAAGAAATAGGCCTCATCGACGACTGCTACGGACAAACACCCGAAGAGTTTTTGACTTTCGTCAAACAGGAAGCTCAAAAAATAGCCGGGCTAAGTTGGTTTGACAAGCTCATCAAGGCCAAGAAATTTCAGCGTTTGCGCGATGAGCGCTACAAACCCCTGGCCAAATACCGGGAGGAAGAGCTTCGGGAAATGCACCGAAACTTCTACGAAAACAATCGGGGATACCACGAAAAACGCAGGGCCTTCGTCCACAAAACAGCTCAAATTCACCTGCCCGAGAACCTCTATAGCAAACGCAGATCTATTTATCGAAAGAGAAAGTGGGAGTCCGTACAATACGAAGAACAATCCCCTTGCCCGGACTGCTCTGCCAGGCCAGAGCACAAAACATCCAAGCACTTATGATACACCTCAACGACAAACTCGTCTCCTCGGTCAGCTTGTTTCAAGGGCCAGCCGACAACCCCTTTTTGGCCCCACGGGCAGCTTTGCTCTCCAAGGGAAGGCTTATCGTCTCCGACACCGGTCAAAATCGCGTTTTCATCTGGAATGAGCTGCCAAAACAAAAACACCAAGAGCCCGATGTGGTGCTGGGGCAAACAGAAGCAGGCAATACCATGAGAAACTCCGGTGGTGAGGCTCATGCCTCTTCCCTACTCTACCCCTCCGGGCTGTGGTCTGATGGAAAAAGGCTCCTTGTGGCCGATGCCTGGAATCACAGGGTGTTAATCTGGCATGAATTCCCCCGCGAAAACAGCCAAGCCGCCGATGTCGTCTTGGGCCAACCGGATTTCCATGGCAACCTGCCCAATGTCCGGGGAATTACGGCAAAACCCTCTGCCCGCAGCCTCAACTGGCCCTACGGGCTCTTTTCCAATGGCAAAGCTTTGTGGATAGCAGATACGGGAAACAGAAGAATCCTCTATTTCGATAACATTCCCGAAGAAAGCTTTGCCGAAGCCCAAGCCGTCATAGGAAAAAGTTCTTTTGAAGAACGAGACTACGACCCACAGTTTCCCATCTGGCCCTATTCTGTAAGAATATCAGACAAAGGACAAATGGCCGTAGCTGATACCCAATACTACAGAGTGCTCCTCTGGCACCATTGGCGCGAAGCCCTGCACAAGCCCGCCGATGTCGTTATCGGACAAGCCGACTTAAACAGCAACGGCCAAAATCAGTACAAACTCTTTCCCGAAGCTTACACCTTGAACTGGTGCTACGACAGCTGCTTCTACCGGGAAGGGCTTTGGGTGGCAGACACCGGCAACAGCCGCTTGCTTTGGTTTGACAGCATCCCTCAAAAAAACAATCAAGCGGCAGATGATCTGCTGGGCCAAAAAGACTTCAACACCGGCAGTGAAAATGAGCGTTCTATACGCAGCACGGAAGACTCTTACTACTGGCCTTTTTTCATCTCCATCGAGGGAAACACCATGGTTGTTGCCGACACGGGGAATCATCGCATCGTCATCAATGAGTTGTCTGCTGAATTTTCGTCTTCGAAACGGCAAAAGGCATGAAAGAAATAGAACTGAGCATCATCGCTTTGTCGGCCAGTGAAACCCATGAAGGTCAATATGCCCTCATTTTTGAAGAACAGGGAGGCTTTCGCCGGCTCCCCATTATCATAGGAGCGGTAGAAGCCCAGGCCATAGCCATTGCGCTGGAACAAATGAAACCCCAGCGCCCCCTGACTCACGACCTATTCCACGAAGTCCTCGTACAAATGAAAGCAGATCTTGAAAAAGTGCTCATTTACGATATCCGTGCAGAAGTATTCTACGCGCATCTGCTGCTTTCAACAGCTCAAGGCCCTCTAAAAATCGATGCCCGACCTTCCGATGCTATAGCTTTAGCCGTGCGCTTCCACGCTCCCATATTCGCCACGGAGCAGGTCATGGAAGCGGCGTCCATTGTTCTGGACAGCCCCGGAAAGGCCTTCACCAAAAAGAGGGGGAAACTGGAAGATTATTCCATGGAAGAACTCGAACGCATCCTGGCCAAACTCCTCGCCAAAGAGGACTACAAAAGCGCTGCCAAAATCAGAGATGCCATCAGAAAGAAAAAAGAGCGTGGAGAATAAACTTGCCCCTTACTTCTTGCGCGCCTGAATTTTACTCCAGGCATCCTTCAAACTCACCGTCCTGTTGAACACCAGCTGATCGGAACGACTATCCGGGTCCATAAAGAAGTATCCCTTTCTCAGGAACTGCAGATACTCGGCTGCTTTCACCTCCCGAACGGCTGGCTCAGCCATAGCCCTTGGTATGACAGTCAGCGAGTCGGGATTGATGAACTCCTTAAAATCTCTGTCTTTATGCCCCATGGGGTTGGGGTCGGAAAAGAGGCGGTCATATAGGCGCACCTCCACCGGAACAGCCTGTTCTACGGCCACCCAATGCAAAGTTCCTTTGGCCTTGATACCCGAAGTGTCGGCACCTGAACGACTATTGGGAAAGTACGTACAGTGCACTTCTACCGGTTCGCCCTTATCGTTCTTCACGTAATCGTCACAACGGACGATGTAGGCGTTTTTCAGACGCACATGCCGACCAGGCCCCAGGCGGAAAAATTTCTTTGGCGGGTCTTCCATGAAGTCTTCACGCTCAATGTAGAGGTATTTGCCGAAAGGCATCTGACGAGTACCCATAGCCTCATCTTCCGGATTGTTGATCGTGCTCATCATTTCCGTCTGCCCTTCCGGATAATTGGTAATGACCAATTTTAGCGGATTGAGGACGACCATCAGGCGCTTGGCCCGCTTATTCAAATCCTGGCGAACAAAGTGCTCCAACAAGCTCAATTCAATGATGTTTTCTCTTTTTGCAATCCCAATATGCTCGCAAAAGCTGCGAATGGCTTCAGGCGAATACCCTCTGCGGCGCATGCCCGAAAGTGTCGGCATACGCGGGTCATCCCAGCCCTTAACATGGCCCTCGGTAACCAGTTGAAGCAAACGGCGCTTGCTCATGACCGTGTAGTCCAGATTCAGGCGGGCAAATTCAATTTGACGGGAAGGGTAAATTTCCAATTCGCGTATAAACCAGTCGTATAGCGGGCGGTGGTTCTCAAACTCCAACGTACAGAGTGAATGGGTAATTTGCTCTATGGAGTCGCTTTGGCCATGTGCAAAATCGTACATGGGATAAATGCACCAGGCATCACCGGTGCGATGGTGGTGTTCGTGCTTGATGCGGTACATCAAAGGATCGCGCAAGTGCATGTTGGGCGAAGCCATGTCTATCTTAGCCCTCAACACGCGTGCTCCATCGGGAAATTCCCCGGCTCGCATGCGCCGGAAAAGGTCGAGGTTTTCCTCTACGCTGCGGTTGCGATAAGGGCTTTCCACGCCAGGCTCAGTGGGCGTACCCTTCATGGCTGCGATCTCCTCAGCAGTGGAATCATCTACATAAGCCTTACCCTTTTTGATGAGTTTCTCGGCAAACTCGTACAACTTTTCAAAATAATCGGAAGTGTAATACTCTCTATCTCCCCAATCGTAGCCCAACCAGCGGATGTCGTATTTGATGGATTCCACGTACTCCGTTTCCTCCGTCGTAGGATTGGTGTCGTCGAAACGCAGATTAGTCAGACCGCCGTACTTTTCTGCCAGGCCGAAATTGAGCACAATAGATTTTGCATGACCTATGTGTAGGTAGCCGTTGGGCTCCGGCGGAAAGCGCGTATGAATCTGCTTCACTTTCCCGGAAGCCAGATCTTCCCGAATGATTTCCTCTATGAAATGAATGTTTTTTTCGTTTTCCATACAACTGTTTTTATGCTCAATGCCCAACAGACCACAAAGGTAGCGGTTTTGCTGCTATGGGAAAAGAGCAGGCGGCTTTGCACCTTATCACATTTTATCCGGCATAGCGATACCCAGCAACTTCATACCTTCGTACAGGCTTTGTCCCAGCCGTGAGCTCAATTGCAAGCGAAAGGCTCTCGCAGCGGGGTCTTCGGCTGAGAAGACCGGCAGTTCATGCCACATTTTGTTGAAGGCTTTCGCCAAAAAGTACAAGTGATTGGCCAGAAGGGAAGGATCGTACTCCCTGGCAGCTTGTAACACCAATTGAGGATATTTGTACAAGCCCAGGAGAAGCTGGCGTTCGACAGCCTCCAGCTTTTGATAAGCATCAAAAGAAAAGTCGGATTTCAACAGGCCTTCTGCTTCGGCCCTGCGTTGCAAACCACGTATGCGCACATAGGCGTATTGCACATAAGGGCCGGTTTGGCCTTGCAAGTCAACAGATTCCCTGGGGTCAAACATCATCCATTTAGCCGGGCTGACTTTCAGCAGGTAAAACTTCAATGCAGCCAGGCCCACTTTCCAGTTGATATCTTCCCGCTCTTCCGGGCTGATGTCTGCCGTTTCACCCCTTTCAGCCGCATTTTTCCGAGCTTCGGAGATGACTTCTTCAATCAGGTTATCGGCATCGACCACTGTACCTTCCCTGGATTTCATTTTACCTTCCGGCAGCTCAACCATGCCATAAGAGAGGTGATACAGTTTATCGGCATAAGGCTCACCCAAACGCTTCAGCAATTCAAACAGGACTTTGAAGTGGCGATTTTGTTCATCGGCCACCACATAGGTCATTTCATCCATGCCGAAATCTTCATACCGCAGATGAGCCGTACCCAGGTCTTGTGTGATGTAGAGGGTTGTACCATCTGAGCGCAACAGCACTTTTTTTCCCAGGCCGACATCCTCCAGGTCTGCCTGCACCGAACCATCGGAAGCTTTGTAAAACAAGTTATGCTCCAGTCCTTTTTCCACCATCTCGCGACCCAGGCGATAAGTTTCGCTTTCGTAGTAGTTTTTATCAAAAGTGATACCCAGTTTTTCAAAGGTTTGTTCAAATCCTTCATACACCCAGGCATTCATTTTTGCCCACAAGGCCCGCACTTCGGGATCTCCCTCTTCCCATTTAATCAGCATGTCGCGCGCCTGACGACCGAGTTGGCTGTATTTGTTGAAGTACTCGTTTTTAAAAGTTTTAAAGAACTCCTGTTGCCCTTGTTCTTTTTTCCTCCTTTCGGCAAATAAACGTTGAGCCTCTTCACTTTTTTGCCAGGCTTCGTATTCTCCTCTGAAGTGTTTTTCAAATTCCACATACCACTGCCCTACAAAGTGATCTCCCTTCACAGCTGCGCTTTCGGGTGTCGCGCCTTGTGCAAACAGCTGCCAGGCCAGCATGCTTTTGCAGATGGCGATGCCCCTGTCGTTGATGACCTGCACCCGATAGACTTTTTTGCCAGCGGCCTCGTGCAAATTCGCACAAGCTGCCCCCAGCAACATATTGCGCAAATGCCCCAAATGCAGGGGTTTGTTGGTGTTCGGTGAGCAATACTCTATGACCAGCTTTCTCCCCGAATTTTCTTCAGCTCCGGCTTTTTGTCCTTGGGGAGAAAAGTTCATCAGAAACTCCTTCCAAAAATTTGCCGAAAGGCTAAGATTCAAAAAGCCCTTAACCACGTTGAACTTCTCCACCACGGCTTCTTCAGCTTGAAGTTGATTGCCTATTTCCTCAGCCAGGCGTTGCGGTGGCATGCGCAGAGCCCCGGCCAAAGGGAAAGTAACCAGGGTGAAATCTCCTTCAAAATCGGAGCGGGTCTGCATAATCTGCAGCTTGGCAGCCTCCACTTCCCGATCGAATTTATCCCGAATGGCACGGGCTGCAGCTTCCTGTAGTAGCGTTACAATATCCATACGTTGTGCAATCCTTTCCGCAGTTTTGCAGGCGGAGATGAGAAACTGCAAAGATAAGGAAAATAAAGCAAAGCGGGCTTGCTGCTGCGCAACAAGCCCGCTGGATTCATAATGGGAAAAAGCTTAAAAACCACCCGATTTGTATTCATCCTCATCGCTATCCGGACGCACCACGCGTTCGGAGCCAAAGGGCATGTGGAAGCCCAGGAGAATGGAGGTAATCCAGTCTTTTTTGTCCGGATTGCCCAGCATGCTGATGCCGTCTATGGTGTCGGAAAAAGGGGTAGCCAGACCTATCTCAAGGCTTAGGTTCCAACTCGCCTTGGGAGCAAAGCGCAAGCCTGCTCCAAAGGGAAAGAGTACGTGAAACTTGTTCCGGGTGCTCATTTTATCCTGTTCGATATTTTCCGGTTTGCCGTGGATGTCTGCGTAGTTTACACTGATGTTGGCCAGAGCCACGCCCGTACCAAAAAACAAATAGGGAGAAAACAGTAGTTCCGTATTGGGGTCTCCGGCAAGACCCAAAGGAGAAAACTCCGCCAACAGCAAAATGGAATTGATGTCGGTTATCATCTTACCTCCCCGGCTGTCTAAGTCGGGATACAAACTGTCATCACCGGAAATCTTGCCACGCCAGAAACGCGCAGCCACGGCAAATTGCGGAGACAAAAAATTGCGGGCACCAAAGCCAAAGGCAAAATGCCCGTGCTTCGCTATGGGAAGGTTAGAAACCGTCATATCGCCCTGATAGGTGGACAGCCCCAAAAAAGCACTGGCCTCCCAAGTACCCAGGCCGGCCTGCGAAAAAATTGCCGTGTTACCACACAACACAAAAAACAGGAAGAAGAGAAAAGAGTAAATCGTTCTCATGATGTAAAATTTTTAACAAGTTAATTCGGCGCTTCTCGGATATCGTTTTTTAAACTTAAAAACAGGACCTATTAAATCGATGTAATTGGGGTTCAGTTATCCTTCAATACAAAAGCAAAAGATGTGCCAAGTCTGAACATACACAAAATTACATCAATTTCGAAAAGGTAACCATTTTTTTTGGACAAAAAATAGCTACTTTTGCCAACATGTTGCATCCTCAAACCAGCCTGCGGGTAAACGGTCGCCTCTTGTCGTGGGATACGCCCCTAATTATGGGCATTCTCAATCTCACGCCCGATTCCTTTTTTGACGGAGGTAAGTACAACCAAAGCACCGAACAGGCCGTGGAA
>Ga0256839_1004225_pt1 | contig 14201 bp, 14 predicted proteins | sample 354166metaG_FD_185968 | JGI IMG/M metagenome (GOLD analysis project Ga0256839, IMG submission 185968) | Hydrothermal vent microbial communities from Mid Atlantic Ridge, Atlantic Ocean - 354-166 | ecosystem: Environmental > Aquatic > Marine > Hydrothermal vents | place: Atlantic Ocean: Mid... | reverse complement strand
ACGCCCTTCGGTCTGCTACGTCCGCCGGCCGCCTCTTTCGCCGGCTATACCGTGATCGCCGTCAACGTCGGCGGCTGCCTGGTGCCGCTCCTGTTTTCCGCCTATCTCATGCGTCGCCTGGATCTGCCCCTCGCGCCCCTGGCGCTGGGAACCGCCGTGGTCGCCGGCGTCAGCTACCTGCTGAGCCGGCCGATCCCGGGCATGGGCATCGGCATGCCCATGTTCGCCGCCCCCCTGACGGCCGCACTGGTGGCCATCCTGCTGGGGGACGAATACCGCGCTCCGTTCGCCTACATCTGCGGCACCATGGGGGTACTCATCGGCGCCGACATCCTGCGGCTGAAGGACATCCGCCGCCTCGGCGCCCCCGTCGCCTCCATCGGTGGCGCCGGCACCTTCGACGGCATCTTCATGACCGGCGTGCTGGCGGCGCTGTTGGTCTAACCCTTGATGCAGATCAGGGGGCGCAAATGGGCCACCCGTTTCGCCAACCCGGCCCGGTCGGCGGCTGCCACCACCGCATCGACGCTCTTGTAGGCCTGGGGCGCTTCCTCTGCCACCCCGCGCATGGAAGGACTGCGGACGATGACTCCCTGCCGTTCCAACTGAGCGACGACCTCGTTCCCCTGCCAGATTTTGGTGGCCTGTCGCCGGCTGAGACAGCGACCGGCCCCGTGGCAGGCGGAGGAAAGCGACCGTTTCTCGCTTTCTGCGGTTCCCACCAGAATGTAGGAACCGGTTCCCATGGAACCGCCGATGATCACCGGTTGGCCCACGGGGCGGAAAACCGCCGGCAAGGCCGGATGGCCGGGCCCGAAGGCCCGGGTCGCCCCCTTGCGGTGGACGAACAGCGCCCGCCGCCTACCCCCCACTTCGTGGGTTTCCTGCTTGCAGGTGTTGTGGGAGACGTCGTAGATCAGCTTCAGATCGGCCTCGGGGAAAAATTCACCGAACACCTGGCGCACCAGGTGGGTGATGATCTGGCGGTTGGCCAGGGCGCAGTTGATTCCCGCCCGCATGGCGCCGAGATAGCTCTGCCCGGCGGGAGAATCGATCGGCGCACAGGCCAGCTCCCGGTCCGGCAATTCGATGCCCGCCGCCTTGGCCGCCCGCTGCATTTTCTTCAGGAACTCGCTGGCGATCTGGTGCCCCAATCCCCGGGAACCGCAGTGAATGGTGACCACGATCTCCCCGGGATGCAGGCCGAAGACCTCGGCGACCGCTGGATCGAAGATCTGTTCCACCACCTGCACTTCCAGGTAGTGGTTGCCGGAACCGAGAGTACCCATTTCCCGCCGCTGGCGCTCCCGGGCTCGGGCCGACACCTGGGCAGGGTCCGCACCCGCCATACAGCCGTGTTCCTCGATGCGTTCCAGGTCCTCCGGACGGCCGTAACCCCGCTCCACCGCCCAGCGGGCCCCGCCCCGAAGCATGGCGGTCATCTCGGCGTCGTCGAGACGAATCTTGCCCCGGCTGCCGACCCCGGCAGGGACGGTGGTGAACAGCGCCTCCGCCAGGGTCTTCTTCACCGCCTCGACTTCCTCGCGGCGCAGGCCGGTGGTGAGGGTCCGGACCCCGCAGGAAATGTCGAACCCCACCCCGCCGGCGGAAACCACCCCCCCTTCATCGGGATCGAAGGCCGCCACCCCGCCGATGGGAAAACCGTAACCCCAGTGGGCGTCGGGCATGACGTAACAGGCTCCGACGATGCCCGGTAGGGTGGCCACGTTGGCGGCCTGTTCCGCCACCTTGTCGTCCATGTCCCGGATCAGCGCCTCGTCGGCATAGATCAGCACCGGTACCCGCATCCGGCCCGTCGGCGGAATACACCAGACGGTTTCGTCGATTCGTTCCAGCTTGCCGATATCCATCGTTCACCCCCTCAGACGTCGAGAACGCATTGCGCCAGCCAACACCCGTCATCGGTCCGGGCCACCTTCAGCTCGGTGTAAGTCGCTCCCTTCACCTCGACGGCGGGCTGATGCCGTTGCCGGTCCACCGGCTCGCCCCACAGAACCGCCTTGAGACGGTGGTCGTCGATGGTCACCTCGAAACGGCCGAACAGCATCTTGCGCACCGCCATTTCGTAGATCACCGCATCGAGGAAGTCCACCAGCAGCAGTTCCAGATCACCGCCATCATCGCGTTCCAGTTCGATCGCCACCTTCTCCTCCGTCTGGACTCCGGACGGATCGGTGATGACCGCGGTCAAGGCGATCGCGGCCTGGGCGAAGGCTTCCGCCGGGGTCCGGCCGTAACCCCGGATACCGATGTCGGCCATGTGTTCGAAATGCTCCCAATGGGGGGCGCACGCCATGCCATCCTCCGCCTGTTATGATTCCCGGGCAAGATGGAAATATGGGGGTTTCGATGCTGCAGTTCAAGCTCCTGGTCCTGATCGTGGTGGCCAACGGCGCGCCGGTGCTGGCCTGGGATCTGCTTCAGGATCGGTACGCCCGCCCCATCGACGGCGGACGGCGTTTCGGCGACGGCCGCCCCTGGCTGGGACCGTCGAAGACCTGGCGGGGCCTGGCCACCTCCCTGATCATGACCACGGCGACCGCCCCCTTGCTGGGGCTGCCCTGGAGCACCGGCTGGCTCGTCTCGGTCACCGCCATGGCCGGCGATCTGTTTTCCAGTTTCCTCAAACGCCGCCTGGGGATCCAGGCCAGCGGCCGGGCCCTGGTCCTGGACCAGATTCCAGAGAGCCTGCTGCCGCTGCTGGCGCTCCGGGAGCGATACCACCTTTCCTGGGACACCATCGCCCTTTTGGTCGTCCTGTTCTTCGTCCTGGAAGTGACGATCTCGCCCTTGCTCTACCGACTGGGGATCCGCAAGCGCCCTTACTGAGCCCGCAGGGTGTGCAGGATCACCTCCGGGGGGCAATTGAGCCGGACGTCCACCACGCTCACCCCGCAACCGCGCGATGTGTAGCCCTGCATCCGGCCGTAGCGCCAGCGCCCGGCACAGAGGCGGTAGGGCGCATCGGCGTTGCGCAGCAGGGGAATGCCGCCCGGCAGGCAGATCTGCCCCCCGTGGGTGTGGCCGCACAGGAGCAGGTCACAACCGGCGTAGGCGGCGTTGCGATAGATTTCCGGCGAGTGGGCCAGGAGGATGGTGACTGCTTCCGGAGGGATGTCCGCCACCGCCTTTTCCAGATTGTCGGCGCGGTAGTAATGGGGATCGTCGATGCCCGCCAGATAGATGGCCGCCCCCTGCCGTTCCAGCCGCACCGCCTCGTTCATCAACAGCCGCACCCCCATGGCTTCCAGACCCGGAAGCATACGGACGGTGTCATGATTGCCCAACACGCCGTACAGAGGACCGGACAGATGAGGGACGACCCGGGCCATGGCCTCCAGGGCCGGCCGCCAGGGGCCGAAGGTACGGGCCCGGAAATCGCCGGTGAGGACGCAGACGTCGTAACTCAGACCACCGACGGCGGCGACCAGGGCGGCGGGCATGTCGGGACTCATGTCCAGGTGGAGGTCGCTCAGGTGCAGCAGGGTGAAACCGTCGAAGGCCGCCGGAAGTCGAGGGATGGCGATTTCGTTGCGGGTCACCCGGATGTCGCGGGCGTTGCGCCGCCCCCGGCCGTGCAGACCGCACAGACGCAAGGCGAGGCGAATCAGTCCATGCACCGAGTACCAGTTTTCGATGTGGAAGAAATTGCGCCCCAGACCGCCGAAGACCCGGCGCTCGAAATCCGCCTCCATGCCCAGACGCTGGTTCAGGTGGGCGGTGCCGACGCGCCGGCGCAACATGGACAACAGGGCGTCTTCGGTCAAAGCTCCGGTCATGGTCATTTTCCCTCGAAACGGGCGAGCGCTTCGCCGACGAGCGCCTCGGGATCGTCCTGATAGCGGGCGGAAAAATGGAACGGCACGAGGCGCTTGGCGCCGACACGCCGGCCGATGTCACCCGCCTGCCAAGCGGTCAAATGGTACTTCTGCCTGGCGGCTTCCGCCTGATCCTGGGCGAAGCCGGCCTCGATGTAAAGCCAGTCCACCCCGTCGAGCAGACGCTGCAACCGCTTCAGATTGGCGTCGCAATACAGGCAATCCACCACGTAACCGATTTTCAGGCCCGGCACGATCCGCAAGATCCGCGCCCTCAGCTCACCGAGGGTGAAGCGGCGCCGGTGCATTCCTTCCCGGTCGCGCCATTCGGCCACGATGGGGAAGTCGTCGGGCCGGCCCGCCAACACCGCCTGCTTCAGCGCCTGCAGCCACGGACCGGTGGGAACGCCCAACTCCGCCAGGCGGTTCTTCCAGATGTTGACGTGTTCGGTCTCTTCCAGAACGAAGGCCAAACAGGGAATCTTGTGATCGAGCACCGCGGCCCGAACCATCAACCCCGGTTCCCGCAACAGGACGCCCGCCTCCACCGGCATGGGCGCCAGCGGCTCGCAGGCGAACGCCCGACGGCAGCGGAAGCGGGCCCGGGACAGGGTCCTGCCGCCGTCCCATTCGTGGACCAGGAAAACCAGCTCCTCGGTGTAATTGTGCACCAGATTCCACGTATAGCCCCCCAGACGATGGCGGACGCGGTCGATGAAACCCGTCGGTCCGTAGAGGTGCAGTACCATGGCCCGGCCGAGGCAGATCCGCAACACGTAGTCGAAGCCGTAAAAATGGTCCATATGGGCATGGGAGACGAAAATATGACTCAGACGCAGCACTTTGCGCGGCGACAGAGCATGGATGTCCCCCAGGTCGAACAGGATGGCCCGTTTTTGGAACAGAAACTCGACGTAGAGGGCTGGATCCCCGAAGGGATCGTTGACCAGTCGGGGCTGGAAAGCGGGTTTCACAGGGCTTTCCGCCGTGTTCTCAGAATCCGCTCCAGGGGCAACGGCTCCCCCACGTGGCGGCCCTGGGCGTAATCCACCCCCAGCTCCCGCAATTTTTCCAATACCGCCCCGTCCTCGACCCATTCGGCCACGGTGCGTTTGCCGAGAATGTGCGCCACCTCGTTGATGGATCGCACCATGGCCAGATCCAGCGGATCCTGGCAGAGGTCGCGAACGAACTGACCGTCGATCTTCACCTCGTCCACCGGCAGGTGGCGCAGATAGGCGTAGGAGGACAGACCGGTGCCGAAATCGTCCAGGGCGAGCCGACAACCCAGGGCCCGCAGCCGCGCCAGAAACGGACGCGCCCGAGGCAGATCGCCGATCGCGGCGGTTTCGGTGATCTCGAAACACAGGCGCCCGGGCACCAATTGTCGGCTACCCCGCTCGATGAGCGCCAGCAGTTCCCCGTCCCCCAGCGACTGGCCCGACAGATTGATGGAATAGCTACTCTCATGGTCTGGAAAGCGAGCCAGCAGCGCCAGGGTCCGCGCCACCACCCAGCGGTCGATACGGACCATCAGGCGATAACGCTCCGCCGCCGGCAGGAATTGCCCCGGAGAGATCACCTCCCCGTCCGCCTCGTGAAGCCGCAGCAGGATTTCATAGCGCGGCCTCGTTTCCCCGCTTTCCCCCAAGGGCACGATCGGCTGAGCGTACAGACGAAAACGCGCCTTTTCCAGGGCCAACTCGATCCGGCTGACCCAATTCATCTCCCGGTCGCGTTGCCGCAGCGTCAGATCGTCACAACGATAAACGTGGATTTGATTGCAGCCCCGTTCCTTGGCCATGAAGCAGGCAGCATCGGCGCAACGGAGGGCCGCCTCCCAGTCGCCCATCGCCGGTTCGAGGACCACCAGACCGAAAGCGGCCCGGACCGGAAACACCCGATCTTTCCACGGGAACCGCCATCGTTCGAAGTACTGTCGGATCTGCCGCACTTGTGTCATCGCCCGGTCCAGATCACAACGGCAAAACAACCAGGCGAATTCGTCACCACCCAAACGCGCCACGCAATCACCGGCCTCCACCCTGCCGCGCAGCAACGCCGCCACCTGGCGCAGCAGTGCGTCCCCGGCGGCATGGCCGCAAGTGTCGTTCACCACCTTGAACTGGTCCAGGTCGAAATAACACAGCACATGGCGTTCGCCCCGTCTCACCCCGTCGAGGGCGGCGGTCAGGCGTTCCTGGAACTCGTAACGGTTGGCCAGACCGGTCAAGGCATCGTGACGGGCCTGGTGCTGCAACTGGCGCCGGGCCCGCTGTTTCACCAGACTCAGTCCGAGAAGAATCGCCACCTGCTCCAACAGACGGTCGTCGCGCGATTGCAGACGGGCGCCCGGCTTCAGGTGGAGCACCAGCCAACCGCAACAGGCTCCTTCGGCCCGAATGCACAACTGGACCACCGGCACGCCGTTTTCCTCCGTCTCCTGTTTCCAGGCGTTCCCGCGTCTATCGTCGTCCCGGTCCAACGGACAACAGGAAAGAGAAGGGAACGGCACATCGTCGAGCCCCAGGCTGGCGACCCGAACGTAATCCCCCGGCTGCTCCTCCCGTAACCAGACGGCGGCACGGGGCTGGAGGGGCAGGGCGGGAAAACCCGTCAGCAAAACCAACACCCGATGGAAGAAATCGGACGAATCGTCCAGTGCGGCCCTTAGAATGGCACCGAAAAGCCGTTCCTCCTCCGCCTTGCGCCGGGATTCCACCAGCATTTTCTCGAGGAAGATCACCGCCAGCAGCGCCAGGACGCTGACCAACAGTCCCGGCAACTCGTCCGGTGTGCCCCAGGTCAGGACGTGCCAGTCCCGGGTCTGCCTTTTCAGGGTCCAGGACTGGCGCAGCGTCATCAACAGCAGCATCGAGGCCAGAAAGCCGATACGCCAGTCCCGCAGGCGACGCCATACCAACAGCGCCCGGCACAGTGCCGCGATGCGGATGGCGATGGAAACGACGAGAACGAAGCTCACACGCTTCCCTTTATTTGCCGGGCTCCTCGAGGATCTTTCCGGACTCGGCGTCCACCCGGACATGACGCACCCGCCCGTCCGGCGTCAGCACCCGGATGACGTGCACCGTCCGTCCCTCCTCGGTGACGGTCTTGCCACCCAGAACACGCCCGTCGAACCGTTCCTTGACCCGTTCGGCCGCGGCTTCGAGATCCACCGTCGCCGCTGCAACGACGAGGGCGACCGCACTCAGGACCGTCAGCAAGATCGATTTCATCGCATAACCTCCAACTCTGCCGCCGCGTTCGCCAGCGCCGATCCCAACGACGTTCCCACCCGCCGCGCCAATCGCCGCCAGACGTCTTCCACCGGGGTGAAATCGACGACCCGCTCGGCTCCCACCACCTCGCGGGCCACGAGATCCACGTCCCCCAGCCCATCGGCCAGCCCCAGCTCGATGCTCTGGCTGCCGAGCCAGATCAGGCCGGAAAAGATCTTGGGATCGTCCTTAAGGCGATCGCCCCGTCCTTGTTTGACCGCTTCGATGAACTGGCGGTGGATTTCGTTCAGCAAACCCTGCAGATGGGCCCTTTCTTCCGGCTTGACCGGGGAAAAGGGATCCATCAGCGCCTTGTGTTCCCCCGCCGTCAACAGGCGCCTTTCGACACCGAGCTTGCGCAGGGCCTCGGTGAATCCGAAGCTGCTCATGAGCACGCCGATGGAACCGACGATGCTCGAGGGATTGACGTAGATCTCGTCGGCGGCGGCGGCGATGTAATAACAACCAGAGGCGCAGATGTCGCCGACCACCGCGATGACGGGCAGATCGGGCTTTTCCCGCTTGAGCCGGCGGATGGCCTGATAGACCATGGCGGCTTGGACCGGACTGCCGCCCGGTGAATTCATCTCCAGGACGATCCCCTTGGTGGCCTCGCTCTCCGCCGCCCGGCGTAAGCCCCGGATCAATGCGGTGGCATTGGCGGCGGAATCGGGAAGGATCATGCCTTTCACCCGGATCTTGGCGGTGACCGCCTCGCCGCCGGCAGGGAGCTCAAGCGGGAAAGGCTCGAGCAGCTTGACGGTCACCGCCACCAAGTAGGCGAAAAACAGAAACTTGAAGAAAACGTTCCAGCGCCGCGCCCGCCGCCGCTCCGCCACGCTCTCCAGCGCCAGTTTCTCCACCACCCGGCGTTCCCAGGAGGAAGCTTGCGTTTCAGGATCCTGTGTCATAGCGCCTCGTCGTCAAGTCAAAACCAATCATACGCCGAACGAGATGAACCCAAGCAGAATCTCGTCGATCGAGCACCAGCCATCTCCACTCAGGGGCGGTAGCGGATGCGATAGATCACCCCGCGCAGATCGTCGGAAACCAGCAGGGAGCCGTCGGGCAACGGCAGCAGGTCCACCGGCCGGCCCATCACCTTGCCGTCCGGCCGCAGCCAACCTTCGGCGAACACCTGTTCCTTCACCGGTCGGCCGTTTTCGAACACCAGCCGCACCACCCGGTAGCCGATGGGCTGGGAACGGTTCCAGGAACCGTGCTGGGCGACGAACAGGTTGCCCCGGTACGGTGCCGGAAACTGGGTGCCAGTATAGAAACGGATCCCCAGGGGGGCCACATGGGCGGGAAAACGCCAGGCCGGCGCCTCGAATCGGCGGCAGTCCACGTCCCTGCCGAACTTGGGATCAGGAATGTCGCCCCCGTGGCAGTAGGGAAAGCCGAAGTGGAGCCCGGGCCGGGGAGCGTGGTTGAGTTCGTCCGGTGGGCGGTCGTCGCCGAGCCAGTCGCGGCCGTTGTCGGTGAACCACAGGGTGCGGCTGTCGGGATGCCAGTCGAAGCCGACGCTGTTGCGCACGCCACGGGCGTAGATCTCGAAACCGGAACCGTCCGGATTCAGGCGCACGATGGTGGCGTAGATCTCCGCCGACTCGCAGACGTTGCAGGGGGCGCCGACGTTGGTGTACAACTTGCCGTCGGGGCCCAGGCGCAGATACTTCCAGCCGTGCCAGAGATCGCTCGGGAAACGGTCGAACACCACTTCCGGCCGGGGCGGACGGTCCAGCCGCCCGGCGATCTTCGGAAAGCGCAGAATCCGGGAAACTTCGGCCACGTACAGATCCCCCCGATGGAACGCCACGCCGTTGGGCATGGTCAATCCCTGGGCGATCAGGTATTTCTTCTCGGCCCGCCCGTCGCCGTCGAGATCCCGGAGGGCATACACCCTGCCGGCCTTGCGCGTTCCCACGTAGACCGTCCCGTCGTCTCCCAGCGCCAGGGAACGGGCGTCGGGAACGTCGCGGGCGTAGAGGTCGATGACGAATCCCGGCGGCAGCTTGATCGACCCGCTCACCGGATCGGTCAACGCCTGGGCGGAGGACAACCACACCGTGAAAAAGAGGGCTAAAATTCTCATGCGGACCTCCCCCTCAAGTTTTGGATCCGATCATTATCGGACGCACCGCGGCGATCGTCCACCCGCAACGGTCGCTGTGATACCTTAATGATAAAGGCTTCAAAGGCTTGAAATCCGAACGCCAAATCCTAATCTTCACCGTGACCAACCATCCTGGAGGCGATTGAACCCTATGTTGCGAATACTGCTGTTTGTAGCGACCAACGCGGCGATCCTGCTGATGATCAGCGTCCTGTTCCAATGGCTGGGACTGGGCACCTTCCTGGATCGTCAAGGCGTGCATCTGAACCTCGACGCCCTGCTGGTCATGTCGGCGCTCATCGGCATGACGGGATCGGTCATTTCCCTGGCCTTGTCCAAATGGATGGCCAAGACCTCCATGGGCGTCCACGTGATCGACCATCCCCAGAACCGCACCGAGGCCTGGCTGCTGTCCACGGTCGCCGAACTGGCGCAGAAGGCCGGCATCGGCATGCCGGAAGTGGGCATCTTCGCCAGTCCGGATCCCAACGCCTTCGCCACCGGCATGGACAAGAACCATGCCCTGGTGGCCGTCAGCACCGGCCTGCTGGAAACCATGGATGCCGACGAGATCGAGGCGGTGCTGGGCCACGAAATCAGTCACGTGGCCAACGGCGACATGGTGACCCTGGCCCTGGTGCAGGGGGTGGTGAACACGTTCGTGTATTTCTTCGCCACCGTGATCGGCCACATCGTGGACCGGACTCTGTTCCAGTCCCAGGACGAGGAAGGCGGTTACTACGGTTACGGACCCGCCTACTACGTCACCCAGCTGGTGGCGCAGATCTTCCTGGGGATTCTGGCCACCATCATCGTCATGTGGTTCTCGCGCTGGCGCGAGTTCCGCGCCGATGCCGGCGGCGCCCGGCTGGCGGGACGTCACAAGATGATCGCCGCCCTCGAAGCCCTGCGCCGCTATGCCGAACCGCGTGACCTGCCGGGGGAATTCGCCGCCTTCGGCATCAACGGCGCCATCGGCCGCGGGCTGGCCAAGCTGTTCATGAGCCACCCTCCCATCGAGGAACGCATCGAAGCCCTGCGGCAGATGCGCACCTGAGGAAAGGCGGCCCCGGCCGCCTTTTCCATCGATGGCGGTCAGGCGACCACCACCCGGTTTCTTCCCTGCCGCTTCGCCCGGTACAAGGCTTCGTCCGCCCGTTTGAGCATCTGTTCCGGCGTCTCCTCCGGATGATTCAGGCTCGCCACCCCGATGCTGGTGGTGATGCGCAAGCCGGCGGCGATGTCGCTGCAGTCCATGGTAGCGATCCGGTACAGAAGACGCTGAGCCAGCAACTCGGCTCCGCCGGGGCCGGTGTTGCTCAGCAGGATGACGAATTCCTCACCGCCGTAGCGGAAAATCATGTCGCTGGCGCGCACCGTCTGTCGCAGGCATTTGGCGATCTTGACCAAGGCGGCGTCTCCGGCCGCATGTCCATGGGTGTCGTTGATGCGCTTGAAATGGTCGACGTCGAGGACCAGGAGCGACAGGGGCGTGTGCTGGCGCTGGGAAAGCTTCCACTCCCGCTGGAAGGCGTCGGTGAGCGCCGTGCGATTGTAAAGCCCGGTCAGCGGATCGGTATAGGCGGAACGCAGGGCCTGGTAGTAAAGCAGGGCGTTACGCAAGGGATAGAGCAGATAGCACAGCAGCATTTCGAAGGATTGCAGCTCCTGCTCGCTGAAGCGCCGCCGCCGCATTAGAATCAATTCGCCCAGCTCCTGTTCCTCCAGGGTCAAGCGGTAACTGCAACTGTGCCGGGCCCGCTCGCCGCCCTGGACCTCCAGATTCAACGCCGGGTTGCGATAGCGAAACCCGTCGTGGGAAATCCAGGCGCGGATCTGCCGGCTGAACAACGGCAGCAGTTGACTGAGTTCGAGGGTGGTTTGTAACGCGCTCAGCAACGCCAACCGATCTTCCTGCGCCGGCGCCGGCTCGCGGTCGAAGGCAGGATTGCGAATCACCGCCAGATTGGCTCGTTCTTGTCCCATGACAGACCCCTGATGTTGTCCATTGCGGAAGCAATGTGCAAGGGACGACAAGCGATAACCGTGCCAATCGCTCTGGCCACTGAAAATCAACAAGTTAGAATTCGAAGCGGAAAATTTTTCCGCTCCGTCGAGATTTCGACAGGAAAAGGGGGCGGGAAATTGCCGCCGCCTACCACCGATCGCTTGAAGGGGACCGGAAAACCCAAATGGAGCGGTGTTGGCGCCTAAACCATGCCCAGTTGCAACTTGGCGGCTTCCGACATCATTTCCCGGGACCAGGGCGGATCGAACACCACATCCACCGACACTTCCCCGACGCCCGGCAAACGCTTGACCGCCATTTCCACGTCCTGCTGGATCACCGGGCCCATGCCACAACCAGGCGCGGTCAGAGTCATGACGATCTCCACCCGGTTCTTCCCGTCTTCGACCGGCGTGACCCGGACGTGATACACCAGTCCCAGATCGACGATGTTGACCGGGATTTCCGGATCGTAGATGGTCTTGAGCACCGCCCAGACGTTGTGTTTGACCGTCTCCGGATCGGTGCCTTCCCGAAGATCGGCGACGACCGGCGGCTCCTTGCCCAGGGCGTCGGCGTCGTTGGCGCTGATCCGCGCCATGGTGCCGTCCTCGGTCAGAACGGTATAACTGCCGCCCAGGGCCTGGTAAATGGTGACCAGCTCGTCCTTGTGCAGCTTGACCGGCATACCGTCGGGCACACGGACCGCCTCGACGTCGCGCTGGAGAACAATGCTTTCACCCTGACCGTAGTACATGACGCTCGTCCCGAAACGTGAACACCTGACCGCTGTACGGCCGGCTCGCCGGCCCCAGCAGATAAACATAGAGTTTTACTAAGGATTGAGGGCAGGTCAAGTCGTTTTCGGTTCCCGGAAAGGCGCGCCGGCGAATCGGACTCTCGACCGGGCCGGGAACCAGCACGTTGGCACGCAGGTTGCCGGACACCTGCCATTCCCTTCCCAGAATCCGCGCCAGCGCCTCCAAGGCCACCTTAGCCACGCCGTAGGCGCCCCAATAGGCCTCGGCCCGGCGGGCGGAAGAGTCGGAAGTGAACACCACGCTGGCGTCCTCGCTGCGCTGCAACAGCGGCAACAAATGATGCACCAGCAGATACGGGGCGTTGAGATTCACCTGAAGGCTTTCGAACCAGCGTTGGGGCGTCAGACAGGCCATCGGCTCCAGAAAGCCCAGATGGGCGGCGCTGTGCAGCAGGCCATCGAGCGCCGGATAGCGGTCCGCCAGGACGGCGGCCAATTGGCGATAGTGGTCCGGCGAAGCGCCCAGCAGATCCAGGGGAAACAGGCCGACGTCGGCCTCGGGCCGATGCGCCAAAATTTCGTCACGCAGGCGTTCCAGGGCGGGAACGTCCCGATCCAGCAGGATGACCCGAGCCCCGGAAGTGAGGCAGGCCTGCACTGCCACCTTCCCCAGGGCCCCGGCCGCGCCAGTGATCAGAATCGTCCGGCCGGCCAGGGTCGTCGGTTCCGGGTCCGGCAGCGTCAGCGCTTCCATCAATGGGCCAGGCTCGGAGAAGCCGCCGTCGTCAAAGCCGGCAGCGCCTCCCACAGGGCGAAGGACAAATCGGACGGTTCATCGACAACGATGTCGGCCCCCCAGGTTTCCGGATGATCTTCCGGGGCCAGATAGCCGTAGCGCACCGCCACGGTCACCATGCCGGCGCGGCGCCCGGCTTCGATGTCGCGCCGGGCGTCACCGATATAGACGCAACGGGCGGCCTCCGTCTGCGCCAACCGGCAGGCCAGCCACAGGGGCTCGGGATTGGGCTTGCCCAACGGGGTGTCGTCGCCGCACACCACACAGGCGGTACGGTCCAGCAATCCCATCCGGCGCAACAGGGGTATGGTCATGGCGCGGCGCTTGTTGGTGACGATCCCCCATTTCAGCCCCCGGGCCTCGATCTCGTCCAGCAATTGCGCCATACCGGGAAACAACTGGGTCCGGTCGCTGAGATGTTCGAGATACACCTCCCGCAACAGGGCTATCCGGCGGGCGAATTCCTCCTTGTCCTGCGCCTGCCCGAAAGCCAGGCGTACCATCCCCGGGGCCCCGTCGGACACCGCCAGGCGAATCACCGACTCGGCCAGCGGTTCCCTTCCCTCCCGCACCAGCACCGCGTTGAGGGCGTAGGCCAGATCCGGCAGGGTGTCCAGCAGGGTGCCGTCCAGATCGAACAAAACGCACTGCAGGATCATGACACCTTCTCGAACGCCATCAGATAATTGACCTCGATGTCGCGGCCCAGGCGAAACCGCCGGGTGATGGGATTGTACTCGACGCCGCGGACGGCCAGAGGCGCCAGATCCACCGCCCGCGCCCAGGCCGCCAATTCGGAAGGACGGATGAATTTCTCGTACTCGTGGGTTCCCTTGGGGATGAGGCGCAACAGGTATTCCGCGCCCACGATCGCCATCAGGAAGGACTTGAGGTTGCGGTTCAAGGTGGAGAAGAACACCTTGCCGCCCGGTTTGACCAGGCGGGCGCAGGCGGCCACCACCGACGCCGGCCGCGGGACGTGTTCCAGCATCTCCATGCAGGTGACCAGATCGAAGGATTCCGCCTCGCGCTCGGCCAGTTCCTCGGCGCTGATCCGTTCGTATCTCACCTTGTCCACCCCCTGCTCCAAGGCGTGCAGTTCCGCAATGTCCACCAGTTCCGCGCTCAGATCGATCCCAAGCACCTCGGCCCCTTCCCTGGCCAGGGCCTCGCTGAGAATGCCGCCGCCACAGCCCACGTCCACGATGCGCTTACCCGCAATATCGGCCAGTTCACGGATAAATTGAATCCGCAGGGGATTGACCCGGTGCAAGGTCCACAGCTCGCCGTCGGGATCCCACCAGCGTTCGGCCTTGCCGGAGAATTTTTCGATTTCTTCGGGATAGACGTTTTCTTGATGCATTTTTCCTGCGATGAGTTGCGAACCGCGTTCAGGGCACG
>Ga0256839_1004224_pt1 | contig 14207 bp, 8 predicted proteins | sample 354166metaG_FD_185968 | JGI IMG/M metagenome (GOLD analysis project Ga0256839, IMG submission 185968) | Hydrothermal vent microbial communities from Mid Atlantic Ridge, Atlantic Ocean - 354-166 | ecosystem: Environmental > Aquatic > Marine > Hydrothermal vents | place: Atlantic Ocean: Mid... | reverse complement strand
CCTACTTCTGGCATGGTTTTGTCCTGGAATGGGGCGAATTTCAAGATACAAGGGCGAGGCTCCCGCCGAGCCGAAGCAGCGGAAAAGAGTGTTGGTTTTGTTGGGCGTTTTCTCACAAGGGAACGCCTCCAGCACAAACACAATAATCATTGATAGCACGCTAAACACGTACAAAGCCGGCGGAGGAGAGACGTTTTTACTTGGCTCTCCCCGGGCTAAAGCCCGGGGCTCGCCGGAGCTGCCGTTTCAAAAAACCGCATGCTCGCCGGAGCGGCCGGGCCGGGCAAGAAACGGCACCGGGCCTAGCAGGCTGCGGCGCGCAGCCGGCGGAAGAAACGCCACGAGATTCCTGAACCCACGTTCCCACATGGACAAGCAAGCCTTCCTGCAGCAGGTGGCCCGGGCCGTGGGCCAGGGCAAGCGCTATCGGGTGCAAACGCCGCAGCCGCAAACGCCTCAGCGGTTGACGCTTTCCCGGCAAGAAGCCGTCGAGCGCTTCTTGAGCGAAGTGGAACAACTCGGCGGTGCGGCGGCTCGTTGCCACAGGCCCGAGCAAGCCGTGCAACAGGTGCTTCGCTGGCTGAAGGATCACCAGGTGCAAAGCGTCCTTTGTTGGGAGCACGGGGTGCTGAAGCGCCTGGGCCTGGAGCAAGCCCTGGCAGCCAAGGGACTGGAAGTGTGGTCGCCTGCGCGGCTGCAAGCCTTGGAGCCTCCGCAGCGCAAGGAGGTGCTCTTTTCCGCCGGGGCGGGCATAACGGGCGTGGAGCTGGCCGTGGCCGAAAGCGGCACCGTGGTGCTGCCGGCCTCGCAGCAGCAGTTCCGCACCGCAAGCCTGCTGCCGCCGGTAGCCGTGGCCGTGGTCCAGGCCCGGCAAGTGGTGGCCGACCTGTTCGACCTGTTCGACCACTGGAGCGAGCCGGAAAAACTCCCCGCCCACGCGGCCCTGGTTACCGGACCGAGCAAAACCGGCGACATCCAGCTTCAGCTCACCACCGGCGTGCACGGTCCGGGACACTGGTACGTGCTGCTTTGGGAGGAAGAAGAGCCCTAAGAGAAAAACTAAACCAAGCGGACCGACCACAAGCCGCCAGCTTTCGGCTGGCAGAAAACGGCGAGCCGCCAGCTTCAGCTGGCGGAGAAATATTGGCAAACCGGCGCTTCATTTGGCTCTCCCCGGGCTAAAGCCCGGGGCTCGCCGTCGCTGCCGCTCCAATGCGAGAAAAACACACCACCGCGAGCCGGGAGCGTAAGCTCCCGGAGATGAAATTAAATTATAGGTGCACGATTGCCACGCGCTCCGTGGGCTTACGCCCACGGCTCGCAGATGCAAGAACAAGCGCCTTCGGCCAAAGCAACCGCATGCTCGCCGATGCGGCCGGGTCGGTGCAACTGCACGCACTGCTTCTTGCGCGCCCCTGGCGATAACCAACCGAAGAAACCCCAACAGTCCCAAGCGAGCTGACCATGAAACTGGCCTACTTCGACTGCCTGAGCGGAATCAGCGGCGATATGACCCTGGGTGCCCTGGTCGATCTGGGCGTGCCGCTGGAGGTGCTCCAGCGGGGGATCGATTCCCTGGGATTGCCCCGTTGCCGCTTGGAGGCCCGGGAAGTAAAACGCCACCACTTTCGGGCGATTCATGTGCAGGTGCACACGGCCGAGGAGCACCATCATCGTCACCTAAGCCAGATCGAGCAGATGATCCGCTCCAGCGGCTTGCCGGAGCCGGTGCAGCAGACGGCCCTGGCCATTTTCCGCCGCTTGGGCCAGGCCGAGGCCAAGGTGCATGGGACCACGCTGGAAAAGGTGCATTTTCACGAGGTGGGGGCGGCCGATTCGATTGCCGACATCGTGGGCACGGCCATCGGCCTGCATCAGCTGGGCGTGCAGCACGTGGAAGCCTCGCCGGTGCCCACCGGCTGCGGCACGATCCAGATCGCCCACGGCACGGTCACCGTGCCGGCTCCGGCCACGGCCGAGCTGCTGCGGGGAGTGCCGCTTCGGCCCAGCCAGGTGGAGGCGGAGCTGACCACGCCCACCGGGGCGGCCATCCTGGCCGCGCTGGCCCGGGGCTTCGGCCCCCTGCCGCAGATGACGCTGCGGGGGATCGGCTACGGGGCCGGCACGCGCCAGTTGGCCCAACAGCCCAACGTGCTGCGGATCCTGCTGGGAGAAACCCAGGCCGAACCGGGGCCCTGGCAGGAAGAGTGCCTCTGGCAGCTGGAAGCCACGGTGGACGACAGCACCGGAGAGCTGCTGGGCCACGCGGTGCAGCGGCTGCTGGAGCTGGGGGCCCTGGAGGCCTACTGTGTGCCGGTGGTGATGAAAAAAAGCCGCCCGGGGACGTTGCTGGTGGTGCTATGCCGGCAGGAGGAGCTCCGGCGGCTGCAAGCGGCCGTGTTCGAGGAGACCACCACGCTGGGGCTGCGCCGCTTTCCGGTGCAGCGGAGCAAGCTGCCGCGGGAGGAGGCGTCGGTGTCCACCCCTTGGGGTCAGGTGCAGGGCAAGCGCTACCGCACCCCCGGCGGAGCGGAACGCTTCGCCCCGGAGTTTGAGCACTGCCGCCGCGTGGCCGAAGCGGCCGGGGTGTCGCTGCGGCAGGTGTACGAAGCGGCCTTGGCGGCGTTCGGCTCCCAGGGATAACCGCGCTTCGCAGGTGGCCCGAGACCGACTGGGGAGTTTTCGATCAATCCACGCCGGCTTGGGTTTTGCGGGCCTTGCTCATCACCCGCAGTACGGCCTTGCCCAGAAACACCACGGCGTCGTTCCAGTTTTTGTGGCTGACGGCTTGCAGGGCCTGCTCCTGGAGTTGCTCCACTTCTTTCCAGCAGACTTCCCAGCGGTCTTCGGCGGCCGCATGGCAAAGGTCTTTCAGGATTTTGTGGAGTTGTTCCACGAGGTCCTCGTCGGCCTGGGCGGAAGCTTCGGTGTAAGGGCCGTGCCCATGCAGCAGGGGCTTGCGGCGTTTTCGCCGGGGTTTGTCTTTTGCGGAGAAGAACCACCCCTTGGCGGCAAGTCCCAGGGCCAAGCCAATGACGGCTCCTCCCACGGTGGCCACCAGTCCTTCCGGCAGGGGGAGCGGCTTGCCCCAGGCCACCAGTCCCCCGCAGCCGGCCCCCAGCAGCAAGCCGGCCAGCGGCACCAGCCAGCCTTGGGCGGGCTTTTCCTCGCCCAGGTCGCTCTCCTGCACGGCCCCGGCTCCCCCCAGGGCAAAGGGGACTTCGATGGCCACCACGGTGATGTTATCCGGGCCACCACCGTGCAGGTTGGCCAGGTGGACGAACAACTGGGCGGCTTCCTCCAGGGAGAACAAGCGGAGGATGACGGCGATCCAGTGGTCGCTCAGCTGGCCGCTGAGCCCGTCGGAGCAAAGCAAGAAGCGGTCCCCGGGCAGGACCTCGAAGGGGCCTTCGATGTCCACTTCCACGTCCGGGTTGGGGCCCAGGGAGCGGGTGATGATGTTTCGGGGGATTCCCGGCCCTACGTCGATCTGGCCGTGTTCTTTCAGTTCCCAGACCAGGCTATGGTCCCGGGTCAGCTGTTCCAGCTTGTTCCCCCGCAGCCGGTAGGCCCGCGAGTCCCCCACATGGCCCAGCAGCGCTCCTCCAGGGTAGAGGGCCAGTGCGGTGCAGGTGGTGCCCATCCCTTGGAAGTCGAAGTTTCGGCTCCCTTTGCGGTGGATGGTTTCGTTGGCGTCTTCGATGGCTTGTTTGAGGGCCACGGGGGCGGAGATGCCCGGTTGCACTTTCTGGTAGGCCAGGGGGATGTCTTCGGCGGCGATCTTGCTGGCCAGCTCCCCGGCCGCATGGGCACCCATGCCGTCGGCCACCAGGAACAAGTGTCCGCGATGCTCCCACACGTCGGGCTGGTGGGCCAGCACGCAGGCATAGGCGTCCTGGTTGCTTAGCCGGCGCAGACCGATGTTGGTCCGTTCGGCAAAGGAGACCAGGGGAGGATGGGCATCCTGTTGGTCCATACCGGTAACCGTCTTCGAAGCGCACTGCTGCGGCATCTGTGGATTGTAATCGTTGGAGTTTGCCCAAGGCAACAAAACGCCTCTGCGGGATTTCCGGCCACGGGGGGAGTTGCTGGCGGCAGCTGGGGAGTTTCCGGCGACGGTTGCGATTTTTCCCTGGCTGGGCTAGGTTGGATGGCGTGTTGGATCGACCACTTTCTTCGGATGACTCCACTCTCAGTGCAAAGGGGAAGACGATGAATCGCGCTTGGTGGTGTGCCTGGGCGGTCGGATGTGTGTTGCTGGCAGGTCTTTCCTTGGCCAAAGCGGCCCCGCCGCAAGCAAAGTCCAAAGCCCCTTCGGCCCAGGAGTTGATGGTCCGCGCCCACGCGGCCCGGGCCACCTGGAAAGACTTTCCCGGCTTCGAGGCCGAGGTGGTGCTCGTGGTGGAGAACAAGCGGGTGCAGCGCAAGCTCACCGTGACGGCCGAGCTGGAAGTGCAATGGGACCAGCCGCTGCCGCCGGAGTTTGCCGCTGCCGGGCGGCGGCTCCTTTCGGTGGTACAGCACCGGCAAGCCAACGAGGGCCGGGAATACGATGTGGAGTTTGTGCCGGAAAAGGGGCGTCATCCCCTGGGGCGGCTGATCCGCTTCAACAACGACGCCATGCACAGCCAATATCGGATTCGGGGAGAGCTGATCACGCAAGTGTCGCGGCAGACCGAGCGGGGGAGCTTTACCATCACCGTGTTGCAGGCGATCCGCAACCGGGAAAAGAAGTACCTCCCCCGAGTCTACACCGTCAGTTTCTTCGGCAAGCCCTCTGCCGAGGGGGATTCGCCACCAGCCGCCTCGGTCCGCAGCAGCATCGTGGTGATGCTGGACTGGGAGCGAGTCGGCCGCTGGGACCTGCCGCGGCGGATTCGCAGCGTCACGGCTGGTTCTTCGGGCGTGAAGATGGAAGTGATCCGCCTGCAAAACCACCGCTTGCTGCCACAGGGCCAATGACACGTCTCGGCCCGCAGCAAAGTACAGTAAAATAGAGAGTGCGTGCCCGGCGCTGCCTCCCGAGCAAGAAAGCGGTGCCGGGCGGTGGGTTTTGGCCATGAGAGGTTTTCTGGTGGTCCGGGGCCAGCCGGCGCGCAAGCCGATTTCTTGGCGAGCCACCGGAAGGGTAACGCGGCGCCGCCGGAGAAGACGCAACCAGAATGTCCCAACACGATCGGCAAGCTCCCGAGCAGCACACTTCCCCGGCCGATGGCCCCGCTGCGCCTTCGCCTTCCCGGATGCAGCGGGTGCGGGCTGCGTTGCTACCGGGCGGGATTCTGCTGGCCGGGGTGTGCGTGTTCAGCGTGTTGTGGCTGTTGCGGGAAGCTCCCGGGCGGCGGCAGCAAGGAAGCGACCGCGTGCTGGTGCAAACCGCCACCGTGCCCCAGCCGGTGTTCCAAATCCCCATCCGCCTCCACGGCGTGGTGATGCCGCCGGAGGAGATTCAGGTGGGGGCCGAGGTGGCCGGCCGCATCGTGGAGAAAACGCCCGAGTGCCGCGCCGGCAACTACGTGGAAAAGGGGACGCTGCTGCTGCGGATCGATCCGCGAAAGTACCGCCTGCAAGTGGAACAGCTCCGCTTCCAACTGGAGCAGGTGGCCGCCGAGCTGAGCCAGCTGGACGTGGAAGAAAAAAACCAGCAAGCCCTGGTCACCATCGCCCAGGAAGAACTCAAGCTGGCCCGACGCGAGCTGGAACGCCTCGACGCCCTGGTCAAAAAGAACGTGGTGACCGAGGGTCAGCGGGACGAAGCGGCCCGGGCCGTGGTCCAGGCCGAAAACCGCCTGCAAGGGGTGGTCAACACGCTGGAGCTGATCCCCGTGCGGCGAAAACGCCTGCGGGCCCAGCAAAAGCTCCTCCAGGCCCAGCTCCAGGGAGCCGAAACCGACCTGGCCCGTACCGAAGTCCGCGCCCCGGTCTCCGGCCTGATCATCGCCGAGCTGGTGCAGGTGGGGGACGTGGCCCAAGTCTCCGCCCCCCTGCTGCGGATGATCGACAACTCCACCATGGAAGTACGCTGCCACCTGGAGATGCAGCACCTGTACTGGATCTGGGGGACGCTGAAGGAGCAACCGGGGCAGGTCCCCCCGGACCGCTACTACGAAGTGCCCCCCACCCCGGCCGTGGTGGAGCTTGCTATCGGCCCCCGCCGCTACCGCTGGGAGGGGGTGTTGAGCCGTTACGAGGCGGGCCAGATCGACTCCCGCACCCGCACGGTTCCTTGCCGGGTTCGGGTGCCCCGGCCGCGACGTCGCCTGGGCGAAGGCCCTCCGGCCCTGATGCGCGGCATGTTCGTCACCGTGGTGCTGCAAGTGGACACCAAGGTGCCGCTGTACCGGCTGCCGGCGGCCGCTTTGAACCCGCCCGATACGCTCTGGGTGGTGCAGGAGAACAAGCTGCACGAGGTGCGCGTGGAGGTGGTGCAGGCGGATCGGCAGTCGGTGCTGGTGCGGGCGGCCCCGGAGCAGCTCCAGCCGGGGTTGCCGGTGGTCGTCTCCCCCTTGCCGGTGGCCTATGAGGGGATGGAAGTGGAGCAGTTGCGCAGCCGGCCCTCCCCGCCGGAAGCCGCCCCCGGGGAGGCTCCTCCCCGGGCAAAGGCCCCTGGGGCCGAGTAACCTCAACCCGCGATTCGTTCCCCGAGCCGAAACGTATGCGAGCCATCGTTCGCTGGGCGGTCCGCAACTCCCCGGCCATGAACACGCTGTTGGTGGCCCTGCTGCTGGTGGGGTTCGGCTCGGTGTTTCTGTTGCGGCGGGAGTCGTTTCCCAACTTCGACATCGACATCGTGCTCTGTTCGGTTCCCTATCCCGGCGCCACCCCGGAGGAAGTGGAGCGGGGCATCTGCCAGAAGATCGAAGAGGCCGTGCGGCCCATCGCCGGGGTGAAAAAAGTCACCGCCGTGGCCCAGGAAAATGCCGGGTTTGTCATCTGCGAGCTGCAGGCGGAGGTGAGCGATCCGCAGCGGGTGCTGGCCGACATCCGCTCGGCAGTGGACCGCATCCCCAGCTTCCCCGAAAACGCCGAAGACCCGGTGGTGCAACTGCTCACCATCCGCAACCCGGCCATCAAAGTGTCCGTGGTGGCCCCTGCAGGCGCCGACCCCCACGACTTGCGCACCCAGTGGCAACTGCGGGCGGTGGCCGAGCGGGTGCGCGATCGGTTGCTGATGCTGCCTGCGGTTTCTTATGCCGAGATCATCGACGGCCGCCCCTACCAGATCGACGTGGAGATTCCCGAGGAGACGCTCAAAAAGCACGGGCTCACTCTCCAACAAGTGGCCCAGCGGCTGCGCCAAGAAAACGTGGAGCTGCCCGGTGGGGTCATTCGCACCCGGGGGCAGGAGCTGCTGCTGCGAGGAAGCAACCGGCACTACTGGGGGGCCGAAATCGCCAAGCTGCCCGTCATCACGCTCCCCGACGGCGTGGTGCTGACCGTGGGGGACTTGGGGCGGGTGCGGGACGGGTTCGAGGACATCCCTCGCTACTCCCTCCTCAACGGCCGCCCGGCCCTGACCATCCAGGTGAGCAAAACGGCCGACGAAGACATGCTGGCCATCACCGACCAGGTGCACCGATTCGTGCAGAACCACCCTCTGCCGCCGGGCTATCACCTGGTGGCCTGGGACGATCAGTCCAAGATGGTCCATGACCGGCTCTCGCTGCTGACGCGAAACGGCATCCAGGGGCTGGTGCTAGTGTTCCTGACGCTGCTGGTGTTTTTGCAACTGCGGCTGGCCTTCTGGGTGGCCGTGGGCATTCCTATCTCGCTGCTGGGCACCTGCGCGGTGATGTGGGCCACGGGGGATACGATCAACATGCTGACCATGTTCGCCTTTTTGATGGGGCTGGGCATCGTGGTCGATGACGCCATCGTGGTGGGCGAAAACGTCTATGCCCACCGCGAGCAGGGCAAGTCGTTCGTGCAGGCGGCCATCGACGGCACGGCCGAGGTGGCCCCCAGTGTGATCAGTTCGGTCAGCACCACGATCATCGCCTTCATGCCGCTTTTTTTCGTGACGGGGATCATGGGCAAGTTCATCGCCTGCTTGCCCGCCGTGGTCATCTCCATGCTTACCATCTCGCTGCTGGAGAGCCTGATGGTGCTCCCCTGCCACCTGGCCCACTCCGGCCGTGAAGCCCCGGGGCGGCTCCAGCGGTTCCGGCAATGGGTGGAGCGGGGGCTGTTCGGTTTCATCGACAAGGTGTATCTGCCGCTGCTGCGCCGCGGGCTGCGGCGGCCGATGGTCGTCTATGCCGGGGCGGTGGCGTTGCTGCTGGCCGCCGCCGGGTTGGTTGTTGGCGGTATCACCCCCTTTGTGCTGTTCCCCAAGCTGGATGGGGATGTGATCGTCTGCCGCATCACCTTTCCCAACGGCACCCCCGCCCAGGTGACCGACCAGGCCACCGCCCGGCTCGAAGCGGCCATCCGCCAGGTGGCTCAGGAGCTCAAGCCCCAGTACGGTGAAGTGGTGCGGATGGTGTATCGGGCCGTGGGGAGCCAGACGCAGGACGGGTTGATGGCCGGGGCACCGCGGATCATCGGGGGGCATGCCGGGGAGGTGTGGGTGCAGCTGAAGGAAGTGGAGAACCGGGGCGGACTGGCCGCCATGGAGCTGATCCAGCGCTGGCGGCGAAAAGCCGGACGCTTTGCCGGCGTGGAGCGCATCCGCTTCGCCACCTCCAGCATCGGCCCGGGCGGAAAGGCCATCGAGTTCAAGGTGCTGGGCGAAGACCCCCGCCTGCTGGAACAGGCCGTCCAGTTCTGCAAGCAACGCCTGGCCAAGTACCAGGGCGTGCACGACATCAGCGACGACAACGAGCCGGGCAAGCTGGAGATCCGCTTGCGGGTGCGGCCCGAGGCGCAAAGCTTGGGCATCGACCAGCAACAGCTGCTCTCCACCGTGCGGGCAGCCTTCTACGGCGTGGAGGTGCAACGGCTGCAACGCGGACGCCACGAAGTGAAACTGATGGTCCGCTACCCCCCCGAGCAACGACGCTCCCTGGGCGACCTGGCCAACATGCGGGTGCGGCTGCCCGATGGGGCCGAAATCCCCCTGCACGAAGTGGCCGAAGTGAGCATGGGCCGGAGCTACGCCGAGATCAACCGCGTGGACCAGCTACGCTCCATCACCGTCACAGCCGACGTGGACGAAGCCGTGGCCAACGCCAATCGCATCCTCAACGACTTCCAGGCCTCCGTGCTCCCCGAGCTGAAAGAACGCTTCCCCGGAGTGAGCATCCGCTGGGAAGGGCAACGGGAACAACAAAAAGAGTCCCTCAACAGTCTCTTCGAGGGCTCCATCGTGGCCCTGTTCGCCATGTTCGTGCTGTTGACCTTCGAGTTCCGCTCCTGGCTGCAACCGGCCATCATCTTTGCGGTGATTCCCTTCGGGCTGGTGGGAGCCATCCTGGGGCACCTGGTGATGGGCATGCCGCTGACCTTGTTCAGCTTCTTCGGCCTGGTGGCCCTCACCGGCGTGGTGGTCAACGATTCGATCGTGCTGATCGATTTTATCAACCACCGCCGTGAAGAAGGGCTCCCCTTGCAGGAGGCCCTGCTGCAAGCGGCCAGCCGAAGATTCCGCCCGGTGATGCTCACCTCGGTGACCACGATCATGGGCCTGATGCCCATCGTGCTGGAACGCTCCTTGCAAGCCCAGGTGCTGATTCCGATGGCCATTGCACTGGCCTTCGGACTGGCCATGTCCACGCTGTGGGTGCTGGTGCTGGTGCCGGTGCTTTATCAAACCGTGGCCCGGCGACTGGAAAAACAACGCCTGGCCGCCCATGAACTGGCCTAGTGCTTCTCCATCGGCGAGCCGCGTGCGTAAGCACGCGGTTTTTCAGATGTACAACGGCTGTGTTCTGCTCGAAACACCGGGAGCTCGTGCTCCCGGCTTGCCGAAGAACCGCCGGCTCACGCCGGCGGCTCGCCAAGCCCACAAGCCTCCACGCCTCCAAGCTCTCCGCCGACTGAAGTCGGCGGCTCGCCGGTTGCAAGAATTCGCGTTTATTCTTGCCTGGTGCGAAAGCACCACCGCAAGACCCACGCCCCACGACCCAAGACCTCGGAGCGGCTGCTCCGGCGCACGGCGCAGGCCGCGCGGCGCAAGCCGATTCTTGCTGGGCCTAGATCACTGTCCCTTCGGGGATCACCGCCCCCTTGGTCACCACCACGATCCCGTCCCGGATCTGGTAGGCGGGCGTTTCCTGGCCGTTTTCTATTGCCTGGCGGTTCTGGATTTTCACGTTCGGACCGATTTGGCAGTTTTTGTCCACGATGGCGTTTTCGATCACCGAGCCGGGGCCCACCTGCGGCACGGGCCCGCCGGGACCGCTGCGGTCCGGGTAGAAGTCCGAGCCCATGAGGATCGAGTTGCGGATCACCGCCTCGCGCCCAATGCGGCAGCGCAGCCCGATGACACTGTTCTCGATCACCGCCCCGGCCTCGATCACGCAGCCGTCGGCAAGCAGCGTGTTGCGCACCCTGGCCCCCAGCACGCGCGACGGGGGCAAAAAACGCGGTCGGGAGTAGATGGGCAACTGCTCCAGGTGCAGGTCAAACGGGGGCTGCGGCCCGGCCAGGGCCAGGTTGGCCTCGTAGAAGGAACCGATGGTGCCGATGTCTTCCCAGTAGCCGTCGAACAGGTGGGCCTGCACATGCCGGGTGCGGATCGAGGCCGGAAAGATCTCCTTGCCGAAGTCCTGGTAGTCGGTCTTTTCCAGGGCGTCCACCAGCGTTTGCCGGTTGAACAGGTAAATGCCCATGCTGGCCAGAAATCGCTCCTGGCTGGTGTCCACGCCGCGTTGGGCCAGCAGTTGCTGATCCACCCGCACCAGCTCCAGCTCCTCGTCGGTTTGCGGCTTTTCCAAAAAACCGGTCACCCGGCCCGTGGAGTCCACCCGCATGACGCCCAACTGCGAGGTCTTTTCCCGGGGGACGGCCAGGGCGGCGATGGTCACATCGGCCCCCGAGTCCACGTGGGTTTGCAGCATCTGGCGGAAGTCCATCCGGTAGAGCTGGTCGCCGGAGAGGATCAAGGCATAGTCCACCCCGGGCTGCTGGAGGTATTGCAGGTGCCGGCGCACGGCGTCGGCGGTGCCCTGGTACCAGTCGGCCCCTTGGAGTGTTTGCTGGGCGGCCAGGATTTCCACGAACCCGCCGGAGAAGGGGTCGAAGTTGTAGGTCATGCGGATGTGCCGGTGCAGGCTCACCGAGTTGAACTGCGTGAGCACGTAGATGCGATTGAACCCGCTGTGCAGGCAATTGGAAAGCGGGATGTCCACCAGGCGGTACTTTCCGGCCACGGGCACGGCGGGCTTGGAGCGGAACTTGGTGAGCGGATAGAGCCGCGTGCCGCGGCCGCCGCCCAGGACGAAGGTGAGCAGTTGTTCCATGGTGGCAAAGGTCTCCTGCCGAAACAGTAAAGTCATGCTCCTTCAGCGAGGCTGTCGCACCGGCCCGGGCGGACTTGTCACCTCCCGGGCATGCTCCCCCCGAGAGGGTGCCGGTCAGAGAAGCAAATCCCGTTCCGTTTCGCCAGCTGCGGCCCGGCTCGCCCCGGGCGAAAACGGCGGCTACGGGGGCTTCACCGCGGCCAGCAGGAACGAAGGGTTCAGAGCGTCGAACCGCACGCGTTCCATCTGGTAGGTGCCGCGGGCCACCTGCACCAGCCACACCTGCACGTCGCCGGCCTGCTGGTGCAAAAAGGCGTGCAGCTGGCCCACGTTCTCCACGCTGGCCACGTTGACCACCATCCGCCCGCCCGGCTTCAGCCGCCGGTAGGCCTGTTCCACCAGCAGGCTCACCTGGCGGCCGGTGCCGCCGATGAAGACGGCATCCGGGTCGGGCAACTCGGCCCAGGCCTCCGGCGCCCGGCCCAGCACTGCCACCAGGTTCGACACCCCGAACCGCTCGGCGTTGGCCTGGATCAGGCGATGGTCGTCCGGGTCCATTTCGATGGCATAGACGGTGCCGTCGCGGGCGATCTGGGCCGCCTCGATGGAGACCGAGCCGCTGCCGGCCCCCACGTCCCACACCACGCTCCGCGGGCCCAGATCCATTGCGGCCAGGGCCATCGCTCGCACCTCGGCCGGGGTAATCAGCCCTTGCTTGGGCTTGGACTGCAGGAACATCTCGTCCGGGTTGCCGAACAGCCGCCGGCCCACCTGTTCCCGGGGGCGATCGGGGGCCTCGGGCTTGCGGACCAGGATGACCACGCACAAGGGGGCAAAGTCCCGCTGGGCGATCTCCTCCAGCGAGCCGACGGTGACCCGCTCGTCCGGCGAGCCCAGGTTCTCGCACACATAGGCGTCAAAGTAGTCGATGCCCCGGTCCAGCAGCGTTCGGGCCAGGCGGCGCGGGGGGCAGGCTTCGGTGGGAAACAGCCCTACCTTCTCGGCCACGCGAATCTTGTCGATCACCGCCTCCAGCGGGTGGTTGGCCAGGTTGGTCAAAAACGCTTCTTCCCAGCTCTCTTTCACCCGGGCGAAGGCCAACTGCATGGTGCTCACGTGCGGCACCACCTCGAAGCGGTCCTTGCCCAGCCGGTCCCAAAGATAACGCGCCACCCCGTAAAACAGCGGGTCGCCGGTGGCCAGCACCACGATCCGCTCCTGGGGATTTTCGGCGATCAGGCGGACCACTTGGGCCAGGTCGTCGTCGGTGACGCGGCGCTGCTCCGGGGAAACCGGCACCAGCTGCAGCGTGTGCTCATCGCCCACCAGCAGCGTGGCCTGCTCGATCAGCTCGCGGGCCGTGGCCGTCAGCCCCGAAAGCCCATCATCGCCGATCCCGACGATGTACACCTTTTGCGGGGAACTCAATCCGTGGCTCCTTGCGGCAGCAGAAGACGGTCGGGGGGGTGTGCAGCAAGCAGCGGTCTTTGCGGATTCTAAAACAGCCGCGGCACGGGGAAAAGTGGCCCGCTCGGGGAGGGATGGAGGCTTGGGGGCTTGGAGGGATGGCGAGCCGCCCACCGTTAGCCCGCGGAGGAGCGTGCGCACGTCAGGGCTTGAGTCGTGGGTCTTGGGTCTTGAGGAGCCCCGCACGTTAGTGCGGGGAGGCGGCAGGGCCGCAGCCACTGGGAGCTTCCGCTCCGTTGCAAAAAAGGCGTCAACTTGCACAACCAAGAGCCCCCCGCGTCAGCGGGGGGAGAAGAACACGGCGTGCGCCATGCGACTTGCAGCTTGGCCGTTGCGCCGGAGCTTCCGCTCCGAGACAAGAACAAGCGCTAATTCTCACACCAAACGGCGAGCCGGGAGCACGAGCTCCCGGTTGCTTCAAACAAAGCAGTTACCGCTGCCGCTAAAAACCGCGTGCTCACGCACGCGGCTCGCCGGAGCTTCCGCTCCGCAGCTAGAACAAACGCTGATTCTCGCTTATATCGGCCAGCCGCGCACCGTCAGCCCGCGGAGAACGGCTCGCGGCCAGAAAACCGCCGCCGCGGGTCAAGTCCGCAGCATCCACCAACCGATATACGACTACGGAGAAAACCGCGCCGAGAAAGCACCTCCTGGGCCGACGTCTCACCACCCGGAAACAACGGAAACGCGCCAATGGCCGAAGGCCGAAGCTCTTTGCGCAGGGTGTGGATTGCCGGGGCCGCCACGCTGGCGGGGTTTGCCCTGTTGTTTTGGGCCGTGGCCCACTCGCTCCGCGAGCAAATGCTCCACTCTCCCCGGTTCCGCGTCCAGGCGGAAAACATCGTGTTGGAGCCCTCCCCCCCGGCCTGGATCCATCGCCCGGTGGTGCAGGAGGTGATCGACCATGCCCGCTGGGAGGAACCGCTCTCGGTGCTCGATGCCCAACTGGCCAAAAAACTCTACGAGGCGTTCTCGCTCCATCCCTGGATCGCCCGCGTGGAGCAAGTGGTGCTTCAGGCCGGTCCGCGGGTGCGGGTGCAGGTCCGCTACCGCAAGCCGGTGCTGATGGTGGAAGTTCCCGGCGGGCTCTTTGCTGTGGATCAGCAGGGGGTGCTGCTGCCCAGCGAGGATTTTACGCCGGAACAGGCCGCCGGTTTTCCCCGCCTGGGCGGGGTGCGCAGCCGGCCCTCGGGGCCACCGGGCACGCCTTGGGGCGACCCGGCCGTGCAGCAAGCCGCATGGGTGGCCAGCCAACTGGCCGACGTGTGGCACGCCTGGGGGCTTTATCGCCTGGTGCCCCGCCGACCCCCGAAAACAACCCAAAAGCAGGCCGCCACCTCC
>Ga0256839_1004223_pt1 | contig 14207 bp, 7 predicted proteins | sample 354166metaG_FD_185968 | JGI IMG/M metagenome (GOLD analysis project Ga0256839, IMG submission 185968) | Hydrothermal vent microbial communities from Mid Atlantic Ridge, Atlantic Ocean - 354-166 | ecosystem: Environmental > Aquatic > Marine > Hydrothermal vents | place: Atlantic Ocean: Mid... | reverse complement strand
CTGTCCCAGTTCGCGTTCCACCGTTTCACGGACTCGATCGGGAGGATCCGGGCACACCTGATCCCGCAGCTTCTTCAGTTCTTCGGCCAAACGGGCGCCGACCAGATCGGGGCGGGTGCTCAGAATCTGCCCGACCTTGATGAACGTGGGCCCCAAGTCGCTCAGTGCCAGCCGAATGCGAGTCTCCGGCGGCTGGCGAGCAATGGAGACGCCTTCGCCCCGGTCCTTCAGTTGGTCCTTGAAAAACTCGATATTCAGGCGGCTCAGCCAGTCGGCCAATCCGTACTTGCTCAACACCGACAGAATCTCGGTGCCACGCCGCAAGTTGCGATACAGATGGGGAATGGTCGAAATCTTCACGTCGCCTTCGCTTCGTCGCAGAGCCCCCTCCCAATCGAGGCATTCCCGCAAGAGTGTCTGCGTGCCTCTGCCACCACCGCCGCTCCTTCCAGTCTATCATACTCTCATCCGCTCACTGGACCGACCCGCCGCACAGGCCTGGCCGTTCGGCCCGCCGGTCGCATCCCCGCCGCCGATCCCCATTCTTGACCGGCCACCGTTTATCGAACAGACTTGGTGTCCGACGGCAACTTGCCACTGAGTTGGCCGGTCCCACCGGCACGAATCCGATTTTCTCAAAGGTCTATCGATATGAACGACTCCCCGATGCGCTGGAACTTATCCCGGCTCTTGCTGTCCTGTTGCCTGGCCGCTTGGCTGCTCGGCCCGATCGCGGTGCTCCGAGCCGAACCGTGGCCGCAGTGGCGGGGGCCTCGAGGAAATGGGACCAGCCGGGAGACCGGCCTGCCGACCACCTGGAGTCGCAGCGAGAACATGCTGTGGCGTGTGCCTCTGCCCGGGCCCGCCGGATCGACGCCCGCAGTTTGGGGCGACCGCATTTTTCTCACCAGTGTCGACGATGACGACCTCGTTCTGCTTTGCTTTACCACCGACGGCAAACCGGCCTGGCGCGACGTGCTGGGCGGCGGTGGACGCGTCCGCTACCGCAGCGACGAAGGCAACAACGCCTCGCCCTCACCCTCTACCGATGGTAAGCACGTATGGGCTTGCACGTCCAATGGGCTGCTGGTTTGCGACTCGGTCGACGGCAAACGAGTCTGGAAGATCGACTTGCAGGAGCGGTATGGCCCATACGAAATCCAGTTCGGGATGAGTTCCACGCCCTTGCTTCACCAGGGACGACTCTATCTGCAGATCCTGCACGGCAAGATGGACCGTACCGTGTCGAAGAACTCGTGGGTCGTTTGCCTCGACGCTGCCACCGGAAAGGAACTCTGGAAACAGCCTCGCAATACCGATGCCATCATGGAGAACAAGCATTCCTATGCATCGCCCGTGTTGTATCAAGACGATCGACGGAGTTTCCTGCTTACGCATGGGGCCGACTACATCATCGCTCATCGACTCACCGACGGACGCGAACTGTGGCGCTGCGACGGGATCAACGGAGTCGACCGGCCTTACAACCCCTTTCTGCGACTGGTCGCCTCGCCGGCCACCGGTTCGGGAGTGATCGTCGTGCCGTCCGCCAAGAACGGCCCCGTGCTCTGTTTGAAACCGGACGGCACAGGCGACCGCACCAATGATAGCGACTCCTACTATTGGAAATGGGACCGGGGGACTCCCGACGTCCCCAGTCCACTCATACACGACGGCCTGGTCTACCTGCTGCGGGAAAACGGAAACCTATCGTGCGTCGATGCCAAGAGCGGCCGGCGACATTATTTCCAACAGCCGACCGAGCGTGGTCGACATCGGGCATCTCCCGTATACGCCGATGGAAAGATCTTCACCGTGGCTCGCAACACGGGAACCGTCTGCGTCATTCAGGCGGGAACCCAATTCAAGATCCTGGCCCGTAACCGGCTGGGGGAACCGATGGCCTCGTCACCAGCCATTTCCGGAGGCCGAATCTACCTGCGAACTTTTTCCGCCCTTTACGCCATCGGCACCAAGTAACCGGTTGGACGCAGGCCCCATGCCGTCCCGGCACGCCCAGCGTTTCGATGCGAAAGCCGCCGTCGGGTCGATGACGGGCTCGCCCGTGTTCCATCCCCTTCCTCACTCACCTCACTCCGACGCACGGACGACCGACCATGAGCAGCGCAAGTCCCGGCGACTCGTACGAAACCCTCTCGCGGACGATCGACCACGCCGTGCTCCGCCCGACTTCCACCATGGAGGAACTGGAGGACGGTTGCCGCCTCGCCGTCCGCTACCGTGTCGCGTCCATCTGCCTGCTGCCGTATTGCGTGCCTCGAGCCGCCGAGTGGCTGCGTGAGTTGGACGGCGGGACTCACGGAGTCGCACTCAGCACGGTCATCGGGTTTCCTCATGGAACGCAGCCCACTTCGGTAAAACTCGCCGATGTCGACGCGGCCGCCGCAAGCGGAGCCGTCGAACTCGACATGGTGGCCAACTTGTCGCTGGTCAAGAGCCGTGCGTGGGAAGAGGCGGCCAGCGACATCGGCCAAGTCGTCCAGGCGGCTCGCAGCCGCAACTGCCTGGTGAAGGTCATCTTCGAGACGGCCGAATTGACGTGCGACGAGATCGCTGAGCTGTGTGCGATCTGCAACGACGTGCGCCCCGACTACATCAAGACGTCGACCGGCTTCGCCGGTGGAGGTGCCACGCCGGAGGCAGTGACACAAATGCGTCGACTCGCAGACCCGGCGATCGGAGTCAAAGCATCGGGCGGAATCCGCGATCTGGAAACGGCACTCCGTTACCGACGGCTGGGCGCCGGCCGATTGGGAACCAGCAGCACGGCGACCATCCTCGATGCGTGGAGAGAGAAGTGTGAAGTGTGAAGTGTGAAGTGTGAAGTGTGAAGTGTGAAGGAGCGTAGGGTGTCGACTCTTTTAGGGGTTGTCACAAAACTCCAGGCCGCAAGCAACGCGCCCGAGGCCGGGAAGCGGTGCGGCGGGTTTGGTTACAGGCTCTTAGGGGCCCGCCTGGTAGACCGTTTCATGGAACACGTTTTGCATGACGAATAGCAGCAGGTAGCATAATATGCCGGCGGCTACCGGAGTGGCGATCCAACCGGCACCGATGCCGACCAGTCGGCTCCATTGGAATTGACGCACGGCCTTGCCGCGAGCTTGTGCCCATGCCACTCCCAGCACGGCCCCTACGATCGCCTGCGAGCTGGAGACGGGAATCAGCGGTATGGGGGGAAGGCCGTAACGCACCAGCCAGTCGTTCAGGTCGCTCGAGGAAAAGACCAGCAGCACGAGTGAATGGGCCACCACGACGACCCAAGCGGCGACGGGATTGAGCGGCAGCAACTCGCGCCCCACCACCAGCATCACCCGCTGCGAGTAGCTGACAATGCCGGCCGCGATGGCCAGTGCACCGATGAGGAACAGGATCTGATGGGGCGTGAGCAGTACCCCCTCGCCCGCGTGCAGGGGAGCGACGGGAGCCGAAGCCAGGAACGGCCCGATCACATTGGCGATGTTATTGGCGCCCAGGCTGAAGGCACCGAAAGCTCCCGCTCCCAACAGCCCCAGTCGAAGCAGTTGGTCCTGCCACAACAGATGAGGCTTCCACAGTCGGATCAGCACCGCCACGCACTGGTAGAGGATCCAGGCGAACAGCGCCGCCAGCAGGGGGCATGCGACCCAGGTCGAGGCAACGCGCGCCAGTTGAGGTCGATCGGGGGCGATGCCGGCGAACAGATCCCAGCCGACCAGAGCTCCGACGATGGCTTGCGACGTCGAGACCGGCAAGCCGGTTCGGGTCATCCAGGCCACCGTCAACGCCGCGCTGAGAGCGACGGTAAAGGCGCCCGCGATCGTGTCGACGGCACCAACCTTGGAAAGGCCTTCGGCTGCTCCGGCGCCGCCCCACACGGCACCGATTATCACGCAGCACGAGGCGATCCAGGCCGCCGTGCGGAAACGCACCATCCGGCTGGCCACCGCGGTGCCGAAGACATTGGCGGCATCGTTGGCGCCAAGCGACCAGCCGAGGAACAAACCGCTGCTGAGGAAGAAAACGATGCCGGCCATGATAACCCGATTCAGATCGTTCGTTTGATCGCGTAGATCAACAAGTGGTCGGCTGCGTCTTCGGCCAGATTGGCGATGTAGCTGGTATCTTCGACGGCTTCTCTTAGAGCCGCCTTATCGAACGGGGGCAGGTCGGATCCATAGATGGCGTGCAACAGACGATGCTCCACTCGATCCGATTCACTCTCGAAGAAGATCGCCTGTTGAACATGGTCGCGCACCGAACGGACGTCGCGAAAGTAGGCTCGAGCACCTCGTACCGTGGCGTCGATCGTATCCTTGACGGCGACGACCAGCTCCAGCAGGTCCTCATGCCAGACGGAAGGGAAGCGAGGCCGCGTCAAGTCGAGCGTTTGCAGTTTCCGTTTCAAGTTGTCCAGCACTTCGTCCAAGTGCCAGATCAGGTGCAGCACGTCGCCTCGCGATTCGGGGATCAGCATTTCGGAGTAGATCTCCGTTTGAATGCGGCGTTTCAGACTGTCGCCGGTGTGTTCCAGTTCGGCCAGTTGAGCCAGCTTGGCCTGAAATCCCTGTTCGTCCTCGCGCAAGTACTTGTCGACACCGCGATGGAATACAATGGCTCCCTGAGTGATCGAATCGAGGTACTCGTCGATCTGTCGCGTCAGGGCGCGAGTCCGGCCGAAAAACCACGAACGCGAGGAGGAGGTCGCCACCGGTGGTTATCCTCCGTCGCCTTCTTCGCCGGCGTCGTCGGTCGTTTCCAGCACGACGATCCGATCTTCACCGACCTTGATATAGAGTCGAATGTAGATACGGCCACTCTTGCCGACCGCCGTCTGCAATGCGTTGATCTTTTCCAATTCGTTTCGCTGCACCGAGATCCGTTGCAAATCCTGTTCGGCCAGGTTGAGCTGCTGAGCCGCCAACGCGCTTTGCTGCCGCCGCTTCTGCTCACTCACCCGGGCCTTGGCCAGGTTCTTTTGGAACTGCTTGATCTGCTGGATCTGAGCTACCAACTGCTGCTGCTGGATTTCCTGCTGCTTGAGCAGGCTCGCAACTTCGCGAGCGGTAATCGTCCGCACTTTGCTGGGTGTGTCCGGGTCGACCTGGAAATACGGCTTCACCGAAACGGTGATCTGACTACGGGAAGCTTTGAAGCTGAGTTCCAGGAAGAACAGCGACTCTTCCGGCTTTTCTCCCAGACGGATCTTCAGGCTCTTGCGCGCCAACGGAATCGACTTGTCGGGATCGTAGGCCGCCTTGGGCAGGCCGTCGGACAGGCGGACCACTTCGGCGAACAACACGGCCGGATCGGGAGACGCCGCGATCCGATACTTCTGCGACGTCGACGCCCGGTTCAGATCGATGGGCAGCGGTGGGGCCACCACCGGTTCCCGCAATGCCAGCTTATGGATCTGCCCGCTGCTGCTGAGTGACAAGACGGTGTTGGCCAAATGAGCGGCCGACTTGTTGCCGGCAGCTTGAGGCTCCCAATGAAATTGCAACTTGCCCTCGACGATTTCGAATGTGGCAATCGGTGTTTTGCTGCCGGTTCGCTCCAACGAGACGGTCCATTTGCGAGCGGCCAGGCCCCCATCGGCCGACGCCAGCTTGATTTCTTCTTTTCCTCGGACGGCCTGACTGCCGCCCAATAGCCGCGCAAACACGATGTCTCGCGGCCCCAAAACAACCTCGCCGAGGACGACCGGCTGCGTGCCCGCGTCGGGCGGGGGAAGGGAGACCGTGCGAGGCAGCCGTGCGAACGGCCGCGGGGCCGGCTTTTTCTTCGGTGCCGCTTTCTTCTTGGCCTGTTTCGGCGGCGCTTTCTTAGGAGACCCCGACTTCTTTTCCGCTTTCTTTTCGTTGTCCGCCTCCGGCTTTACCGGTGCCGGAGCAGCAGCCGCGCCCTCCCCCGCCGCCTTATCCGAATCGCCGTTTCCCATCGAAGGTGGTTCCGTTTCCGCTGCTGATTCCGGCTCGGCTCCCTCTCCGTCGTCTAGCCCGGGCGGCGCCACCGCCCCGGCAGCTCGAGTCTGCCCCGTTGCCGCCATGTCGGGGCCGGCCGGCTCGCCGGTGCCGACAGCCGGCGATTCACCATCGGCGGCTCCATCCGAGCCGATTCCAGGCAAGGAGTGTTCGCCGGCACCGGCGCGTGCCTCCACCCCATCGGCGGCCGAAGTGTCGCCGTGAGGCTCTCCCAGGGGGAACCCTCCCGCAGTGCCTGAGGCTTGGCCGGAATCGACAAGGTCACGGTCGGTGGAACGGCTTTGCCACCAGAGCCAGGATCCGGCAGCGGCGGCACCGGCCAGGAGCAGCGCGAGTGCGGCAACCACGACAACCCATTTTCGGCTCGAGGAGGCTTCGGAATCGCGCTCCACCGCCTCATCCCCAACGCCGCCGCCGCGTTGCCCCCGCATTCGACGTGCGGGAGAAGATACGGCGGCGATGTGGCCGACTTCGTCTTTGAGGTCTGCCAGGATTTCTCGGACAATCGCCGCGTCGCGATACCGTTCGGCCGGGCGCCTGGCCATCATGCGAGTAACCACGCGCACCAGACTGCGGGCTGTCTCCGGACGACGCTGCGCCAGCGGCGTCCGCTCGGCCGGATCATGGCTCGGCGCTTCGCCGACCAACAGGAAATACGCCAGGCACCCCAGCGAGTAGACGTCGCTACGGGTCGTCGGCTGGTCCCCTTGGAGCTGTTCCGGCGAGGCGAACGCTCCCAGCGAGCCGGTGACGACGACGTCCGGATCGTCCGCCGTCTCCTCGCCAATACCGATATTGGTTTCCCCCGAATCGTCGATGCGGTCGCGGAGGGTGCGGCCCCCCAACCCCACCACTTTGATGCGGTGCTCGTCGTCACACAGGATGTTCTCCGGGCGAATGTCGCCGTGCACCACGCCCTGGTCGTGCAAATGTCCCAGGGCATCGGCAACCTGGAGGAGAATATCGACGGTGGCGGCCGTGTCCAGGGGACCCTTTTCGGCAACACGCCTTGCCAGATGCGTGGCCGAGCAATGCTCCATTACCAAATAGACTCGGCCGTGCTCTTGGCCGACATCATAAATGTGGATCAGGTTTCGATGGTCCAGCGATGCCGCCTGACGACATTCTCGCAACAGTTCCGCGGCCGTTGCCGAGTCTTGAGTGAGTTCCCGGTGAAAAACTCGAATGGCGACGGTTCGATCGAGGGACTGGTGCCGAGCGCGAAAGACTCGGCCCAGAGGTGACACCGACAGTTGATCCTCCAGCACATAGTTGGCGATGTGAAACTGGGTAATTCCAGCAAGCAATCTGCGAGCCTGCCACGCTGTGAGGACACCTTGTTGTACGAGTCGCCGGGCCAGTGCTTTGGAAGTCGCCGGCTCAAGGTTGTTCGCGGACTCTCGGATTTCCTCCCAGGTTTCTCGGGGCAGGATTCGGCTGGCCGCTAACGAGTCGAGGAATACCTCGAGCGTGGGGAGTGTTTTGGCGTTGGGCATGAGTCTACTGGAGAATCCCGAAAAGCGAGGGAAGCGAGCAGTGAGCGGTCCGGCACCACTGATTGTGGCCGTTTTGGACGAAGACTTCAAGTATTCGAGAATCGGATTGGCGGTGGGAGGTGGTCCCAGTCCTATCGGGGGGTATCGTGGGTGAGTGTCTCTGTCTGACAGGCACCGCCAAACCTGGGACAGGCAACGCCATTATACGCAAACACGGGACAGGCATTGGTATTCCGGAAACCTGGGACAGGCATTGGTATTCCGGGACAGGCATTGGCATGGATCCGCCCGAACGGGTGGTGTGGGAGGTTGGGGTCCGGCTCGCCCGGTCTGGCCGGTGTTCGGGGGCAGTGCGAGATCTCGATACGTCAAGCCGCACGCTGACGGTCGTGGTCCGTTTTTGTCGAAATCGCTGGGAGAATTTGGCGGAAAGGCAGGACTCCGACAGCGACTTTGCCGATGAAGGGGAGTGTGAGGAGAGAACCGAAGTTGTTGGTTCTGTCTGTTGCGCTGAACCGATATTTGGTGACGAGATCACCAGTTCATTCAGTTGGACCGATTGGCTCGATTATCGAAGCAAGTAGGAAGGCACCGAACGGACTGTTCGCCTACCGGTGATGGTCCCCTGTTGGGCCGGGTCGACCGAGGATTCGTGCCGCGGAGAAGGAACCCATGAGAACGCATAGGTCGTGGTTTTTGTCCGGACTGGCGACGGTGCTTGCCGTGGCCGTTGGTTCGGTGACGCTCGGTCAGGGCTACCCCTACCCGGCGCCACAGGGATTGGCACCCGCCGGTTACCCGTTGCCGCCGGGCATGGGCGCCGGACAGGTCGGACCTCCCCCGATGGGTGCGTACGCCCCGGGAATGGTTCCGACGATCATGCCTGCGGGTTACGGGGCTCCGTTGCCGAGCGCGGGTCCGATGGCCGCGGGGGTTTACGGCCCTGGCGGCGGTTATCCGGCCGGTCCGATGATGGGTCCCGGCGTGTGCAGCGAGTGCGGGGGTGCGGGCTGCCCGAGTTGTTTGGGAGACCCGGCCGCTCACGATTTCGACATCCGCATTCTCCGCTGGTTGCTCCCTTACGGTGCCGGTGGAATTGCCGAGCCCCGATGGTATGACATCTACGCGGACGCTCTGTACATGAAGCGGGACACGATTTCGCGTCGGGTCAACTTCATGAGCGATGGGGCGGGCGGCCCGATCGTGCTCAGCAGCGACTCGTTGACGTTCAACGAAGAAATCGGTTTTCGGGTTGGCGGGCAGATTCAGGTCGGCAACGGCAATGTACTGGAAGCCCACTACATGGGGACGTTCAACTGGGACAGCCGAGCTCAGGTGACCGATGCCGGAGGCAACTTGTACTCCACGTTCAGTGATTTCGGGCTCTCGCCCATCGGCGGTTTCCAGGATACCGATCAAGCCTCGTTCGCCTCGATCGACTATTCGACCAACTTCCACTCCGTGGAGATGAACTACCGACAGCGCTGGATGGCCCCCAATCCTCGGCTGCAAGGCTCGTGGTTGTTCGGTGTACGGTTTTTCGAGCTGAGCGAGACGTTTCGGCACCAGATCACGGCGGCGGCCGGGTGGACCGACTACAACGTCAGCACCTATAACGCGATGACCGGTTTCCAGGTGGGCGGTGATCTGTGGCTGACGATCATGCCGGGACTGCGGGTCGGAGCCGAGATGAAGGGCGGGTTGTATGGCAACCGAGCCAAGCAGGGGACGGTGTTGAGTGCCGCCTCGATCGCCACGCCGGTTGTGGAAAGTGCCAAGTCCCGCGGCGTCGCCTTCCTCGGCGAAGCACAGGTCGAGGCGATCTGGCGGATCTCGCATCGCTGGACGTTCCGAGCCGGCTACGAGTTCCTCTATATCGACAGCGTGGCGCTGGCCATCGAGAACTTCAACGACGGTCCGCCATTCGTGGTCGGCCAGCGGACCGTGATGATCAACGACGGTGGGGACGCCTTCTATCACGGCGGTTTTGCCGGGTTCGAGTGGATGTGGTAACGGAGAAGGACCGTAAGGGGGAACAGCGGACGGGGCACTAGGTTCGCTGATCGGGCAAAGCGGCTCGGTGGTTCGAGAGAACTGCCGAGCCGTTTTTTTGTGCCAAGTCGGCAAGCGTGCCTCGGCGGCCGCATTTCGTTTGACAGTAGCCGGCGGGCAATTAGAATCGAATTTCGGACTGCTGCCCGTTATAGGGGCTACCCTCACTGGGGGTGTTTCTCCGGTTTTTCGCGGCCTGGCAAGGGGGGATATTTGGAGGGGCGGGCGCAAAATGCTGGAAAAAAGAGGCAGCACCGATTAACTTGGTTGTAATGCGACGGCCCTGCGCCCGAGCCTACCACTTGTTCTATCGAATCGTTCGTACATAACCGCCGGGCATCCGGCTGCCATCCGCATTCCCGAATGCCATATCTGCCAACGCAAAGGTCACTCTCGAGAGGGGTTTCGACGTGAAATCGAATCTGAGCAAGAAACTGCGACGCAAGAACCGGGCTCGTCGTTTGGGCTACCGCCGGTTGGGCATGCAGATGGAGCATTTGGAGCACCGCCGGTTGTTGGCGGGAGCCGGCGATTTCAACGCGGGCATCATCTTGCCGCCGGGCGAGGGTGAGAGCGATGGGGGAGGCGGATTCCGTGCGGACCAGGTGGTTGTGCGTTTTCGGGACGGGATCACCGACGCGGAAAAGCAGATGCTGGTCGACGAGCTGGGAGCCCAGATTGCCCAAGAATATCCCTACGTGAATTCGGCCCTGCTGTCTCTTCCATCGGGCGTCGGCGTGCCGCTGACGGTACTGAGGCTGTCGCAGGACGACCGCGTATCGGCGGCCAGTCCCAACTATGTTTTGGAGAAAACGGCCCTGTTGCCCAATGATACTCTGTTCGGGTTGCAGTGGGATAAGAACAACACGGCGGGCCTTCCCGGATACGTTTTCGACGCCGACATCGATGCGCCGGAGGCCTGGGAGCAATTCGGCACCGGCACCAGCGCCCCCGTGATCGCCGTGTTCGATACGGGCATCGACTACGGTCATGAGGATTTGATCGCCAACATGTGGCGCAACCCCGGCGAGATTCCCAATGGAATCGACGACGACGGAAACGGCTACGTCGACGACATCTACGGTTGGGATTTCACGGACGGCGATTCGGACCCGATGGACGAAGACGGGCACGGAACGCACGTGTCCGGGATCGCGGGTGCTGTTGGCAACAACGGCAAGGGGATTGCAGGGGTCAACTGGACCGTGCAATTGATGGCCATCCGGATGCTCGACGGTGGCGGCTTGAGCGAGGCGATCGCCGGAATGGACTATATCATCCGGATGAAGACGGACTACGGGGTCAATATCGTCGTAGCCAATCACAGTTGGGGGATTCCCGATCTGAGGCAGAGCGCCGTGTTGGAGCAGGCTTTCAACGATGGCGTCGCCGCCGGGATCGTCCAAGTCGTATCGGCGGGCAACGACGCGGAGAACAACGATGTAGCGGGGAGCGTTCCCGCGACCATGCCGGTCGATGGGATGATCGTGGTGGCCGCCACCGATCCGGCCGACGAATTGGCCGACTTCTCCAACTGGGGGGTCCAATCGGTCGACATCGGTGCTCCGGGCGTGGAGATCATGAGCACGCTGCCGGGAAACACCTACGGGTATAATCAGGGGACGTCGATGGCGGCTCCCCAGGTCTCCGGTGCAGTGGCCTTACTCAAGTCGATCGCTCCCAGCTTGTCGGTCGCCGAGTCGATCGACTTGATCTATCAAGGGGCCGATCCGGTTCCCGATCTGGCGGGTCGCGTGACGACCGGCGGACGACTGAACATCTGGAATTCGGCCAAGTTGCTCGAGACATCCACGCTCTCCGGCCGACTGTGGGCGGACGTCGACGGGGACGGGGTGCAAGACCCGATGGAATCGGGACTGACCGGATGGACCGTCTACATCGACGCGAACAACAATGGCGACTTCGATGCGGGTGAAGACAGCGTCCTTTCGGGCGACAACGGCGTGTGGTCGATCTCTCGATTCCTCGACCCGGGAAGCTATCGTGTCCGCGTCGTGCCCGACCCGCTGTTCGAACGGACGTTCCCGTCGGAGAGTTCGTATCTGGTGACCATCGATACTCCCGGCGACGACTTCGATAATCTCGACTTCGGTTTCCGTGGCCGTCCCGGCGAGATTTCGGGTGTCAAGTTCAACGATATCAACGGCAACGGTGTTCAGGATCCGGGCGAGCCGGGGATTTCAGGGGTCTATATTTACGCCGACTTGGATCACAGCGGGACGATCGCGCTGGGTGAACCGGCCGCCATCACCGATTCGCAGGGACGGTACCGGTTGGTGGGAGTTCCCGCCGCCACGGTCAACGTCCGTGAAGTCCTGCCTCCGGGCTGGCGTCAGACGGCTCCCGGTGTTCCCGAATACCATGCCATCGACGTGAAGCCGGGCGACGTGGTGACCGACGTGAACTTCGGCAACCAGCGAGCGGTCGACTTCGGCGACGCTCCGGCTCCCTATCCGACCAACGAATCCGACGGCGGTGCTTGGGCCGGCTTGTTGCGAGGATTCGGCTTGGGCGTGTTGGTCGACACCGAGGCCGATGGTCTGCCGGATGACGGCGCTTTGGGTGACGACAACGACAACCTGGATGACGAAGACGGAGTGAACTTCCCGGCCCAGCTCTACGTGGGTGGGACGGCTACCATCGACGTGCAGATCAGCACGGGACGCAATCCGGCCGGCGTGTTGCAAGGATGGATCGATTTCAACGGCGACGGCGATTGGAATGATCCCGGCGAGCAAGTGATCGCCGATCTGTCGCTGGCTCAAGGCGTCTACTCGCTTGACATCGATATTCCCGACGGCGCGGTCGTGGGGACGACGTTCGCTCGATTCCGCTACGGTTACGAACGGGGGATCGGTCCCACCGGTGGGGCTCGAGCCGGCGAAGTCGAGGACTACCAGATCGATATCGTGCCGGACAAGCCGACTGCGGTGGACGACACGTTCACGGTGGACCAGGACACCACGTTCAATACGCTGCCCGTACTCGACAACGATTTCGCCAGCTCGCAAGGCGGATTGCGGATCGTTCCCGGTTCGGTGACGACTCCCAGCCAGGGGGGAACGGTGACGGTCTCGGCCAACGGCCAGAGTCTCATCTATTCGCCGCTGCCGGGATTCTTCAGCCCGCCGGCGGAGACCTTCCAGTACACGGTTACCGATAACTCGGGCGGAACCAGCACGGCGACGGTTTCCGTTCTCGTGCAAGCGACATTCACCAGCCCGATCGCCGTGGACGATGTGGCCTACGTGGAAGCCGACAGCTTCGTGCTGATCCCGGTTCTCGAAAACGACGTCCCGGGCGGCCTGGTGATCGGACCGGTGTCGCCTCCAGGCAGCGGAACGGCCACGGTGGTGGGCGATGCCATTCGCTACACGCCGGGCCCGAACTTCAGCTCGGTCGATCAGTTCCAATACCAGGTGATCAAGGGCACGGAAACCTCCACGGCCACGGTGACGGTCTTCGAGACTCCCGAGCCGCCGAAGGACGTGACCATCTACATTGATCTGCTGGACGACCAGGGACAGCCGATTACAGAGGTTACCGCCGGCCAGGAATTCCAGGCTCGCGTCCGAGTGCAAGACACGCGGCAGCCGTCCGATTCGAAGCCCGGCGTCGCCGCCATCTACCTCGACTTGCTGTTCGACCGGCGGTATGTAGCGACCATCCCGAGTACTTCCAATCCGTTCGGCTTCGACATTGTTTTCAACAACGACGCGTACGACACGCTGCAATCGGCGGACGCCACGGTGCCGGGTCTGATTGACGAAGTGGGGGCTTTCCAGCGAGGCATCGATCCGCTCGGTTCGTCCGCGATCACCGTATTCACGGTGGGACTGCGGGCCCTCCAGCCCACCGCTCCCGGCGAGCCGGTGATGTTCTACGGCGATCCTGCCGACGCTCCTCAGCAATTGCACGACATCCTGCTGTACAACCCGCCGGGGCAAGTGACGGTCGACCGCGTGAGTTACGGCACATCGTCGCTGGTGATCTTGCCCAACGGAAATGCGAACGGACAGGGTACGGGAACGGGCAACAACCAGAACGGCACCGGCAACCCGGGATCGCAGGATAAATTCGACGTGAACCAGGACGGTTTCCTCTCGCCCCTGGACGTGCTGCTGGTGATCAGCTACCTCAACAACGGCGACGGTTCCGGTGAGGGCGAAGGGCCTTCGGTGGACCGGATGGACATCAACGATGACGGGGTCGTGACGCCTCTGGATGCTCTGATCCTGATCAGTGAACTCAACGATCGGGACGCCGGCGGAGAAGGCGAGGCGAACTCCGCGGTACCCGGAAATGTCACCGGTAGCGGCGCGTCCTCGGCTCCGTTGCTCGCGTCCGACGCCTCGTCCGATGCCGATTCCATCCGCTCCTACGGCGATGCGAGTTCCCTGGACGCTCGCGACTACCTGCTGCAGGTCGGCTTGCCGCAGTCGCGTCGTCCGCAGCGGGACCAGTGGGCCGGGCACCACGAAGACCAACTCGAGGATCTGCTCGACGACGTCGCTGCCGACATCGACCAGGTTTGGAGCTGATCGAGAGTCGGGAACTCGTGTCGAGCGGCTTCCGGCGCCAGGCCACCTGGGCGACAGCCCGAGTGGCCGTCGGCGGAAGAGGATTGCCGCCCGATGGCCACCGCCACGATTGCCGT
>Ga0256839_1004222_pt1 | contig 14212 bp, 14 predicted proteins | sample 354166metaG_FD_185968 | JGI IMG/M metagenome (GOLD analysis project Ga0256839, IMG submission 185968) | Hydrothermal vent microbial communities from Mid Atlantic Ridge, Atlantic Ocean - 354-166 | ecosystem: Environmental > Aquatic > Marine > Hydrothermal vents | place: Atlantic Ocean: Mid... | reverse complement strand
GCCTGCACCACTGGATCAACGACGGGCTGATGGCCTTGTTCTTCTTCGTGGTGGGCCTGGAAATCAAGCGTGAGGTCCTGGTGGGCGAACTCTCCGACCTACGCGCCGCCGCCCTTCCCTCCCTCGCCGCCATCGGCGGCATGGTGTTCCCGGCCACGTTCTACCTGCTGCTGGTGGAAGATCCCGCCTTTCGCGACGGCTGGGGCATTCCCATGGCCACCGACATCGCCTTCGCCGTCGGGGTGATGGTGCTGCTGGGTTCACGGGTACCCCGGGCATTGATCACCTTCCTGGTGGCGCTGGCCATCGTCGACGACCTGGGCGCAGTGGTGGTCATCGCCCTGTTCTACACCGAAGACCTCTCCATGGTGGCCCTGTGGTGGGCTGCCGGTCTCACCGCCCTGCTGGCGCTGCTCAACCGCGTGGGCGTGCGCCGTCCGCTGGCCTATTTCTTCGTCGGCGGTCTGCTGTGGCTGGCGCTGCTCAAATCAGGCGTCCACGCCACCCTGGCCGGGGTAATCACCGCGCTGGCCATTCCCGCCTTCCCCAAATACGATCCCGCGGCCTTCGTCGCCCATGTGCGCCGGCTCATGGACCGCTTCGAGGCCAGCCACCACCCAGGCCAGAGCATTCTCAAGAACCACGAGCAATACACCGTGCTCCAAACACTGGAGAACGGGGTGCACTTGGTGGAGACCCCGTTGCAACGACTGGAACACAATCTCCACGGGCCGGTGGCCTACCTGATCGTCCCCATCTTTGCCTTCGCCAACGCCGGCATCCCCCTGGAGTTCGCCTCCTTGGGCGAGACACTCACCCATCCGCTGACGCTGGGGGTGGCCATGGCCCTGGTGGGTGGCAAACTGGTGGGGATCGCCGGGGTCTCCTGGGTGGCCCTGCGCCTGGGCATCGGTCAGCTCCCGGCCGGCGCCCGCCCCATTCACTTGGTGGGGGTGGGACTGCTCGGCGGCATCGGCTTCACCATGTCCATCTTCATCGCCGAACTGGCCTTCGGCACCAACCCCGAGGCCCTGGTGCTGGCCAAGACCGGCATCCTCTTTTCCTCGCTGATCGCCGGTATCGTCGGTCTGCTCTGGCTTCGCTTCACCACCCGGCCGCCCACGAACTGAAGACGGCCCCCGATCGTCGGGGGCCATCCTTGTGTACGCAAATAAACGATAAACATTCTCATTTACATTATCATTGGTTATACTCATCCCGCCATTCATTCATGACTCGTTCAGTTTCGGAACACAGCGAAGGAGAACAACCGGATGAAACCCCGCCTACGTAGCCTGGTCACCGCCTTGGCCCTGTTGCCGCTCACCGCTTTGGCAAACGGCGAAGAAAAACGCCTGGAACGGCTGGAGGCACAGAACCGCGAACTCAACGAGCGTCTCGAGGCCCTGGCCTCAATGCTGGAAGAGGAGGCAGGCAGCCCGATGCATCACAGCGGCGGGGTGATCGTCGGCGGGTATGGGTCGATGAAATACACCAATCTGGAGAGCGGCAAGAAGCTGGACTTCCACCGCTTCGTGCTCTACTTCGGCAAACGCATCAGCGAGCGGGTCCGCTTCGAGTCCGAGCTGGAGCTGGAACACGCCATGGCCGGTGCCTCTTACAGCGGCGCGGTGGAACTGGAACAGGCCTACCTGGCCTTCGATCTCGACGCCGACACCACCCTCTACACCGGGCTGTTTCTGATCCCCGCCGGCATCGTCAACGAGACCCACGAGCCCACCACCTTCTACAGCGTCTATCGCCCCAAGGTGGAGAAATACATCATCCCCACCACGTGGTGGGAGGGCGGCGCGATGCTCAACCGCCGCCTCAGCGGGGGCTGGAGCGTGGACGTGGCGGTCCACTCCGGGCTGGAGACCTCGGCGGGCTCCGATTACAAGATCCGCTCCGGCCGCCAACGGGTCTCCAGTGCCCTGGCCGACAGCCTGGCCACCACCGGGCGGCTGAAATGGACCGGGATGCCAGGCGTGGAATTGGCCGCCACCGTATTGCGCCAGGGCGACATCACCCAGGGGCAAGATCCCCAGGCCGGCGGCGCCACCCTGTGGAGCGCCCACGCCATCCTGCAACGCGGCCCCTTCGGCGTCCGTGCCCTGATCGCCGAATGGCGCCTCGACGGTGACGGGCCGAAGGCCGTCGGTGCCGATCGTCAGCGCGGCTGGTATGTGGAACCGGCACTGCGTCCGTGGGAGAAGTGGGGCTTTTTCGTCCGCTACGAGACTTGGAACAACAAGGCCGGCGACAACGGCGGTGAGGACACCCGTCAGGGCAATATCGGGGTAAACTTCTGGCCCCACCCGGACGTGGTGTTCAAGGCCGAGTACCAGAAACAGAGCGGCAGCGACGACGACGGTGTCCTGCTCGGCATGGGCTACCGGCTCTGAGGCGCCCGGCCCGTCACGCCCGGTGGGCATGTGGCTCACCGGGCGTGACGGCGTTTCGGGGCCACGAAATCAAGCAGTGAGGAGCTATCGAGCCCCCATGTCACCCCTGCCCTTGCCAAGCTGGATTCTGGCGTTGCTGCTGCTCTCGCCCATGGGCGTCGGCGCCGCGGAACAGGTCTTCCTGGAACCAGGGCGCTTTTTGCGGCAGGCCTTCGACGGCGACCCGCCGCCCCCCAAGGTGTTGTGGCTCACCGGCGAGCGGCGCAAGCAGGTCAGCCGCATCCTCGGCCATCCGCCGCCCAAGCTGCGGGTACGTTATTGGCTGCGTGGCCAGCGCAGCGCCTGGATCCTGGAGGAGATCGGCAAGGAACGGCCCATCACCGTGGGCATCGTCATCGAGGACGACCGCGTGGTAGAAGTGCGGGTCCTGGTGTACCGCGAATCCCGCGGTCACGAGGTCCGCCATCCCTTCTTCACCCGCCAATTCGAAGGCGCCCGCCTCAAACAGGGTGACAAACTGGACCGCCGTATCGACGGCATCTCCGGCGCCACCCTCTCGGTACGCGCCTTGAAACGGCTGGTACGTCTGGCCCTGTGGCTCCACCGCGAGGTCAGCCGCTGATGCAGGCCCGGCGCCGATCCCGCCTGCGTTCGCCCTACCTGTGGCACCGCTGGCTGGGGTTGGCGGCGGCCATTCCCTTGTTCATCGCCGCCCTCACCGGCTTGGCCCTCAACCACACCGAAGACCTGGGACTGGACCAGCGTCACCTGGACCAGGACTGGCTGTTGGATTGGTACGGCATCCGTCCCCCCGGGGAGGCGTTGGGATTCCCGCTGGAGGGACGCTGGCTCACCTGGCTGGGTGGGCAGCTGTTCCTCGATCGACACCCCGTGGACGACAGCGAACGCCCTCCCGTGGGGGCGGTGCTCAGCGAGAGCGCCGGACTGCTGGTGGTGGCCCTGCCCGATGCCCTGCGCCTCTACACCCCCGAAGGCGAACGGGTGGAGGAATTACCCGCCGGAGTCGCACTGCCCGGCCATCCACTGCGGTTGGGGATCACCGCCGACGGCGCCATCGTCCTGGAGACCGGAGAAGGACGCTTCGTCGCCGACGAGGCGCTGCTGCAATGGAGCCCGGCGACGGGGCAGGCGGTCCAATGGAGCGGCGGCGCCCCACCCCCGCCGGCGCTGGCGCAGGCGCTGGAACGGGCATGGCGTGGTCAAGGGCTGCCCCTGGAGCGGGTGGTGCTGGATCTCCACAGCGGCCGCATCCTCGGAGGGGCGGGGGTACTGATCATGGATGCCGCCGCGGTACTGGTGTTGTTGCTCGCCCCCACTGGGGTCTATCTGTGGATCCGAGCCCGCCGCCGTCAGCGGGAACACCGGCGCAAACACCCCCCCCGCTGATTCATTGGTCCTTTTGCTTGCCCGCCTGCTCCAACAGGCGTTGGAGGTGTTCGATGGGAATGGCATAGGCGATCCCGCTGGGATCACTCAGGGCCTTCTCCTTACTGCCTTTGACGAACACCGAATTCACGATGCCGATCACCGTCCCGTCCGCGACGCGGTACAAGGGACTGCCGCTGTTGCCGGGATAAGCGGTGGCGTCCAGTTGATAGACCGGAAAGGGGTTCTGCAGGCGGCGAATCATGAGTGGATCCAGGTCACCGGGATCCACCACCGGGATGGCGATGGGGCTGATGGCGGAGATGATGCCCCGATGGGTGACGGGATAGAGCCCCAGCACCGCGCCGATGGGGAAGCCGGTGAAGGCCACCGCCTCGCCCTCACGCACCGGCTCCCGGGCGAAGCGCAACGGCACCAAGGGCTCCCCACCCAGGCGCAGCAAGGCCAGATCGTGTTCCACATCCTCGGCCACCAGCTCCAGGGGCCGCCGCTTGGCGTGCTTTCCCCGCCCCACATAGGCCACCAGTCGTTCCTTGGGCTCGCGTGCCAATAGCAAGGGCCTCACCACGTGAAGGTTGGTGGCCACCCAGCGACCGTCCCCCACCACGAACCCCGTACCCCCCAGCTTGTCGGGCGGACGGCGGGTGATGAGATGGGTGCCCACCCCCACCACGCTGGGCTTCACCATCGCCACCACCTCGGGCAGTCCGGCCCAGCTCGGGAGAGCCCATCCCAGCAGGAGAACGGCCAGCCAGCTCAACGCACCCCGGCCAAGCGCACGCGGTAACGGGGGCCGCCGGCCTGACGCAGATCCACCCACACTCGCCGGGGTGACCAGCCGAGGCGACTGTCGCGGGCCTCCACCCACAGATGGCGCAGCCCCCGGGGCAGACGCAGGCCGCGCAGGCGGCGGGAGAAGAGCCGTCCACCGCGATGGGGCCGTGGCATCACCTGCTCGACGAGCACCGTGCCATCCACGGCCCGCAATCGCCAGGCATCCACGTAATGTGTCCAACCCTCGTCGCCATGATCCAAGGTGACGCGCACATCCCATAGGTTTCCCCGCTGCTGGAACATCACCTCCACGATCACCGCCTCACCGGCCCAGCCCGGCGGCATCGCCCCGAAAAAAAGCAGCAACCACAACCGGCGCCCCATGGCATCCCTCTCAAAAAAATGCGAGGGAAGAGCGAAGCAGGCGCGGCTTGCGCCCGCCTTAAAACAACCGGGCCAGCAGTTGCAGCACCGTCAGGGCCAGCGCCCCGGCAAGCAGATCGTCGAGCATGATACCCAAACCGCCGCCGATGCGCCGGTCCAGCCAAGCGATGGGCCAGGGCTTGAGGATATCGAACAGCCGGAACAGCACGAAGCCTGCCAGCACCCAACCCCAACCGGCCGGAGCGGCGCTCATGGTGAGCAGATACCCCACCACTTCGTCCCAGACGATACCCGGGTGGTCGTGCACCCCCAGGTCACGGGCGGTGCGCCCGCACAGCCACACCCCGAGCAGGGCCAGTGCGGCCACCATGGCGAGATAGGCCGGCAGCGGCAGCGGGGCCAGGAACAGGTACAGTGGCACCGCGACCAGGGTACCGAAAGTTCCCGGGGCCTTGGGGGCGAGCCCCGCCCCCAGACCGAAGGCCAGCCAGTGCACCGGGCCGTGAAGATGAGGACGCTCAGAAGTGGACATGGCCGAAACGGTCCAAGGAGAAGGGCTCGCCCCCGGGAGTGAGGAAACGCAGGCCGGAGTCAGCGGTGAGGGTGCCGATGCGCCGCACCGTCACATTCCCGTCTCCGAGGCGCATGGCCAACTCGGCCTCGCGCTGGGGAGGAACGGTGAAGATCAGCTCGTAGTCGTCTCCCCCGGTGCAGGCCAGGCGCCAAGCCCGCTCCCGGGGCAGTTCGCGCAGCCCGGGGGCCAGGGGCAAGGCATCCAGCGCAATCTCCGCCCCCACCCCGGAGGCAGCTAGGAGGTGCCCCAGATCGGCGGCCAGACCATCGGAGCAATCGATGGCGGCGCTGGCCAGACCGCGCAGGCGCCGCCCCAGTTCGAGACGGGGCTCGGGGCGCTCCAGACGCCGGCGCAATGCCGGCGGCGGCCCCTCCCCGCTTTGGAGCACCTCCAGCGCCAGAGCGGCCCCACCCAGCTCGCCGGAACAATAGACGAGATCGCCGGGTCGGGCACCGTCGCGACGCAGGGCCAAGCCGGCGGGCAGCGCCCCGGCCGCCTGGATGGTGAGCGACAATTGTCCGGCACGGCTCACGTCCCCCCCCACCAGATCGATGCCCACCCGCCCGGCCAGGGACCACAGACCACGGGCGAAGGCGGCAAGCCAGTCCTCCTCGGCCTCGGGCAGGGCCAGCACCAGGGTGAACCAGCGCGGCTCGGCCCCCATGGCCGCCAGATCGGACAGACTCACCGCCAGGGCCTTGTAGCCCAGGGCCTCGGGATCGACATCGGGGAAGAAATGCACCCCGGCCACCAGGGTGTCCACGGTGATCGCCCAGTGTTCTTTGGGCGAGGGCCGGATCAGCGCGGCATCGTCCCCCACCGCCAGCACCACCTCGGGCCGGCGGGGGGGCCGGTCGAACCAGCGATGGATGAGCTCGAACTCACCCGTGGCCATGGTCGCCGGCACCGCCCTGGAGCTCCACTTGGCGCAAGCGGCGGGCGAGGCGATCGACGATGCCGTTGACGAAGCGGTACCCCTGCTCGGCGCCGAAGGTCTTGGCCAGGTCCACCGCCTCGTTGATCACCACCCGGTAGGGCACGTCCAGGCGGTGGGCCAACTCGTAGCTGGCGATGCGCAACGCGGCCAGTTCCACCGGATCCACCTCGTTCAACGGCCGCGACAACAGCGGCTCGATGTGACCGTCCAGCTCCCCCACCCGGGCGGTGATCTGCTGCAACAATTCGCGGAAATAGGCCAGATCGGTGCGTTCGGGGTCCTGTTCGCTCTCGAACTGGCGGAGGATGTCGCCGACGTTGCCGCCGCCCATCTGCCACTGGTAGAGGGCCTGTAGGGCGATGCGGCGGGCGCGGCGGCGGCGCTGGGCCGGGTTGGGACGGCGGCGGCGGGGGCGCGGGACGTCGTTCATGGTGCTCACAGGGCGCGCAACAGGTTGATCATCTCGATGGCCGACAACGCCGCCTCCGCGCCTTTGTTACCGGCCTTGGTGCCGGCGCGCTCGATGGCCTGTTCGATGGTGTCCACGGTGAGCACCCCGAAGGCCACGGGCAGGTCGCTCTCCAGGGCCACCCGTGAGAGCCCCTTGGCACATTCACCGGCCACGTAGTCGAAGTGGGGCGTGCCGCCACGGATCACCACCCCCAGGGCGATGACCGCGTCGAAGCGGCCGCTGGCCGCCAGCCGCCGGGTGATCAGGGGCAGTTCGAAGGCACCGGGCACTCGGGCCACGGTGATCCGATCCGCGGGCAGGCCATGACGGCACAGGGTATCCACCGCACCGGCGAGGAGCTGTTCACCGATGAAGCCGTTGAATCGGGCCAGGGCGATAGCCACCCGGGCATCGCTCAGGGTCAGGCCGCCTTCCAGGGTTTCGATGTCGTTCATAGGGTTTCCACTTTGGATGGGGTTGTCTGGGGGCGGGTGCGGGGTGTCTCCGCACCCTCCAGGGGTTCGTAGCCCTCCACCTCCAGGCCGAAACCGGAGAGGGCGTGGACCTTGCGCGGCTGACCGATGACCCGCATGCGCCTCACCCCCAAGTCGGCAAGGATCTGCGCCCCGAGGCCGTGACCACGCAAATCAGGGGCCGGCCGTTCCGGGGGCGGCGTCCGCTGTTGGGGCTCCTGGTCCTGGAGCTGGAACTGGCGCAAACGGCGGATCAGCGCCGCGCTGTCCTCGGGCTTGCGCAACACCACCACCACCCCCGCCGGCTCGCGGGCCAGGCGTTCCAGAACCCGCTCCAGCGGCGGCGGCAGCCCCTCGCGCAGGCCGCCGAAGACGTCGCAGAGGTCGTCACGCAGATGCACCCGCACCAACACCGGGCGTTGGGGGTCGACCTGCCCCTTCACCAGGGCGAAGTGGACCTGATCGTCCAGGGTGTCGCGGTAGGCGATGAGGCGGAACTCGCCGTGGCGGGTGGGCAGACGGCACTCGGCCACTCGCTCCACCGTCTTCTCATGGCGCAGGCGGTACTCGATGAGGTCGGCGATGGTGCCCATCTTCAGGCCGTGCCGCGCGGCGAAGTGCTCCAGGTCCGGGCGGCGGGCCATGGTGCCGTCCTCGTTGAGGATCTCCACGATCACCGCCGCCGGCTCCAGACCGGCCAGGCGGGCCAGATCGCAACCGGCCTCGGTGTGGCCGGCCCGGGAGAGCACCCCCCCGGGGCGGGCCATCAGCGGGAAGACATGGCCGGGCTGCACCAGGTCCTCGGGTTTGGCGTCGGGGGCCACCGCGGCGCGGATGGTGGTGGCCCGGTCGGCGGCGGAAATACCGGTGGTCACCCCGCGGGCGGCCTCGATGGAAACGGTGAAGTTGGTCCCCTGCGCCTCCTCGTTGCGGCTGACCATCAACGGCAGGTCCAGTTGGGCGCAACGCTCCGGGGTGAGGGTGAGGCAGATGAGGCCGCGGCCGTAGCGGGCCATGAAGTTGATGTCCTCGGGACGCACCCACTGGGCGGCCATGATGAGGTCGCCCTCGTTCTCGCGGTCCTCGTCGTCCACCAGGATCACCATTCGCCCCTGGCGGATGTCTTCGATGATGTCTTCGATGGGGCTGAAAGCCATGTGATACCCAGTCTCGGGCCCAAAGGCCGTGCAATGAAACCTGCCCACTCAATCCACGGAAAAACCGCAGCGGGCGAGCCATTCCCGTGTCATCCCACCGGCATCGGCCTCGGCGGCCCGTTCTCCCAGCAGGAGGCGTTCCAGATAACGGGCGATGAGGTCCACCTCCAGGTTGACCCGTCGCCCAGGGCGGTATTCGCCCAGGGTGGTCACCGCTTGGGTGTGGGGAACGATGTTGAGCTGGAAACGGACACCCTCCACGGCGTTCACGGTGAGCGAGACGCCATCCACACAGATGGAACCCTTCGGGGCGATGTAGCGGGCCAATTCGGTCGGGGCCTTCAGGGTGAGACGCACAGAGCGGGCCTCCCGCTGCATGGCCACCACCTCCCCGAGGCCATCCACGTGGCCGGAGACCAAGTGCCCACCCAGTGGGGTGGCAAGGGTCAGCGCCGGCTCCAGATTGACCCGGTCACCGGGGCGGAGTTCCCCCAGGGTGGTGAGGGAGAGGGTCTCGGCGGAGACATCGGCCCAGAAACCCTCGGGGCTGGGATCCAGGGCGGTGAGGCAGACCCCCGAGACGGCCACCGAGTCCCCCGGCCGCAACTCGGCCAGGAACGGGGCCTCGGCGGTGATACGCAGCCGCCGGTCCCCCCCTCGGGCCTCGCTGGCTTGGATCCGGCCCACGGCCTGGACGAGTCCGGTGAACATGGCGGTGACGATTTCCCGCTGCGTTGGATTGGAAACGCCGGATTATACCTCAAGGCGGTCAAAACAATTCGACCTTCCCCGACTCCTGGCCACTTTGCTGCTCCGCGATGGATGTAGCAGCGACTGGTTCGGTGAGGGTGGAGGCATCGTCCTCGTCCACCCGGAAGGTGGACACCAGATAGCTGAGCTGGACCGCCATCTGGGCCAGGTCACCGCCGCTGGAGGTGAATACCAGCGCCGAGTCACTCACTTGCCGGGCCAGGGTGTGGATCTCGCTCAGTTTGGCGTGGATCTCGGCGGTGATCATGACCTGTTCCTGGACGGCATCGGCGAAGGAGGCATTGCGTTCGCGGATTTGCCCCACTGCCTCGGTGATCTCCGCCAGGGCCTCGCCGGCACGGGCGGCCCGTTCCATGCCGGCGGCGGCCGAGCGTTGACCCCGGGCCATCGCCTCACCCACCTCAGCGGCGCTCACCTTGAGGCGTTCGAGCATCTCACCGATCTCGCCGGTGGCCTGCTGGGTGCGACGCGCCAAGCTGCGCACTTCGTCGGCCACCACGGCGAAGCCGCGGCCGGACTCCCCCGCCCGCGCCGCCTCGATGGCGGCATTCAGCGCCAGCAGGTTGGTCTGCTCGGTGATTTCGTGGATGGTGGCAAGAATGGAGCCGACCCGTTCCACTTCCTGGCTCAATTTGGCCATCGATTGCACGGCGTCTTCCACTTCAGCCGCCAGATGGCGCATTCCGACGACACTTTCCTCCACCACCTCCCTCCCTTGTTCGGCGCGCCCGCTCACCTCGGCCGACAGCTCGGCGGCCTCGCGACTGCCCTGGCGGATCCCCTCGCTCACCGCTTTGAAGCGCTCGGCGGCCTGGTGGGTCTCCTGGATGGCCTCGGTCTGGGCGCGCACTTGGTCCACGGCGTTCTGGGCATGGTGCGACAAGGTGGTGGCCGCATCGGAGAGCTGTCCGCCAGTGACACGGATCTGCCGCAGGCGGTCGCGCAGGCTGTCCACCGCCGAGAACACCGCCCGGTTGAGGCGGGCCACCTCGACGATGGTGTCGGGCAGGGACGGCGGGCTGTGGGCCATATCGCCCCGGGCCACGGCATTCATGTGTTCCACCAGCTCGGAGAGCGGCTGTACCACCCGGGTGGTGACGAACCAATAACCCAGGCCGGCGCCGATGACCACCAACAGCAGGCTGGCCAGCATGATGGTACTGACATCGTCGTCCATGTACTGGTTGAGGGCGCTGACGTCGGCACGCATCACCACCCGCACCAGCGGCTCACCGGCCTCGTCGCGCAACACGAAGGGCACCTGCAGGCCATCCCCGTTGTCCGCCTCATCGCCCCAGTCCTGGCTCTGGTACCACACCGTGCCCTCAGGGCTCTCGAGGCGCAGCGGCTGACCGGTGATGGACTCCACCCGTTGCAGATTGGGCAGGGGATTCACCACCACTTCCAGATAACCCCAGGGCTGCAGCCCTACGGGAACCAGCAACGAGGCCAGCGGCTCCCCCTGCGGGCCGCGCCAGAGGACGAACAGGCGCTTCAGCCGCTCCACCCGGTCACGTCCTTCGGCCTTGTCGGCCAGCGGATCAGGCAGGCCGGGAGGCAAAGCGAATCCTTCGCGGCTCTCCAGCAAGGAGTGGTATCGCTGGTCATAGAGCCGTAGCTTGCCCAACGCCAGCACGCCCTTGGACACCAAGCCTTGATGGAATTGGTCGTCCAGCAGCGACACCAAGGCCTCGTGGCTCAGTTCGCCTTTCAAGGTCAGAGGCAACAGGCGGCGCAGGCCGCTGCCGTCGAGCACGTCGTGGGCCACCTCATCCATGTAACGTTCGGTATCGCTCAGTGCCTGGGCAGTGGCCATGCCCACCATTTCAGTGAGGGTGAGGCGCCCCGATTCCAGGGCCGAGTGTCGCAACCACTGGCCCTCGAACCAGGACAAACCCAAGGTGACCGTGGCACCACCGACGAACACCATCACCGTGAGCTGGCGCAGGGTACAACGCCAACGCAGACACAGGTGCTTCAAGCGCATGGAATCGATGCTCTCGTTTGGGAAGACGTTGACAATTCGACTGGGGCCGGGGGGATCTTGACCCCCCCGGTGACGAGAAAAGCCGCTCGGTGTTCAGCAGGGGCGCAGAATCAGGCGCAGATCCCGCCCCAGGCGGCGGGTCTCCTCGATGCGCCATTGCAGACGGCGGTCCATGGCATCGATACCGGGGAGACGAAACAGGGGGCGGCCTTCATGGCCGAGGAACACCGGGGCCTGATAGAGCACCAGTTCGTCCACCAGGCCCTGGGTCATGAAGGCCCCGGAGAGGGTGGGGCCGGCCTCCACATGCAGCTCGTTCGCTTCGCGCCGGGCCAAGGCCTCGAGGAGCGCGGCCAGCGACACCCGCCCCGAGGCCTCGGCCGGCAGCGGCAGCACCTCGGCGCCGGCGGCCTCCAACGCCCGGCGAGGCAGCGGATCCTCGCTCACGGTGGCGATGAGTACCGCGCCCGGGCGCTGGAACAGGCGGGCCTGTGGCGGGGTGCGCAGGCGGCTGTCCACGATCACCCGCAGCGGTGGGCGCCCCGGGTCGCACCCTAGTTCCTCTGGACGGATATCGAACCGGGGGTCGTCGGCGAGTACGGTATCCACCCCGGTGATCAGGGCCGAGGCCCGCGCCCGCCAGCGCTGCACGTCGCGGCGGGCGGGGGCTCCGGTGATCCAACGGCTCTCGCCCGAGGCCAGGGCGGTGCGGCCATCCAGACTGGCGGCCGATTTGATGCGCAGCCAGGGACGGCCCCGGCGCATGCGGCTGACGAAACCGATGTTCAAGGCCTCCGCCTCGGCGGCCATCAGCCCCACCTCCACGGCAATACCCGCAGCGCGCAGGCGGGCCAGGCCGCCGCCGGCCACCCGGGGATTGGGGTCTTCCATGGCCGCCACCACCCGAGCCACGCCGGCGCTCACCAGGGCATCGGCACAGGGCGGGGTGCGGCCGTGGTGACTGCACGGTTCCAAGGTGACGTAGGCCGTGGCCCCTCGCGCCGCTTCGCCGGCCGCGCGTAGGGCCAGCACCTCGGCATGGGGCTCACCGGCGCGTCGATGCCAGCCCTCCCCCACCACCTCGCCATCCCGCACCAGCACACACCCTACCCGGGGATTGGGGTCGGTGGTGTAGAGCCCGCGGCGGGCCAGGCGCAGGGCCCGGGCCATCCAGCGGGCGTCGTCAGTCGTCGTCATCGAGCAGTTTCAGTTGCCGCCGGTCGGGGGCGATGCCCCGCTCCAGGCGTTCGATCTCTTCGCGAAAGGCGGCCACATCCTGGAAACTGCGGTACACCGAGGCGAAGCGCACATAGGCCACCTGGTCCAGCGCCCGCAGCTCTTCCATCACCCATTCGCCGATCAAACGGCTCTCCACTTCCCGCTCTCCGGTGGCCCGCAGCAGTCGCTTGATGCGGTTGATGCTCTCCTCCACGCGCTCCATGGGCACCGGCCGCTTCTCCAAGGCCCGCAACAGCCCACCGCGCAGTTTGTCCTCGTCGAAGGGCTCGCGACTGCCATCCCGTTTGACCACCCGGGGCGGATGGAGCTCTGCCGTCTCGTAGGTGGTGAAGCGCTCGCCACAGGCCTGGCACACCCGCCGGCGGCGCACCGCCTCGCCCCCGCCGGAGAGGCGGGAGTCCACCACCTTGGTGTCCTGGGTGCCGCAGAAGGGGCAGCGCATGGGTTGTTTCAGCTCATCCGTACACCGGGAAACGCCGGCAGAGATCCACCACCTGCTCGCGGACCTCATCGATCACCGCGGCGTTACCCGGATCGTCCAGCACCCGGCTGATCCAATCGGCCAGTTGGCGAGCCTCGGCCACCTGGAAGCCGCGAGTGGTGATGGCCGGGGTACCGATGCGGATGCCGCTGGTGACGAAAGGGGACTGGGGATCGTTGGGGACGGTGTTCTTGTTGACGGTGATGTTGGCCCGCCCCAGGGCGGCCTCGGCGTCCTTACCGGTGAGCCCCTGGTTTTGCAGATCCACCAGGAACAGATGGTTGTCGGTACCGCCGGAGACGATTTTGAAACCGAACTCCATCATCCGCGCCGCCATCGCCCGGGCGTTCTTGATCACCTGGGCCTGGTAGTCCTTGAATTCCGGCTCCATGGCCTCCTTGAAGGCCACGGCCTTGGCGGCGATGACATGCATCAACGGCCCGCCCTGGGTGCCGGGGAACACCAGCGAGTTGAGTTTTTTGTACAGCGCCTCGTCGCCGCCCTGGGCCAGGATCATGCCGCCGCGGGGGCCGCGCAAGGTCTTGTGGGTGGTGGTGGTGACCACATGGGCATGGGGCAGGGGATTGGGATAGAGGCCGGCGGCCACCAGCCCGGCCACATGGGCCATGTCCACGAACAGATAGGCGCCCACCTTGTCGGCGATCTCCCGGAAACGTGCCCAGTCCACCACCCGCGAATACGCCGAGAAGCCGGCCACCACCATCTTGGGCTTGTGTTCCAGAGCCAGGGCCTCCACCCGGTCGTAGTCGATCTCGCCGGTCTCGTCGTCCACGCCGTATTGCACGGCATGGAACAGCTTGCCGGAGAAATTGACCTTGGCGCCGTGGGTGAGATGGCCACCATGGGCCAGGCTCATGCCCAGGATGGTGTCGCCGGGTTCCAGCAGGGCCAGATAGACCGCGGCGTTGGCCTGGGAGCCGGAGTGGGGCTGGACATTGACGTAGTCGGCACCGAACAGGGCCTTGGCGCGGTCGATGGCGAGCTGTTCGGCGATGTCCACATACTCGCATCCCCCGTAATAACGCCGCCCGGGGTAGCCCTCGGCGTATTTGTTGGTGAGTACACTGCCTTGGGCCTGCATCACCCGGGGGCTGGCGTAGTTCTCCGAGGCGATGAGTTCAATGTGCTCCTCTTGGCGGCGGGCCTCGCTT
>Ga0256839_1004221_pt1 | contig 14213 bp, 12 predicted proteins | sample 354166metaG_FD_185968 | JGI IMG/M metagenome (GOLD analysis project Ga0256839, IMG submission 185968) | Hydrothermal vent microbial communities from Mid Atlantic Ridge, Atlantic Ocean - 354-166 | ecosystem: Environmental > Aquatic > Marine > Hydrothermal vents | place: Atlantic Ocean: Mid... | reverse complement strand
GAGCAGGGGATCGACGGTGCCTCCCTCCAGGAGATCGCCGACCGGGCGGAGGTGAGCAAGGGACTGATCCTCTACCACTTCGGCTCGAAGGAGCGGTTCGTGCTGGCGACGATGGAGTGGGCCCTCCACCGTACGGCCGAGCGGATCAGGAGGTCCCTGGCGCAGGCCGCCTCACCGGAGGATCGGATCTCGGCGATGCTCGACGCGATCTTCTACGACGCCGAGGCGAACCGCCGGTTCTACCTCACCTACCTCGACCTCCTGGGCCAGGTCGCCCGGCGGGACACCTTCGGGCAGGTGAACGACACCTTCCGCACGATCGTCAACGCGCTCTACCGGGACGTGGTCCGCCAAGGTGCCGACGAGGGGGTCTTCGACGTCGCCGATCTCGACGAGGCGGCGCACTCGGTGCGGGCGATCATCGACGGCACGTTCCTGCTCTGGCTGCAGGAGAGCGACTGGCGTCGGCTGCATCCCGTCTATCGGGACCGCTGTCGGCGAACGTTGCTCGCCTACCTCGGGGTCCGCTGAGCCTTCAGGCGCGGAGCCTGAACCGTTGGATCTTCCCGGTGGCCGTCTTCGGGAGCTCGTCGACGAACTCGATCCACCGCGGGTACTTGTAGGGGGCGAGACCCTGCTTGCAGAGAGACCTCAGCTCCGCTTCGAGCTCGTCGCCCGCCGCTTCGGGGTCGGTCAGCACCACGTAGGCGGCGGGTTTGACCAAGTCGGCCTCGTCGGTGCGGCCCACGACCGCGGCTTCGAGGACCAGAGGGTGCTCCATCAGCTTGGCCTCGATCTCGAAGGGTGAGGTCCAGATGCCGCCCACCTTCAGCATGTCGTCGCTCCGACCCTGGTAGTAGAAGTACCCGTCGTCGTCCCGAAGGTAGGTGTCGCCGGTGTCCACCCAATCGTCGCCGAGCATGGTGCGGGCCGTCTTGTCGGGGTTGTTCCAGTAGGCGCGGGCGGCCGAGGCTCCCTGGACGAGGAGCCGCCCCGCCTCGCCGGCTCCGACCTCCTCTCCGTCTTCGTCCACGATGCGGGCGCGGTAGCCGGGGACGGGTCGTCCACTGGCGCCGGGCTTGATGTCGCCGAGCCGGTTCGAGATGAAGATGTGGAGCAGCTCCGTCGAGCCGATCCCGTCGAGGATGTCGAGTCCGGTCCGCTCCTTCCAGCGGTGGAGGATCTCGGGGGGGAGGGCTTCGCCTGCCGAGACGCAGAGGCGCACCGAGGACGTGTCCGGGTCGAGCTCGTCGAAGGAGGCGAGCTGAGCCGCGTACAGGGTGGGCACCCCGAAGTACAGGGTGGGCCTGAACCGGCGGATCATGTCGAACATCGTCTCGGGGGTGGGCCGCCCATCGAAGAGGATCGAGGTGCCGCCCACCCAGAGCGGGAAGGTCATCGCGTTGCCGAGACCGTAGGCGAAGAACAGCTTCGCCGCCGAGAAGAAGACGTCGTCGCCGGAGGCGCCGAGGGTCTCGACGCCGTACCGCTGGGAGGTCACCACCATGTCACGCTGGCGGTGGATCGCCCCCTTGGGATTGCCGGTGGATCCCGAGGAGTAGAGCCAGAAGGCATCGTCGGTGGCGGTCGTCGGGGCGGGAGCCAGCTCGGATCCGGCATCGGCCATCAGGGCGGGCAACGTGAGGCCGTCGCCCTCGGTGCGGATCCGATGGGCCGGGCCGGGGGAGAGGGCCTCGAGGGCGGGGCCGACCTCCGGGTCGTACTCGGGAGACCAGACGACCGCCGACGCCTGGCTGTCGCCGATGATGAACTCGTAGTCCTTGGCGCGGAGGAGGGTGTTGAGGGGGACCGGGACGATGCCCGCCTTGATCGCCCCCCAGAACAGATAGAAGAACGCCGGATCGTCCTTCACGACCATCACCATCCGGTCGCCGGGGGAGAGGCCCAGGCCGAGGAGCGCGTTCCCGGCGCGGTTGACTCGTTCGGCCAGCTCGGCGTAGGTGACGTCCTCACCGTGGTTGGTCCGGATCGCCACCCGAGCCGCGCGACCTTCCGCCAGATGGCGGTCGATGAAGGGCACGGCGACGTTGAAGATGGGCGAGAAGGTGATCTCCTCGTCGTTCGTGGTGACGGTGTGATCCTGCACGGTCTCTCCCTTCCCGGTCGTTGCCGCCATCGTAGCTGTCCGGATGGTCAGCCGGGGGCGGTGGCCGGGGTCTCTCAGGAGTCGCGAGTCGGGCGCCGCCGTCGGCGGAGATCGCCGAGGGTGGGGATCACGCCCCGGGGGATCCACAGGAACAGGGCGATGACGAGGGCGCCGTAGACGAAGACCCGGAGCTGGCCGACCTCGACCAGGAGCTCGTCGATGACCGTGAAGGTGAGGGCTCCGAGGATCGGTCCGAGGAGGCTCCCGATCCCGCCGAAGGCCAGCATGACGATCACCACCACGTCGACCTCGGCGAAGCCGAAGGTCGTGGGGCTGATGCGCCCTTCGGTGAAGGCGAGGAGGGATCCGGCGAGGCCCAGGATGGCCGACCCGATCGTCGCCGCGTAGATCCGGTAGCGGGCGACGTCGATCCCGGCGAGCTCGGCGGCGACCTCATCGTCTCGGAGGGCGCGGAAGGCCCAGCCGATGTGGGATCGGCGGAGGAGGCCGTACACGAACAGCGCGAGGAGCACCATGCCGAGCATGAGGTAGTAGGGGGGGATCTGAGCTCGCAGCCACGTCCCCTTGCCCGCCTTCATGAGGAATCCGGACTCGCCTCCGGTGAGCTCGCCGAGGCCGAGGAGGAGGTTCTCGAAGGTGAGGGCGAAGATCAGCGTGACGATCCCGGTGAAGATGACGCCGAGGGAGCGTCGCACCGCCACCCAGCTCAGCAACGCACCGACGACGGCGGCGGCCAGGGTGGCGAGGACGATGCTGACGACGATCGGGAGGCCGACGACGTCGGCGAGGATGGCTCCCCCGTACCCGCCGATCCCCGCCAGGGCGCCGACGCAGAGAAAGAGCTGACCGGTGCTTCCGAAGATGAGGTTGAAGCCGATGGTGTAGGCGGCGAAGGCCAGTCCGAGGACGGCGATCCCCATCATCACCCGAGAGTCACCGAGCCAGAGGGGGACCAGGGAGAGGGCGGCGCCGACGGCGAGGATGGGGATCACCAGCCCGCCGAGTGGGCGAGCGGAACGTTCCTCGACACCGCCGACGGCGGAGGTGCCGGTGGCGTGGGCGAACCGTTCGGTCATTCCTTCACCCCCAGGAGGCCGGCCGGTCGGACCAGGATCGTGATGGCGGCGGCGACGAGCAGGATGATCAACGACATGAACGTGCCGATCGCCGACGCCGCGATGGCGTTGATGATCCCGAGGATGATCCCCGCGGCCAGGGCGCCGGTGATGCTGCCCAACCCGCCGACCACGGTCACGATGAGTGCGAAGACGGTGATCCCGAAGCCCGCGGTGACGTCGACGGGGGCCACCATGGAGCGGGTGAGGGCGACGAGGGCGGCGATGGCGCCGCTGAGGACCAGGATCAGGCGCAGCATCTTACGGGGGTCGATCCCGACCAGGCGCGCCCCCTCTTCGTCCTCGATCACCGAGCGGACGGCACGTCCCAGGGTGGTGAACCGGAAGAAGGCGACGAGGGCTGCCATGGCGACGATCGTGATCGCCGACGCCAGCAGGCTTCCCCTGCGCATGGGCTCCCCGAAGATGTCGATGGCGCCGCCTCCGATGAACAGCGACAGGCCCTTCAAAGGGAACAGCCAGTTCAGGAACCCGTCGATCATGAGGGCGACGCCGAGGGAGAGCAACAGACTGAGGAGTACCCGCGCCTCGCCGCGGAGGGAGTAGAGGGGACGGAAGACGGTCTGGTCGAGGATCCAACCGAGCACCGCCCCGGTCGCCATGCCGACGAGCGCCGCCGGGACGACGGGAAGTCCGGCGTCCATCACCGAGACGGTGACGATGGCGGAGATGACGGCCATCTGCCCGTACGCCAGGTTGAGGATCCCTCCGAGCCCGTACATGAGGGTCAGCCCGGTGGCGAGGAGGCCGAACTGCAGGCCGAGGACGATGCCGTCGAGGATGCTGGCGGTCATGCGATCCCCAGGTACGCTCGACGCACCTCGGGGTCGTCGGCCAGATCGGCCGAGCTCCCCTCCTTCGTGACGACGCCCCCTTCCAGCACGTAGCCTCGGTCGCAGAGCGCCATCGCCAGCGGCACCTGCTGCTCGGCGACCAGCACGGTGAGCCCACGACGGCGGAGCACCGCGAGCGCCTCGTAGGCCTCGGCGGCCAACTTGGGAGCGAGGCCGGTGGTCGGCTCGTCGAGGACCAGCAGGCGGGGTTTGGCCATGAGGGCGCGGCCGATGGCGAGCATCTGCTGTTCGCCGCCGCTCATGGTGCCCGCGAGCTGGCGCCGCCGCTCGGCGAGTCGAGGAAACAGATCCATCACCATCGCCAGGGTCTCGGGGTCGGGGCGGGAAGGGTAGGCCCCGAGGGCCAGGTTCTCGTGGACCGTCATCCGTGGGAAGAGATGACGTTCGGCGGGTACGAAGCCGAGCCCGAGACGGACCACCTCTTGGGTGGGGACCGCCGTGATGTCTCGGTCGTCGAACCGTACCGTCCCCGTCGTCGCTCGGAGCAGCCCGACGATCGCCCGGAACAGCGTCGTCTTCCCGGCTCCGTTCGAGCCGATCACCATCACCGCCTCACCGTCGTCGACCCGCAGCGTGACGTCGTGGACGACATCCCCACCCTCGTATCCCACCGAGAGATCCCGCACCTCAAGCATCGGTCCCTCCCGCCATCGCACCGAGGTACGCCTCCACCACGCGCGGGTCGCGCATCACCGTCTCGGGGGTGCCGTCGGCGATGATCCGTCCGAAGTCGAGGACGACCACCCGTTCGGCGAGCTCCACCACCGCCGCCATGACGTGTTCGATCCAGATGACGGTGACCCCCAGCTCGTCGCGGATGGTCCTCACCATCCGGATCGAGGCCTGAAGCTCGGCGTCGTTGAGTCCCGCCATGACCTCGTCGAGGAGCAGCAACCTGGGACGGCCGGCGAGGGCCCGGGCCAGCTCCAGGAACCGCTGCTCGTGCAGGTTGAGGCTGTCGATGTGGTCGTCCTTGCGGTCTTCGAGACCGACGAAGGTCAGCATCTCCTCCCCGGTTGCGAGGGCGGCTCCTTCGGTGGGCATGCCGTTCGGGGAGCCGAACAGAGCGCCCACGGCGACGTTCTCCAGCACGGTCATCGTGGGGAAGGGTCGCGGGGTCTGTTCGACCATGGCGATGCCGAGCTGGCGGATCCGATGGGCAGGCAGGGGGGTGATGTCCCGGCCGCCGAAGCGGATGGTGCCCGCGGTGGGTTCTTCGAGACCGACGATCAGCTTCAGGAGGGTGCTCTTCCCCGCCCCGTTGGGGCCGACGACGGCGAGGATCTCGCCGTCGTCGACTCCCAACGTGACGTCGTCGATGACCTTGAGGCCACCGAAGCGCTTGTCGATCCCCTCGATGTCGAGGATCGGCACCGCGGCTACGGCATGTAGGGCTCGAGCGGTTCGGACTGGGTCAGCAGCTCGAACCACCAGTCGCCTGCCTCGTTCACGCCTTCGGGGGCGGGCCCTTCGGAGACGAGCACGAAGAGGGGCTGCGCCGCCGCCAGCTCGCCCCAGTCGGTCCAGCTCAGCGTGTAGGCGAAGCCGGGCAGGTCGAAGGAGTTGGCGTGCATGTACTCGGCGATGGCCTGGGGGTTGTCACCGACCGCTTCGACGGCCTGGGCGACCATCTGCACGATCCCGTAACCGGCGACGGCGTCATCCGACATGAACGTGTTGTCGGAGAAGGCCAGGTACCGGCGGGCGAGATCCTGGTACTCGGCGCTGAAGTAGTCGGCGCACGGGAAGTCGGCGTACCGTCCGATGGCGACGTCGGCGAGCCGGCCCACGATGAGGTCCGGCGGGGTGAACGCGCCGGTGACGGGCACGTCGAGCAGCTCGGCCGACAGGGGCAGGATCGACGCCATGCCCGGCGGATGCCCGCTGGCCACGAGGAGCTGCGGGTCGGCCTCGGCGATGTTCCGCACGAAGGGGGTGAAGTCGGTGCTGGGGGGAACCGGCGCCACCTCGATGGTGAGGTCGATCCCGGTGTCGGCGAACGCGCTCTCCAACGCGGCCTTCATGGCCTGACCCCAGGCGTAGTCGGCGACGATCGCACCCACCCGGGTGAAGCCCTGCTCCTGGGCGTACTGGGCGATCGGACCGCCGAGCATGGGGGCGGCGGCGAGGCAGGTGCGGAACGTGTACCGGCTGTCGGCGGTGAGGGCCGCCGGGGTGCCCGACTTCACCAGGAAGAGGGGGACTTGGAGCTCCTCGGCCACGGGTCCGGTGGCGGCACCGACGGTGCTGGAGATGGGTCCACCGACGGCGACGACGCCCTCTTCGACGAGCCGTTCGAAGCCGCGGACGGCGGCGTCGGCGTCGTTCTCGGAGTCCTGGATGACGATCTCGATCGGTCGCCCGTCGACTCCGCCGGCGTCGTTGATCTCCTGGGCCGCCAGCAGCATCCCGTCTCGGACGTTCACGGCCCACGGCGTGAACGTCTTGGTGAGGTCGGTGAGCAGGCCGATCTTGATCGGCTCGCCCGGTTCCGGCTCGGTCGCCGGAGGTGCGGTGGTCGTGGTGTCACCGGCGGTGGTGGGAGACGCCGCCGCGGTCGTGGTGGTCTGCTCCGTCGTCTCCGCCGGCTGCTGGCCGCCACACGCCGCCACGACGAGGGCGAAGGTGGCGAGCAGCCCGAGGACTCTGATTCTGGGGCGCTGTCTCATGGTGTTCCTCCTCCAGACTCCATCTCGGTGGAGATGGCATCTCGTTCAGCCCGTCACGACCAACCACCTGACTGACCAGGCGGGTAGTCGGCGGTGAGTGTACCGCGGCGCGTCGGCGCGTGACGACCGGGACGCCCATGGTCTCTGCCCGGTACCCTGCGTCCATGGACGTCACACCCTCCCTCCGACTGAACCACGCCGTGCTCTTCGTCGCCGACCTCGAGCGGGCGAAGGACTTCTACCTGGGAGTGTTGGGCTTCTCGGTGGTCTCCGACGAGGTGGCGCTGCGGGCATGCTTCCTCCGAGCCCCCGGATCCCGGAACCACCACGACCTGGGCCTGTTCACCGGCGCGGGTCCGAAGCCGCCCCGGGGGACCGTCGGGCTCTATCACCTGGCCTGGCAGGTCTCCGACATCGCCGACCTGGCCGTGTTCCGGGACCGGTTGGTCGCCGCCAACGGCCTCACCGGCCAGTCCCACCACGGGGCGACGATCTCGCTGTATGGGGCCGATCCCGACGGCAACGAGTTCGAGATCATGTGGATGTTGCCCGTCGAGGCGTGGGGCGAGTACGCCGATCGGGGGGTGGTGATGCCCCTCGACCTCGACGCCGAGATCGCCCGGTGGAGCGGCGGCGTCTCCTCGGGCTGATCGACGGCGGGCCGCCGCCACCAGAGGATCCCTGACCGTCTGGTCAACACGTACCAGATTTTTTGGTACGCTTGCATCATGGCCGTCGACTTCCGCACCCATCCCGACCGATATCGCCACTGGCGCCTCACCTTCGAAGGGCCCGTCGCCTGCCTGGGCATGGACGTGGACGAACAGGGAGGTCTCGGTCCGTGGGAGCTGAAGATGAACTCCTACGACCTCGGGGTCGACATCGAGCTCTACGACGCCCTGCAGCGGATCCGCTTCGAGCACCCCGAGGTGAAGGTCGTCGTCATCGAGTCGCTGAAGGAGCGGATCTTCTGCGCGGGGGCGAACATCCGGATGCTGGGATGCTCCCCCCATCCCGACAAGGTGAACTTCTGCAAGTTCACCAACGAGACGCGCAACGGGATCGAGGACTCGTCGGCCAACTCGGGACTCAAGTTCCTGGCGGCGCTGAACGGGTCCGCCGCCGGCGGCGGCTACGAGCTGGCTCTCGCCTGCGACCACATCATCCTGGTCGACGACGGCACCGCCACCGTAGCCCTCCCCGAAGTGCCGCTGCTGGGGGTGCTTCCCGGCACCGGAGGGTTGACGCGCCTCGTCGACAAGCGGAAGGTTCGACGGGATCTCGCCGACGTCTTCTCGACCGTGGAAGAGGGCGTGAAGGGCAGGCGTGCCGTCGAATGGCGCCTCGTCGACGAGGTGGCGCCGACCTCCCGGTTCGCCGAGGTGGTCGACGAACGGGCCCGGGAGCTGGCCGAGGCGAGCGACCGACCCGGGTCCGGGCCGGGGATCGAGCTCGTGCCCCTCGAACGTGAGCTGGGGGAGACCACCATCGACTACCCGCATCTGCGGGTCGAGCTGGATCGGGGGCTCCGCACCGCCACCATCACGGTGCAGGGACCCGAGACGCCGCCACCCGCCGACGCCGAGGAGGCCGTCGCCCTCGGCGCCTCCTTCTGGCCTCTCGCCGTGACCCGAGCCCTCGACGACGCCGTCCTCCATCTCCGCACCAACGAGCGGCTCATCGGGACCTGGCTCTTCGAGACCCGGGGCGACCCCGATCTGGTCGCCGCCTACGACGAGTTCCTCCTCGCCCATCTCGACCACTGGGCGATCCGGGAGACCGTCCATTATCTGAAGCGCACCCTCCGGCGTATCGACGAGACGGCGAGGTCGATCTTCACCCTCGTCACCCCGGGGAGCTGCTTCGTCGGATCCCTCGCCGAGCTCGTGTTCGCCGCCGACCGCAGCTACATGCTGGAGGGCACCTTCGAGGATTCGGACCTGGCCGAGGCGGAGCTGCGGCTCACCGGGATGAACCTGGGTCCCCTCACCATGGACAACCACCTCACCCGCCTCGCCACCCGGTTCTGGGGCCGGGAGGACGCCCTCGCCGAGGCGGAAGCCCTCGTCGGGAAATCCCTCGACGCCGTCGCCGCCCACGACGCCGAGCTGGTGACCTTCGCCTATGACGAGATCGACTGGGAGGACGAGCTGCGGATCGCCCTGGAGGAGCGGGCCTCGTTCTCCCCCGACGCCCTCACCGGCATGGAGCAGAACCTGCGGTTCCCCGGACCCGAGACCATGGAGACGAGGATCTTCGGCCGCCTCACCGCCTGGCAGAACTGGATCTTCACCCGCCCCAACGCCTCCGGTCCCGACGGAGCGCTGCAGCGTTACGGGACCGGCGTGCGAGCAGATTTCGACCACACACGAACCTGAGGAGAACCGAATGACCACCTTCGCCGACACCGTCGACTACTCGACCCTCATCCCCAACAACGTGGGTCTGGCGGACGACCAGAAGCTCCGCCGCGCCCTCGAGAAGTGGTACCCGAAGTACCTGGACTGGTGGATGGACATGGGGCCGACGGGGTTCATCCACGAGACCCCCTTCCAGGAAGCCGACGTCTGGCTCCGGACCGCCGTGTCGGTGGAGCGGGACGGCTGGGCCAAGTTCGGGTACGTGAAGATGCCCGAGTACCGGTGGGGGATCCTCCTCGCCCCGGCGGAGGAGGGTCGGACGGTGCCCTTCGGGGAGCACAAGGGGGAGCCCGCCTGGCAGGAGGTGCCGGGGGCGTACCGGGCGATGCTGCGACGTCTCATCGTCATCCAGGGCGACACCGAGCCGGCGTCGGTGGAGCAGCAGCGGCATCTCGGGAAGACCGCCCCGTCCCTCTACGACATGCGGAACCTGTTCCAGGTGAACGTCGAGGAGGGGCGGCACCTGTGGGCCATGGTGTACCTGCTGCAGCGGTACTTCGGGCGGGACGGCCGGGAGGAGGCCGAGGAGCTGCTGCGACGTCGTTCCGGCGATCCCGACCGTCCCCGCATGTTGGGTGCGTTCAACGAGGAGACGCCCGACTGGTTGTCCTTCTTCATGTTCACCTACTTCACCGACCGGGACGGCAAGATGCAGCTCGAGGCCCTCGCCCAGTCGGGGTTCGACCCGCTGTCACGGACCTGTCGTTTCATGCTGGCCGAGGAGGCCCACCACATGTTCGTCGGGGCGACCGGGGTGGGTCGCATCGTGAAGGCCACCGCCGAGGCGATGCGGGACCACGGGATCGACGACCCCTACGACACCGAGCGGATTCGGGCTCTCGGGGTGATCGACCTGCCCCTCATCCAGCGGAAACTGAATCTGCACTTCTCCCTCACCCTGGACCTGTTCGGGTCGGAGGAGTCCACCAACGCCGCCAACGCCTTCCACGCCGGGCTGAAGGGGAGGTTCCACGAGACGGCGATCGACGACGACCACCAGCTCGTCGACTCCACCTATCCGGTGACGAAACTGGTGGACGGTGAGTTCCGCCAGGTGGAGGTGCCCGCCCTCAACGCCCTCAACGCCCGGCTGCGAGACGACTTCGTGGAGGACTGCCGGGGCGGTGTTCGCCGCTGGAACCGGTACATCGAGGACGCCGGGATCGAGTTCGAGCTGTCGTTGCCCCATGTGGCGTTCCATCGTCAGATCGGCGAGTTCGCCGGGCTGTGGGTCACACCGTCCGGTGAGGTGCTCGACGAGCAGGCCTGGAACGCCCGCCGCCGCGAGTTCCTGCCCACCGACGACGATCGGGTGTTCATCGAGGAGCTGATGCAGCAGGTGACGACGCCTGGCGAGTTCGCCTCCTGGATCGCCGCTCCGCAGAAGGGGATCGGCCAGATGCCGGTGGATTTCGAGTACGTGCGGATCCCGGCCACGGCCTGAACGTTCGCCCGGGAGACGGGGTTCGCCGGGCCGCCCCTCGGGGCGGCCCGGGCGCGTCCGGGGTGGAGCCTCCCGTGGTCGGTATTGGCGACCTCGTAGGGCCAGCCGCAGGTGGTGAGGGTGTCGGTGACCTGGGTGTGGAGGTAGGGGTCGGGTCCGATGGTGAGGTGGACCTGTCGCACGGTGTTCCCCGGGTCGTCTCGACGGTGGAGGCTACCAGCGGATCGACGCCGTGTCGGAGACGAGTTGGACGTTGGCAGTGCCGCTGCCAGTTTTGGCACCGACGGTGCCAGATTTGGCGTTGACGGTCACACGGCCGGAGTCGTAGCTTGAGGGGCGTGTTTCACGCAAGTCAGGCCCAGCATTCTCGGAGGTCGGCGACGGTTGGGTCGATGCTGACCGGAAATCCGGTACGCCTGCGGCTACGACAGACCGATCCCTTTCTACAGCATCTGCACAGCTCGGCGTCGCCGCGACGGGATCAACAGCTTCGCCTCGCGGTCCCCGTGCGAATGTCGATCTCGAGTTCCTCCAACCGCTTGGCGTCCTTGGCATTCAAGCTGCTGTTCTGGTGTCGCCACCACAGATCACGTTGCCTTGGGCACCTCGAGGTGCAGAGCCACTGCAGCCCCATCTGCACCCGCATGCAACAGTCGACCTGCGTTCTGCGAGTCAGGACGATCGTCTATGCCTTTTGTCGTAGTGGTCAGCCCAACTTTGCCAGCTCACGGATCCTCAACCCACCGCGGAATCTCGTAACCTACGAGCTCTTCCTTTAGATATCGCTACATTCTCATAAGATGTGTATCACCAGAAAAGGTGAGTAACTATGACGCATAGACTAGACCAACTTGCCGGAGTCATATCTTTCATCCTTGTTGCGACATTCTTGGTCTCTGGCTTCTCGAAGGCTCGAGATGTGATGCGATCTGACATCGTTGCAGTGTCGCTGAAGCTGCCACCGTTCTTCCGGTCGAGGGCTGTACCAATCCTGTCAGCGATGGCAGTAGTCGAATTGAGTCTTGCTGTGCTGTTAGTTGTTCGTGCAACCATTGGCGCACTCCTTGCGATCCCGCCCCTTGCCGCGTACTCGTTCTACATCTACTGGCATCGTCCAACTGCGGGTTGCCAATGCTTCGGCGGGTGGCTCGAGTTCGGCGGTTGGCGCGGAGCGCTCTCTCGGAATCTAGTGCTGCTCTCGTTGTCGGTGTTTGCTGCGTCCCGGCCGAAACCGATTGCTGGAACCAGGGAGCTAGCGTTGGCGTTGGGAATCGCATTTGTCGGATTGGCGGCAGATCGAATGCTGTCTTCTCCCACACGTGCAGAGCGCCTGTGATTGTGGAGGTGCGTCTCGTGATCAACGAAGTACTGCAATGGAGCGGCATTCTCGGAACGCTGCTCCTCGTCATGGGCGTGTTTCGTCAGGTCGGCTTGCTCACAGTGGATTCAAGATCTCTCACAACCGCATCATTTAGGCCCGAGACCGGGGAGAGCGGCATCGTTCCCTATAAGCAACGTGCCTTTCCAGAATCAGAAAGTTACCGAGCCGAAACGTATCTTGCCCTGTTTCTCAGTACTGAATGCAGGATCTGTGATGCATTACTCCACGAGCTCGATGAGCGGGGCGAGAGCATCTATGATCCCGGCAAGCAACTTCTGTCGATCATTGTCGAAACGGATGATGTCGCGCGAGTTACGGCCCTGCGGGAGCGGCTCGTGCACAGGTTCCCAGCTTGGCATGTGACACTTAGATCTCGGGTTGTGGAAGGGCGAGGGCCCGGAGGCTTCCCATTCGGAATCCTGTTCGACCACAACTGGACAGTGGTGCGAAAAGCCCTCGGAACGGAGGTCGTTCATGTGATTGCCAACCTCGCGGGCGATGCTCTTGACTCCCGTCTCTCCTCACCTCCGAGTGAGCTCCGAAACCGAGGTAGGTCCGAATGATGGTCACAAGGAGCGTCGATCAGGTTGTTCGACAACTCAGCTCGCGGGCCGCGGTCATCTCGAGCCGCCGCGAGTTCATCGGACGTGTCCTCCGCGGGGCTGCAGCAGTTGGGTTCGGTCTCGCTACTTGGCAGTGGGGCCCAAGCCCCGCCACCGCAAGCCACTCGCCATGTGGCCCTTCGCCTGACTGCCCGAGTGGATGCTGCAGCTGGTGGACCTGTACCGGGACGTGCAAGAACGCCAACTATGGCCACACGACGTGCCGAGTCGCGACCGCCGGATGTTGGTACGTGCCTTGGTATGGCTTCGCCACCTACTGCTGTGATTGCTGCGGATCCAACGCGACGGGCAATCCGTGCCCCTCCGGGAACGCGTGCAATGGGTGGAAGAAGTGTACATGCTGGTGGGGGAGCTTCTAGATGGCGCTAGGAGTCACAGACCTGTATGTCATCATGCTCGGGGCTGTAGCGGGCCTCGCAGTCTCATCGAACCCATGAGGGTTGAACATGAACCGAGTGTTCGCCTGGCCGGTCGGTCAGACAGGGGAAAGGAGACGCACACTTGAGACGGTTCTCCTCAGCATCGGGGCAACCGCCGGTGGACTAATGGGTGGCGTTGCCACGGCGCTTGTGGCATACGGAATACGCAGTGCGCCATTGCCTGCGAGGTACGTCGCTCTGACAGCTGGCGTGTTGGTCATCATTGGAGCGGTTCAGGAGTTGAGAGGTCGCTTCCGTCCCTTTCCTCAGCTTGCGCGCCAAGTGAACCGATACCGTCTCCGGGGCTCCAATGCGGTTGTCGCACTGGCGTTTGGCATTGAGTTGGGGATCGGATACTTGACGTATGTCAAGCACGCAGCGATTGGTGCGTTCGTTGTCCTGGCACTTGTAGTCGGAACCCCCCAATCGATCGTGCTGGCAGGCCTCGCGTTCGGGCTGGCGCGTTCTGCTGTCCCGTTGGCTCATCTTGTACTCACTGCTCCCGAGACCGCCGACGCAATCGAGAGGCGGCTCATCGCAGTTGGTAGTGCCAAGGGCACAAGGATGATCCTCGCTTCCATCGCTGTGATCTCCGCACGACAGCTCTTGTCTCTCTAGGAAAGGACGCGCTCATGGGTATCGAATCGACCGTCAGAGTGATCGGCCAGGCCGATTGGATCGTCGTTCACAACGGAAGGATCGTCTCGTGGCACCGCAAGCGATCCGGCGCTCGGCGGAGCGCCGCTCGGTTCGGGCTGCCGGCGAACGCGGTGCAGAGGATCCCCGGCCATCTTTTCCCAGCGCCTCACCTACCCGCGGTCGTGACACGAGAGGCGGATGGAGTAAATGTACATGGCGTATTCAATAGTCCAGAGGCAGCGAATAGTTGGGCAGAGAGTGTGGGCGGTTATATCTCGCTCGTCCTGTGGCGCGAAGGAGAAGAAAAGGCCGGTGTCGTGGATGTCGGAACGACGTACATCGTGGATCCGCCGCTTCACGACCCGTCCCAGGTTGTCGAGTGACCGAGGTGCTGAGCCCATCGCCCTTCCCATGGCCGATGGCGAATGTGGTGGCGAAGGAACGGCGCCGACTCGGAATGCGGCTTGTGATCAAGTTTGTGCGACGGTTCCTTCTTCTTT
>Ga0256839_1004220_pt1 | contig 14215 bp, 14 predicted proteins | sample 354166metaG_FD_185968 | JGI IMG/M metagenome (GOLD analysis project Ga0256839, IMG submission 185968) | Hydrothermal vent microbial communities from Mid Atlantic Ridge, Atlantic Ocean - 354-166 | ecosystem: Environmental > Aquatic > Marine > Hydrothermal vents | place: Atlantic Ocean: Mid... | reverse complement strand
TACCATCACCATCAAACTTAGAAAGCACCACACCTGTAATGCCTATTTTATCTTTAAATGTTTGTGCAGTTCTCACAGCATCTTGCCCTGTCATTGCGTCAGCTACATAAAAAAGTTCATCAGGATTTGCAGCAGTCTTTACATTAGAAAGTTCTTGCATAAGTTCATCATCTATGGCCAAACGTCCTGCTGTATCTATAAGCACTACATCATACAGCTCTTTTTGGGCTTTATAGAGTCCATCTTCCACTATCTGCGTAGGCGTGGCATCTTCATCATAATACAAATCTACTTCTATACCAGCTGTTATCTGTTTTAACTGCTCAACGGCTGCTAGTCTCTGCAAGTCAGCTGCAATGACCAGTACTTTTTTCTTTTTTTGCTCTTTTAAAAAATAAGCTAATTTACCTGTAGTCGTTGTTTTACCAGACCCTTGTAACCCTATCATCAACACAACTGTTGGTGGCTTAGAGGCAAAGCTAAAGCCTTTAGGGGCACCTTCTATCGTAAGTATCTCTATAAGTTTATCTTGGAGTGCTTTTAGGAAATTGTCTTTACCTACACCATGTTTTTTTGTCTCTATTTCTACTGTGGCTATAAGGTCTTTGACTACTTTATGATGTACGTCTGCTTTAAGAAGTGATTTTTTAAGTTCTGTGGTTGCTTTTTTAAGTGCTTTTTCATCATCATGAAAACGAATTTTGCCTATGGCATTTTTAAAACTATCAGTGAGCGTATCAAACATTTTTTACCTACAATTATTATATATTTATTATGCGTGATTTTACCCTATTTGGGCTTAAGGAGATAGAAAGAGGTAATATGGCTAAAGTACATATAGTCTATGTACTTTAGTCAATCATAAATTAAAACTTGTAAGTTACACCAAGATTAATGGAATCAAATGCGTTCTCAAAGTCTACCAAATTCACTTTTTCAGTATCATCTTGGAAATCAACATAATCTGCAAATACTGAGAAGTTTTCTGTAAATGAATATGCTGCACCAATACCCCAAGAAAGTCCTGAAACTTCAACATCCATTGTCGTTCCACTGAGAAGTTTAGTACCATTTACACTCGCTGCACCATATCCTACTAATGCATACACGTCAAGTTCTTCTGTGACTGGATACATTGGTTTTGCATAAATACCCCATGCCGTTGCCTCAGAATCAAATGTTCCAAAAACACCTGCATCTAAATTATCTAGCTCTTCACCAAGACCATACCAGTATCTACCTTCAACAGCAATATACTCATTAAATTTATACCCCACTTGACCCATAACTGCTGAGTAATCATTTGCAAGATCATGTCCACCGTATTTTGATTCAGATCTAAGTAAACTATATCCAAGTCCTACATAAACTCCTGAGTCTGAAACTACATCTTCTATCACTACTGGTGTTTCTATCATTGGTTCTACTGGAGCGATGTCTCCACCTGCGAATGAAAGTGTACTTGTTGCTAAAATTGTTGCGAATGAAAGTGTTAATTTTTTCATGTTTATCCTTTTATATATTAGTATATGTTACAAGTAAAATAATAGCATATCTTTATTAACTCATTGTTAACTTATTCATTAATATCATCTAATTATTTAAGTGTTACCGAGTATTTATTTATATTGAATAATATCTTTAGGTTCTTTCGCATTAAACTCATAGTCAAGTATCTTCATCTTTGCAGAGTGCAACAACACACGCTTGGCTTGCGTACGGCTACCATACTGTTCATCTCCCACTATTGGATGACCGATATGTGCCAAGTGTACACGTATCTGGTGTGTTCGTCCAGTCGTAATTTCTATATGTACTTTTGATTTTTTACCTTGTAGCTCTTCAGGTTTTACAATGGTATGTGCTTTTTTACCACGAACGGGGTCTATGAGAGAAAATGCCTTACCTTTTTTTATGGTAAAAATAGGCTCATTTATTTCCACCTTCTCATAGAGTACACCTTCAATCCAAGCGACATAATGCTTCTCTACCCTACGTGATTTAAACTCTTTAATCGCTTGGTCTATAAAAGCTCTGTTTTTTCCTAAAAGAAGTACCCCAGAAGTATCACGGTCTAGTCTGTGTAAAAGCTCTGCACCTTCTACCGCATCTTGTATATCATAGCTATCTACTTGAGCTGGTTTATTTATCGCGATGATGTCATCATCTTGGTAGAGTATCTCAATCTCAGCTGGGTACTCTATACGAAAAAAAGTCTCAGTGTGTATATCTGCACGGGCGATTTTTACTTTTTTGTCTTCTACAAAGACAAGCCCTCTATCTATGAGTTCTTTTGCTTTTTTGTTTGAGATACCTTGCTGAAGTGCTAGTACTTTATATGCTTTATCTGTTGCCATTTTCTTGTCCAAACTTTATTTATTTGAAATTATAGCGTGTTTAATACATAATGAAAGTATATATTAAAATTAGTCTTTATATAAAGCACACTGTGTCTCTAAATACGCATCGATTTCATTGACAATACTTGCAAGGTCTTCTTCTCCATCAATCACTTTGAGTACATTCTCTTTTTCATAATAACTTTCTATTTCGCCTATCAAACCATTATACACTTCCATTTTATGTTCAAAAAGTGCTTCTTCTTCTTTACTTGGGTTATTGCCTAAAACTCTTCTTCGTGCTGTCGTTTCACTCACACGTATTTCTATCACTGAGACCAACTTAATATCTTTACTCATAAAAAGAGCATCACCCATCTCTTTCATTTGATTTAAACCTCTTGGGAACCCATCCATGAGCACAATTTTTGTAGGTGCATTTTTAATACGCCCAAAAACCTCATGCATCACCACTTGTCCAGGCACAATATCTCCTTTTGAGACATATTTTTCTGCAATTTTACCAACACCCGTTCCATTTTTGATTTCTTCTTTCAATAGGGCACCAACAGAAATGGTTGTAATATCACCTTTATGTTTCTCAGATATCATCTTGCTATCAGTAGATTTTCCTGAGCCTGGGGCACCTATGATAAGTATTAATTTTTTTGGCATGTTATTCTCCTCATATAATTATTTTAATGATACCATTTTTCTTCTAAGATATGCAATTTTATTTTGAAGTGGAAGATTTTTTGGACAATGGTCTTCACACGCCATAAGACTCATACAACCAAAAATTCCATTGTCATCACCTATAAGTTCATAAAAGTCTTCATCACTACGATCGTCATGAGGGTCTACTTGAAATCTTGCAATACGATTGAGCCCTACAGCCCCTACAAAATCGGGTCTCATCAGTGCAGTCGCACAAGAAGAGACACATAAACCACATTCTATACAACGGTCAAGTTCAAAGGTTTCATCTGCCACATCGGGATCTACTTTCTCTTCTAATTTAGAAATATCATGTACTTCATTTGTATGTATCCATGACTCTACACGTACACTCATGGCATCCATCCATTTACCAGTATTTACCGATAAATCTCGAATGAGTTCAAAGGCTGGCATTGGCATCAATTGTATTTTTGCATTTGGATAGTCTGCTGTTAACGTACGACATGCTAGCAAAGGTTTTCCATTGACTACCATACCACAAGAACCACAGATACCTGCACGACAAACAAAGTCAAATGACAAGTCGGCATCCATAGTGTCTCTTATCATATTAAGTGCTATAAATAGTGTCATCCCTATGGTCTCTTCTAGTTTAAACTCTACAAACTCTGGCTTATTTTTTTTATCTAACGGATTATATTTTAAAATTGAGAAAGTTAATTCTCTTCCTTTTTCTTGTACCTTACTCATATCCAACTCCAAAACGTTCATTTTTATCTTTATAATCTAAAGGAAGCTCATATGGCATTAATGCCTCTTGCAATACAAATCTATCTTGATTACTAAGCTGTTCTTTTATCTCATCAACTTCTTTCTGGCGTTTAAGCGACAGTTCATTTTCGATAATCATACCTTTGGCACCATAGCCCCTAAATCCTGGTGGTATTTCCATTTTCATAACATTAAGAGATTCATAGGTTATCTCAGGCAAAGTACTGTTTTTGTCAGGCCATGCAGTCAATGTACGCTTAAGCCAATTTGCATCATCACGCTTGAGGTAGTCTTCTCTATAGTGTGCCCCTCTTGACTCCGTACGAAGCAGTGCACCATATGCTACACAAAGCGAAAGTTTCAACATTTTAGGCACTCTATAAGCTTCTTCTAGCTCAGGATTGGCTGATTTAATTTTACTTTTAACACTTGCATTTTTACTACGCTTGAGCAATACTTGAAGTTCATCTACTGCCTCTTGTAGGTCATCATTATTTCTAAAAATACCTACTTTTTCATCCATAATTTTTTGCATATCTTTTTTAATGACAAAAATATCTTCACCCTCTTCACGGTTTAAAATTTCATCAATATAATCTTCTTCTGTCTTAAGTGCATCACTTATGAGTTTTGTGTCAATGGTTGTTTCACTTTCTAAACAATAATCTGTCAAATAGTTTCCTACTATCATTCCAGACACTACAGCTTCTGCTACAGAGTTTCCTCCCAGTCTGTTAAAGCCATGCATATCCCAACATGCAGCCTCACCACAAGAGAAAAGACCCGAAAGCTGTTGGGACTCCCCTGTTGGTTTCGTACGTATCCCTCCCATAGAATAGTGCTGAGCTGGACGCACTGGCATCCAGCCTGCTGGTCCTTCATCTGCAGGGTCTATGCCATTAAAGCTTAAAGAAATATCTTGAATATCTCTTAGGTTTTTCTCCACATGTTCACGCCCCAAAATAGAGATATCTAACCATAAATGGTCACCAAAAGGAGAAGGTGTTCCTTTTCCTTTTTTAATATGCTCCATCATACGACGACTTACCACATCTCTAGAAGCCAAATCTTTCTTTTCTGGCTCATAATCAGGCATAAATCTATAACCATCTTTATCTCTGAGTACCCCACCATCTCCACGACACCCTTCTGTCAGTAAAATACCAGATGGTACTATAGGTGTTGGGTGAAACTGTACTGCTTCCATGTTGCCAAGTGTTGCTACACCTGTTTCAAGTGCAGCCGCTTGTCCAGTACCTTCACAGATAACGGCATTGGTTGTCGTCTTGTAAAGGCGACCATACCCTCCTGTAGAGATACAAGTAGCTTTTGCTACATAAGCAGCCAACTCTCCAGTAATAAGGTCTCTTACTATCGCACCATAACATCGTTTATCTTGATGTATGAGTGAAAGCACTTCTTGTCTATCTCTTATGTCTACTTTATGCTTAAGTGCTTCGTTTGCAACACCAAAAAGCATAGTATGCCCTGTGGCATCTGCTGTATAACAAGTACGCCACTTTTTTGTCCCTCCAAAGTCTCTAGAGGTTATAAGTCCATGGGCAGCATCATCTTCAGTAATAGTTGTTATTTTCGTATCTATCACTGCATCATGATCTCCTTTTCTTACTCTACTCCATGGTACACCCCAGTTGGCAAGTTCACGTATGGCTTTTGGTGCTGTGTTTACAAACATCCTAGCTACTTGCTGGTCACATCCCCAGTCACTACCTTTGACTGTATCCATAAAGTGTATATCTTCATTATCACCTTGACTCATTTTGGCATTTCCTACACTGGCTTGCATGCCCCCTTGAGCCGCTGCAGAATGAGAACGTTTCACAGGAACCAAAGAGAGTACGATGGTTTTAAGTCCTGCTGACTGTGCAGCAACACTCACACGAAGACCTGCCAGTCCACCACCCACAATTAATGCATCACAATAAACAATCTTCATGATACTCCTCCTTTATCTGCTGTGTTTGTTTTTATAATATAATTTACATGACTAGAAGGTTTATACCGTTCACCATAGTTATCTTGATGCTCTATACCTATCTTTATATATGCTGCTAGAGAAGCAAAACCCAATGCTAAAAAGAATACTGTCACAAACCATTTTGCTTTTTTAAGTCTTTTACGTGTTTCTCTAGGGTTTTTCCCATCAAACCAACCCCACTTAACTGAGAGTCTATAAAGTCCGATAGAACCATGAAATTCAACAGCGAGTAATAAAAGTATATACAGTGGCCACATCCAATCACTTACAACTCTATCTGCAGAAGCATAAGGGCCTATCTTATCGGCACTTGTCATAATGATATATAAGTGTACGGAACCCAAAAAGAACATCACAAACCCAGTAAATGCTTGGTAAAACCACAGCTTTGTATCTGCATGATCTATGGCATTGACATGTGTTTTGAGTATTTTGTATTGTTGATAATTTTCAGGAAGTTTACGCATGGCTAACAAAGCATGCACTATAAAGATGACAAAAACAAATCCAGAAAAAATACTCACAAGTATAGGTTTTCCCCCATCTTCAAAGATAAAACTACCTTCAAACATCTGTGTTACTGTATACATGAAATCTTTGCTTATAAGAATCGTAGAGACAAAAAGCATATGTCCCCACATAAACAGTCCTAAAAAAAGACCTGTTGCACTCTGCCACCAATCAAGTTTGGCAGGAAGCTTACTTTTCCCACCATCTTTGGTTACACCTAAATAACCTTCTATCAAGTCACTCATATTCATCCTTTCTTTATCGTTAAGGTTATCCACCATAAAAAGTGTAAACATGAATCATTATGGTGAAACATCAGAAAATAAAATTTTCAATCGTAGTAGATATTCCAACCATCAAAATAAATGATAAATGAAATATATTTAAATTATATTCTTATTTATAGTGGAGATAATTGATTTACATCAAAAATAAATAGTAAGTTCTTAGAATTCATACATATTGTAACAGTATAAAAATTTTATTTATTTAGTGAACTCTGAATACTTTTTATAATAGGCGTTATATCACTCTTATTTTTAATAGATGTAGGTTTCAATAATCCATGCTGAGACAATCTACGTGAAAGACTTGATGCTTCCACAATAGCTATGCCCTCTACTGCTTCAAATATATCTTTTTGGTTAAAATAATGTGGACCTGAGATGATTTTACATCTAAACTGTGCAGCTTCGGCAGCATTATGTCCACCTACAGGTACAAACGCACCACCTAGTATAACAATGTCTGAAATAGCATAAATATTTACAAGTTCACCTAATGCATCTACTAAGGTAATATCATTATTAAAATGTTTCTCTTTAGAATATGGGTGCCAAGATAAGTTTTCTACATTTGAAAAAATCTCAATCATCTTAGCTACTCTGCTAAAACGTTCTGGATGACGTGGGACTAGGATAAGTTTTGCATCACTATTTTCTTTTTTAAGATTCAAAAATGCATCTAGCATAAGTTGTTCTTCACCTTCATGTGTACTTGCCCCACATACAACAAAACCAGAAGGCTTCACTAACTTTTCTGAAATAGGTGTCAAACTAGAAAGTTTAATATTCCCAGTAACCCTCACAGACTTAGCCCCCAAAGTTTCTAGACGTATTTTATCCAGCTCTGTTTGTGCATACACTTCATCTATATGTTTAAAAATCTGTTTATACAACCAACACATACGCATATACTTTGGGTAAGACCTATCAGATATACGTGCATTAATAAGCAAAGTTTTCGTAGCTCTTCTTTGTGATAATGCAAAAAGTAAATACCAAAACTCTGCTTCCATCACCAGCAGTACTTTTTGTGGCTTCATCCATCCAAACAACAAAGGTTCAAAAGGTAAATACGCCCGTTCATAGGTATAGCTACCAACAGCATCAAACCCTGTTTGTGTTGTTGTACTCATACGTAGGCTCTCTTTAGGTAATACTTCAACTAAAGGTTTTATAGCTTTAGCTTCTCCGAAACTACAAACATGAAACCATACACCATGAGGTGATAAGGGTGCATTATTTTTCAAAAAGAAGCGTGCGGGAATAGAGTATTTGTATTTAGATTTAAAGGAAAGGAAAAATAAAAAAGGGAGTGCCAATACATAAAGTATCGTCACAATGAAACTATAGAGAAAAAAGAACCATTTCTCCATAGTGTTTTACACTTATACTTCTTCTGTAACAGGTTCTATGTACAAAATACGCCCACAGTGAGGACAGTTACAAATTTCATCTGCTTTAATGATTTCTGAATATGTTTTATCATTCAGTTTCATATAGCAACCATAACATGCTTGTTTTTTTACACCTACAACTGCTGTATTCCCAGCCCATATACGTATTTTTTCATAAAAGGAGAGTACTTTTTGCTCAATATTTCTACTTAACTCTTCTCTTTTTGTAAACAATGCACCTTTACTTTTTTCAATGGCAGCCTTTTCAGAAGAAACTTCCTTATTAGTCACATCAAACTCAACACTTAATGTTTTTAACTTTTCACTAACTTCTTCTAGTAATTCTTTTTTAATCGCATTCATTCCTTGAAGTCTTTCTATTTCTTCATTTGCAAATGTCATTTTCTCTTTGGCAATATCTTCTTCCAAAGAGAGGGCTTTCATCTCTTTTTCTGTAGTAATATCTTTTGCTTTTTTAACATTAAGTGCAAGTTGCTCATTGAGTAAAGTAAGCTGTTCATCAAAAGTTTTCACTTTTACTTCATTATCAGAAATATCTGTATTTAAAGTATCATTTTCCTTTTGAATAGCATCTATTTTCTTTTGTATTTTTGCTATTTTTTTATCGGCTGCTTCAAGTTGTGGGTTATAACTATCTATTGCTTTATCATTGTCTGAAAGCTCTATAAGCTCTTGTAGGTGTTTGTTCAATCTCTGTCCTTTTGGGGTTTCAAGGTGTTTTCTGATCTGAGCTCAGAAGGTTAAAGACCTATTTCGACGTGAAACGGGTTTTTAGAATTCGCAATTATAGCCAAAATAGGTAAAACTTTCAATTCTTCTAGTAAAATCTCTGCAAAAAACTTTTCAGATTCATAATGTCCGATGTCTACCATCATTAAATCTTCACTCATCGCTTTCATGGCATCATGATATTTGATGTCTCCAGTCAAGAAGCAATCAGCCTTTACTTCATCCATAAGTGAAGCCCCTGCACCCGTGCAAAGAGCTATGGATTTTATGTTTTCTTTCTTTCCTACTACTCTTAATGTAGGTAAATCTAGCTTCTCTTTTATGTGCTTTAGGAGTGCTTTATAATTCCACTCATCTTTAGTAGTACATAAAAATGATTTTTGACTTTCCATCTTAAAGCCCAATATCTTTTCAAACACATATTTATTTAAATGTGTCTGGTCAAAGTTGGTATGTAATGCTATACAAGAGTGATTTTTTTGTATCATCTTTTCAAGTATGTTTGCAGGGTATTTTGCTAAATCAAGCTGAGCTAATTTGTCAAATATTAGCGGATGATGCACCACAAAAAGTGTGTCCTCTTTTACCTCTTCTATCATGGACATATCAATATCTAAAGAAACAACTATTTGAGATACTTCTCGTGACATGTCGCCTACTATCAACCCAGAGTTGTCCCATTTATCTTGGAGTTCAAAAGGGCTTACTTTGTCTAGGTGCTTGTAGATTTCTTGTAGTTTCATACTTGAGCCTTCTATCTTTTAACTCTTTTAGACTTCTCTTCAACTTCTCTACCAAGCTCTTCTTTATAAGCTATAATCTTGTCTTGCACTTCTTTACTCCCTGCACCCACTATCTGAGCCGCCAAAATTCCCGCATTTTTCGCACCATTTAGTGCTACAGTAGCCACGGGTACGCCTCCAGGCATTTGGAGTATGGAGAGTATGGAGTCCCAGCCATCTATGGAGTTAGATGATTTAATAGGTACACCGATGATAGGCAAAGGGGACATAGAAGCTATCATGCCTGGTAAGTGAGCTGCCCCACCTGCTCCTGCTATGATGACTTGTATGCCTCTTTTGTGCGCATTTTTAGAGTACTCAAAAAGTTTTTGGGGTGTTCTATGTGCAGAGACAACGTCCAGCTCATACCCTACACCAAATTGCTCTAACATATCTGCTGCTGCTTGCATGACAGGAAGGTCTGAATCCGAACCCATTACAATACTTACGACTACTCTTGACATGATTTTACCTTTAATAATTTTTTAACTTGTTCTGCTTTTAACCTTGCTTCATCTACTGTGTTACCTAGTATCGTCACATGTCCCATCTTTCTAGAAGGTCTTGTCATTTTTTTACCATAAAGGTGTATTTTTACACCGTCTATCGCCATACACTCGGCAAAACCTTCATAATGTACAGGACCTGTATGTCCCTCTTCGCCTAAAAGATTTAACATGACTGAAGCTGTAGTTAACGCGGTACTGCCTAGTGGCAAGTCAAGTATGGCACGTAACAGTTGTTTGAGCTGTGAAGTCACTGCAGCATCTATAGTGTGGTGTCCGCTGTTATGTGGTCTAGGTGCAACTTCATTGATGAGTATCTGCCCATTTGTGTCTATGAAAAACTCCACCGCAAGTAAGCCAACCATATCAAGATTTTCTATGATTTCTGTTGCGAGTAGTTCTGCTACTTGAGCTTGTTTTAGCGTGATGTTAGACGGACAGAAAATCTCTTCAACCAAGTTCGTCTCTTCACCAAAGCTCATCTCAACTGCAGGAAAACAACGTACTTCACCTTTGGCATTTCTAGCAGCGATGACGGCTATCTCTTTGTCTATGTCTACTTTGTCTTCTAACATAGAAGCACCATCAAGCAGTGTGCTGTTAGCATCTTTTATGAGGGCTACCCCATGCCCATCGTATCCACCTTTGCGTAACTTCTGTACAAATGGGTAGGTCAATTTACCACTATTGATAGCAGTTTCTATCTCTTCTTTGTTATCATAACACTTAAACGGTGACGTTGGCATCTGATGTTTCGCGTAAAACGCTTTTTGTAGTCCCTTGTCTTGTATAAGTGCTAAGGTATCAGGGTCAGGAAGCACTTTTAAGCCCTCAGATTTGAGCTGTTGGAGTGCCTCTATGTTGATGTCTTCGAGCTCATAGGTAAGGATGTCTACTTGCTTACCAAAAGCATAGACATCATCAAAGTTCCTAAAGTCACCTTTTATATAGACGTTGGCCACATTTCGTGCCGAACATCCCTCATCTGGGTCAAGTACGTAAGAGATGATGTCCCATCTACTTGCTTCTTGGACGAGCATCTTCCCTAGTTGTCCTCCTGCGATGACACCTAACTTTAGGCTTGAAGTGACTAATTTTTCTATCAAGATTAGCCTTTTACTCTGGCATTACGCTCTGCTTCTTGTGCCTTGTAGAGCTGAGCACAGCCGATGGAAAGCTCTCTTACTTTTAAGATGTAGTTTTGTCTTTGTGCTTGTGAGATGGCTTTTCTAGCATCTAGTACATTAAAGGCATGAGATGCCACCATACACTGGTCATACGCAGGCAAAGGAAGTCCTGCCTCTAAACATACTTTACATTCATTAGACGCATCTTCAAAGTGCTGAAACAAATTCTCTACATTTGCCACTCCAAAATGGTACTTAGAAAACTCATACTCTGTCTCTTTATGTACATCACCATAAGTAGTCACATTATCGCCCATTTTATTCCACACAAGGTCATAGACTGAGTCTACCCCTTGCAAGTACATCGCAAGTCTCTCTGTACCATAGGTAATCTCCACAGCTACAGGATCACAGGCTATGCCTCCTACTTGTTGAAAGTAAGTAAACTGTGTTACTTCCATACCATCGAGCCACACTTCCCAGCCAAGACCCCATGCACCAAGTGTTGGGGACTCCCAGTTGTCTTCGACAAAACGGATGTCATGCTCTTGTAAATTTAGTCCCAGATACTCCAAAGACTTCAAATAAAGCTCTTGAATGTTGTCAGGACTAGGCTTGATGAGTGCTTGAAACTGATAGTATGCCCCTAGTCTGTTGGGGTTCTCTCCATAACGTCCATCTGTAGGACGACGGCTCGGTGCTACATACGCTGCAGACCAAGGCTGAGAGTCGAGACTTCTAAGCAACGTTGCAGGGTGAAATGTCCCTGCACCAGATGGGATATCATAAGGTTGTACGATGTTACAGCCTTGGGCTGCCCAGTATTGTTGGAGTTTGAGTAACATGTCAGAAAATGTTATGGCGTTTTTGTTCATCTATATATCTACCTAATTTAAATTTTTACAGTATTATTTCTATTTCGCTTGAGTCAAGCTCTACTTTTTTGGCTTTACTTATGCGGTCTTCTTGGAGTTTAACTCTTAGTTCATCATCTTGTAGTGCCATGATTTGTATCGCTAAATATGCTGCGTTGACTGCACCTGCATGTCCGATGGCTAGTGTACCTACAGGCATACCCTCAGACATCATGACTGTACTTAAAAGTGCATCTTCACCTCTAAGTGAACCTGCATCCATAGGTACACCTAACACTGGTCTAGTGGTCATGGCGGCTAAGGCACCTGCTAGGTGAGCAGCCATACCAGAAGCGGCTATGAAAACTTGAGCTCCCTTTGCTTCTGCTTCTTTTATGTATGTTTTTGTGCGTTGTGGGCTTTTATGTGCAGAAGAGACGATGAGTTCATAAGGCACACCAAACTTTTTCAATGTTTCCGCACACTCAGACATAATGGCATAGTCACTTTTAGAGGCTATCACGATAGATACAAATTTCATAGGGTTCCTTTGATTTATTTCTTTTCTTCAGTTTCCAACTTCATAGGTGTTGATGTTTCAGTCAAACCTTTTTTCTCCAAAGCTTCTGCTATTTCACGTCTTAGTATGGTATAACCTGGTAGCTTAGCAGGAAGCAAGATGTCATTGACATTACCACTATGGACACACTCTAGTTCTTTACCCTCTTTTGTGGTTATCTTCTTGAACGTAATAACATAATGTCCTGCTATCTCTTCTATGGTTCCGATGTCGTTATCTACTAGTTCCACTTTTGCACCTACAGGAAGTACTATCTCTACTGAGTCGCCTAAACAGGTTTTGTCTTTACATTTCCACGTTAAGCCATCTTCGCTCACGAGTCCTGCTACTTGGTGTGTGCCGTACTGTATGGAAAAATCATTGGACTCGGTGTTGTTTCTGTCAAATGGTCGCGAAAGCAAGTAGGCATCTGAAAAACCACGGTTTTGTGTGGTGTTTAGCTCTTTTTGGTAACGTGCCTCATCAAAGTCATTATTATAGTGATCATCTATAGCATGACGATACGCTTTAGTCACCACACCTGCATAGTAAGGAGACTTGGTACGTCCTTCTATTTTGAGTGAGTCTATGACACCAGATTTGAGTATCTCATCTACGTGAGAAGCCATATTCATATCTTTGGCATTCATGATGTATGTTCCTATGCCCTCTTCTTCATCTAGTCTAAAGGTAGTACCACTTTCAGGGTTATGTGCGTAAATTTCATAGGGGAAACGACAGTCATTTGCACAAGACCCACGATTAGGTACACGTCCTGTTTGAAGTGAAGAGATAAGACAACGTCCCGAGTAAGCAAAACACATAGATCCATGCACAAAGATTTCAAGTTCTAGGTCAGGGATGTGATTTTTGATAGCTTCACAATCTTTAAGGCTTATCTCACGTGCCACAATGATGCGTTTAACCCCTAAGTCATAGTAGACTTCCGCATCCATCGCGTTCATGACGTTTGCTTGTGTAGAGAGATGTATTGGTATATCTGGTGCTATCTTTCTGGCTATTTTTACCACACCTGGGCTTGAGACTATGAGAGCATCTGGCTTTAGCTCTGCTATTTTAGCGATATGGTTTTCGTAGAGTTTGAGTTGTGAGTTAAAAGGAAATGAGTTTACGGTAGAGTATACTTTTTTACCTCTTTCATGAGCATAAGCTATGCCTTCTGCATACGCCTCAAAGTCAAATTCTTTGCCCGAACGTATACGCAAGGAAAAGGTACTAGTACCTCCATATACAGCGTCTGCACCATAGTTTAGAGCGATTTTCATCTTCTCTAGGTTTCCTGCTGGTGCTAAAAGTTCTACTTTTGTTTGCATGATTATCCTATGTTAAATATTGGACTTATTTTAGCGTATTAGTAGTAAGAAGCAGTTTTATGCTAAAATTACTCTATGAAAAGCACAACACGCGTAGACCTACATAACCACACCACACGCTGTAACCATGCAGAAGGTACAGTAGATGAATACATTCAAAAAGCCATAGAACTTGGCATAAATATTTACGGTTTTTCAGAGCATGCACCCATGGATTTTGACCCCAAATACCGTTTGGCATTTGAAGAGATGAATGCCTACACCTCAGACATACTCACAGCAAAAGAGACGTACAAACAAGAGATAGACATTTTACTAGGCTATG
>Ga0256839_1004219_pt1 | contig 14217 bp, 12 predicted proteins | sample 354166metaG_FD_185968 | JGI IMG/M metagenome (GOLD analysis project Ga0256839, IMG submission 185968) | Hydrothermal vent microbial communities from Mid Atlantic Ridge, Atlantic Ocean - 354-166 | ecosystem: Environmental > Aquatic > Marine > Hydrothermal vents | place: Atlantic Ocean: Mid... | reverse complement strand
AACCTTCGGAAAATTTCGGTAAGATCTACCGCGTACTCAAGGGTGGCTCATGGTGGGACTGCTCCTTTTATAAATGTGGCATCTCGGCACCGCTCTTCAATCGCAGCTTTTTTAACCCTCGCGTTAAAAACAGTAGCTTCGGTTTTCGCTGCGCTCAAGATATTGAATAACCCATTAAATTAGAGAGTCGCTTTATGTCCCGCAAAAAATCGCGCTTTGGTTTGATCACATTACTCTCGTTAACCGCCACAACAGTGCTGGCTGATAGCACGACTAGCCTCAATGATACGATGGCGCTCATTCCCGCCGGATCATTTTTAATGGGCAGTAACGATCTCGACACCTCCACACGCGCAAAAGAGTATGGTTTTATCAAACCGCTCTACCTAGACGAACACCCGCAACGTGAAGTGATACTCGATGAGTATTATATCGACCGCTATGAAGTCACCAATCAACAATACAAAGAATTTGTGATTCTTAATAATAAAACCGTACCGCAAACATGGCGTGATAACGGCTATCTATTAGTACGAGAAATTTTAGATATCGCCAATGACGAGGTGCTGCGCCGCCTTGCTGATGAACGCTTCAAGCTCGATATGAATACTCAAACGGCATCAAGAGAAAGCCTATTGGATGTGATCGAACAACAGCAACGTAGTCAAGACAACCTGCCTGTTACAGGCGTTACGTGGGAAGATGCCGCGAGCTATTGCAAATGGCGTGGTAAACGGTTGCCCAGTGAGGCGGAGTGGGAAAAGGCGGCGCGCGGCACAGAAGGCTATGAGTATCCATGGGGGAATGAATGGCATCAAGAGTATGCAAATTCTGGGGAAGGGGAGGGGTGGGAAAGCGGTGTTGCGCCCGTTGGCCACTATATAAAAGGGCAATCGCCCTACGGTATTTTCGACATGGCCGGCAATGTGATGGAGTGGACGGCGGACTGGTACCAGCCTTACCCCGGAAATGAATATCAATCTAAAGATTACGGTAAAATTTTTAAGGTCATTCGCGGAGGTGGCTGGGGTGGAGTAGGGCACTATGCGATCAACCATTTCAACCGCACCAGCTATCGCTTCTACCTCAGGCCTGAATCCGCCTTTCCTGACCTTGGCCTGCGCTGTGTAAAAGAGGTCAGTCGCGAGACGTCATCACCATCTCTATCGTTACCGCCATCAATTCATCCAGCGGCAACATAAAGAGCTGCTCAACGGTATAACCCCCACCCCATGCTGGCATCGCTGCTAACAACATAGCAGCAAATATCAACGTAAGTGCCTTCTGTGCCACAGACTTAGGCTTCAAGCTTTAGCTTCCTTGTCTTGGTGATCTAAAAATAATATTACAAGCTTGTTTGGCATTCAGCAAATAACGGGTTGATGATGTGCTATAAGGAAGACTGGCAAGAGCGAGATTTACAGGAACAACACCGCTGAGATAAGCAAAATACTCGCTTCGGTTATTTCGACTAAGGCACCGGCTGCATCACCCGTTGTGCCACCAAGCCTACGCATCATCAAGGCGCGCAAGAATAACAATACCATGACCGCTATCACTATCGGCCACAGCGCACTGCTGCCCAGCAGCCCTAACATGCTAACCAACACCACGGCCATCATGATCATAAGATGGCGGCGTGGTAAATAAGCCGCAAGTGCAGCGCCGAGCCCTTGTTGCCGAACATAGGGAGTGGTAAGAAACAGTAACGTAAGATTAATACGGCCAAGCAGTGGTGCCAGCAGTAACAAAACCCACTGGTTGCTATCGATAACCGAGTGGAGGGCTGCGAATTTCATCAACAGGATTAACACTAGCACGACCACACCCGCCGGGCCGCAGTTGGGATCTTTCATAATAGTCAGGGTTTTCTCTCTATCGCCTAAGCCACCCGCCCAACCGTCCGCACTATCGGCCAAACCATCAAGGTGCAAACCGCCCGTAAGTAAAACCCACAGAATGAGTAAAATAACGGCCGCGGGCATGGTGGGTGCGCTGCTCAACGACCATGAAAAGAGTAATAACACGCCACCGATCAACAGCCCCACTAAAGGGTAATAGAGTAACGAGCGACCGACTTCTTGATCACTGGGTGGCTTGTTTAAACGCACAGGGAAACGCGTTAAAAATTGTAAAGCAATCAGCAGCGGACGCATTACAACCGGCGCGCCTGCTTGTCCGTAATGACGATTCGCTCTATCGCAGCATGTTTCACTTCGAACTCAAGCAAATGGTTAACCGAGCGTTGCAGAATATGGCAGAGCAGCAGGCGAATCACACCGCCGTGGGTCACTAGTAAAATTTTCTTGCCCTCGTAGCGAGCTGTTATTTCTTGCCAAGCAGAGAGGATACGCTGTTCAAAATCACGCAGTGGCTCGGCCTCTGGTGGTGTGTTGGCAAGCGGGTCTTGCCAGAACTTGCTTAAGGCATCGGCATCGCGCTCCATTAATACGGTGGCGGTTTGACCCTCCCACAGACCGAAGTGCATCTCTTTAAGTCGCGCTTCGAGTGTTAATGGCAAAGCGTGTTGCTGGCTAAATTTACGGGCAAAAAAAGCGCAGCGTTGCAGCGGTGAGCTAATGATCTGATCCCACTGATGCGGCGCTTTTTCAACCGCCTGCCACATCTGCTGTTCACCCTCTTTTGTCAGTGCATCATCAATACTGCCACGAAAGCCACTACCGTTTATGGTCTCACCGTGGCGGAACAGATCAATGGTGGTGCTGCTCAAAGTTTTTCCGAGACGGCGGCTTCATCGAAGGTCGCCATTTCATTATGCAGCGCACAGGCCATTCGCAGTAGTGGCACGGCAATCGCCGCTCCGCTCCCTTCACCCAAACGCATTTCGAGCGCCAGCAATGGTTGTCCGTTTAAGGCTTTGAGCACACTTTGATGGCCGGGCTCACCCGAAACATGGCTAAAGATAAACCATTTTTCTGCGCTAATGCAGAGCCGCGCGGCCATGAGCGCAGCGACTGAACTGATAAAACCATCCACTAATACAGGCAAACGACTTTGCGCGCAGTTAAGATAGGCGCCCACCAAAGCCGCGATTTCAAAACCACCGAGGCAACGTAAAACATCCAGGGGCGTGACCATCGCTGCTTGGTGCCGCTCAAGCGCGGTTTGAATCACTTCGGTTTTGTGTTGAATACCGGCAGCGTCTATTCCCGTGCCGGGGCCTACCAGTTGTGCCACTGGCACATTGAGCAGAGCAGCGGCGATGGCACTGGCCGCAGTGGTGTTCGCAATGCCCATTTCACCACCGATGAATAGATCAGCCCCAGCAAGTTGAGTGCGTTCAATCACCTCTTGTCCTGCATTAAGGGCAGCGCTCAATTGCGATTCAGTCATTGCGGCTTGCTGGGTAAAGTTGGCCGTGCCAGCACCCAGGTTGAGGTTTTTCACATTACCTAATGACCCCGTATCATGGGCGGTGCCTAAATTAATCACTTCAAGCTCAGCACCAATGGCACGTGCACAAACACAAATCGCCGCACCACCCCGGCTAAAATTCTTCACCATTTCGGCGGTCACCGCTTGCGGAAAAGCCGATACCCCTTCGGCCGCCACGCCGTGGTCACCAGCAAAAACCGTGATCTGAATATTTTCGAGCTGTGGTTTTTCGCGCCCTTGCAGGGCTGCCAGTTGAATCGCGGCCTCTTCTAAGCGACCCAGTGCGCCGGGTGGTTTTGTGAGTTGGCTTTGGCGTAACTCAGCGGCTTGTCTGGCAGCTTCATCAGGCTTTGCCGCAGCTTGATCCAAACAATAGATATTCACAGCGGTTTTCCTTTTAACACCTGTGGCAGCCCGGCAACGGTTAACACCACTCGCTGACAAATCTGCGCTAGCTCCTGATGCAACCAACCTGCCTCGTCGCAATAACGGCGACTGAGTTCACCCAGCGGCGTGATCCCCATGTTGGTTTCATTGCTCACAAAAATAATCTCGCCGGGCAGCTCTGGCAATACCTTGAGCAAAGCATCACGTTCACGCTGAAAACAATGTTCATCATCATTCAACAATAGGTTGGTCAGCCAAAGCGTGAGGCAATCAACTAACAAGCACTGATCTGGGGCAGCATGTTTTTGCAACACGGAGGCCAACTGCAAAGGCTCTTCAATGAGCCCCCAGTGAACCGGGCGGTCGTATTGGTGAGTGGTGATACGAACCTGCATCGCCTCATCTTCAGCTGTGGCGGTAGCAATGTAAGTAACGGGTAGAGCGGTTTTAATCGCCAGTTTTTCGGCCAGGCGACTTTTTCCGGAACGTACACCACCGAGCATTAAAGTTAAGCACGCAGGTCTATCTTGTCCCTCGAAAGAACCGATGAGTTGGCGTAATTGATCGGTATCCAGGTGTTCCTCCACAGTGTCGGCCAGTCGCTCAATGGCGGCTTCACGCAAGGCAGAGTAATCAACTGTTTTGACATCGTCCAGTCCAGCCCATGTTAACAAGGCAGTACAGGCCGCAGATGATTCAAACAGGCCGTGCAGGTAAGTGCCCAGAATCAACCCGTCGTCGCTAATGGCTCCCTCTGTGCGCGAAGTTAATCTGATTGCAGGATTATCAAGCGCCTTGCCCTCGGTTTTTCCCGCATGTATTTCATAGCCACTGATATCCACCTCGTGGATTAACAGGGTGCCACTAACATTGCGCAGTTGTTTGTTGGCTGTCAGGGTCGTTTCCAGCTCAAGCAATCCCAATCCGGCTATGCTGCCTGCCACACTTTCTATACCGAGCGGGTCGTGAATCATTTTCCCTAACATTTGAAAACCTCCGCAGATGCCAACAAGTTTGCCGCCGTAACGCAAATGCCGTTGAATCGCCTCCTGCCAGCCCTGCTCGCGTAGCCAGCGCAGGTCGTTAGCGACACTTTTTGAGCCCGGTAAAATAATCAGGTCGGCGGCAGGAACAGGGCTATCTGTGCCGATGAACTGCAAGTCCACTTGTGGATGCAAGCGCAAAGGGTCGAAGTCTGTGTGATTGCTGATACGGGGCAGTGCAGGGACGACGATTCGCAGATGGCTGCTCTCTGTTGGCGGCTTGATCTCCACCTCACGGGGCAGTGCATCCTCGGCTTCCAGGTGCAGACCATGCAGGTAGGGCAATACGCCTAATACGGGTTTGCCCGTATACTGCTCCAGCCACTCCAGCCCCGGTTGTAACAAGCTGATATCACCACGAAAGCGATTGATAACAAAGCCTTTGATGCGCGCCCGCTCCGTCTCACTCAGTAGCGCCAGGGTACCTACCAGGTGGGCAAATACACCACCTTTGTCGATATCGGCCACCAAAATCACCGCGCAATCCACCGCCTCGGCAAAACCCATATTGGCGATATCATTGGCGCGCAAATTGATCTCTGCAGGCGAACCTGCCCCTTCAACAATGACTGCCTCGTAGTCATCAATCAAACGCTGGTGTGAATCCAGTACCGCTTCAAGGGCAACACGCTTGTAATCATGGAAACCACCAGCATCCATATTGCCGATGGCATGGCCGTGAATGATCACCTGCGCCCCAATGTCAGAGTTGGGCTTGAGTAATACCGGGTTCATGTCGGTGTGAGGTTCCAGACCACAGGCCAACGCCTGCACTGCCTGGGCACGGCCAATCTCACCACCATCACAACTGACTGCACTATTGAGGGCCATGTTTTGCGGTTTAAAAGGGGCGACACGGATACCTTGCCTCAGCAACCAACGACACAAGGCCGTCACCAGCAGGCTTTTACCGGCATCGGAGGTGGTGCCCTGAACCATTAAAGTGTGGGCAGTCATGCACTGGCTTCGCTGAGATCAACCGCCGTTACCCTGGCCAATGCCGCGCCCAGTCGCGCCCAGTCCAGTTCACACCCCGGCAGACCAAAGCGCAGGCTGGCTGGATGAGTAAACAGGCGTGTCAGAATTCCATCGCGCGCCAGCATCTCGTGCAGACAGGCTGCCTGTGGTGTGCGTACCCATTGGAACAGAGCGCTACCGCCATCAGGCGCGAGTTGATATTGCGTGAGCAACGCATGCAAACGCCTGCTCTCATCAGCCAGGTGTCGCTGTGCTGTTTTCTGCCAAGCATGGTCGTTAAGTGCCGCTGTGGCTAACCAGCGTGCAGGGGTGTTGATTGTCCAGGGGCCAAGCAGCGCATGGATGCGAGTAAGTAACTCAGCTTGCGCACAGACAAAACCTACCCGCGCACCCGCGAGGCCAAAAAACTTACCCAGTGAGCGCAACACAATCATCCCCGAGCGCGAACTGTAACGGCACAAACTGTGCTCCGGCGTAACATCCATGAACGCCTCATCCACCACCAGCCAGCCACCGCGGGCCGCAAGCTGTGCATGCCAGTCGAGTAATTGCGCCACCTTAAAACGGGCGCCGGTAGGATTATTGGGATGAATGAGCACCAGTACATCTGATTGCGCAACAGCGTCATTCAGTTGCGCCTCGCCGACAGCCATGACGGTATGACCAGCACGCCGCCAGGCCTCGGCATGTTCCGCATAACCAGGATGCAATACGCTCACGCGAGCGGACGAACGAAGCTGTGGCAATACTTGAATGGCAGCCTGTGAGCCGGCCACTGCGAGCAAATGTTTAGCACCGTAATAGTCGCACGCAGCCTGTTCGAGCCCATCTTCATCTTCGGGCAAGCGTGACCAAATGGATGTGGGCAGCGGTGGGACTGGCCAGCCGTTGGGATTGATGCCGGTGGAGAGATCGAGCCACTCATCAAGCGCTCTGCCATACTGCCTGACAGCCTCTCTTAACTTCCCGCCATGTTTAAGTCCGCCCTGTTTAAGCCGGCTGTCCTCAAACATAAGCCAGCCCCACAGCAGCCAACACCACCAACCATAAAAAAACACCGTGTCGCACCAGTGTCAGGGCGCGTTCAATATCACCCACCACGGCGGGAATGCCTGCCCCTAAAACAGGCCGCTGGTGCCATTCACCACGATAACGCGCTGGCCCGCCCATCATCAGATTGAGCGCGCCGGCACCCGCTGCCATCACCGGCCCAGCGTTGGGGCTCTCCCAGTCAGGCGCCTGCGTGCGCCAGCAGTGCAGTGCCCGGCGGCTGTTGCCGAGCAACGCATAAGTCAGAGCGGTGAGGCGCGCGGGAAAGTAATTAAGCAGGTCATCAAAGCGCGCTGCACCCCAACCGAACGCCACATAGCGCTCACTGCGATAACCCCACATGGCGTCGAGCGTATTGGCCAGACGGTAAAGTATGGCGCCCGCACCGCCCGCAACGATGAACCAGAACAGCGCACCAAACACACCGTCATTGCCGTTTTCTAACACCGATTCAGTGGCTGCGCCGGGTGGGTTAATCGCGGCTGAATCGCGACTGACCAGATGGCTGGTCAGGTGTCGTGCCTTAGCATCGTCCCCGTCCTGCAGTGCCGTCGCAATGGGGCGGGCGTGGTCATGCAAGCTTCTGTGGCCGATGGCAAAATAGAGCATCAACAGGCTAAACACCATGCCGACATAAGGGAGTGCGGCCAACGCCGCCGCGATAGCAGTGAAGGGCACGAGCATCAACATCAAGGCAATAACACCGCGTAATTTACGACCGCGTGGTGTCACATTCTCGCTACCATAAAAGCTGCGCTCAACGAGGTCACTTAGCCAGCCGAAACCGACTAAAGGGTGCCAGCGGCGTGGTTCACCCCACCACCAATCCAGCAGCACGGCGGCCAGTGCCAACAGTGCCGTGATCAGCATTGGCTCTGCGCCCAACGCTGCACAATGGCATGAATCTGTCGCACACCGTCGGTCAGCGCCGCAGGCCCTGGCTGGAGAATGTCGCAGGATTTGATTTCATAGAGATGACCATTGCACACGGCGGGGATCTCCGCCCAGCCCGGCCGCTCGCACAGCTGTTCGGGCCGAAAGTGCTTGCCGCACCAGGAGCCGATGATAATGTCCGGCGCACGCCGAATCACCTCTTCAGGGTCGGCAATGATGCGGTTTTTAGCGGCGGATTCTCTGCCGAGTTCCGCAAAACAATCTTCACCGCCGGCGATGCCGATCAGTTCCGACACCCAGCCGATAGCGGAAATCAACGGCTCGTTCCACTCTTCAAAATAGACTCGGGGTTTATGTTGCAGTTGTGCCACCGACTGCTCTATTGCTTGCAAGCCTTCATTTAGCTCTGTGATCAGAGCCTCCGCCTTTGCCGCTGCCCCGGCCAGCGTGCCAACCATCTGCATCATCTCGAAAATGCCTGTTACCGTGCGTTGGTTGAACACATGCACCGCCACACCGGCACGTATTAACTGCGCAGCGATATCGGCTTGCATGTCTGAAAAACCCAGCACCAGATCGGGTTCAAGGGCAAGAATTTTGTCGATCTTGGCGCTGGTAAAGGCCGAGACCTTCGGCTTCTCTTTGCGTGCCTGCGGCGGGCGCACAGTAAAGCCGGAGATACCGACGATGCGCTGCTGTTCGCCGAGCAGGTAGAGTGTTTCGGTGGTCTCTTCAGTAAGGCAGACTATGCGCTGTGGCCCCTCAGTGAGGGGTTTCATGCTGGCGCCGCCTGTAAGCGTATCACTACCCGCGGATCGATGGGATCAGGCAGGAAGTGGCGCATGGCTTGCCGTTCGCGCATCACACGGTAGAGCGCTGCAATCTCGGTTTCACTGAAACGGCTCATGGTAGAAACAGCCGTGCACTGGCGGCGGGATTGCTCGGAAAGTAGAGATGCAGGTAAGAAGCGGTCAATCGTCTCTGGCGATAGAGTGGCTCTGGCGTGCCGTTATGGCGAGCAGATTCTGAGTGGACAAGCGGCGCGAGTTCGCACGTCATGGCTGAATGATGGAAGGTGTGACCACGTAACTCGCCTTCCGGCAGTGACACACAATGCAGTCCCAAGTTGGCCAAGCGCGTCTGCATCACGGCCTCGCCGGGCAGTAGCCCTGCCATCGTTTCACTTTGACCTTTCACATCCGCCAGTGAATTCAACAAGTACAACATGCCACCACACTCAGCGACGATGGGTTTACCGGCGGCATGGTGCGCACGAATGGCCGCTTTCATCGGCCGCTTGGCCGCCAGCCGGTCGAGGTACAGCTCTGGATAGCCACCCGGCAAATAAATGGCATCTGTAGGTGGCAGCGTGTGGTCATTGAGTGGCGAAAAGAACGTGAGTTCAGCACCAAGACTGCGCAACAGATCAAGATTAGTCGGATAGAGAAATGCAAAGGCAACATCACGTGCTACGGCGATGCGCACATCTGTTAGTAATAGTGGTGTGACGGGTAGCGCCGTTGGCGCGGTGAATACCACCGCGGGCGGCAACGTTTTATTCACACCCTTGAGCGCAGCAGCGGCGCGCCCAATGCGACTATCCAGATCACTGATTTCGTCTGCCTGCACCAGGCCCAGATGACGTTCCGGCAGGGTGATCTCCGCATCGTGCGCCAACCAGCCAAACGACGACAACCCCGGCGACAGGCTCTCGGCCAACATCTGGTAGTGACCCTCCCCCGCAACACGGTTGGCAAACACCCCTGCAAAGGGCAATGCCGCCCGATAACTTGCCAGACCATGCGCCACCGCACCGAAGCTCTGGGCCATCGCTGAGCTATCGATCACGGCCAGCACCGGGATATTAAACAACGCGGCGAGATCGGCGCTGCAGCGGTCACCATCAAACAGCCCCATCACCCCTTCGATAAGAATCAAGTCGGCGTCAGCCGCTGCCTCATAGAGCAGTTGGCGGCAGTGCGCCTCGCCGCCCATCCAGAGATCAAGTGAGTAGACAGGGTTACCTGAGGCCTGTTGTAAAATCATTGGATCAAGAAAATCGGGGCCGGTCTTGAAGATGCGCACCTTGCGCCCCCGGTTTCGATGGTAACGCGCCAGTGCTGCGGTGACTGTAGTCTTGCCCTGACCGGAGGCGGCAGCGCTGATGAGCAGCGCGGGACAACTCCGCTTCACAGATCAACCCCCTGCTGCGCCCGCACCCCGGCGCGGAAGGCGTGTTTAAGATCACCCAATTCGGTCACGGTGTCAGCGGCCTCGATGAGCGCTTCGGGAGCAGCGCGGCCGGTGATGACGACATGCTGCATGGCGGGGCGGGCCTTGAGGTCGGCCAGCACGGCGTCGATCTCCAGCCAGCCATATTTGATCGGGTAGGTAAGTTCATCGAGCACCAGCAGATCAATCGATTCATCCATCAGCACCCTCTTTGCCACCGCCCAGCCACGTTGCGCGGTTTCAGTGTCACGGGCGAGGTTTTGTGTCTCCCAGGTAAAACCCTCCCCAAGCACATGCCAGGTGACGCCAGGCTGTTGGCGGAAAAACGCCTCTTCGCCGGTATCGCTGCGCCCTTTGATAAATTGCGCAACAGCGACTTTCATACCGTGGCCCAAGGCTCGCGCCAGCATGCCGAAGGCCGAGCTGGACTTGCCCTTGCCGTTGCCGGTCAACACCAGCAGCAGCCCCTGATCACGGTCGGCACGCTTGATCGATTCATCAACCAGCGCCTTTTTACGCGCCATGCGATCCTGATGACGCTGTCCCCGGTCAGCCCCGCTCATCAGCGCTGCACTGATCTGTGTGGCCCGGTGGTACCGCGCAGCAGCGTGAACATGGTGTGCAGCACGGCGGCAAGGCCAATGTAAAAAGCGATCGATTGCAGTGATTGGGGGGAGTATTTAACCAAGCGTCCGCCAAATTCCAGCAGCGTGGGATCAACGAATCGACCCGAGAAGAAGTAAAACCCACCACTGGAAAAAAGCTGGCAGACTGCCACCGCTACCAACGTGGCGGCCACCAACGGCAACAGCGTATGCCACTCAAAGCGATGTTGACTGGCGTACCAGCGGCCACCGAGCCAGAGTGCGCTGTAGGCCGGCAACAGGAAAAAGTAGGAGGGGGTCAGACAAAAGGCTTCGCCACCATTCACAATCTCCGCCAGACTCGCGCCACTCAGCAGATAGGGGGCAAAATCCAGCCCCCAGACAAAGACGAGCAAGCCTGGCAACACCCATACCGGTCGTAGGTAGACAGCAGCGAGAAAAAAGACTGCCCAGGAGGCACCGGGCAGATTGTTCAATGTGGCGGCGTGCTGGCCACGGGTGACAACCAGCAGCAGTACCAATACTGCGCCAATCATCAGCTGAGTACGGTTAGAGAGTGTCAACATGGCTGGCTCCTTTTTTCTCTTTCATTTGATGCTGTCTACTGTGTGAAAATAATAGTGTTAGGAGTCAATGCACCAGTACTGATGATCTGCTCTTCACTCGTGTCGGTTGCCGGATCAACGATAATCACACCGAAGTCACTCTGACTGGCCACCCAGAGTTGACCGAGTGGGCCCACTTCGATGTCTGCAATGTTTTTGGCGAAGATACCGGCTACCGCTGTTGGGTTAACATCGCCGGTGGTTGGATTAAAACTATAGAGAGTATTATCACCCCAGCCTTGATAGCCCACAAAATAACCCTTGGTTGCCGAGACAATGGCCATCTCCGTAATGTTGCCATAAGGGGCGGATTGCGCATCGCCGTCATCAACGATCATTTGAATTTCATACGTTTCAGGGTCAAGGGTAATAATCCCGCCATCATATTCTGCAACACCCCAAAATTTCCCCGCGCCCTGTATATAGATCAGGCCGGTGTCCGCTGAGTAGTGCATTTTTTCCGGGTTAGTAATCGGAAGCGGAATGCCATTGATTTCAGATTTTCCAGTGTCGATTTCGGTATCAGTTGCAATATCGATCACGGCCACATACGCCTGCCCCGGTGCCCATGTCGCGTCCAGCGCCTGCATCGCGATAAAAAGTTTACCATTGACGATGATCCCTTTGGTCATGTTGGGCACGCCATCGGCATCATAAACACCGAGGTCAATTTCTCCTGTTTTAAAATCAGCGGCAGTGGTGGCCGCTGGGTTAACGATCCATGCATTCGCCTTACCATAACGCAAAATGTAACCCTTGTTCTCTGACGCTAGGATAAAGTCATGCGGATTACTGGAGCCATCTTCACCGTCATCCAGCGTTGAGTATTGCCAGATCGCATCACCCGGATTTTCAACACTGAATTTTGTAATGTTATCTGCCATGAATCGTTCAAGGCGATAGATGTTCTGCCCATCGGTGGTGACTGTGATATCTGAGATCGTTGGGCTGATGTCATTGACGACCGTTCTTGGCTGATCAACCGTGACAACTGTAGTTGCACCACTAGAGAAGTCACTCGCGACCGTTGCAATCACCGCAACAGGGCCGGGTTCAGGTAGCTCCACAGGGGTAGTCACCACTGAATCATCATCGACACAACCGTTTAACAGCGGAAGCATCAACAGCGTTGTGGCCGTTATTACAAAGCATCGTTTTATATTGTTGGGACTCATGGTCACTCCTTGGGTCATTAACCGTTATAAATCTATTTTAAGCGTCGTAAAAAATGCGCGGCCGGGTTGCGGGAAGCCACGGAAATCTTCATAAAATTCATCTGTTAGATTGTGCAGTTCGAAGGTGAGCGTCGCGGGGTTCGCTTTCCAGCTAATGCCCACATTGATTAAATTTTTATTGCGCGACTTAAGCAGATTGGCACTGTCATAAAACATGCCGCTTTGGTAGCGGTGTTCTATAAAGGGTAATAGCCTCTCACTGCGGTAATCGATACGTGTGTTATAGCTCCACTTGTAACGCCCCGGCAGCTGCACATTCTTGAGCGCCGGATTCTTTTTTTCGTTCACCATATTTTGGTAGGTAGCATTGAAGTTGATGCTTAGGTTATTCAGAAGCGTGATTTGCACAATATTTTCAACACCACTGATGTTGGCTCGATCTATATTTTCAGACTTCCCGACACCGCGAGCGTTATAGGTGCGCACAATAATATCGTCGACATCACTGCGAAAGAGCGACGCTTGCCATGAGAATTTTTTAACCATCTTAAGCGGCTTAAGCAGCGCAATCTCAAAACCAATATCAAAGTTAGTGCCGGTTTCATTGGTTAGCTCACTATTGCCCACCACAAAACCTCGATCACCCAGCAGCTCATAAAATGAGGGCTGTCGTGTGTAACGCCCCAGATTGCTTTTCAGCGTTAACCACTCTCCACTAAAATATTTGATGCCAATGCGCGGGGTCACATAATCACGATCCACCTCATTGGTGGGGGGGATGCTGCCCGCCAGAGTTGTTGCCGAAAGGCTATCCCGACTCTGTGTGGCGCTGATCGCAGGGTTTATCAGCAGTCGGTCATCCAGCAGAAAAATTTTATCTTCAACCCCGATCATCGCTGTACGGCGGGTGCTGTTACCACTCGCCCGGAGTGCGAGCAGGTCTGTCGGCCGGTACTGCTCTTCGCTGACTTCAACAATAAAGCTGAGCAGTTGCAGTGTGAGTGGCAGCTCAACGAAAGAGCGCAATTTTGTCGTGGTGGTAGTGTTTCGGTCATATTGCTGCCCGAGACCAACACTGCTCTGGCGGTCGTCATACTCTTCAACAGTGCGTCGGTATTCAAGGGTATTGCTCAGGTTGAGTCGATAGGTTCCCACGTTATTGGTGATAAGGCGAAGTTGAGTCTGGAGCCGTTTAACATCAAAACGGGTGTTGGTGGCAGGGCGATTATTCCACACTGGGATCTGCTGCCTTTTATCAAACCACTGCACCATGGTGTCGATGCGTTGCGCTTTATCAAGATCGACACCCAGTTTTAATAACAGATTATTCTGTTCGAACTCGCTGTTGTTTCGCTGCTCAAGCTTGTCGTCATCGGGGTTCAGGCGGGTACCGTTATTGTTGATAAATTCAAAATCGTTATCACTACTGAACCGTTCCGCTGAGATGACATAATCCCACTCATCCGGTTTGGCGGCGTAGAATGCAGAATATTTTTGTGTATTGAAGTCACCATAACCGAGCGTGACATTCCCCCGGCTTTCACCGTTCGCCTTGAGGGTGCGGATATTGATCGCGCCACCGATCGATGCCGCGCCAAGGCTCATCGGTGTTGCGCCGCGATAGATCTCGACACGCTCGACATCCGAGAGACTGATTGTACTCAGATCAACCCCACCTCCTGCGGCGTCGTTCAGCAGTAGCCCGTCGATAAAAATCAACACCTGCTGACTGGAGGCACCACGCAACGTCGCGCTTGAAAAGCTGCCAAAGCCGCCACTATTACGCACCTGAATACCGCTCTGCTGGGCGATGGCATCGGAGAGAGTGGCGATGCGGTTGTCGAATTGTTCC
>Ga0256839_1004218_pt1 | contig 14217 bp, 12 predicted proteins | sample 354166metaG_FD_185968 | JGI IMG/M metagenome (GOLD analysis project Ga0256839, IMG submission 185968) | Hydrothermal vent microbial communities from Mid Atlantic Ridge, Atlantic Ocean - 354-166 | ecosystem: Environmental > Aquatic > Marine > Hydrothermal vents | place: Atlantic Ocean: Mid... | reverse complement strand
CGACGACCAGACCAGTTGCGTGGTCAAGGAAGAAGCCTTTGCCGATTTTTGCCTGCGGATTAATATCCGTTTGAAATACCGATGATGAGCGACTTTGCAGATATAGCGCCAGATCGCGACGGCCATAGCTCCAGCACCAATGGGCAAGACGGTGGGTCTGAATGGCATGAAACCCCTTGAAGTACAAAATGGGTTCAATCAAGCGATCGCATGCGGGGTCGCGGTCGACAACAGCTGCTATATCCACCCGCAGTATTTCGGCCCATTCGGGCGAATGTTCCAGCATTTCCACAAAAACCTGGCGAATAAAATCGCGCGGCATATCCGGGTGGTGCAGTCGCTCAGCAATCCGGTGAATAACCGCCATTTCCAGACTTGGCTGATTGAGGATTGTGGTAAAAACAAAGGATGTCATTATTACATCCTCATTGACTACAATTTCTGCCTCACGGCGAAGAGCAGCCCAGACCGGGTCAAGCGGCGCAATATTTGCCTGCTTGTGTTCGCTTATCGTGGTGCTCAAATCATCCTCCGAAACTCTGAATAAATGTCGTATTGTTATATCGTTACCTTACGATATAGTCTTTTAGGCGATGATTACAAATATGGAAATTACAAATGATTGAAAAGGGTGCGCAACAGGAAATATCTAAAAGTGGGAAAATCACCCTTGATATTGCTGATTTTATTGGCTGGCTCACCTTCGATAACCCAAAAAAACACAATGCGCTTTCGCAAAAACTATGGCGGGATTTACCCCAACATATCAAATTATTGGAAGATGACTTTGATGTAAGAGTTATTGTTTTGCGCGGCGCTGGCAACAGGGCATTTTGCGCGGGAGCCGATATATCCGAATTTGCTATCGTTCGAAAAGATGCCAATACCGCCCGGCTATATGAGCAAGAAAATATTGCCGCCTTTGAGGCAATTAAACGCTGCAAAAAGCCAATCATCGCAATGATCAACGGACTTTGTTTTGGCGGAGGATTTGGCATTGCGGCGGCGGCGGATCTCAGAATTGCCGATGAAAATGCAGAGTTTGCCGTGCCAGCAGCCAAACTTGGGCTGGCCTATCCGGTTTCGGCAATTTCCAACATTGTCACTGCGGTTGGCGAGCAGATCGCCAAAGAATTGCTTTTTACCGCGCGCCGTTTTACGGCTGCAGAAATGTTTGATTGCGGGTTTTTGTCGAAAACCTCAACGACGGGTCAATTGCTGAATGAAGTGAGCGCTCTTGCCCAAACCATTGCGGAAAATGCACCCCTGTCGATTAGGGCGGCAAAACAGGCGATACTTGCGCCTGGGAGCGGCGATTGTTTTGAAGCCATGAAATATGCTGACGAAATCGCCGCCTCAACTTTTGAAAGCAATGATTACCGCGAGGGCCGTGCTGCGTTCAAAGCGCGCCGCAAGCCAAATTTCGGCGGCACTTGAGCTATGAAGCGGGTTTATTTGCACCCAACACCACATCATCGAGAAATTTAATGACCGCATCGGAGAATATGTCATTCTTGTCGCCGGCAACCATGTGGCCGGCTTCGCTGACATCAGCAAAATGGGCATGGGGCGCAAGCCGCAAAAATTCCTGGGCGTGTTCTTCGCTCACCAGCTCTGAACGCCCGCCCCGCACCAGCAAGGTTGGAATATCCAGATCGGAGGCCGCATCCAGCAGGCGTTGTTGAAAATCCAACGGCGCAGAATTGATACTTGTATCCCCCTCGATAAAGCTCGGGTCCCAATGCCAGCGCCATCGGCCATCTTCTGACTTTCGAAGATTTTTCTTCAATCCATCAAGCGAGCGCGGCTTTTTGCGCGATGGCAGATAGGCAGCAATCGCATCAGCCGCCTCTTCTATTGTGGCGAAACCGTCATGCATTTTATTGGCCATAAAACCCAATATTTTTGCAACCCCGTTAATGTCCATCCGAGGGGTAATATCCACCAGAACCAGCGCTTCGAGCAAATTACGCCCGGCCAGAGTTTGTGCCAGCATGGCGGAAATTCCACCAAGTGATGCACCAATACAAATGGGTTTGACGCCGAACTTCTCATTAATCTGCCCGGATATGGCAATTATGTCGCGCGCATAGCTTTCGAATGTATAGGATTTATTCGCCAGCCAATCGCTTTCGCCGTGGCCTCGTGCATCAATGCATATTGCCGTGATGCCGCGATCGGCCAGGCTTGATGCAGTGTTGCGCCAGGAATGCCGGGTTTGCCCGCCACCATGCATGAGAATGGCCACATATTTGTTATTGTCAGCGGTGAAAATATCCGCAGCCAAATGGTTATTGTCCGCACCGGAAAATGAAATGTGTTCTTTGGTCAATGGTCTTTACTTTCGGCAAAAAACTCAAGCACTGCTGTTTTAAAATTCTTATCGCCCACGGCCTTCATATGATCCCTGCCCGGCAGCGGATAGGAACGACCATTGACCAGCATATCGGCCAGCGCATCACCGGGCCCGGCAACATCATCATCCGTGCCGACAACCACCAAAGCCTGATGGGTGATTTGAGCGAGTTGCGCTTCAGTGATTTTTTGCCGTGAAGGACGAATGCAGGCGGCCAGCGCCATCCGGTCGCTACCGGTCTGGTCGGCAAATGCTCTGAATTTTCGTCCGGTTTCATCCATAACATCGTCAAGACTGTCAGCCTCAAGCGCTGCTGCAATCGGCTCCCAACGGCCAACGCCCTTGACCAGATTTTCTCCCATGCCGCCAAAAACCATGCGTTCCACTCTTTCGGGTGCAGCAAGGGTTAAAAATGCCATTAGCCTGCTGCCCATGGAATAACCGATGATATTGGCTTTTTCGATTTTCAGATGATCGAGCAGATTAAGCGCATCCGCCGCCATTAAGTCAGGTTCGTAACGGGCGGGATCGTGAAATTTTGTGCTTTCGCCGTGGCCGCGATTATCAAGCGCAATGACGCGGTAACCGGCATCCACCAGCAGCTTCACCCAGCCGGGATAGACCCAATTGACTGCAGCCTTTGAAGCAAATCCATGAATTAACAGAACCGGAAATCCTCCTCCCTCATCGAGATATGATATTTCCACATCGCCAAATTTGGCACGCTGCATTAGATTACCTATTTTTCCGTTTATTGGTGAATGTTGGTAAATATTTTCATCGCGCAAACTTCATTCCGTTTACGTAAATGACAGGTTACTGGAAAGTGGCATTTCGTCAACAGGGAAACGAATGTGATATAAGTCACATCTGCAAATGAAACCCGAATAAAATCAAATGTCGAAAAATTGGTGCAGATAAATAATTCGAAATTGATCTGGCCCCTACCCTTTTCTTAAACAAGAATATAAGGTCTGGCTGAAAATACACCCGGTTAAAATATCGTTTCCTGTAGCAAAACATTAAATCTCGATTTTCTGCTGGAACCACAAAAAGGAATTTGCAAATGTCAGATCATGTTGTTCCCCATTTTCAAAACAGCGCCGGTCATGCCCGCATTGAAATTGGCGTCAAGGAGTTCATGTGCGTTGGGGCCAACCCGCCTTACGATCATCCGCATATTTTTCTCGACATGGGTGATGATGACGAAAAAGTCTGCCCCTATTGCTCAACCCATTATGTTTTCAGTGGCTCTCTCAAAGCGGGCGAAACCTCACCGGAAGGCTGCGCACTGATAAAAGAGCCTGCCTAGAACCCCAAAAACAAACTTTCGGATGTACATCCAGTGGGAAAAAACAGCACAATAATAATTGCGGGCGCCGGTGTAGCCGGTTTAACTGCCGCATTGCTGATTGCCAATCGCGGCTTTCATGTTACGCTGCTGGAAAAGTCATCATCCATTGATCGTTCTGGCGTTGGCATACAATTATCGCCCAATGCGACCCATGTTCTGGCTGAACTTGGTCTGCTGGAAAAGCTTGAAGCCGCTTCTATTGCGCCCAAAAATATCGTCATAAAAAAAGGCTCAACAGGAAATATACTTTCCACCTTTCCTTTGGAAAATATCATGCTGGAGCGATATGGCGCGCCTTATCTGGTGCTGCACCGGGCTGATCTTGCCAATCTGCTGTTTGATGCCTGTAAAGTTCATCCGCATATTGATGTCCAATTCAACCGACAGATCGAAGATGTAGCAATGCATGCCAATGGGGTAACCGTTATGGCACTGAATTGTAATACGCAAGATACCGGCGGTAAACATGGCCAGACCAGCGAGTATCTGGGCGCGGCCCTCATTGGTGCCGATGGAGGTCACTCAAAAATACGCACCGGAATTGTTGGTGGTGAACCGGCAACACCTTCCGGTGACATTGCCTGGCGAGCGCTTATCGACATTGAAAAAACGCCCAAGAGCATCAGCAAAATGGATACAACTCTTTGGATGGGCAAATCGGGCCATATAGTTTGCTACCCCATTCGAAAATCAAGGTTTTTGAATATTGTGGCGATCACGCCCAGCTCATCTGCCACCGAGATCGCACGCGGTCGTTGTAAAACCGATGGCGCGGCACTGTTCAAGTTTTTCGCCAAGTGGGATACGGATATTGTGCAATTGCTGAAGTCCACCGCAGAATGGCACGGATGGCCGCTTAATCAGGTTGAGCCAAAAGGCAACTGGGTAAAGGGCGCAACGGTGCTGATTGGCGATGCGGCTCATGCAATGCTGCCTTACGCCGCCCAGGGAGGAGCTGCGGCCATTGAAGATGCGGTAATGCTGGCGAAAAGCATCGGGGCGGATAGGGAAGATTTGCCATCGGCCTTTATAGACTATGAGAAAAAGCGAAAGCCGCGCGCGACGCAGATATGGCAGTTGGCACGAACCAACCGGAAAATATATCATATGGGGGGCGTTGCTGCGGTGGTTAGAAATATTGTCCTTGGCAATACCAGTAGTGATCAACTTTATAAACGTTTTGAATGGCTTTATGGCTGGAAATGCTGATAGTGCACTGATAATAGCCATTATTCGACAGCACAGTTTGTCCTCACCAATTCAACGAACCCAATTTGCCAAGCCAAAATTATGAGCGCCTCCACCAAAGAAAAACCAAACACATCTATGCGAGACAGGCGCGTTAAATTTTCAAGCACTGTCTCAAGGCGTAATCGCAGGCGCAAACAAGGGATAAGGCCCTCACTTTGGCCGGTGGCCTATTCCGACTTCGCAATGGCTAGCATTGTTCTGGCCGGTATTGCTTTTGTTTTTTTCGACCAAATCATCGCTGAATTGCGCAAACAGGCCCATCCGGCAATCATTGAATTGTTTGGCACGATCACCGATATTGGCGAGTCTCACTGGATATTGATCCCCTCAGGTCTGGCTTGCATATTGCTTGTTTTCGTCAATTGGCAGGGATTGGCAAAACGACAGCAGGTTTGGCTTTCCGGCTTTTTGTTCGATGCCTGGTTTTTGTTTCTCTCGGTAGCTGGCAGCGGCATTATTGTGCAGGCATTAAAGCAATTGTTTGGTCGTGCCCGCCCCAAACATCTGGAAACACTTGGGGTTGAATTTTTCGAACCGTTTCGGTTTGAATCATCCTTTACCAGTTTTCCCTCGGGCCACTCGGTAACAATTGCCGCATTGGCTGCTTTTTTGGTTTTGAGGTTTCCGGGTTTGAAAATGCTATGGATTTTATTAGCTGCGCTTATAGGCTTAAGCAGGATTATGGTTGGTGCGCATTACCTATCTGATGTGATTGCCGGCTTGGCACTCGGTGCACTGTTCACGCTTTTTCTGGCGCGACTATTTGCTGTAAAGAGTTTGGGTTTTACCGTACCAATAAATGCAGCGAGAGAGGCAAACCTCCCTCGCCGCCGTATTGTTCGCGGAATTGCGCCGCTGGGAATTCGAGATATTTTTTCTCTGACAAAACGACTGGTCGGGTTGTCCTGAGCGAATAATTATTGCCAGAAAAATCAATCTGTTTTTCGCTCACGGCAATTTTGGGCTATGCCCAAGCCTGCGCGAGCGCGGCACACAAGTGCCGGGCTGCTCTTCGCAGCCAGACTATTAGCCCGGCTGAATATTATTTACCAGAAAAATCAGCGAACGGCCGCGAAGCCCCGTTCCAGATCTCCAATAATATCTTTCACATCTTCCAAACCAATTTGAACCCGAATAAGGCTTCCATCTGTTGGCGGTGTTGCAATGGTTCTGTGCGAAAGATCAGGCAGCGTTACCAGACTTTCAAAGCCGCCCCAAGAATATCCAAGACCAAATAGCTGCAACCCGTCCAGAAATGCCCGCGCCTCTTCGCGTGATTTATCCTTCAGCACAAATGCGAATAACCCCGATGAGCCTTTGAAATCCCGCTTCCATAATTCATGCCCCGGGTCGTCTTCAAGGGCTGGATGCAGCACACGGGCGACTTCATCGCGGCCTTGCAACCAACGGGCCACTTCCAATGCACTTCTTTCGTGATGTTTCAGGCGCAAGCCCATGGTTTTGAGGCCACGAAAAACCAGATAACAATCATCAGGAGCGGCACATATACCCATTCCCAGGTGCGTATCACGCAATTGGTCGAAAGTCCGGGCATTGGCTGAAGCAGCGCCCAAAACAAGATCTGAATGGCCAGATGGATATTTGGTCAGCGCATGAATTGAAATATCAACACCATAATCAAGCGGCTTGAAAAGTAACGGTGTCGCCCAGGTATTATCCAGCATAACCACCGCATCGACCTTGTGAGCCGCCTCACAAATCGCCGGAATATCCATCATCTCAAATGTGTTGGAGCCGGGAGTTTCGGTCAATACAATGCCGGTATTCGGGCGCATTAATGATGAAATGCCAGCGCCGATCAGCGGGTTAAAATATTCAACCTCGACACCAATACGTTTAAGCACCGTATCGCAAAATCGGCGGGTTGGATCATAACAACTATCAACAATCAGAGCATGGTCGCCGGCCTTGGCAAAAGCCATCATCGGAATTGTAATTGCTGCAAGCCCGGAAGGAACCAGAATTGTACCGGCCGCATTTTCCAACTCGCTTAGCAAATCACCAAGCGCATCCGAGGTTGGTGACCCATGCGTTCCATAGACATATTTTGCTGTGCGCCCCAACATGATTTCCGTATCAGGAAACAGTACTGTTGAGGCATGAACTACAGGCGGATTTACGAAGCCGTGGTAATCTCGCGGGTTATATCCACCATGAGCGAGCCTGGTATTGATTCCCTGATTCCCTTTTTGTTTGGTGGAATTGCCTGTTTGCTGATTTTTCATCGGCGCTGCTCTCTGTAATATTGCGACATTTTAGCGGGTTCTTGAGTCAAATTAACGGTATGGCAACTATTTCCTTGACCCACGCTCCATAATCGCATGTTATAAGAAGGTCAAAGGGCGATGCACATGACCGCACAAATAGTCGAAATAAATCGACAAGTGCAAGGTATAAAGATCATGGCATCAGTTCGAGTTTGGCGTAGGGAGAATCTAAAATTGGGTATTCCAGCGTTTTGTTCGAGTTTAATTGCAGATAGTTATATCTGTCGGTGTGCCTTGCCTTGCGATCTTGTAATCATCAATAGGGCAATAGAAAAGGCTGCATCCTATGAAACTTAAACTTCTTTCCATCGCGCTCGGCGCTGTCGCATTTGGCGCAGTATCCAGCGCATCCGCTGCTACACTTGACGACGTTAAAGCCAAAGGCTTCGTTCAGTGTGGTGTTAGCCAAGGTCTTGCCGGGTTCTCAAACCCAGACGACAAAGGCAACTGGACTGGTCTTGACGTAGATCTTTGCCGTGGCGTTGCTGCTGCAGTATTCGGATCAGGCGACAAAGTAAAATTCACACCACTTTCTGCTAAAGAACGCTTTACTGCTCTGCAGTCTGGTGAAATTGACATTTTGTCACGTAACACCACCTGGACCATGAGCCGTGACACACAGCTTGGTTTGAACTTTGCTGGCGTAAACTATTATGATGGCCAGGGCTTCATGGTTCGTAAAGAACTTAAAGTGAAATCCGCACTTGAGCTTTCCGGCGCATCTGTTTGCACCAACACTGGTACAACAACAGAGCTGAACGTTGCTGACTATTTCCGCACAAACAAGCTTGACTATGAAATCGTTGCTTTTGAAAAAGCCGACGAAGTTGTTGGCGCCTATGATGCTGGCCGTTGCGATGTGTTCACAACTGACCAATCTGGTCTTGCTGCACAGCGTCTAAGACTGACAAACCCAGCTGACCACGTTGTTTTGCCGGAAATCATTTCCAAAGAGCCTCTTGGTCCAGTTGTTCGTCAAGGTGACGACCAGTGGTTCAACATCGTTAAATGGACCCACAATGCTATGCTGAATGCTGAAGAACTCGGTGTTACGCAGGCTAATGTTGGCGAAATGATGAATGCCGACAATCCTGCAATCAAACGTCTTCTTGGTACTGAAGGTGCATTTGGTGAAAAACTCGGCCTCGGCAATGACTGGGCTGCAAATATCATCAAAGCAGTTGGCAACTACGGCGAAACATTCGAGCGCAATGTTGGCGAGAACACTCCGCTGAAATTGCCACGTGGTGTTAACTCACTTTGGTCAAAAGGTGGCCTGCAATACGCACCACCAGTTCGCTAAAAGTTAAACTCAATTGAAACCCGGCCGAATTTTTCGGCCGGGTTTTATCCCAAATTTTATATGCTTATCCAAAAAAATACGGCCAAGGTTGCTTAAGACTGCCTGGATGGAATTTTGGATTTAGCCGAGTATTTTAGAGTGCCGTCGGGCTGGATTAATTTTATCCGGCTGTGATGTACGAGCGAGGGGAAATGGCAATACAAGAAACAGCTTCGGCCGCAGATGAGCCGAAAGTAGCCCTGTTTAACGATCCCAAAATTAGAAGCTGGATATTTCAGTTTGTGCTGATCGCAGTGATCGGTTGGGTGATTTACAGTATGGTGATCAATGCATCCACCAATCTGGAGAAACAGGGAATTGCAGGCGGCTATGGTTTTCTGGCCAACGAAGCCGGATTTTCGATCAATTTCTCTCCTTTTATCGATTATTCTGAAACATCGAGTTACAGCACGGTATTCTGGGTCGGTTTGCAAAACACTCTTGTTCTTGCGGTTGTCGGAATTTTCTTTGCTACATTACTTGGCTTCACCCTAGGTGTCGCAAGATTATCCAGTAACTGGATTATCAATCGCATGGCCTATGTCTATGTGGAGGTATTGAGGAATATCCCTCTGCTTCTGCAAATATTTATCTGGTACAAGGGCGTTTTGGCCCTGCTGCCGACGGCGAAAAATTCAATAGATTTAGGTTTTATGGGCGCTTTAAATGTGAAGGCATGGTTTGGCCCCAAACCAATATTGGCCGATGGCGCCGGATATGTGGGCATTGCTTTCCTTGTAGCAATTGTGATGATCATATTAATCGCCAATTGGGCCAAGAAACGTCAAATGGCGACCGGTCAGCGTTTTCCTGTCTTGTGGACTTCACTTGGATTAATTATTTTTCTTCCGCTGATCGTCTATTTCATTATGGGGCAGCCACTATCATTTGAATTTGCTGAAGTTGGCCGGTTTGGCCCTCGAGGCGGCATGCCAATTCCGCCGGAATTTACTGCCCTGTTGCTGGCGCTAACCACATACACTGCGGCATTTATCGCGGAGATTGTACGCGCCGGTATTTTGGCCGTTGACCGCGGACAAACAGAGGCATCCTATGCCTTGGGCCTGCGCCCGGGGCAAACATTGCGATTGAACATTATTCCGCAGGCGATGCGCGTGATTATTCCCCCGCTGACCAGTCAATATCTCAACCTGACCAAGAACTCGTCTCTTGCTGTTGCAATTGCATTTCCAGATTTGACGTCGGTATTTGCCGGCACCGCCTTAAACCAAACGGGACAGGCGGTCGAGATTTTGGCAATTACAATGTTAACCTATCTCATCATATCCATTTTAACTTCGATGTTCATGAACTGGTATAATGCCAGAATGTCATTGGTCGAACGGTAGGACTGAAACGATGACAGATACAAATATATCAGTTGCAAATGTCAGTTTTGTACGCGGAAAAATGGATCCGGCCTTGCCGCCTCCAATATCTGAGTCTGGCATTGTTGGTTGGATGAAGAAGAACCTGTTTTCAAGCACCAGCAACACAATTTTCACTCTAATAGCCATTTGGCTACTTTATATAATCGTACCAGGGTTCCTTCAATGGTCACTTTTTGATGCGGTCTGGAGTGGCGGCGACAGGCTGGCTTGCGCAACCACGCAACAGGGCGGCGAATTGCCGGTTGGCTGGAATGCCGCGTGTTGGCCCTATATCGGCGCTTATATGAAACAGTTCATTTATGGCAGGTATCCTGACCATGAGCTTTGGCGGGTCAACATTGTGTTTGCTTTGTTTTTCATTGGTCTGGCCCCGCTGCTGATGCCGTCGATCGGCTTTAAAAAATTGAACTTAATCCTGATGCTCGGTGTTTTCCCGTTGGTCGCATTTATTCTTTTGACCGGCGGCAGCCTGAACTACTCCGGGTTTCTATTGCCAAACTTCATCATGGCTCCGTCTTTGTTGAAGTTCTGGATCGACTTTATCATTCTAACAGCAATCGTTATCGGAATTGTTTACGGATTGATGCGGGCAACAGATTCTGACCCTGCGCCTGCAGTCCGGCAAACCCTGTTTGCGATGGGTGTGCTTGCTCTGGTGATGTTAATCGCTTCTACCGATTTTGGCTTGGAAGAAGTTGAAACCGACCGATGGGGCGGTCTGATGCTGACAATGGTTATCGCCATTACCGGCATCGTGGCTTCACTGCCCCTCGGTATTCTTTTGGCGCTGGGTCGGCAATCAGAAATGCCGTTTGTTCGATTGTTTTCAGTAATCTTTATTGAAGGTTGGCGCGGGGTTCCGCTGATTACCGTGTTGTTCATGTCATCTGTGCTGTTGCCATTGTTCCTGCCGGACGGCGTGACCTTTGACAAACTGTTGCGCGCACTGATCGGCGTGGCACTGTTTTCAGCTGCCTATATGGCGGAAGTGGTGCGCGGCGGCCTTCAGGCTATCCCCAAGGGCCAATATGAAGGCGCAATGGCGCTTGGTTTGAGTTTTTGGCAGTCAATGCGGATGATCATTCTACCGCAGGCGTTGAAAATTGTTATTCCTGGTATCGTAAATACATTCATCGGCCTTTTCAAAGATACGACGCTCGTCTCCATTATCGGCCTGCTCGATGTGCTTGGGATGATAAATTCATCATTGTCTGACCCCAAATGGGCAACACCGGTTCAAGCGTTAAGTGGCTATCTGTTTGGAGCTGCATTATTCTTTGTCTTCTGTTTCATGATGTCTCGTTATTCAATCTTTATGGAGAGAAAACTAGACACCGGACATAAATCATAAAGGGGATTTAATATGGCTAATGATAGCAATGGAGCCGTTTCCGGCGTGAAGCCTGAAGAAATGAGTAAGCCAGCCAACCCTGATGATTTGAAACGCATTAAAGGTGTTGGAGCGGTACTGGAGAAAAAGCTGAACGGATTTGGGGTATATAAATTTTCCCAGATCGCTGTTTGGAATAAAGACAATGTTGAATGGGTGGATAATTTTCTGAACTTTAGCGGACGCATTGACCGTGATGAGTGGATCCCGCAGTGTAAAGCGTTTGCGGAAGAAGCGGCAACGGCAGGCGATGGATCTTCGGCGGGCTCTAAACCTGCGGCAAAAAAAGCCGATACCAGGGCAAAAGGTTCTGGCACTTCATCATCCACTAAGAGTTCAGACAGCAATGATGGCGACAAGGCAAAGGCTGCTACACCAAATATTGGTTCGACGGCCAAGACAACCGCGCCTTCGGCAGCATTGATGTCAAGTTCAGAGCCGGAAACAAAACAACAAACTGATGCTGGAGACAACGCGAAAACAAAATCAGGAGCAAAAAGCTCCGCATCGCAGGCAGATGATTCTGCTACAGCCAATGGAACGGGAGGCGCCAAAATGGCTGCAACACCAAACACTGAATCAACTAAAATGCAAGTATCTGAAACTGATGTTGCTATCGACATTAAAGACATGCACAAATGGTACGGCGATTTTCATGTGCTTAAGGATATTTCCTTACGCGTGATGCAGGGCGAGCGAATTGTTGTTTGCGGGCCATCAGGCTCAGGTAAATCTACGCTAATTCGTTGCATTAACCGGCTTGAAGAGCACCAGAAAGGCATGATTGCTGTTGATGGTATTGAGCTGACCAACGATTTGAAAAAAATCGATGAGGTTCGGCGCGAGGTCGGCATGGTGTTCCAGCACTTTAACCTGTTCCCTCACCTGACAATTATGGAAAACTGCACGCTGGCGCCGATCTGGGTTCGAAATATGCCCAAAGCTGAAGCTGAAGAAACCGCAATGAAATTCCTAGAGAGAGTGAAAATTCCCGAGCAGGCCCATAAATATCCTGGGCAGCTCTCCGGCGGCCAACAACAGCGTGTGGCAATTGCCCGTTCGCTTTGCATGAATCCGCGCATTATGTTGTTCGATGAGCCTACCTCGGCGCTTGACCCTGAAATGATCAAGGAAGTGCTCGAAACGATGGTGGGTCTGGCCGAAGACGGCATGACGATGATCTGCGTGACCCACGAAATGGGTTTTGCCCGTCAGGTGGCAAACCGGGTTATCTTCATGGATGAAGGGCAGATTGTGGAGCAAAATGAACCGGAAGAGTTCTTTACCAATCCGCAACATGAACGCACCAAATTATTCCTGAGCCAGATATTGCATTAAAGCATGTCACGTTGAGAAGAAAATATTTCGTATTTGGATTGCCGGGATTGCTTATTGCAATTCCGGCTTTTTACCTGTTGGCCTCGGTAATTGGCGCTTTAATTCCGGGATCCATTGAAACCGGGGCAGACAAATCAGCCCCTGGTGAACCCCGGCAAATTTACTTACTAACCAACCCCCTGCACGCGGATATTGCCATACCTGTTGATGAGGACGTGTTAAAAAGGTTTGGGTTTTTGGCGCAGTCAGGCATTGAGATTGCTCATCCCGGCTTGCAATATCTGGTTTTTGGTTGGGGCTCCAGGGAATTTTACACGACCGCGGGTTCCTATTCGGACATAACATTGTCTGCGACGATCAAAGCCATCACCGGTGACCGTTCCGTCATGCACGTGACTCCTTCTGGCCAAATCGAGAAAAGCGACAATTCAATTGCAATTGATGTTGGAAGTGCCGGATTTTCAAGACTACTTGTTTTTTTGCGCCGCTCTTTTATCAATGATGCAGCCGGTTCACCAATTTGGCTCGAAGATAAAAGTCATGGCTATGGGGATGTATTTTATCAGGGCGTTGGTGATTTCAATATTTTTAAACCCTGTAATGTCTGGACAGGAAAAGCACTAAAAATTGCAGGCATTCAGGCAGGGTCGTGGACGCCCACAACCTTCGGCCTGAAATCTGCACTATCCATTCATCGAAATTAGGTCGTGCTGACATTCAGGATTTGGAGCGCAGTATGAGAAAAATTGTTCAAAATCAGAAGAAAGACCGCTGGCAGGGCAATCCCTTTCAAGGTTTTTCGACGTAATTTTGGGCAATTTTTCTCATGTCTCTGTGACGCGGGCTTTTTCAGCCCTGAAAATGTTGGAAAATGCTTGTGGTGGGCGACACCGCGGCGCAATTTCCGCCAATTCAGGACAGAAAAACCACTCGCGCTGCGACCGAAACCTGAATGTCAACACGACCTAGATGCGCGCCTATCGGGCGATCTGCTTTAATTCTTTATAGCCGCATGTCTTTATTCCAAAAACCGGCTCCCACTTTTGGGAGACAGGCTTTAGACTGCGTCATATTTACATGGAAGCAGTCAGGCTGCGAAGAGTGGCCCGATGCTTATGCATCGCTCCCGCGAAGGCTGGTGCGTAGCGCCAAATTGCCGTGAGCGAAAAAAAATAGAGTGATTCCGTCAAAGACGGACACGCTCTAGTGGGTCCATGAAATTTTTCGGTCATGGCTGAAATTGTCAGAATAAGAAACCTGGCGGCGTTTGGTTTCATGTGGCATCGACACATAATACTCGATCTCGTTGCGTTCTGCATAATCAATAGCCAGCTCTTTGGTGGCAAACTTCAGCGTGATTTGGGCAAGCATGTCAGAGGATGATGTATAGCCCATCAGCGGCTCGACATTTCGTGGAGATTGAGGATCATGGGAAAGAACCCATTCCTGGGAATTAGATTTACCAGATTGCATGGCAGTCTTTGCAGGGCGATAAATTCTTGCAACC
>Ga0256839_1004217_pt1 | contig 14218 bp, 17 predicted proteins | sample 354166metaG_FD_185968 | JGI IMG/M metagenome (GOLD analysis project Ga0256839, IMG submission 185968) | Hydrothermal vent microbial communities from Mid Atlantic Ridge, Atlantic Ocean - 354-166 | ecosystem: Environmental > Aquatic > Marine > Hydrothermal vents | place: Atlantic Ocean: Mid... | reverse complement strand
GCATAGGCCATGTCATGGATGGTGATGACTGTGGGGCCGATGTGTGGCAGATCAAGAAAGTTCGGGCTGTGCAGGACGGCCTTGGGATAGTCTCTCGCCAACTGTTGAAAACGCCGGTTGCGCCAAAATAAATAGGCTTTCAAGGCCAGGTGGGAAAAAGGCAGCCGGCGGCGCCCGCGCTGTAAAACCCGGTTGACTTGTAGCGGATCTTCGTTTTCCTGCAACCAGCGCAGGGCCGAAAAAACCCGCAGGTTGACGTTCTCCGGCTGGTTTCGTAGTGCTCGCAATAATTCACGCGCATACAGACCGATACCGGTTAGCGGCGGGACGATGGCGTCGGCATTAAACAAAACCGTCACAGGAGACTGGCCTTGATGGGAAGAATGAGCCTTAGCCATCACGCAGGGTTTCCAATAAATAATCAAGACGGGCAATGGGAGAGGAGCACTCCACACCACGGCATATTATCGCTTGTGTGTGTGGCTGCCAGTCCGGAAAAGAAGCGGGCAAGCCTGATAATGGCGCAGACACCACAAACAGGGCCAGTGGCTCAGGCAGATGATGCAGCACCGGCTTGATTTGCGCCTGCCACCGGCGGGCATCCGGGCCGATGACCATAATCCAGGCGGCTGGTTGGGATATGCGCTGGCGCATGGTGCGCCAAGAAGATTTTTTTTGTTTGTCCAGAAGCTGCTCCATGGCGGCCAAAACCGCCTGGTCTTGCAGGCACCAGGCCCAATACATCAAGCGTAATGCCACAGGTGGAGTGCCCATGGCCCATAGCCGGGGACGTTGCAGAAAGGCGTTCCGCCAGCGATGCCATTTTCCCAGGGCATCAGCATCCAGCTGCCAGCAAGGATGTTCATGTGTGCTTTCAGGCGACAAAAATGCCCGTTGTGCAAAGGCAAAGGCAGGAAACAAGCCCCGCAGGCGGTGAATGATGGCAGAAAACCCGGTTAATGGTGTCACAAGCGGCTCGCAGTCAGAAAACAGGCTGATATAATACCCGCCTTTTTCCAGTTGAGTAATCATTATGGGCTTAAAACATGTACCAGTGGGCGCTGATGTGCCCAACGACATCAATGTGGTGGTTGAAATCCCGGTTAATGGAGAAGCAGTCAAATATGAAGTGGACAAGGACTCCGGCCTGATTTTTGTGGATCGCGTGCTAAACACCGCCATGCGTTATCCGTGCAATTATGGCTTTGTGCCACATACCCTGTGTGGCGACGGTGATCCGGTGGACGTGCTGGTGATTATGCCGACGCCCCTGCTTCCGGGTTCCGTGGTGCGCTGCCGTCCCATCGGCATGTTGAAAATGACCGATGAAAGCGGCGAAGACGCCAAAATCGTCGCCGTGCCGGTGAGCAAGGTCAGCGGCATGTATCGGGATATTGAGTCTGTGCGGGACTTGCCCGAAGAATTGCTGGACCAGATTGCCCACTTCTTTGAACACTACAAGGACCTGGAAAAAGGCAAATGGGTCAAGATCGAAGGCTGGCGTGGTGCAGAGGAAGCCAAGCAGGAAATTCTGGATTCCGTGCGTAACTTCGAAAAGCAGGACGATAAGCCTTTGTTTTGATACACCAAAAACCCGCCGACCGGCGGGTTTTTTCTTGGGCTGGAATCTGATGCTAGTCGTCGGGATAGGCGAGCAGGCGAAAACGCTTTAATCTGTCAAGCAGCTTTTCATTGCCGTTTTTCTGCGCTGCGGCAATGGCTTCATCCACTTCTTCTGCGGAGCGGTAATAGAGGCTCATTTGATACAGGTCTGCCTGCGCCTGCCGTTGCTCCTCCGGTGACAGGGTCGCCATAATGGCGGCCCGGGCCTGCTCTTCTTCAGTGGGTTGATAAGCGGGTTTCTGCCAGCTTGTGTCATGTTTTTTGTCAGTCTGCCGGCTTGTTTTGACAGAAGTGTGTTTGGCGGCCATTGGATTTGTGGTTGAGGCTTTTTTGCCCGGTTGCAGGTGAGGGATGGCTGTGTCCGAAGCGCCTGATTGCGCTGTCTCCGCCAGTTGGGATGTTGATCCAGTATCAATGTTCCGTTGCATCAAGTAAATATTGACCAGGATCAATGCGGCCAGCAGACCAAAAAGAAAAAGCACAACTTTTTTGTTCATGTATCCCCCTGTTCAGATTGTTTACCAGAAGCGCTTTCAATGCGATAAACAGCAAGCGCGTTCCTGTTGTTTAGAAGGTCAAGTGTCGGTTCAGTTCCATTTTAATCGCACAGCGGGTTAACGACGCACCGGCTTGGCCACCAGCTCCTGTTGCGTGCTTTTCAGGCCCACATCCTCATAAAGCACCCGGATGTCTTTGGGGCCTAGCTCCTCGGCCTGTCCCTTGCGCAGTTTTGTGGGGAGAAAAACCGGCCCGTAGCGCACCCGTTTAAGGCGGTTGACCTGTACGCCCTGGGATTCCCACAGACGTCTGACTTCCCGGTTTCGGCCTTCCATCAAGACCACATGGAACCACTGGTTGCTTTCACCCTCGCCGGCTTTTTGAATATCACTAAAGCGAGCCGGGCCGTCTTCCAGTTCAACCCCTTTTTTCAGGTTTTCAATCATTTCATCGGTCACCTCGCCAAATATCCGGCAGGCATATTCGCGATCAATACCGGCAGAAGGATGCATCAAATGATTGGCTAAGGCGCCATCGGTGGTAAACAGCAACAGGCCACTGGTGTTGATGTCCAGGCGGCCGACATTGATCCAGCGCTCGTTCTTGAGCGCAGGCAGGCGGGAAAACACCGTGGGCCGGCCTTCCGGGTCGTGACGGGTGCAGATTTCACCCTCAGGCTTGTTGTATATCAGGACGCGAGGAAAAACCGGGCGGCTTTGCACCTCGTAAAGCTGATTTTTATAGCGAATTTTATCGCCCTCGCTGACGGCCTGTCCCAGCCGGGCTTTTTGGCCATTGACTGTGATCTGGCCGGCCTCAATGTCTTTTTCGATCTGCCGGCGAGACCCCCGGCCTGAGCGGGCCAGGACTTTCTGGAGACGTTCATTGTGGGGTTGGCGGTTTTTTTTATCGGATTGGCCCGGGTTTTGTTTCTGTGTCATGGGGTGGGTTTCCTGCTGAATCTGGTGTGTAGTATGTCGATTTTGTCTGGTTATTTGTGCAGGGCTGAAAAAACAGCCTCAGGTTTAAGATTCACCAGCTCCAGGTTCTTGGGTAGCCGCAGGCGCTGGGTTGGCTTGGGCAACGGTTTCGGGGGAAAAGTTCAATTCCGGCTCCAGGGACTCCAGCGCTCTGATTTCAGCCAGGCTGGGCAAGTCCTGCAGGGATTTAAGGTTGAAATAATCCAAAAAAGCCGGTGTGGTGCCAAACATGGCTGGTTTCCCCGGCACATCGCGATGCCCCAGAACGCGGATCCACTCGCGCTCCATCAGGGTGCGAATAATGTGGGTGCTGACGGAAACGCCCCGCACTTCCTCGATTTCTCCACGGGTAATGGGTTGGCGGTAGGCAATCAAGGCCAGTGTTTCCAGTAACGCGCGCGAATACTTCTTGGGCTTTTCTTCCCATAAGCGGGACACCCAGGGCTGGACCGCTGTGCGGGTTTGAATGCGGAAGCCGCTGGCCACTTCTTTGAGTTCAATGCCGCGGTCGGCATAGTCTTCCTGCAAGCTGTTCAAAGCCTGGCTGATGTCCTGGGTGGATAGGGCCTCCTCCTGGCTGAAAATAGCGCGGAGCTGTTTCAGACTCAAGGGATTTTCAGCGGCCAGCAAGACCGCTTCAATGATGTTTTTGATTTCTTTTTGTTCCATGGTGTTTGTCAGTCAAAATCACTGGCCAGTTGTTCTGCCGTCGCGGTTTTTTCAGCGACACCGCGCACATAAATGGTGCCATACGGAGATTTTTGCACCAGATCGAGCATTTTTTGTTTGAGCAGCTCAAGAACGGCCAGAAAGGATACCACGGCGCCGGCCTTGCCTTCTTCAGGGTCAAACAGGGCGTCAAAAGGGACGAAATCATGCTGATTGATTACATCCAGCACACGCACCATGCGGTCGCGCACGCTCATGACTTCGCGCTCAATGGCGTGGGAAACCCGCAGGTCGGCCCGGGCCAAAACCTCTCTGAAGGCCATCAGCAGGTCTTCAATGGCCACATCTGGCGGAGTGTAGTCACGCACCTTGTGCGCCATAAACGCCTGGCAAACAGCGAAATCCCGCTCCAGGCGTTCGAGGCGATCCAGATCATCGGCCGCCTGTTTGAACCGCTCGTACTCCTGTAACCGGCGCACCAGCTCGGCGCGCGGATCTTCCTCTTCCTCGTCTTCACTGGGTTGGCGGGGCAATAGCAGACGGGATTTGATTTCTGCCAGCATGGCGGCCATCACCAGATATTCTGCCGCCAGCTCAAAATTGAGCGCCTGCATCAGGTTGATATATTCCACATATTGAGCGGTGATTTCCGCAATGGGAATGTTGAGAATATCCAGGTTTTGTCGGCGAATCAGGTAGAGCAGCAAATCCAGCGGGCCTTCAAAGGCCTCCAGAATCACCTCCAGCGCATCCGGCGGAATATAAAGATCCACCGGCACTTCGGTGTAGGGTTTGCCCTCCACCAGGGCGATGGGAAGCTCCTGTTGGGCCACGGGAGCGGTTTCGGGTGGATGGCCTGTTTCAGACAAAATCCACGACTCCCTTGCCTTGGCGCACAATGACTGGCGTGCCGTCAACCAGGTCCACCACTGTGGATGGTTCGGGCGGGACAAAACCGGTGTCGATAATGTATTCCAGCGCATGCCCTATGTGTTCATTGAGCGTCTGCGCGTCGGCATCCAGCATGTCCATGTCCGGCAGCTCCAGGGAAGAGCTCATAAAAGGTTCGCCCAGCGCATTGACCAACTCGCGAACCACGGCATTGTCCGGCAGACGGATGCCAATGGAGCGGCGCTTTTGATGTTGGAGTTTTTTCGGTATGCGGCGGGTGGCTGGCAAAATAAAGGTATAGGGCCCGGGCGTACGCTGCTTGATGAGCCGGAAAGCCACATTGTCCATCAGCGCAAAATCGTTGATTTGCGATAAATCGTTGACCATGACGCTGTAAAAATGCGGGTCTTTGAGTTGGCGCAGCTGCGCCACGGTTTTTGGCGCCTTGGTGTTGTCCATGCGCCAGCCAAAGGCGTAGCCGGAATCCGTGGGGTACACAATCAGCTTGCCGTCACGCATGGCGTCGGCTGCCGCACGAATATGGCGGGGTTGGGGATTGTCCGGATGGGTGTGCAAAATGTGCGCCATGCGTGGTTCCTGAAATGAGTGACGCTTCAAGTGTATTCTGATTCGCCCTTGTATTCAAACCGGTTGGCCTGGCGGTTTTTGATGACCCGGCGGGGATCCCAGACACGGCCATTCATGACCACCCAGGCACCCTGTGGCAGGCTGTGTAGGGCGCCCACGGCGCAACCGACATTAAACACCGCATCGGTATCCTTGAAGCGCGCCGGGGTCAAGGCGCCGGTAAGGGCTATGGTTTTCCCGGGGATGTCTTGTAAAAAGCAGGCGGTTTCCACCATGGTGTCTGTGCCATGGGTAATCAGAAAGTGGCTTTCGGGGGATTTCTCAACCAGCCGCCGGATCAGCTCCCGGTCATCATCGGTAATATACAGGCTGTCTTTTTTCATCAGCGGCAGCACTTCGTAGTCAAAGGCCACGTTCATGTTGGCCAGGATGTCATTGACTATGGGTTCGCCGATTTGGTATTCGCTTTTGTCGTCGAAATAGACTTTGTCGATGGTGCCGCCGGTGGCGATGATTTTAAGTCGTTTCATGGGTACCAGGTCTGAATTATTTTTTAATGGTTTTGCGGTTGGTATATTGATGCCGGGCGTGGTCGTTCTATGGGCTCAGGTGTAAATATCGCTGGCCAGAATCTTGTAGGGGTTCAGTTTTCCAGGCTGCCATTTTTTCGGTAGTCCGGCGGCAAAAACCTCCGCAGCCAACAATGGTCTGGGATCAGATTCACGTTCATGCGCCCATTGGCCATATTGTAACCCCAAAGACAGGGCCATTAGCGCGGCCAGGCGAGTGGTCAGATCGTTGGCGCAGGCTTGTAACAAGGCCAGGTCATTTCCGTTGCGATCCAGCCAGAGCCTGATTTCCTGGCAAGCACCGATCATCCATTGCTTGAGCGTCTCTGTTGCGGGGGCATGCACTTCGCCAAGGTTGGTGAGAATGGTTTGCAGCCATAAATTCAGCCCGTCTTTGCGCATGAGCTGTTGTACAAAGTCCAGCGCCAGAACATCGCTGGTGCCTTCCCAAATGGAAAACACGCGGGCGTCCCGGGCCAGTTGAGGCAAACCGGTGTTTTCCACATAACCGGCGCCGCCAAACAGCTCTATTAACTGGGTGTTGACTTGCCAGGCCTGTTTGCCGGTAAACATCTTTGTGGCGGTAATCAACAGGCGTAACAGGTGGTTTTCTTCGCCGGAGAGTTTGCCGCACTCAGATTGTCCTGTCATTTCAGCGGCGTAAAAGCTCAAATGAAACCCCATTTCATATTCGGCCTGCAGACGCCCCAGACTGCGCTGAAAAGCCGGCCATTCCAGCAAAGGCTGGCCGCCGACCAGGCGTTTGTTGCCCCAGTCTCGGGCCAGGGCAATGCCCTGGCGCATGCTTGCCACGGCGCAAATGCTGTTCCACAAACGCGAGACATTCAGCAATGGCGCGATGGTGCGAATCCCGTGGTCCAGGCCCTTGACCGGCTCGGCGGGCACGCCATTCAGGCGCACCTCGGCGGTGGGTAAGACCCGGGTGCCAAGTTTGTCTTTCAGACGCAGGATTTCCAGATTGCGCCAGCGGCCATCTTTTTTTCTGGGTTCCACATAAAAAGCCGCCAAAGGCCCGTTGCCGGGGGATTGTTCTTTATGGACGCGCGCCAACACCAGGGCGGCATCGCTGTCGATGGCCGATACAAACCACTTGTGTCCATACAGCCGCCACAAGCCCCGCTCGTCCAGGCGGGCCTGGGTTTGCAAGCCGGATAAATCCGAGCCTCCGGTGGTTTCTGTCATCCACTGGCCTGCAGTCCAGAAGTCGTCATGATGGCCGGTAAGCCGCGGCAGCGCACGGCGTGTCAAAGTGGGATGGCCACTGCGTTGCAGCACCGTGGCCACGCCATCGGTCATGGCCAGCGGGCAGGCAAAGAATGCGCTGTGAGGGGCGTAAAGATACACGTGGCTCATTTGGATCAGACGGCCGTAAACGCCCAGTTCAGGCGTATAGGCCAACCCCACCAGGTTGTATTCCCGGGCCACTTCGCGCGCGGCTTGCCAAAGCGGCGGGGTATGCAGGCGGTCAATACGCTGGCCCCAGGGGTCAAAATGCGTCACTGATGGTTCGGCCTTGGGGTTTTCTTGCTGCAAGGCGTGCAGATGGTGAGTGGCGGCTTCCCCCAGGCTCAGCCAGCTGGCTTTGTACTGACTGCGCAAACCGGCCGGAATGCGATAGCGCATCCAGGAGCGCAACAGGCGGTCGTCCAGATAGGGATGTTTGGTTTCCGGTGCAGGTTGGATAAATTGCATGGTGCCCCTCGTTTGTGCGCGCGCATATCACCACAGCCATTGTACTGTGATTGCAGCTGTTTGTTTTATTCTTCGCGCCGTGATTTGCTTTCTGTTGCAAAGCCGTTGAATGGGCGGCTGGTTACCCCCTCGAAAATGGCTATAATGCGCGTTTTAACGGAAAAACGCATGCGATACAACTGGTCGGCAGGCTTTGTGGCTCATGTCATTACTGGCGCCATGGCCACCGGCGCGCATTATCTGGTGATGTGGGCGTTGTTGAAAGCTGGGCTTGATCCTCTACTGGCTTCCAGCACGGGGTTTGTCGCTGGCGCCGTTTCGCGTTTCTTTTTGTCCTACTTTCACGTTTTTGCGCCGCGCTCCAGTGTTCCGGCTGCCGCCGGGCGGTTTGTGCTGGCGCTGGCTGTTCAAATGCTGTTGAACGGACTCTTTCTGTCTGGCCTTATGCACCTTTTGCCCCTGTGGTGGGCACAGGTTGTAACCACAGCCATTTTGACGGTGTTCAACTATGTGCTACATCGGCTGTGGGTGTTTACCTGATACGCCATTGCGGTACAATCACCCATTATTTACGGCCCACCGACATGCGCGTAATCAATACCCTGCTGGTTATTCTGCTAATGCTGGCCCTGTGGCACCGCTGGTTTGGCACCGGCGGCGTGCGGGACTATCAGCGCATTAACCAGCTCTATGCGCAACAACAGCAAAAAATCCGGCAATTACAGGAGCGCAATGCCTTGCTGGAAGCCGAGGTTCAGGACCTGAAGCATGGCCGCGATGCCGCCGAAGAACGCGCCCGTTCAGAACTGGGGATGATAAAGCCCGATGAAATCTTTGTGCGTGTGATTGACCAGCCGCAAACCGCTAATGAATCATCCCGTTGACAACCCCATTCATGCGGTAATAACCGCCGCCGGTGCTGGCAGCCGTTTTGGCGGGCCGTTGCCAAAACAATACTGGCCACTGGCCGATCAACCCGTGCTGGCCTGGTCGTTACAGACTGTGCAGCGGGCCGCGCCTGTGGCCAGCATAACAGTGGTGCTGGCCAGCAACGACGTTTGGTTTGAGCAGTATCAGTGGCCATCGGCGGTGGTGCCAGTGACCCGCATCAACGGCGGGCGTGAGCGGGTTTATTCCGTACGCAATGCCCTGCGCCATTTGCGGCAAACAGGGGCGGCGGATACGGACTGGGTGCTGGTGCACGACGCCGCCCGCCCTTGCGTGAGCCCAGAAGACATTCAGAACCTCATCAGCCAGTGTCGCAACCACAGCCAGGGAGGGCTGCTGGTCAAGCCGGTCACCGATACCATCAAACTGAGTCTGGATGGCCGCACGGCCACAGAAACACTGGACCGTACACGCTTGTATGCCGCCTTGACCCCGCAAATGTTTCCTCTGGGCGAATTGCTGGCCGCCATCGAAAACGGGGATGCCAGCCGCATCACCGATGAAGCCTCGGCCATGGAGCAGGCCGGGCATGCGCCCTTGCTGGTGCCAGGGCGCGCCGACAACCTGAAAATCACGGTGCGAAGCGATATGGCCGTGGCCGAAGCGGTGCTGCGCCAGTTGGGGATGTCACCACAAACACCGCAGCCCCTCGTGACAGGACACCCCGCATGATGACTATCCGTATCGGACATGGCTTTGATGTTCACCGCTTTGGCCCCCGCATGAAAGATGCCAGCGTGATGTTGGGGGGGGTATGCATCCCCCACTCGCGCCCCCTGCTGGCGCACTCCGACGGCGATGTGTTACTGCACGCGGTCATGGATGCTTTGCTGGGCGCCTTGGCCCTGGGTGATATTGGCCGCCACTTCCCGCCTTCGGAATCGCGCTGGAAAAACGCCGACAGCCGCCAGTTGTTGCAGGCGGTGTTTGCCCTGGTGCGCAAACAGGGCTATCGCCTGGGCAATCTGGATTGCACGATAATCGCCGAACAACCCAGAATCAAACCGCATGCGGCGGCCATGCGCGCCCATCTGGCCGCCGACCTTGACGCCACACCGGAACAGATCAGCGTCAAGGCCACCACCACCGAAGGGTTGGGCTTTGCAGGCCGTGGCGAGGGCATCGCCGCCCATGCCGTGTGTCTGCTGGTGGTCGACAAGGACACCCGCAGTGACGCCAGTTGAACGCGGCCGGAAATGCTAAGAGCACACCCGCATGAGCACACCCGCACAAGACGAAAATCTGCAAGAAGTGCTGCAGCGCGCCCGCGCCTGCCGGTTGTGTGAAAAACACCTGCCTCTGGGGCCAAGACCGGTTTTGCAAGCCGCCGCCAGCGCCCGGATCCTGATAGTGGGCCAGGCGCCAGGCACCCGCGTACACGCCACCGGTGTGCCATGGAACGACCCCAGTGGCGACCGCCTGCGCCACTGGCTGGCCCTGGACAAAGACACCTTTTACGATCCCCGGCGCATTGCCATTATTCCCATGGGCCTGTGTTATCCGGGCAGGGGCAAAAGCGGCGACTTGCCGCCTCGCCCCGAGTGTGCGCCTTTGTGGCATCCGCCATTACTGGCGCATTTGAAAAACCTGGAACTCACAATGCTGATAGGCCAGTATGCCCAGCAGCATTATTTGCAGGACAAGCATAAAACCCTCACGGCACGGGTGCGTGACTGGCACAATGCGCCAGCCGGTTTTGTGCCCTTGCCGCATCCGTCTCCCCGAAACACCTTGTGGTTGCGGCGCAACCCCTGGTTTGAACAGGAGGTGGTGCTCGCCGTGCGCCAGCGCGTTCATGCACTGCTCAAGAAACCGGACTGATCGCCTCCGGCCTTATGCCTGGGCCAGCAGAACCAGCGCCACGCCAGCCAGAGAAACCGCCATGCCCAACAGCTTGCGGCGTGTGATTTCTTCCCCCAGCATCAGCCAGGACAGCAGCAGAATGAACACCGACGCGGTTTCATTGAGTATGGAAGCCACCGAAGCGTTGGTGTATTTATAGCCTGCCACCCACACCATCATGGACAAATACTGGCCCAGAAACGCCCCCCAAAACAGCCACCAGCGCAGGGGTGAACGCCAGACATGGCGCACAGACAGCCGCCGTCTCTTCCACAGCCCATATCCCACAATGCCGAGAACACCACCGGCCATGCGCAGCACCATCAACCATAAAAACGGCACATGTGCGGTCACCGGCTTGATAATCACAATGCCAACAGCCGTCAAAAACACCCCGGCGGCGGCATAGACAAAGCCACGCACAGGCGGGTGGGATTCCAGCGTGTTTTTCAGGGCGCGGCGCCAGGAAATAATCAACACCCCAATTAACACCAGCACCATGCCCAGCCATTGCAAGGGCAGTAAAAATTCCCCCAGCCAGAGCATGGACAACAGCACCACCATAGGGCTATACAAACTGCCGGTCAGCCCGGTCAGCCCCGCGCCGATCAGTTGCAGGGCGCGCACATAGAACAAATCGGCCATGGCCGTGCCCAGCAAGCCGCTGAGGGTAATCAATAACAGATCAGAAGGTGACAAGGCAGGCAGGCGAGCATCGCCGGAATAAGCCATCCAGACCAGCAAGGTCAGCAGAAAAGCCACAAAGGACAAGCTGATTTTGAACAGGTTGATTTCATAACTGTCCAGGCCCTCGCCGGCCTTGCGATAGGCAATCACCGCCACAGCCCACAAAAAGGCGCACAGCAAAGAAAAAAATTCGCCCAGGCCAAAAAACACGCGCGTTTCTCCACAGTTAACGAAGACCGTAAACCGGTGACGGCGGTTAAACACACAGCTTAACCGCCGTCAAACAAAGCCGGCATTATAGGCGGGATTGTGCGCGCCTGGCTTGAATTTTGTCGCCTTTGCGGCCATGATATGCGCAATTTGCGGCCAGATTGCCTCCGGCAACGCCAGCAGAACCTTTTTTCAAAACGGAGAAATTCCATGAGCGAAAAAATCATCCATGCCACCGAAGACAATTTCGACGAAGTCATCAACGCTGATGTGCCGGTGCTGGTAGACTACTGGGCCGAATGGTGTGGCCCCTGCCGCATGATTGCGCCGATACTCGACGAAGTGGCCGAAGAAATGGGCGACAAAGTCAAAATCGCCAAGGTCAATGTAGACGACAACCGCAATATAGCCATGAAAATGGGCATCCGCGGCATCCCCACCCTGATGGTCTTCAAAAATGGCGAAATGGTCGATCAACACGTGGGCGCCCTGTCCAAAAGCCAGTTGACAGACCTGCTGGCCAAGCACACCGCATAATCCGCAGACTGGCGTGTTAGCGTGGAAAACAGCAAAAAACCCGGTCCAAAACCGGGTTTTTTTCGCTTTCACCGACAAGCGACTGGACACATGCGTGCAGGCATGATAATTTAGCCACCTCTTAACGGCGTGGCCCGTCTGCGTGCGCCGGACTCCCTTTGTTAGAAAAGCAAAAAACATAAAAGCCCGTTCATCCCGAAGCAAACGGCTGTTTATTTTTCATCAAAATATAAAAAGACCAAACCCTCAAACCTAACGCCAGGCGTCCTGCCTGCCATGTGCCTATGAATTTATCCGAGCTCAAACAGAAAACCCCCGTGGAACTGGCCAAACTGGCTGAAAAACTGGGCATCGAAGGCCGCACCCGCGCCCGCAAGCAAGACCTGATTTTTTCCATCCTCAAAGCCCACGCCAAAAAAGGCGAAGACATCTATGGCGACGGCGTACTGGAAGTGCTGCCCGACGGCTTTGGTTTCCTGCGTTCGCCGGACAGCTCCTATCTGGCCGGGCCGGACGACATTTACGTGTCCCCCAGCCAGATTCGCCGCTTTGGCCTGCGCACGGGCGACACCATTTCCGGCAAAATTCGCCCGCCCAAGGACAACGAACGCTATTTCGCCCTGTTAAAGGTTCAAAACCTCAATTACGAACCGCCGGAGGCCACCCGCGGAAAAATTCTGTTTGAAAACCTCACGCCGTTGTTCCCTACCGAACAATTACGCATGGAGCGCGGCGATGGCAGCACCGAGGATTTAACCGGCCGGGTCATTGACCTGGTGTCCCCTGTGGGTAAAGGCCAGCGTGGCCTGGTGGTGTCTCCGCCAAAAGCCGGCAAAACCATGATGCTGCAAAACATCGCCACCAGCATCGCCCACAACAACCCCGAGGCCAAACTGTTTGTTTTGTTGATTGACGAACGGCCCGAAGAAGTCACCGAAATGCAGCGCACTGTGCGCGGCGAAGTCATCGCCTCCACTTTCGACGAACCAGCCACCCGTCATGTGCAGGTGGCCGAAATGGTCATCGAACGGGCCAAACGGCTGGTGGAACACAAACACGACGTCATTATTCTGCTGGACTCCATCACCCGTTTGGCACGGGCCTACAACACCGTGGCGCCTTCATCAGGCAAAGTGCTCACCGGCGGCGTGGACGCCAACGCCCTGCAACGCCCCAAACGCTTTTTTGGCGCCGCACGCAACATCGAAGAAGGCGGCAGCCTCACCATCATCGCCACCGCGTTGGTGGACACCGGCTCCAAAATGGACGAAGTCATCTTCGAGGAATTCAAAGGCACCGGCAACATGGAAGCCCATCTGGATCGCCGCATTGCCGAAAAGCGCATTTACCCGGCCATCAACATCAACCGCTCCGGCACCCGCCGCGAGGAATTGATTGTAGAACCGGACGTGCTGCAAAAAGTCTGGATTCTGCGCAAAATCCTTCACCCCATGGACGACATCGCCGCCATGGAGTTTCTGCTGGAAAAACTCAAAGACACCAAAACCAACGAAGAATTTTTCAACTCCATGAAGCGTTAGGCCCGTACAGCCCCGGCTACAACAAATCCGCCGGGCTTTGCACCGACAACCCCGGCTTGTTCAGCACATGGGTGTAAATCATGGTGGTGTTCACATCGCTGTGCCCCAGCAACTCCTGCACAGTGCGAATATCCTGCCCCTGCTCCAGCAGATGGGTGGCAAACGAATGCCGCAGGGTGTGCGACGACACCCTTTTCAGGATCCCGGCTTTGTCAGCCGCTTTTTTAATCGCCTTTTGCAAACTGTTTTCATGCACATGGTGCCGCCGTTTTACCCCGGTGCGCGGGTCCACCGACAACCGGCTGGAGGCAAACACATATTGCCATTTGAAATCGGTGTCTGCGCCGGGATACTTGCGCGCCAGCGCCTCCGGCAGATACACCGAGCCGGCATCCAGCGCACAGTCCGCTTCATGCGTGATTTTGCGTGCAGCAATCTGCGCCTTCAGCGCCTGTTCAAAACGCTGCGGCAGCGGCACCACGCGATCCTTGCCGCCCTTGGCATCGCGCACCAGAATTTGCCCGTAGGCAAAATCCACATCCTGCACCCGCAGGCGCACGCACTCCATCAAACGCATACCACTGCCATACAACAGACCCGCCATCAGCCGGTACACGCCTGAGAGCGCATCCAGCAACGCCGCCACCTCATCTGTACTCAACACCACCGGCAAGCGTTTCGGGCGTTTGGCATGGGTGAAAGCAAAATCCTCTCTTTTCCGGCCCAACACTTGTGTTAATAAAAACACAATCGCATTCAAAGCCTGGTTCTGCGTGCTGGCCGACACCCTGCGGTTTACCGCCAGATGGGTCAAAAACCTCGATACATCCTTGGCCGCAATCGCATCCAGCGGCTTGAATTCGGTAAAACGGAAAAAACGAACCACCCAGTCAAGATACGTTTTTTCAGTGCGAATCGAATA
>Ga0256839_1004216_pt1:5000-14222 | contig 14222 bp, 9 predicted proteins | sample 354166metaG_FD_185968 | JGI IMG/M metagenome (GOLD analysis project Ga0256839, IMG submission 185968) | Hydrothermal vent microbial communities from Mid Atlantic Ridge, Atlantic Ocean - 354-166 | ecosystem: Environmental > Aquatic > Marine > Hydrothermal vents | place: Atlantic Ocean... | reverse complement strand
CCCGGGCAGTCTGCACCGTTTTCGCACCCCGTGTGGACGACGTCCCCCGCGCTTTCGTGGGGGCTGCATGAAAGCGCCAGCAAGAGCATCGCCCCGCGCACCGCATCTCGGATCGGACGAGAACGGTTCTGGGAGAAGGGCCGGACGTGGACTTCGTGGGAACTCCTCATGCGCCCTCCAACGTTCCCGAAGCGGCCCCAGCGTTACAGCGCCCGCTTCGCGGGACCGGCGCGAAACGCGGGGCCACCGCTGCGGGCACGCTCGGGCATCGATCAATCGAGGGCGAGAGCGTGGGCGCAGCGGCGCCGGCCCGCCTGCACGTCGTAGGCGCAGACCACCCCGCTGTTGTCCGCGGGCGCCAGCTTGCCCTCGCAGTCGTCCGCGACCCGGCACTCGTCGGCTTGGGTCGTGCAGTAGAACCCCGACGCCCCCGGCGAGGCGTCCAGGACGGGCTCGCCCATGCGCTGGAAGTCCGGGTCCACCAGCCCCGCGAGGCCGCATCGCTGATCGGCCGGGCAGTCGTCGTTCGTGCGGCAGTCGCCGACCGCCACACAGGTGCCGGCGGCGTTGTTGCGGCGGCACACGCACACGCCGCCCGCGCCGCAGTCAGCGTCCGACGTGCACGGGCGAAGGCACGCGCAGGTGTCCGCCCCCACGTAGACGCAGGTGCTGCCCGGGAAGGCGCCCATGCACGAGGCGCTGCCGTCATCGCCGCAGGCGGTGGAGGGGATCGGCTGGGTACACATGACGGGGTCGTCGGGGACCCCGGGACAGGCGACCGGGCTCGCACGGTAGGTCCCTCCGTCGTCGCAACGCTCGTAGCCGTTCGGCTGGGACGTGCCGGCGAAGACCTGGGCCTCGCAGGCGCCGGGTGGGGCCGGGCCGTCCCCACCCTCGTCGCAAGCCGGGACGGCCGCGAGCAGGAACATGACGTGGAAACGGACGGCGCATCGTGATGGCATGGTGGGTCACCTCCGGGGTGGGTCACCTGCTTGGTTCGCTGCTTTCGGCCGTTGTTCGCCGCACGCCCGATCTCGGTCGGGTGAGATGCCTCCAGGACGCGCATTTGGAATCCCGCCCCCCCGGCGACATTCATTTCTTTCGTGCTCCGCTGCATCCCGTCCGCAGGTGAGCGACGCGCGGCCCATCGAACCGCACCGTCGTCCGCCCCACAGTGGGGATCGGAGCGCACCGCATCGAAGGATGTCGAGGTTCGCTGGAGCCGGTCGCCCCGGGGGCCGGACGGCGACGGGGTAGGACGGGCGCCGTGGCTCAAGGTGGCATGCAGGCGGAGAAGAACGGGTCGCAGTAGAGGCCGGTGCAACAGTCGGTGATGTCGAGGCAGTCGTCCCACTGCTCACCGCAAAAACCATTCCCCAAGCACCACGGGAAATACGGGTCACAAACCATGGGCGCGCAGCAGTCTCCGTCCTCCGTGCACGGTTCGTAATACGCGGCGCACGCGCCGTTGCCGCCCGTCGTGCCCCCCGTGCTCGCCGAGCCCGTCGTCGCGGGGCCGGTCGTACCGCCGGTGTTCGCCGCACCCGTGGTACCCGCCGTGGTCGCCGGGCCGGCCGTCGCCCCCGACGACGCGGTGCCCGCGGTCGCCGAGCCCGTCGTGTCGCCCTTGGACCCGGTGCCCGTGTTTCCCGCACCCTTCGTGGTTGTCCCCGACGTGGAGGTGAGGGTGCCCTCACCGGACGTGGTCCCGAATCCCGAGTCCACCGTACTCGAGAAGGTACAGGCCACGGCGCAAGCCAAGAAAACGAGGAGGCCACGGCGGTCGGCGGCACGGGCCCGCCGCCGGACCGCCCCGCGACCGCGCGGACCGTCCTGCGTCCCGGCGGCAGGGGTCGGACACGCCGATCCGACCCCAGCCGGCGTCCCAACCGGATGGACGGCGCGCCCGACCTCGCCCGGCGCGGCGCCGCAGCGACCGGAAACACTGGATGCGAACGGGATTCGCGTCCGTGACATCGGCCTTCCTTCCTTGGGCCTCCAGGTGGCCGGCCGGCCACGCGGACCAACGCCCGCCCCGGCCACGGCCCAAGTGTTTCCTTTTACGCGTATCATGCCCTTCCCGACCCGCGAAGAACCTTCCCCTTCGCTGGTCACGGTCCGGGCACCTTGTTCTTCACGTATCGTCGGCCACCTTCGCATCCAAGCGATCCTACACGCGATCTCGGCCCACCGTCAACTGTCGGTCAGCGTCCGGTCGATGGCCTCGTCCAGGGGCGTCGTGGGCGGGTCGAAGGCCCCCCGGATTGCGCTATCATCCGGTACGAACGCAACGTCCCACTGGTAGCTCATCTCCGCCACGGCGCGCAGCACCGGCGCGACCAGGCCGAAGACACGAAGGGCCGCGGACGGCACCCGGCGGACGCGGACACGCGTCCCCGCCCGGGCGGCGAAGCGGTCGATGAGCGCCCGCGTCGTGCCCTTCCAGGCCACCGGCAGGTGCCAGATCCGTCCAAAAGCCTCCTCGTGCTCGCCGAGGATGGCCAGTGCCTGCGCCACGTCGTGCGTGAAGGCGTACCCGTGCGGGGTGTCGGGGTCCCCGAAGACCCGCACGGTGCCGCCACGCCGGACGGCCGCGAGGAGGTCGGGCCGAAAGACGGCCGTGTTCGCGGCCCCGGGGCCGAAGAAGTCGCAGGCGCGCCCGCAGGCCACCTGCAGGTCGCCGCGCCGGTGCAGCTCCATGAGTTCCTCGGCCAGCTCGGCGCGAAGGCGCCCCATCGGGGCACACGGGCGGGGTGGGGTCTGCTCGTCGAACGGCGTCTTCCGGGGGCGTCCGACCATGTACAGGTTGTCGAGCTGCACCAGGCGGGCCCCGGCGTCCCGGGCGGCGGCCCAGGCCGCACGAAACAGGGGCGGGAGCAACCGGTCCCAGCGGTGGTACTGGGCGGGGTTTACGGTGTTGAACACCACGTCGGCGCCCGCGCAGGCGTTCGCGGCCGTCGGCGGGTCGAGCAGATCCCCCTGGAGCCACGAAACGCCCGGGATCGCGGGCCCCGGTGGACCGCGGCGGAGGACGCTCACGACGTGCCCGCGCGCCGCCAGAAAACGCGCCAGGGGGAGGCCAATCTGGCCTGCGCCGAGCACCGTGGTCACGAGCGGTTGACTTCGACCGGTCATGGAGCGAGAGATTGGATGTTGTAATTACACTTGTAAATAAGGGATTTATCAAGTTATCTTTGTAAGAATGCAACAAATACCCCTGGCATGGGACGACCTTCGGGTCTTGCTGGCGGTGGCGCGCCAAGGGTCGCTCATGGGGGCGGCCCGGGCGCTCGGCGTCCACGTCTCGACGGTGAGCCGCCGTCTCGACGGATTGGAGGCCACGGTGGGCCGGCGGCTGTTCGACCGGTCGAGGGACGGGGCGCACCCCACGGCGGCCGGCGAGCGCCTCGTTCCCTTCGCCGAGGCAATGGAGACGGCCGCGCTGGGGGCGAAGGCGGCGCTCGAAGGCTTCGAGACCGCGCCCGAGGGGCGGGTGCGCCTGTCGGCGCCCCCCGGGGTCGCAGACCGGCTCGTCGCGCCGGCCATCGGCACGCTGGTCCGTCGCCATCCGGGGTTGCTGGTGGAGTTGTCGGCGAACGTGGACTACGCGGACCTCGCCCGCCGGGAAGCGGACCTCGCCGTGCGCACGCACCGGCCGACGGCGGGCGACCTGGTGGCGCGCCGGCTGGCGACGGCACGCTACGTCGTGCTCGGGCGCGGGGGGTCGGCGCGGACGAGCCCACTGTGCCGGCCGGAGGAGGCCCGGTGGATCACCTGGGGAAACAGGCTCTCGCACCTGCCGGAGGCGCGGTGGCTTGCGGACCGAGTCCCCGATGCGTGCATCGTGATGGCCAGCGACAGCCTGTCGGCGATGCTGGAGGCGGCGCGCGCCGGGGTGGGGTTGCTCCTCGCGCCCGAGCCCTTCGCCCGCCACGCGGGCCTCGCCCGGGTGCCGGTGGGGCCGCCCTTTTGCCACGCGTTGATGGAGATCCCCCCTGTGACGCTCCACGTGGTGGTGCACCGCGCCCTGCGCGACGTCCCCCGGATCGCGGCGGTCTGGCGCTGGCTCGTCGAGACGTTCGGCGACGAGCCGAACGGCGCGTAGACCCGGCAACGACCCGCCGGCGCACCCGCAGCCGCGCGATGGCAGGCGCGGCCCCGTCCGCTCGCCTGGGGCGTCCCCGAACCGGGCGCGCCACGCATCTCCGTGGTCACGCGCACGCGCTCACCATGGGCGCCCCCGGCGCGTCCGCGGACCGCGCCCCGACGTGCGAGGGGGCGGGGCGCCGGCGCGACGACGGGACGAAACCGAAGCCGAAGCCGATGACCGAGCACGCCGACCTGCGCACGTGCCCCCACCCGGGATCGGCCAGGGGCCTAGCACGGCGACGGCGTGTCGGGGGACGGGGCCATCAGCAGGGGGGCAGCAGGTCACCGGGCGCATCGCAGGGGGACCAGCCGGTCGGGATGCAGCTGTTCGGGAACAGGTAGGGGGCCCCGTTTCCGCCCTCGCAGGCGGTGGTCTCCACCTCGGCACAGACCTCGTCGGCGGGGTGGCAGCCGAGGGGCACCTCCGCTCCCAGGCACCACGGGTCGCCGAGTTCCTCGTACGGGCGCCCGTGGATCACGGCGCAGGCGGGCTCGGTCGCACAAGCCTCGACGTCGAGCACGGTGCAGTCCACGCCACCGGTGGTGCTCCCGCTGCCGGCCGTGCCCGTGTCCGCGGTGCCGGTCGTCCCGGTGTCGGTCGCGCCCGTGGTGCCCGTCGAGGGGCCCGTGGATCCGGTGGTGGTTCCGGTCGTCGTCGAACCCCGCGTGGTGCCGGTTCCCGTGGAGGATCCGCTCGTCCCCGTGGTGCCGGTCGTGCTCCCCCCGGTGCCGCCGTCGTCTCCGCTGCAGCCGGAGGTCAGCGACACGACACCAAGGACAAGACATGCCTTTTGTAAGTATCGAACTCTCATGTCATTTAGTTTGGCCCCGCCCCCGTCCCGGCGCAACCGCCCGAACGCGCCCGCCGGCATCGCCACGAACGGCTGCGCTCGAAGCCATCGAGGCGAGGGGGCCGGCCGGCCTCCGATCCGGCCCCCGGACGCATCCGTCGCGGACACCCACCCCCTCGTCCGTACCCAGGCCCGGGCCGTCCCCGCCGACGAGTCGAACGCCTGGACCGGATCCCGGCCTGCCCGCCGCCTCCCTCCATCCCGGACCCGCTGGCCGGGGTGGGCCACGGCCTCTGCGCCTCCCCCTCCTTCCAGCTCCCATGCTCGGATCCAGCGGCGCAAGGCCTCGGCCCGGCCCGCGATCTTGCGCGCGACGGACACGATCACCGCTCCTTTCGAGCGGACCCGCCGAACCGGCCGCATGGCCCGCCCCCGGACGTCTTCGCCGGTTCGAGCGTTTCCTCCCATGGCTCCATCCTCCCCGTTGGAAGACGCTCCAGAAAACCCGAGGGGGGGCCGATATTCAACGTTTGACACCGTTTGGCCGGTACCTATAGCATCGTTCGATGCGAAAATCCCCTCTCCGTCACACCCTCCACTTGGCTGCCAGCCTCGCTCTTACCTTGGGCGCTGGGTGTAACGGCGGTGGGGAGTCTTCCTCAGGATCCACCGGCGGCTCCGGCACGGCCACCTCGGGATCCACCGGATCGACCTCCAGCGCCACGGCCTCGTCCTCATCCTCCAGTACGGGCTCGAGCAGCACCACCGCCGCATCCGGCTCCGACACCGGTACCAGCACGGGCACCGCCGGCTCCGACACCGGCACCGGTGGCTCGGGATCCACCGGGGGCATCGCCTGCACTCCACCGGACACCGACTGTGGGGGCACCTGTGTGGACACGAACACGGATCCAGCCCACTGCGGCGGCTGCGACATGCCCTGCGGCGCCCAGTCCTGGTGGGGCTGCGCTGCCGCCAACTGCATGGACATGCGGGCCTGGGGCAATCCAGAGCTTGTCGAGACCGACGACGCGGGCGACACCACCGAACCGCAGGTCGCCATGGACCCAGACGGCAGCGCCATCGCTGTCTGGCGGCAGTCCGACGGTACGCGCGACAATATCTGGTCGAATCGATTCGTCCCCGGACAGGGATGGGGCAACGCACAGATCATCGAGGCCGACGACGCGGGGAGTGGCGATGCCCCCCAGGTCGCCATGGACCCAAGCGGCAACGCCGTCGCTGTCTGGCGGCACCACGACGGAACGCGCTACAACATCCAGGCCAACCGTTTCATCCCTGGACAGGGCTGGGGCACTGCGGAGATCATCGAGACCGACGACGCGGGCCACGCCTACTCTCCCCAGGTCGCCATGGACCCAAGCGGCAACGCCGTCGCTGTCTGGTACCAGCGCGACGGTACGCGCAACAATATCTGGTCGAACCGCTTTGTCCCCGGACAGGGCTGGGGCAACGCCGAACTCATCGAGACCGACGACGCGGGATCCGCCACCAGCCCGCAGATCGCCATGGATCCAAGCGGCAACGCCGTCGCTGTCTGGTCCCAGAACGACGGCACGCGCTACAACGTCTTGTCGAATCGATTCGTCCCCGGACAGGGCTGGGGCACTCCAGCGCTCATCGAGACCGACAACGCGGGCAACATCTTCGACCCACAGGTCGCCATGGACCCGAGCGGCAACGCGGTCGCTGTCTGGCGGCAGTCTGACGGTACGCGCGACAATATCTGGTCGAATCGTTTCGTCCCCGGACAGGGCTGGGGCAGCGCCGAACTCATCGAGGACGACAACGCGGGATCCGCCGCCTTTCCGCAGATCGCCATGGACCCAAGCGGCAACGCCGTCGCCGTCTGGCGGCAGTCCGACGGCACCCGCGACAACATCCTGGCCAACCGCTTCGTCCCCGGACAGGGCTGGGGCAACGCCGCGCTCATCGAGACCGACAACACGGGCGACGCCTCCACTCCCCAACTCGCCATGGACTCGAGCGGCATCCCCGTCGCTGTCTGGCGGCAGTCCGACGGCACCCGCAACAATATCTGGTCGAATCGCTTCGTCCCCGGACAGGGCTGGGGCAACGCCGAACTCATCGAGGACGACAACGCGGGATCCGCCTTTGTTCCCCAGGTCGCCATGGACCCGAGCGGCAACGCCGTCGCGGTCTGGCATCAGCACGACGGCACGCGCAACAACATCTGGGCCAACGTGCTCAAGTAACCCCTGCCCCCCCTACCCCCGTCCTCTCTTCACTCCATCGTGGCCGGGTGGACGCGGACCGTGCGGGGCATCTCTTCGTCGAGGGCCCAGGCAAGGGGAACGTGCACGATGGAAACCCCGTCGAAGTGCGGGTCGCCCGACAGCCGGACCGAATCGCCCCTGAGTGTCTTCCCCATGTCGATCACCTGAGCAGCGACAGCCTTCCATAACTACACCGGATCACACGAGATATCCGATGTGCGGTGGAACCATCGTCGATGCGGCAGGTCGGGTGCGTTGATACGGGTAATGCGCTTTCCGTTGGCGGATTGACGGGTTGTGCGAAGCGTTGGAGCCGGTGCAACCGTGCGCCGCGATCGAACCGAGGTCCGCTCCGGAACGTCCTTCGAGACCTACGTCCGGCTCGTGTAGACCTATCGCCGCGAAGACGGCATGCCCGCCCAGAGGTTCATCGCCAACCTGGGCGAGATGTCGGACCCGGCGTTCGAGAACCAAAGGCTCGCCTTTAGCCCGTCTCGCGAGAGCAAGTCGCTGGTGCTCCACGACGCCCCGGCCTGCCATCGACGTGGCGGTGGCCCTCGAAACATGGCGCCCGTGGAACCTCTCGGCGCGCCTGCACCGGATCGTCCCCGAGCGCAAGGTGGCGGCGGTGCGAGCGGCCGCGGTCATCTGTGCGCCGTCCCTTCAGCGCTGCGTGGCGCCCGGCTCCAAACTGTCGGCCATGCGGCGGTTTTCACGCACGGCGTTGCCCGAGCTGCTGGGTGTCGCCCCGGCGCGCTTCCACGACACCCGGATCCACCGCGTGCTCGGGAGACTCGACGGCATCGCCCCCGCGACGCCGAACAACCACACGTGCTCGAACGGCTGCGCCTCGCCCATCGAGGCCGAGATCGGCGCCCGAATCGCGCCGAGATCTGCCACGTAGCGAGCCTTCCTCTCCGTCCGACGAGCCCCCCAACGGCGGCTGCCGCTGCCCGGAATCGACACAACCGAAAAAAATCACGAAATTACGAGCCCTTGACCTTCGAGGTGGTCAAGAGGAGAAAAAAAGACGGCCGGCGCGTCCTTTCGGACGGCCGGCCGTTAGCTCTGGCGGCGACCTACTCTCCCACAGGGTCCCCCCTGCAGTACCATCGGCGCTGGAGGGCTTAACTTCCGAGTTCGGGATGGGATCGGGTGTGGCCCCTCCGCCATCACCACCAGAAACCTCACACGCGGCGTGCAGCCCCGGTTGGAAACACACCGCGCGGCTCGAGAGCGACACCAAAGGCAGCCTCATGGGCCTTCGAAGCGTCGATTGCGTTCTCGTGCGAAACCTCGGTCGCGACCCCACGGCCCCGCCGTCGAAAGACGGCCAGGTGCTCCTGGAAGGGAGCGTGGGTCAAGCCGAACGGTCGATTAGTACCGGTTAGCTCCACGCATTGCTGCGCTTCCACATCCGGCCTATCAACGTCGTCATCTTCGACGGACCTTCAGGGAATCCTCATCTTGGAGTTGGCTTCCCGCTTAGATGCTTTCAGCGGTTATCCGTTCCGGACATGGCTACCGGGCAGTGCCGCTGGCGCGACAACCCGAACACCAGGGGTCCGTCCATCCCGGTCCTCTCGTACTAGGGACAGCTCTCCTCAAGATTCCTACGCTCGCGGAAGATAGGGACCGAACTGTCTCACGACGTTCTGAACCCAGCTCGCGTACCGCTTTAATGGGCGAACAGCCCAACCCTTGGGACCGGCTTCAGCCCCAGGATGCGATGAGCCGACATCGAGGTGCCAAACCTCCCCGTCGATGTGAGCTCTTGGGGGAGATCAGCCTGTTATCCCCGGAGTACCTTTTATCCGTTGAGCGACGGCCCTTCCACATGGAACCGCCGGATCACTAAGGCCTGCTTTCGCACCTGCTCCACTTGTATGTGTCGCAGTCAAGCTCCCTTGTGCCTTTACACTCTGCGGCCGGTTTCCAATCGGCCTGAGGGAACCTTTGCGCGCCTCCGTTACGCTTTAGGAGGTGACCGCCCCAGTCAAACTACCCACCAGGCAGTGTCCCGG
>Ga0256839_1004215_pt1 | contig 14223 bp, 10 predicted proteins | sample 354166metaG_FD_185968 | JGI IMG/M metagenome (GOLD analysis project Ga0256839, IMG submission 185968) | Hydrothermal vent microbial communities from Mid Atlantic Ridge, Atlantic Ocean - 354-166 | ecosystem: Environmental > Aquatic > Marine > Hydrothermal vents | place: Atlantic Ocean: Mid... | reverse complement strand
GGGCACGGTAGATGTAAAAACGGCCGTATGCCGGGCGTTGGCAGCCGAAGCGAAATGAAGCGGTGCGCTGTCGTTCGTAAATACGTGGTCTGCCTTTTCCATCAGGGCCACCGTCTGCATCATACTTAACTCTCCGCAGAGATTTACCGTATCGGGATGAATGCTTTGCAGGGCGGAAGCTTTTTCTTTTTCAGATGCGGATCCCACAAGAAAGACCCTGTGGGTAAGGGGCAGGCGTCTGATCAATTCCTTCCACTTTTCGACCGGCCATTGTTTGGTAAACCAAATCGAAGACGGAGCAATGACAAAATATGCTTTTCCTTCGGCAAGGGATTGTGTTTTCTGCCGGTCCTGCTCCGATGGATAAAGGGTGGGGCGGGGAAGTTCAGCGCCCGGCTCCTGCAAAAAGAGGAGATTTCTCTCCACTTCGTGAATGGGCCGGCCATTCCTGTAGCCGGGAATGCGGTGCGGAATTTTCTTCGTGAAAAAGATAGAAAGCGGATTTTTGTCAAAACCGCTTTTCCTCTCCGCACGTGAAAGAACAGTGATCAGTCCGCTCGAGAAAAAGCGATGCAGGTTGAAAACTTCGCTGTATCGTGTTTTTCTGATTTCGGCAATGAGCCGAAAGAGATTCCGGTATTTCCCGTTCTTTTTGTCCCATGAAAACAGGCGGTCCACCGAGGGGTGATTTTCCAGCAGGGATTCATGGCCCTTTTTCAGCAGGAAATGGATTTCGGCATCCGGATGCTTTTTTTTCAAGGCATCAGCCAGCACGGTGGCCAGTACCACATCACCGATAAAAGCCGTTTGAATGATCAGGAACTTTGCCCGGCCCATTATCTGCGGAATTAATTAATCCAAAGTACGGGCAATTTCCACTTCCGTATATGCTTCGATGATGTCGCCCACTTTGATGTCGTTGAAGTCTTTGATGTTCAACCCGCACTCCATGCCTGATCGAACTTCTTTCACATCCTCTTTAAATCGCTTGAGCGAGGCCAGTTCACCGGTGTACACCACAATGCCTTCGCGCACTACGCGGGCTTTTGCATTTCTCGGTATTTTACCGTCAATCACGAAGCAACCCGCCACCGTGCCGACTTTGGTGATTTTAAAGGTTTCGCGAACCTCGGCATTGCCGAGAATCTTCTCTTCGATTTTCGGTTCGAGCATTCCTTCCATGGCTGCTTTGACCTCGTCAATGGCATCGTAAATGACGGAATAAAGCCTGATTTCAATATGCTCTTTTTCAGCCAGTTGCCTGGCCTGCACCGATGGCCGCACCTGAAATCCGATAATAACGGCATCCGAGGCAGAGGCCAGCATGACATCGGTTTCCGTAATGGCACCCACGCCTTTGTGAACCACATTCACATGGATTTCCTCTGTAGAAAGTTTGATGAGCGAATCCGCCAAAGCTTCTACCGAGCCGTCCACATCCCCTTTTATAATGACATTAAGTTCCTTAAAGTTACCGAGGGCCAGTCGTCTTCCGATTTCATCCAGTGTGATGTGTTTTTGTGCCCTGAGTCCTTGTTCCCGCTCAATTTGTGCTCTTTTGTTGGCAACTGCCTTGGCTTCCGATTCGCTGTTATACACTTTGAACTTTTCACCGGCTTGCGGGGCACCGTCCAGTCCCAGAATCTGCACCGGATCGGAAGGGCCCGCCTCTTTCACGCGCTGATCGCGTTCATTGTAGAGTGCTTTGACCTTGCCCAGATGGCTTCCGGCAACCATCACATCTCCCACATGGAGCGTGCCTTCCTGTACCAGAATGGTAGCCACATATCCGCGGCCTTTGTCCAGGGAGGCTTCTACCACGGTACCTTTGGCATTTTTATTGGGATTGGCCTTCAGGTCGAGCATTTCGGCTTCGAGCAGTATTTTTTCGAGCAGGCTTTCAACATTTAATCCGGTCTTTGCCGATACATCCTCGCTCTGATATTTACCGCCCCAGTCTTCCACAAGAAGGTTCATATTGGCAAGCTGTTCTTTTATCTTTTCCGGGTCGGCATTTTCCTTGTCCACTTTGTTGATGGCAAAAACAATGGGCACACCGGCTGCCTGAGCATGGCTTATTGCCTCCTTGGTCTGCGGCATGATGGCATCATCTGCCGCCACCACAATCACGGCTATATCTGTGAGCTTGGCACCTCTGGCCCGCATGGCCGTAAAGGCTTCGTGACCGGGGGTGTCCAGAAATGTGATGCTTTTGCCGTTTTCCAAATTGACTTTGTAGGCACCGATATGCTGCGTAATGCCTCCTTTTTCACCGGCTATCACATTGGTGCTCCGGATAAAGTCCAGAAGACTGGTTTTACCGTGATCCACATGACCCATGATGGTCACAATCGGTGGACGGGGTTCGAGTTCTTCGGGATTGTCTTCCTCTTCCTCCTCAATAATGCCTTCATCCACGTCAATGAATTCTACCTCATGATCATATTCGCTTGCTATCAGCTCGATTATTTCGGCATCCAGGCGTTGATTGATCGAGGCGATCACTCCCAGGCTCATGCATACACCCAGCACATCGGCCGGTTTTACATTCAGAAGCGAAGCCAGCTCCGAAACCGAGATAAACTCGGTGACCTGCAGCACTTTGCTTTCGTCCTGTGCTATTTGTTCTCTTTCCGCTTCTTTTTGCTTTTCCTTTCTACGCTTGGTTCTCAGCGCTTTTCCTTTGGGCACACCAATGCCGGCAATTTTCGACATGGTTTCTTTCAGCTTCTCTTCGATTTCCTTTTCGGTAATTTCTCTTTCCTGCGGCCGTGTTTTGGTCTTGGTGCCTGCTTTGCCCGCTCCGCCTTTAACAATGCGTTTTCGTCTTCTCTGCTTTCTGCGTTCTTTGTCTTCCGATGAGGAGGCCACGGGCTTGCGCTCCGCTTTCTTTTCCGCTTTGGCAGGCAGTTCGATTTTTCCCAAAATTTTCGGACCCTTCAGCTTTTCCGCTTTTGCCTTGATGGTTTCATCTTTGGGCTTTTCCTCCGCTGCCGGCACGGCTGCTTCCTTTTCTTCCGGAGCTTCGCTCTTCTTTTCTTCCTTTTTCCCGGGGGCGGGTGTTTCGGCAGCCGCTTCTTCTTTCTCTTTTTTGCCCCCCGTCAGGTCTACCTTTCCAATCACCTTTGGCCCTTCAATTTTTGTTTTTTCAGGGCGCACCACTTCTTCCTCTTTCGGGGCTTCGGGCTTCTTTTCAAGTGTTTCGCTTGTGCGCAGCGATCCTTTGATCAGCACATCCTCTTCCTCCTGCACCTTCCTAAACCCTCCGCCAATAATGGTCTTGCCGCTGCTTTCTTCTCCTTTGGCAACCCCGATTTTTATTGACCTTGCTTTCTCTTTCATTTGGCTGTCCTTATGAAAGTCTTTAATCAGCAAGTCAATTTGTTCCTGACTCAGCTTTGTGTTCGGAGACGGGTCTACCCCGTCAAAGCCATGGCTTTGCAAGTGCTCCACCAGCGTGTGTGCACCTACTCCGAGTTTAGCTGCCAGCTGCCCCAGGCGTTTTACCTTACTTAAATCCATATATTTTTTTATTCTTCTTCAAATTCTTCTTTCAATATCTTGACGATCTCGTTCACCGTTTCCTCCTCAAGATCCGTGCGCCTTATCAGCTCATCCTTGTCCAGTTCCAGCACACTCTTGGCCGTATCGCAGCCTATGGCTTTCAACTCGTCAATGATCCAGTTGTCGATTTCATCGGCAAATTCGTCCAGATCAATGTCATACTCTTCATCATCCGTATCCCTGAACACGTCAATTTCATAGCCGGTCAGCCTGCTGGCCAGCTTAATATTGAGACCTCCTTTGCCAATGGCCAGCGAGACCTGGTCGGGCTGGAGATACACGGCAGCCGTTTTGTTTTCTTCATCCAGTTCCATCCGCGAAATCTTGGCCGGATTGAGCGCCCTCGAAATAAAGAGCTGGGTATTTGTGGTGTAGTTGATAATGTCAATGTTTTCATTTTTCAACTCACGCACAATCCCGTGAATCCGGCTTCCTTTCATTCCCACACAAGCGCCCACCGGATCGATGCGGTCGTCATAAGACTCCACCGCCACTTTGGCCCGCTCACCCGGCTCTCTCACAATTTTTTTGATCGTGATCAATCCGTCAAAAATTTCAGGCACCTCCAATTCAAGCAATTTAGCGAGAAATGCGTTATCTGTACGGCTTAAAATGATGAGGGGATTGTTATTTCGTGTATCCACTTTTTTTACAACGGCCCTTACCGTATCTCCTTTTTTGAAATAATCCGATGGAATTTGTTCGCTTTTCGGCAGGATGAGTTCATTGCCTTCGTCATCCAAAATCAGTATTTCACGTTTCCATATCTGATAGACCTCTCCGCTTACGATCTCTCCGATGCGGTCGCTGTATTTTTTCATGACCTCATCTTTTTCCAATTCCATGATCCTGGATTTCAGCGTCTGTCGGGCGGCCAGTATGGCCCTGCGGCCAAATTCAACGACTTCCAGCTCCTCAAACACCTCTTCTCCCACTTCATAGTCGGGCTCTATCTTGATGGCTTCCGAATAAGCTATTTCTTTGTTCGGGTCCACTACTTCCCCATCGGGGACCACCTCGCGCTTGCGATATATTTCAAGGTCTCCCTTGTCGGTGTTTACAATGATATCGAAGTTTTCGTCCGACCCGTATTTTTTGCGAAGCAGGGTCCTGAACACGTCCTCCAGGACACGCATCATGGTAGGGCGGTCAATGTTCTTAAAGTCTTTAAACTCCGAAAACGATTCAATTAATTCTACACTATTCATATCTTTTCTATTTAAAAGAGATCAATACTTTGGCCGAATCGATCTGCTCAAATGCAATCCGTTGTCCGGCATTCTCCTGTTCTTTTGATTTATTCTTTTTCTTTTCTTCTTTTTCAATGACGATTGCATCTTCCTCCACGGCCTTCAGCAATCCTCTTTTATGTTTCCCGTCCTTTGTTTTTATGCTCAGCTTGCGCCCGATGTTTTTCACATATTGCCGCTTCAAACTCAGGGGGCGATCCACTCCCGGTGACGACACTTCGAGGGTGTAGTGCTCGGGCACCAGCGCCTCTTCTTCGAGATGTGCTTCCAAATAGCGGCTGATTTCGGCACAACGTGCAATGGTCAGCTCGCTGTCGCTGTCGAGAAATACCTGAATACGCGCCTTCGGAAGCTCTTTTACCTCTATCACAAACTGATCGCTTCCTTTCAGTTTCTCCTCCAGCAATGCTTCTATTCTTTCCTTTACCATCTCTTCGCTATATCCACAAAAAGAGGGGACTGTAACAGTCCCCTCAAATTCAAGTCTTGCAAAATTACACTTTATTGGCGGGAAGTTCAAATTTGCCCCTCTTGCTGCTTTCCCGCCTTGCCTGTTCCTGCTTATCAACTCTTTCTTTTCCCAAAAAATTCCGGCCGCTTTATTCTTCCCATCCGGAAGTTCCATACACGGTTTTTACCTGGTAGGGAAAGCGTTCCCGATATTTTTCGGCCGTTTCTGCCAGTATCATTTCCCGAAGTTCGGCAATGCCTTCTTTGTGAAGGGCCGAGATGAAAACGGCCCGGCCGTGGCTTTTCTCCATCCGGGTTTTCTTCATTTCCGTCATGATCTCCTCTTTCACCTCTTCTTTCAGGTACTTATCAAAGTAGCGTTCCCGATAGAGGTCCATTTTATTGAAAACCATGATCACCGGCTTTTCCCGGGCATTCAGCTCGCGAAGGGTTTCGTTCACCACCTGTATATGGTCTTCGAAATTCGGATGGGAAAGATCGACCACATGAAGCAGGACATCCGACTCAACGACTTCATCGAGGGTCGATTTGAAGCTCTCCACAAGATGATGCGGAAGCTTCCGGATGAAACCGACCGTGTCGGACAATAGCATGGGCACCTGTCCGATGACGACCTTGCGAACGGTGGTGTCGAGCGTGGCAAAGAGCTTGTTTTCGGCAAAGACTTCGGATTTGCTCAGCAGATTCATTATCGTGGATTTTCCGACATTGGTATAGCCCACCAGCGCCACTCTTATCATCTTGCTGCGTTGTTTCCTGCGGGTCTGATTTTGCTTGTCAATCTGCTTCAGCTTTTCTTTCAGCAGGGCGATGCGTTTCTGGGCGATACGCTTATCGGTTTCAATTTCCTTTTCACCGGCTCCCCGCATACCGATGCCCCCTTTGATCCGGTCGAGGTGTTGCCACATACCCCGGAGGCGCGGCAGAAGGTATTGCATCTGGGCCAGTTCCACCTGATTTTTGGCCTGCACTGTCCGGGCACGCTGTGCAAAAATGTCGAGGATGAGCATACTCCTGTCAAGCACCTTTGTTTTCAGCTCTTTTTCAATGTTTCTTTGTTGCGAAGGGGTAATTTCATCATCGATAATCACCAGCTCGATCTCGTGTTTGTCCACATATCTTTTGATTTCTTCCAGCTTCCCGCGCCTGACGTATGTGCGCGAATCGGGATGGCTTACTTTCTGGTAAAATGAGCGGACGGCTACGGCCCCTGCCGTAGTGGCCAGAAAAGCGAGTTCATCCAGATATTCATTTAATTTTTCTTCCGTCTGATCCTGGTGTACCAAACCTACCAAAACAGCCCTTTCGGGCTGCATCTCCGTTTTTATTTCAATCATATGCTTTTTTCTGCTCTTTCTTTTAACGCCCCGAAGGTATGCATGGTTCAATTGGCCATTTCCGACATGAACTTCAGCCGCATCACCTGAATCTCTTCCATGGTGATGCCCTCATCCTGCAATTCCTGAAATGCCTCATCCAGCGAATCCGTTTCGGCTGTGCTGAAATAATCATAAATCATCTCCTGAATATCTTCTTCGAGAATGTCATCCACATAGTAATTGATGTCGATTTTGGTACCCGAAGCCACAATGGATTCGAGCTCCTTAAAAAATTCATCCCGGCTGAGGCCTTTGTTGTCGGCAATCACTTCGAGGGGGATTTTCCGGTCGATGTTTTGTATGATATATACTTTCAACCCCGATTTCTGAACGATGGATTTGACCGTCAGATCGCTGGGGCGGTCAATGTTGTTTTCTTCCACATAGCGGGCGATGAGTTCAATGAATTTCCTGCCGTACTTCAGGGCCTTGCCCCGGCTCACTCCGGTGATGTTGGCCAGCTCGTCCATGGTGATGGGATATTGCGTGGCCATATCTTCCAGCGAGGGGTCCTGAAAAATGACAAAAGGAGGGAGGTTTTTTTCTTTGGCCACCTTTTTTCTCAACGATTTGAGCATGCCCACGAGGCGGGCATCCAGCGCACCGCCTTTTTTGTCCGATTCGTCATCGGCTTCTTCGAGTGCGGCAAAGTTGGCGTTCAGCGCGATACTGATTTCATAAGGCTTCCGGATATAAGCCTCTCCCTTTTCCGTCAGTTTGATCAGGCCGTAGCTTTCGATGTCTTTGTAAATCAGCCCTTCGAGCATGGCCGTTCGGAGCACCGAGCTCCAGAATCGCTCATCCCGGTCTTTACCGATGCCGAAGATATCCAGTTTCTCGTGTCCGTAGCTTCTGATTTGTGCCGAATCTTTTCCGGTAATGAGGTCAATGATATGCGGCAGCGGCCGGTCACCGTTCAATTGTGCAATCACCCTGAGCGCATCGCGCAGCTCCTTTTTTACTTTTAATTGTTCTTTGGGGTATTTGCAGTTGTCACATTCTCCGTTGCCACATTGGCGGGTATCGTATTCTTCTCCGAAATAATGAAGCAGAAACTTCCTGCGACAGGCAGCCGATTCGGCATAGGCACTGATTTCCATCAGGTGCTGATGGCCGATTTCGCGCTCGGCCACCGGCTTGTCACGAAGAAATTTCTCCAGCTTCTCCACGTCTTTGTAGGTATAATACGCGATGCATTTCCCTTCCAGGCCGTCTCTTCCTGCCCGCCCCGTCTCCTGATAATAATTTTCCAGGCTTTTCGGAATGTTGTAGTGGATGACAAAGCGGACATCGGGCTTGTCGATGCCCATTCCGAAGGCAATGGTTGCCACAATGACATTGATTTCTTCCATGAGAAACTGATCCTGCGTGCGGCTGCGCAGCTGTGCCTCGAGGCCGGCATGATAGGGGGCCGCACTGATGCCGTTTACATTCAGGGTGTCTGCCAGTTCTTCGGTGGTCTTCCGGTTGAGGCAGTAGATAATGCCCGATTTGCCCTGGTTCTGCTTGATAAAAGTGACCAGGTCTTTGATGGCATGGCTCTTTTTTCCCTTGGGTCTGATTTCGTAGTAGAGGTTGTCGCGCAGAAAGGTGCTGATGAATATCCTTGGATTGTCCATTTTAAGATTCTTCATGATATCGGCCCGCACCTTGGGTGTGGCGGTGGCCGTCAGTGCAATCAGGGGAATTTCCTGCTCCAGCTCTGTGACCATGTCCCGGATTCTCCGGTATTCGGGGCGGAAATCATGCCCCCATTCCGATATGCAGTGGGCTTCATCTACAGCGATAAAGGAAATTTTAATGGCCTTGAAAAATTCGATGGTGTCTTCTTTTCCCAGGGTTTCGGGAGCCACGTAGAGCAGCTTGGTTTCCCCGCTGACGATGTCTTTTTTTACTTTGGTTTTCTGAGTTTTGTTGAGGGAGGAATTCAGGAAGTGGGCCACATTTTCATTGCTGCTGTAACCCCTCACCTGGTCCACCTGGTTTTTCATAAGTGCAATGAGCGGAGAAATGATGATGGCGGTGCCCTCCATCATAATGCCGGGCAACTGATAACAGAGGGACTTGCCGCCCCCGGTAGGCATGATCACGAAGGTGTCTTTGCCTTCGAGCACACTTTGAATGATTTCTTTCTGATTTCCTTTAAATGAATTGAAGCCGAAATACTCTTTCAGCGCTTGATTCAGGTCGCGGTCTGCTGCAATCATCGTCTATATGGGTTAATACAAGGCTTTGTTTTTTAAATTTACGCAAAATTTAAACGCAGATTTTACTCGCCCGGAAGATATTGTCTTAATAAAATGTAGATTCCTTAAAAAAGTGTAAAGGGTGTAGTAAAGTTCAATTTAATACCATTCTACTCACAAATGCAAGTTTTATCCAAATGAATAATACCTATGCCGCCATCATGGCCGGAGGGATCGGAAGCCGTTTCTGGCCGTTGAGCCGCGAATCTCACCCCAAACAATTTCTGGATATTCTCGGCACGGGCCAAACACTTATACAGTCCACCTACGAGCGATTTAAAAAGGTGTGCCCGAAGGAAAATATTTACATCCTGACCAACGAGCGCTATCGCGCCCTGGTACACGAGCAATTGCCGGAATTGAGTGACGCGCAGATATTGGGCGAACCCATGCGTAAAAACACCGCCCCTACGATTGCTTATTTCAGCAGGAAAATTGAAAAAATGAATCCGGAGGCCGTTACCGTGGTAGCCCCCTCCGACCACCTGGTGATGAATGAAGCGGAATTTGTGGAAGAAATTCAGCGGGCCGTGGCCTTCAGCAAAAGCCGCGATGCCCTCTGTACCCTGGGCATCAAACCCACACGCCCCGATACGGGATACGGCTACATTCAGTTTCGCGAAGAAACCATGGCTCCCGGAATACACAAGGTGAAAACCTTCACCGAAAAACCGACCCTGAAGATTGCTCGCAAATTTTTGGACAGCGGGGATTTTCTCTGGAATTCGGGAATTTTCATCTGGAACGTAAAGAGCATTTTGAAAGCATTTAAAAACCACCTGCCCGAGGTAGCCGAGGTTTTTGAAGAAATCAGGGAGCAACTCAATACAGAAGAAGAAAAGCCCTACCTCGAAAAAGCTTTCAGCCTCTGCTCCAACATTTCCATCGACTACGGAGTGATGGAAAAAGCCAAAAACGTCTTTGTTATTCCGGCCGACTTCGGCTGGTCCGATCTCGGCACCTGGGCCTCGCTCTATGCCAACCTGCCCAAAGACGAGAATGACAATGCCCTCGTTGAGTCCGACATTCTCACTGACGCTGCGCAAAATAACATCATACGCGGCCCGAAAGAAAAACTGATTATCGTAAAAGGACTCAAAGACTACATTGTGGTGGATACCGAAGATGTCCTGCTCATTTACGAAAAATCGAAAGAGCAGGAACTCAAACAGGTAGTCAAAGACATTAAACGGGAAAAGGGCGACCGGTATCTCTAAGGTTGCGGGTCATTCCAGCGATTCAAATCTTTGAAACATGTCAACACCCCCTATTATCTTCAAAAGCAAACTGCCCAAGACGGGCACTTCCATCTTTGCCCTCATGTCGGCCATGGCACAGAAATACAATGCCATCAATTTATCACAGGGCTTCCCCGACTTTGAGGTCCATCCGAAGCTCAAGGCACTGGTCACGAAGGCATTGGAAGCCGGGCACAATCAGTATGCTCCGATGCCCGGCCTGCCGGCATTGCGAAGGGCCATTGCAGAGAAGGTGCGGAAACTCTATGAATGCGATGTGGATGCGGACGAAATGGTTACGGTGACCTCGGGCGGCACGGAAGCCCTCTATGCCGCCATAGCCGCAGTGGTACATGAAGGCGATGAAGTGATTGTCTTTGAGCCGGCCTATGACTCTTATGTGCCGGCCATCCGCCTCAACGGTGGCCTGCCCATTGCCATCTCCCTGGAGTATCCTTCCTTCGGCATCAACTGGGAGGTGGTGCGGGCCCGCATTACGGCCAATACCCGCCTGATTATCCTCAATACGCCCCACAATCCCACAGGCTCCATTTTAAGGGCCGAAGACATGGAAGAGTTGCAACGCATCACCCGAAACACCGACATCCTTATTCTCAGTGACGAGGTGTACGAACACATCCTCTTCGACCGGCACGAGCATCAATCCGTGCTCCGCTATCCGGAACTGCTCAAACGAAGTTTTGTGGTGTTTTCATTCGGAAAAACCTACCATGCCACCGGCTGGAAAATGGGGTACTGCGTGACCTCACCGCGCCTGAGTGCCGAATTCCGGAAAGTGCATCAGTTTATTGTATTTTGCTCCCCCACGCCCCTGCAGCATGCTTTTGCCGATTTTATGCAATACGAGGAGGAGTACCTGCAACTGCCGGAGTTTTACCAGGCCAAGCGCGACTACTTCAACAACTTGCTTGCAGAAAGCCGCTTCACAATACGGCCCTCGGCAGGCACTTACTTTCAACTGGCCGGCTATGAAGCCATTTCGGATATGGACGATATGGCGTTTAGCGAATGGCTTACGCGTGAAGCGGGCGTGGCAAGTATTCCGGTTTCGGTCTTCTACTCCAATCGCGAAGACCATCACCTGATTCGCTTTTGCTTTGCAAAGTCTGAAAAACTGCTCGAAAAGGCCGCAAATAAACTTATTCGGCTTTGAGGGGATTGTAACTCTGTCCAAATTTCAAATTGCATGAATCTGCGAATCAGTATTTTTCAGCTTGAACTCCACTGGGAAAACCCGGAGGCAAACAGAAAGAAGCTGGACCGCTACCTGGCGGACATTGCCCCGGAAAGTGACGCAGCCGTTTTTCCGGAGATGTTTACAAGCGGCTTTACGATGAAGGCCGGGAAGCTGGCCGAAAGAATGGACGGCAAAAGCATCCGATGGATGCGGGAAGCAGCCGCCAAACACAAGCTGGCCGTGGCCGGCAGCCTGATCATAGAGGAAAACGGACATTACTTCAACCGATTCGTTTGGGTTTCTCCGGATGGCCGCCTGAGCTGTTATGACAAGCGCCACCTCTTCAGCCTGAGCGAAGAACCCCGTGTTTTCACCCCGGGAAAGAAGCGGCAACTCATCGAATATCTGGGCTGGAAAATCTTTCCTCAGGTTTGCTATGACCTGCGTTTTCCGGTGTGGGCACGCAACGACAAGGGCTACGATATTTATTTGAACGTAGCCAACTGGCCCGTGATGCGAAGCGCTGCATGGAACACCCTCTTGCAGGCAAGAGCCATTGAAAACCAAGCGTATGCCGTTGGCGTAAACCGATTCGGCACAGACGGTCATGAAATATATCATGCCGGTGACAGTTCTGTAATTGACCCCCTGGGCAAAGTCATGCTGAAGATTTCCGATGAAGAAAATGTGAAAACCGTGACGCTGAAAAAAGAGGAGCTTTATGAAATCAGACGGAAATTGCCCTTTTTAAATGACCGCGATAACTTTAAACTCGAATACTGATGAAAACTCGTCTTTCCCGCCTCACTCTGCTTTTCTTTTCCCTGGCTCTGATCACGGCCCTTGGCGCATGCAAAAAAGAGGGTTGTACCGACCCGGCCGCACTCAACTATGATGCCCTTGCCCAGCGCGATTGCTGTTGCGAGTATGCCGCTACCGGTACCCTGTCCTTCAAAGTTAACCCGCTGTTCGGGAACAGCCCCTTCGAATTTGGCCGCACTTTCTATCACAGCAATGCTACTCCTTTTAAGTTGAATTTTTCGGCTTTCTATTTTTCGGGATTTGTCCTTCTGAGTGATACCGGAGAAGTTGTTTTAAAAAACCAATACGTTTACTACCGTGGCGACAGCTCCGGATTTGAATTGACGGATGTACCCGGAGGGCAATACACGGGATTGCGTTTCCTCATCGGCTTAGACTCTACGGTCAACTACTCCAATCTGCCGGCACAATATGAACCGGGACATGCCCTCGGGCCCAAAACCCCGCTCATGCACTGGAGCTGGAACACGGGCTATATTTTCCTTCGTTTTGACGGAGAGGTGGATACCTCGATCGTTCCTGACGAGATCATGGATGATGCCCTTTCGTTTCACATCGGAACGGATAAGTATTTAAGCAGTGTGCTCTTTAACAAAAGCTTTTCGGTGGATGAAAACACCCGGCAGGTTTTGAATTTAAGTATTGATTATGCGCGTTTTTTTGAGGGCATTGATTTGCGGCAGAATCATGTCACCCACACTTCCGATTATCCCGACCTGACCGACAAGTTCCGGCCCAATATCAGCAAAGCATTTTCTATGCCATGAGCAACCGGGTGTATTACATATCAATAATTTCCCTTCTGTTTCTCAGCGCCTGCCAAAGTGATCTGCCGGTGCCGGCCGACAACAGGCCTTACTACCCCGGCATCCCATCGTATGCCGGAAAAATGCCGGTGCCGGATGATAACAAGCTGACGGAAGCAAGGGTGCGACTCGGGGAGTTTCTCTTCTTTGACACCCGCCTGTCGAAAGACCTCAGCATCTCGTGTGCAAGCTGCCACGATCCGGCAAAAGCTTTCAGTGATCAAAAAAGACTCTCAAACGGTGTGGACGGAAAAACCGGAAAACGAAACGCTCCGACACTCTTCAATACCGGCTTTGCCCCCGATTTGCTCTGGGACGGAGGCAGTTTTTCGCTCGAAGCCCAGGCCCTGGTGCCCATACAGAACCACCGCGAGATGGGTATGCGCCTGGATGAGATAGCCGCAAGATTAGAGCCGGATGAAGAATTTGCCGCTCTGGCCCGGAGTGCCTACGGTGGAGAGCGCATTGAATACGTCATCATCAAAGCGCTGGCAAGCTACCAGCGATCGCTTGTCAGTTTTGATACTCGTTTTGACGATTATTACTACCGGGGCGAAGAATCGGCCCTCAATACCGAAGAAAAAGCGGGCCTCGAACTGTTTTTTAGTGAAAAAACACAATGCGCATCTTGTCACACGCCACCACTGTTTACAAACTACAGCTACCGGGACAACGGACTATATAATCCATACATTGATTCGGGAAGGGGGCGCATCACACTGGCCCCCGAAGACCTCGGGAAATTCAAAGTGCCCACACTGCGCAACGTGGCCCTTACTTTTCCCTATATGCATGACGGATCATTGGCCACCCTGGATGAGGTGCTCGCCCACTACAATGCCGGAGGAAAGGGCTCGCCCAATCAAAGCGCCCTGATCCGGCCGCTGAAGCTGAGCATTGAGGAACAAAAAATGCTTATTTCCTTTTTAAAAACCTTAAGCGACAAGCGCTATGAAAAATAGGATCTCGGGATGAAAACCATTCGTTTACAGCATATTTTTTTCGTTCTTGTGCTGCTATTTGCGGCAGCGGCATGCCAGAGCGACCTGCCGGTAGCGGACGGGGACGACTCGCTGCCGGAGTACAACCCCACGCCTTTCAAATATGAGCTGCCTGCATATGCCCCCCGGCCTCCCCGGGCTCCGGCTGACAATCCCACTACGGTGGAAGGCGTCTCTCTGGGCCGTTTTCTGTTTTACGATAAACGATTGTCGGGCGATAACACCCAGTCGTGTGCCAGCTGCCACAA